>Ga0105101_10001180_pt1 | contig 11324 bp, 12 predicted proteins | sample PPLLak21cMay2015_2_FD_87037 | JGI IMG/M metagenome (GOLD analysis project Ga0105101, IMG submission 87037) | Freshwater sediment microbial communities from Prairie Pothole Lake near Jamestown, North Dakota, USA - PPLs Lake P8 Core (1) Depth... | ecosystem: Environmental > Aquatic > Freshwater >...
CTGTTCAGGAAATCTGTCACGCTTGCGTTGTTTACTTTGGTCTTTAGTTCAACGGTTTTTGCCATTTTTACCTCTAATCAATTAATAAATAGAACTTTTGTTCTCCTAATTCTACCCTGTTTCAGTTCAAGCAAAGCCTGATTGGCATCCTTCAATTCATATTCCTGAACTTCTGGTTTGAGGCTCGCCTCCTCTGCTAACTGCAAAAACTCACGCACGTCCTGCCGCGTTACATTCGCAACCGATTTGATCTCCTTCTCCATCCATAACTGCGAGGCATAATCCAGTTTCAACAGCGCTTCTTTATCAACTTCCTCTTTGCGGATGGCGTTGACGACGAGTCGTCCGCCCGGCTTGAGACGCTTCAACGCTTCAGCGATCGGACCCCAGACTGGGGTGGTGTCAATGATCGCGTCCAACCCTTCCGGGGGGACTCCCTCAATCGCGCCCGCCCAGGCCGCTCCCAGCGATAAGGCAAATTCGCGCTCTTGTGGGTTTCTGCTAAAAACAAAGATCTGCGAGTTGGGATATTTGTATTTTGCCGTTTTCAACACAATATGATTCGACCCGCCGAATCCCATCAGCCCCAAACGTTGTCCATCCTGCAAATTGCACAGCTTCAAGGCACGGTATCCGACAGCTCCCGCGCACAACAACGGTGCGGCCTCGGAATCGGAGATCGAATCAGGAAGGGGATGGACGAAATCCGCGCGGACTTTCATGTATTCGGCATAACCCCCATTGATGTCGCGGCCTGTGGCTTTGAATTCAGGGCAAAGGTTCTCCTGACCTGACAGGCAGAATTGACAATGCCCGCACGTGGACGCGATCCACGCCACACCGGCGCGCTGACCTTTTTGGAGTGCAGGAGCTTGCTCCTGCGTATCCAACAGCAAGCTGTCGGACTCCAAAGTTCCTACTACCTGGTGCCCCAGGATCACCGGCAAATGCGGAGGGGGAGTCCGCCCTTCGATTTCGTCCAGTTCCGTGTGGCAGACTCCGCATCTTGTGACGCGCAGCAGGACCTCGCCCGGAGCGAGAGTCGGGTCGGGCTGCTGAACCAGCCTGAGGGGCGCCGGCGACGGTACCCCGTCGAAGGGCGGTTTTACCTCCCCAAGAGATTCAAGGATCATCGCTTTCATGGCTAGAAAATGTAGGGAACGAACCTTTTTGTCTTCTTCATGTATTCCTGATATGGAGGGCCGAAGAAGTGAGTGCATTCCGTCTCATCGGCTTTTGCCGTTGCTATCAGGAACAGAGTCGCGGTGGCCGCAAGAACTGCGCCAAGCGGGGAAGGAGATTTAAAGAAGATGCCCAGCGCCAGCAGGAACAAAGAACTGTAAAGCGGATGGCGAATGTAACGATAAATGCCGCTCGTGACCAATGTTGTGGTTTTTTCGAAGGCCAGCAGAGAGGGGTCTCCTTCTCTTTGTTTTACAGGTTTCCCACGCGTGCGCAGGGAGTAGACCCCAAACACCAGTGGAACCAAACAAAGAAGAAGCAATAACCAGGCGATGATTTGATTCCATGCGAATGGCTTGTAGAACCAGAAGTTCATATTGATTACGAACAGCACCAGGATGGCCTCCCAGGCGAAGAAGCGATAAAAGCCATGCGAACGTGGCTCACGCAAAGACTTCCACGAGATCGCCAGGAGGAGTAATGAGCCCACGCCGACGATTATCCACTGGATCATTGAATGCTCCCTTATTTTGGAGGTAACGTTGAGGCAAATTCGACTCCCTCCTTTACCCATGCGCCCAATTGTTTATCGGTCTTGCATCCTTCGGATTCGACGAGTAACCAGCCTTTCATGGGTTTGCCGGTCAGATCAAAAGGTCTCGCGTGCGGTTTCTTGAGTAGTGCATTGTGCTTTTCGGGATCGACGCGTACGATCAGATTATCCTTGTTTACGCCACAAGCCACACTTGCACCTGGCGCACACCGTCCCGGTGGTTCGGTGCCGGGGAGTGCAGGTGTATTCCCGTTGAGTAGAAAGCCAACGCCGCCGAACATTTTCTTCTCGACGATTGGAACGCCGTCGAGTTGTGAACGAATCCGCTCGGCTAATTTGAGGTTATAGGTCATCTCTACCTCTATTTATTGCTTCACCTTGCGCAGAACGTCCCGAAGGTCTGAATGGCTAACAGGGTTTCAAAGAAATGTCTCCATGGCCTCCCGCAGCGCAGGACCTCCGGCACGACGACGCCTTCGGGACGGTGGATGTTATTTCTCGATCAGACGCTTGAAGTAAAAGTAAGCAAATGGCGGTTGTTGCGTGACTCCTGACATCTCCCAGCCGTCCGCGCCTAGTGCATTTAGTTCTGCTTCGTCTGGAGGCTTCTCGTTTTCGAGATTACGGATGATCTGCTTGTATTCCCATTTCAATGACTGTTTTACGTAAATCATGGGTGGGCGAACAGGCTCGGCCTGCCCTGGTTGGTGGGGTGGAATGAGCGTGCGGTTCATATCTTCACTCCTTGACTGAACACTGATCACTGGACACTGATTGCTACCCTGTCCCAAACTGACGATCTCCTGCATCTCCCAACCCTGGAACGATGTAGGCGCGTTCGTTCAGATGGTCATCAATCGCCGCCAGGTAGATCGGGATGTCAGGATGCTGTTCCTGCATCAATTTAATCCCTTCGGGTGCGCCGATCAGGCCGACGAATTTGATCTTCTTCACGCCCCAGCGCTTGAGCACGTCCGCGGTGGCGGTGGCGGAGCCGCCCGTGGCCAGCATGGGATCGAGGATCAGACAGACGGATACGGTTGGCTCCAGCGGAAGCTTGTTGTAATATTCCACGGGGCGCAGCGTATGCTCATCACGATAGAGGCCGATATGCCAGACTTCCGCGCTGGGCATCAGGCCCCAGACGCCTTCGACCATGCCCAGTCCCGCGCGCAGGATGGGCACGAGGCCGATCTTTTCCTGCAATTCCGCGCCGGTCATCTTGGCCAGGGGTGTTTCTAGTTCGCGTGGCGTGACGGCCAGATCTGCGGTCGCTTCATAGGCAAGCAGGGCGGCGATCTCACGCACCAGTTCGCGGAATTTCTTGGGTTCGGTCTTTATATCCCGCAAACGCGAGAGTTTGTGTGCAACGAGTGGGTGGTTGGATGCATAGACGTTGGTCATGATAGCCTCCGAAGTTTGGATGAAGTTATTATAGTCCGCGACATGATTTTTGATACATGCTTTGCCGGTTGGAATCTGCTATTCTTCAATTATGGCACGAATTGGTATCGTCCGGATAAACAAAAACGTCTTTGTTGCTTTGCCCGGATCTGGATGGGAGGGAAAATGAAAGATAATAAGGATCTCTACGAATCCAGGAAGACAAAGCCGGACTGGATCTATTATTTGTTGATCCTGCTTATCATTGAAAAAATTGTCCAACACATCTTTGTTACTCTGGCGTTCTATTTCAACTGGGCGGACATCGCGTCCACGGTTGTGGTCTCTCCGACCATCCTGATGATTCTTGGGGCATTGATCGCGGTCTTGTTCGTGCTCAGTCTGTGGGGAATGATGGGGAAACAGACCTGGGCGATTAACCTGGTCATTGCTCTGGCTTTGTTCGACATCCTCGGTGAGATTGTGGCTCAGGGAAGAATCGATATTTTGATCACCGTGTCGTTCGTCGTTGCCATACTTCTTCTGATCTTGGGGTTGATGTACAGCCGGCAACTGCGCCGCGCATAGAGCAGGAGGCATGCACCTCGTGACATTTTCATGATATTTGACCCGTTACTTGTCCTCACAATTGGCGTAGATTAAGAAGAGGATCAAAAAACCATTGCGAAGGATTGTATCCCTCGGTTCTGCCTCACCAGACGGACCACCTTCGCAAGGTTCTTGGAAAGAACAAGGAGTTCGGAATGAAACTCTCGGGCCTGCATATCCTTCTTACCTATCAATGCACGTATGAGTGCGATCACTGTTTCGTATGGGGAAGTCCCTGGCAGACAGGCACATTGACGTTCGACCAAATCGAACAAATCCTTGAGCAGGCGAAAGAGGCAGGCGTCCAATCCATTTACTTTGAGGGTGGTGAGCCGTTTTTGTATTATGCAATTTTGCTAAGGGCTGTGCGGAAGGCAGCCGATATGGGGTTCTCTGTGGGCATTGTCTCGAATGCATATTGGGCGAACTCCGTGGCGGACGCGGAGGAATGGTTGCGCCCATTTGTGGGCCGCCTCGCGGATCTTACGGTGAGCAGCGACCTCTTCCATTGCCATGAGACCCTGGGTGAACGCCCGCAAAACGCGCTGGTCGCGGCGAAATGGCTGAACATCCCCACCGGCATGATCAGCATCGCCCAGCCTGATGAAGAGGCAGAACAATCACACGGCCAGATTGAGGATCAGGGCGCGGTCATGTATCGCGGTCGGGCGGCGGAAACCCTCGTCGAAAAAGCGGACAGCCATCCCTGGGAAGGATTCGATTCGTGTCCGCACGAAGACCTGCGCGAACCGGGACGAATCCATCTGGATCCGCTGGGGAATCTCCACATTTGTCAGGGCCTTGCCATCGGTAATTTATTCGAGAAACCGTTGAAACAGATCTGTGAAGAATATGACGCGGACGCTCACCCGATCTGCGGTCCATTGCTGGAGGGAGGTCCCGCCGCGCTCGTGACGGAATACAACCTTCCGCACTACGCCTCCTATGCGGATGCCTGTCACCTGTGCTACGCAGCGCGGACGGCGCTGCGGCCGCATTTCCCGCAATACCTGAGACCCGATCAAATGTATGGGGTTATGGAATGACCGGCAACGATTTCGTGAAGTTTTTCCTTCGCACGCCCTTGCATCGCTTCATGGGCGATACCATGCTGATCACGGTAACAGGCTGCAAAACCGGAACAAAGTATTCAACACCTGTGGGATATTATCGTGAGGGCGATTGTCTGTGGGTGATGACGAATCGCGACCGGACCTGGTGGCGTAATGTAAGGAATGGCGCGAACGTTTCTTTACTGCTGAAGGGAAAAACTGTAAAAGCGTTTGCCGAAGCGGAGCTAAATGAAAGGGTGGTCGAGACTCGCTTGTTTGACTACATTCAACATGTGCCAATGGCTGCCAGGCCGCTTGGAATCCGCATGGAAAATAAAATTCCGAACGCGGAAGATGTTGGGCGAATCGCAAAAGACAGACTATTCGTCAAGATAAAACCAGCTTGACATCCAATACAGAATCAGGTGATGTAAATCAGCAATTGGGGAAAATGAGTGCCAGTTTCTTACACATTGGTTTGCAAGCCAAGAGTTTTTCTGGCTCCGCGAAAGAAAAGGGTTCGGAACATATCTGTCACCTCTTCAGGTGTGTGGCGCATATCCTCCTTGATCCACCAACTTACGATGCTCAGAAGCGCTCCGCTGAAAAATGCCGCGAAGAACTCAATCGGCACTTCAAAGAGAAGCGGGATTGGATCCGATTGCATCTTGGTTTCCACAAATTTGACAATTGCTTCCGTGCTGACTTTACGGATGCGCTCAACAATCCTGCTTGAGTTTGCGCTCTTCAAGAGCAGGTAGTAAAGATCAGAATTATCGTGGATGTGCTGAAAAACCATTAACAGAGGTTGCAGCGGTCTGTTTTCTTCAGGATCTTCTTCTTGAATTGGTAACCAGGCTGAAAATGGGATTTCTGAAAGAACCTGTGCCCTTTTATATACGATTTCACTGAACTCTTCCAACAGCAGATCTTCCTTGTCTTTATAGTGCAGGTAAAATGTAGCCCGACCTACGTTTGCTCGTTCCGTGATTTCCTCAATCGAGATATCATCATATTTTTTCTCTTTAATCAGTTCAAGCAGGGCAGTGCGCAGGGACTGACATGTCCGCTGGATCCGCCGATCCGTTTTGTTTTTCATAGGTTGTGCCATAGATTAAGCCTTTCTCAGTTGCGCGTTGACAATCTTCAATTGCCAATTATAATAGACATTCTACAATAATGTACATAGTATATTATCAATCGTTGTCTATTTATTTTGCCCGTGAAAAGAAAGGAATTTGAGAAACTCGTGTCAGCCTCTCGCCAATCTCTTAACAACTCATCTGCGGGTTCACCGCTGATTGAACTGGTGGATGTTGTCAAGGTGTATTCCACAGCCGCGGGTGAATTTACCGCGCTCAAAGCGATTAATATGCGGGTGGGGAGAGGCGAATTCGTAGGCGTTATCGGTAAATCGGGTGCCGGAAAATCAACATTGCTCAATATGCTCACGGGAGTCGACCATCTTACCTCTGGCGAAGTGGTTGTCAAGGCGAATGGTTCGCCTGTTTCCATCCATACCATGAGCGAGGACAAGATCGCATTATGGCGCGGACAAAACCTGGGTGTGGTGTTCCAGTCGTTTCAGCTTTTGCCCATGCTGACTCTTGTCGAAAACATTACACTGCCTATGGATCTATGTGGCAGGTTCAATCCGAAGCAGGCCCGTGAACGCGCGCTCGAGTTGCTTCGCCTGGTCGATGTTGATGACTATCCCGATAAGCTTCCTTCAGCCATTTCAGGTGGGCAGCAGCAACGGGTTGCCATTGCGCGCGCGCTGGCGAACGATCCGCCAATTCTCGTAGCAGATGAGCCGACCGGCAGTCTCGATTCCGTCACAGCCGATCATATTTTTGAAGTCTTTGAGCAGCTTGTCCATGATCAGGGCAAGACCATTGTGATGGTGACTCATGATGAGTCTTTGAAGCCGCGCTTCACGCGCACGCTGGGAATTGTCGATGGGGAAATACTTCATCCTGCGCGGACTGAGGAGCGTTCCGGTCGACCAATGCAGACGTGGGACCAGCCCGGAGATGCGCTTCGTCTGCGGAGTTTATCCTCCGCTCAGCCCGAAGAGAAGGGGATGAAATGATCACGCATCCCGCGCAGCCGAGAGTTGATCCGGATCAACACGCGATGTCCACCCCCGAGGCGATGATCGATATGCACGGCATCGTCAAGACCTTCCAGAACGCGGCCGGCGAATTCACCGCCCTCAAAAGCATCGACCTGACCATCAACCGCGGCGAATTTGTTTCGATTGTTGGCAAATCCGGCAGTGGAAAATCCACACTGCTGAATATGATCACGGGCATCGACCATCCCACAGCAGGACGCATGGTTATAGACGGCACGGACATTTACACGGGTGTCACCGAGAGCCAGCGTTCGAGATGGCGTGGCCGGAACCTGGGGATTGTATTTCAATTCTTCCAGCTACTGCCGATGCTGACTTTGCTCGAGAATGTGATGCTCTCGATGGATTTCGCCGACATGTACGATTTCGACGAACGCCCCGAGCGTGCCATGGAGATGCTCAAGCTGGTCCGGATGGAGGCGTTCGCGAACAAACTCCCCGCGCTAGTTTCGACCGGACAGCAACAACTTGCCGCGATCGCGCGTGCGCTGGCCTGTGACCCGCCATTGCTGGTTGCCGATGAACCGACCGGGAACCTTGATTCGAAATCGGCCAATACGATCATCGATCTGTTTGAGGAGCTATCTCGCCGCGGCAAGACGATACTGATGGTCACGCACGATCCATCGCTCACGTCGCGTACAACGCGCAATATCATCATTGCGGATGGCAAACTGATCGCGGATAGTAGGAGAGGCCCGCTGGTTGAGTAGGCGCAAGCAAGGCGAGCGGCGTACACTTGCACCTGGCGCAAGTGTACGTCCCGCCACGGGCACGCGGGACTACTCAACCACCGTTTGAAAATAACTTATGAAACCTCGTTGGCGCAAAGTACTTCACGATCTCGTCGATAACAAGGCACGCACCCTGCTCGTCGTCCTCTCCATTGCAGTGGGTGTGTTTTCCATTGGGGTGATCGCGGGCGCCTACCAGATCATTTCGAATGACATGAGCGCCTCCTATGCAGTGAACAGGCCTGCCAACATCGAATTGCGCATGACAGACTTCGATGAAGATGTGCTGGCATCCATCCATAACCAGGATGACGTGGAAGATGCCGAAGGACGGCGCGTTTTCAACCTCCGCGTGCGCGTGCCCGGCACCGAAAAATGGACCACGCTCGACATGATCGCGTTCGAGGACTTCGAGAAGAACGCCATCAACCTGCTCACGCCTGTCGCAGGCGAGACCCTGCCGGGGAAGCGTGAAATTCTGCTGGAACAGGATGCGCTTCAACACGTGGATGTGAGCCTGGGCGGCCCGCTTGAGTTTCAACTCCCGGATGGTTCCACCAGGACCATGCCTGTTGTCGGCATCGTCCAGGATACGGCTGCAGGCGCAGGAGATTTCCTTGCTTCGCCGTACGGCTATATCACAATGGATACCCTGCAATATCTGGGGCAGCCAGAGCTTTTCAACCGCGCCCTGGTCATCGTCTCAGAGGGCGGCGATGATATTTTCCACGTTCGTGATGTCGGTGCGAAGCTGAAAGATAGGCTGGAGAAAAACGGGAATATCGTCATCCGCACGCGCTTCTCGCAGACCCACGAACATCCACTGGCGGCTACGGTCAACGCGATCCTGGGGATCTTGATGGCGTTGGGAATTCTGATCGTGTTCCTTTCCAGTTCCTTGATCGCCAACACCCTGAACGCCCTGCTGAATCAGCATTTGCGATATATCGGCGTTATCAAGCTGGTTGGCGGACAGAGACGGCAAGTCCTGCGCATGTATCTCACGCTCATTATGGCATTTGGCATTTTAGCTTTGATGATCGCCGTTCCGCTGGGTGGACAGGGCGCATACGGACTTGCCTTGTTCATCGCAGACGAGCTGGATTTCAATCTGCTTGGCTATCGCATCGTGCCGGTCGCGCTGTTGATCCAGATCCTGGTGGGATTGTTTGTCCCTCTCATCGCCGGGCTGGCGCCCGTCATCAACGGATCGCGCATTACCGTCCTGCGCGCCCTCAGCGGAAACATGGCTGAGGACCAGCATCAGCACGCGGGTAGTGAGAGGCGTTTGCCCTGGTTCGATTGGGCGCAGGTCAAGGCGACACGCATCCTCGCCGCGCGCGGGATCCATATCCCGCGTCCATTTGTCATTTCATTGCGAAACACCTTTCGGCGTAAGAGCCGCCTGGCATTGACCTTGCTGACGCTTACGATGGGCGGCGCGATCTTTATCGCGGTGTTCAACGTACGTGTGACGCTGCACGATTATATCGGTCAGATCGGGAAATATTTCGTTGCGGATATTTCGCTTGATTTCGATCGTCCGTATCGTTTGAATGAGATCGAGCATATGGTGATGAACGTGGAGGGTGTTCAGCATGTGGAGGGGTGGCAGTTTGTAAGCGGTGAATTGCTGGATGGAGATGGGCAGGTGCTCGAGAACATCAATGTATTTGGTCCGCCTGCCGGTAGCGAACTGATCGAACCGATTCTGGTGGCCGGGCGCTGGATTCGTGCAGATGATGTGCGTAAACTGGCAGTCAGCGAAGGTACGCTTAAATACTTCCCAGACCTAAAGCCGGGTGATCTCGTGGATTTGAAGATAGAAGGCCGTGAAGAAGTCTGGGAGGTCGTTGGTATCTTCAAGTTTGTCGACCGCGAGGGCGTGCTGGCGTACGCGCCCTATGAATATGTGTCAAAGATGAATAACCTTGTGAACCGGTCGTATTCATTCAAGCTGGTCACAGACAGGCATGACCGCCTGTATCAGGATGCAAAAGCGGAAGAGTTGGATAAGTACTTCCGTGACCTGGGCTTCAAAGTACGGGTGGCCGAAGCAGGGCGGGCCTCGCTGGATACTGCTGTGGAAAGCCTGGATACACTGGTTGTATTTCTGCTCATCATGGCGATCCTGACTGCGGTGGTTGGCTCGATGGGTTTGGCCGGAACGATGGGCATGAATGTCCTCGAGCGGACGCGTGAGATCGGCATTATGCGCGCCATCGGCGCAGACGACCGCGCCGTGATGCGGACCGTCATCGCTGAAGGCATTGTCATCGGCATGATCTCATTGGGACTGGCCGTGCTCCTTTCCATCCCTTTTACCTATTTGCTTTCGACCATCGTAAGCCTGGCGGTATTTCAGACCCCGATCGATGTAGTTTTTACGTACTCCGGGTATGCCATCTGGCTTGGGCTGGTTCTGGCGTTATCTGCCATCGCGAGCGTTCTGCCCGCGCGAAATGCCGCACGCCTCACGATCCGGGAAGTGCTCGCCTATGAATAAGAAAAAACAGTGTTGAGTAGTAGCGCCCGTGGGTACAATTGTCAAAACCATCGCTTTCCCAGATACAAGCTCCGATGCAAAGACGGCGGATGTGGCCGAGCGCTTGGTAGGGCATTCCCCATAAGAGGCAGGGTTATCCCGTATGAATCGCAGATCCGACCACATTGACTCCCACTTCCGATGGGGCATGACAATAAGACTAACCCTCGAATCCTTAGGGACGAATTAGGAAATCATTAGAGTCTTCATTTCGGACAAATTATGTCTTGAATTTTGATTTTCTTTGCGCGATAATGAAATTCACTCGGAAAAAAAGCAACACCAGGGAAACCTGGCGACGCAAAGTCATGGGTCTTCAGTTACGTGTTCGTTTGTGACCAGATCGCCAGACTGCCGAAAATAGCAAAACCGCGCGAAAGGCGGTGACGCAAAGCCAGGCGTCTAAAACCACGTAAAACATGGTCAGGACCGACCGGCTAACCGAAAAGCAAAATCAGGGAAACCTGACGACGCAAAGTCATGGGTCTAAAGTCGGTAGACCAGGACCGCCAGACTGCCAAAGAGTAAACAGCAGGGATGATGCCAACATCATCCCTGCAAGTTTTTAAAGAGAAGCTTCGCTTCACGCCAGCCTTGAGCGGGTGACCGTTTAATTTATCCAATCCTTGCGAAGGGCCGCGCTGGTTGAGAAGGTGAAGCCCGTATCGAAACCAAGCGGTTACCGTACAATTTTCCAATCAAATGGGTAGAGCCTTTCGATGAGCCAGCCCTCTCCTTTTACTGGGAGATTGCTTCGCGAAGAACACTCGCAATGACGTTTGAAACGGTATAATCGAACATATGACCATTACTTCTTCGACACCCCCTGCGGGAGGTGGACGCGCTCGTCCCCTTGACCCCGAGTCCAAACCCGACGACCGCGTGGATAACGCGCTGCGTCCGCAAAAACTGTCTGACCTGATCGGGCAAAACCAGGTCAAAGAGAATCTTGCCATTCTGATCGCGGCTGCACGTCAACGCGGCGAAGCGTTGGATCACGTCTTGTTTTATGGACCTCCCGGTCTGGGAAAAACAACCCTGGCGCACGTAGTTGCCAACGAGATGGGAGTCAACGTCAAAGTGACGGCGGGTCCCGCCATCGAGCGTGCCGGAGATTTAGCCGCCATCC
>Ga0105101_10001182_pt1 | contig 11317 bp, 10 predicted proteins | sample PPLLak21cMay2015_2_FD_87037 | JGI IMG/M metagenome (GOLD analysis project Ga0105101, IMG submission 87037) | Freshwater sediment microbial communities from Prairie Pothole Lake near Jamestown, North Dakota, USA - PPLs Lake P8 Core (1) Depth... | ecosystem: Environmental > Aquatic > Freshwater >...
GTTCTTAATTTATTTCTTAAAAAGATAAATTATAAAGCTGATTATCAAGCTGAGAAGAATTGAAGTAACTATGGGGAAGTAAAAAGTAAAATTCTTTTTCTTTATATAGATATCTCCCGGCAGTTTACCGAGAAAAGGAATTTTATCACCGAAGAAGAAAAGCAAACCAAGAATTACGACAAATATTCCAGCGAAGATCAGTATCTTTCCAATTTGCTGGGATTCTAACATATTTTTTTAAATTAGTTTTAATTGTTTTTCTTTTGTCTTGCCAACAGCAGGTTGGAAACTGCTTACTGAACTTAAATTCCTTCTCTCAAAAATCTTGGTTCTTCAAGTGTAAGAATTAAAGAGATACGATGAGTATCAGGCAATCTGTCTAATTCCGCAAAACTAAATCTTGCAAATGAATAATCAATATTAAGCTTGGGAAGTTTTATACCTGCTCCAACAGTAAATTGTTTAACGTCGTTATACCCGCCCCGAATTGAGAAAAGTTTTTTGAAGGTATATTCAAGACCAACATGTGAATCAAAACTTATTGGCCCTAAATTTCCATAAGCAGATGATCTTCTGTTTTCAAATCGCACATCAAGATCAAGAGCAGGAGTTATAGTTCCCCCAAGTATACTTAACATATATGCTGCACCTATTTTGGCAGTCGGTGAAACAAGTTCATTTCTACCGGTACTCCAGGCAACCAGAGTTGTTGTAACATCCTGGATGTTTGCACCAAGAAAGAGATTTTCAATAGGTGTATATAAAGCTCCAATGTCAAAACCGATTCCTGTAGCACCATATTCAGCAATATCCCGCCTGATTATTTTAACATTAGCACCCCAGTAAAAATTTTCTGATTGCCTTTTTGCGAATGAAAGATAAAATACCCAATCCTGATCACTGAATTCAGTTATTTTACTGTAGTCAAGCCTGTCAGTTCTTATATCAACAATGCCATCGCCATTAGCATCGTAGGCAGCATTTCTTGTATCCGAAATATTATCTACAGCAAGTCTTACAACGCCAATTCCGAATGTCATATCTGTTCCGAAAGGAATTGCAACAGAACCATAATCATAATTAACAAGATCACCAAAGTGCTCTGCATGCATTAAAGAAATTTGCGGATAATTTAGATTTGCAAGACCAGCCGGATTATAATATCCTGTGGTAACATCGTTAGCAACTGCTGTAAAAGCGCCACCCATTCCAAGTGCTCTTCCGCCAACACCAATTGCCATAAACTCTCCTGCGTATTTGCCAAAAACTGTTTGAGCTTTTAACTGTGGAATTATAATTACTGTAAGTGCGACAATAAACAGGAATTTTTTCAATATCTAAACTCCGAGGTTAACTTGTATTTTAAGTAAAACGTGGCTCAAAATTGAGCTTTTGAATTTTGAAAGTCAAGTCTAAATAGTTGGCAGTATATAATTTTGCAGTAGACAAAACTAAGTTCTGGAGTTGTTAACATTTTTTAAGATAAATAATCTGATTTTTCAATACCATTTTTGTCTACTGCCAATTGTAGACTGTTCACTTCGATTTCCCTTGGTTAGCTACTGCCTGTGTAGCTTTTGCTATTTCTTCAGGATCACCAAGATAGTAGTTCTTTATAGCTTTCAGGTTTTCATCAAGTTCATAAACAAGTGGAATTCCTGTCGGTATGTTTAATTCAACTATTTCCTGTTCAGGAATATTATCAAGATATTTAACCAGAGCTCTAAGGCTATTCCCGTGTGCTGCAATTATAACTCTCTTCACTGATCTGACAGTTGGGGCAATTACATTTTCCCAGTAAGGAACAAATCTTTCAACAGTATCTTTAAGACATTCTGTTAATGGAAGCTCCTTTTCAGTCAGCTCTTTGTACCGGGGATCTTTGCCGGGATATCTTTCATCATTTTTATCTAAAGCAGGAGGCTGAATATCATAACTTCTTCTCCAGATTTTTATCTGTTCATCTCCATATTTTTTTGCAGTTTCAGATTTATTTAATCCTTGTAAAGCGCCATAATGTCTTTCATTCAATCTCCAATTGCGAATTACAGGAATCCACATTAAATCCATTTCATCCATAACTGTCCACAAAGTTCTTATAGCTCTTTTTAAAACAGAAGTGTAGGCAATATCAAAAGTGTAACCTTCTTTTTTTAAAAGCTGCCCGGCCTTTTTTGCTTCCTCCTTTCCTTTTTCGGATAGGTCAACATCGGTCCAGCCGGTAAAACGGTTTTCTTTATTCCAGGTACTTTCTCCATGGCGTAGCAAGACTACTTTATACATAATTACTCCATTATTTTCTGAAAAATATTAATATAAAAATATCAAATAAAATTGAAATAGTTTTATGAACAAATGAGGTAAATATCAGGCAAGCTTATAAATTTCGATGGATTCAGTTCTTCCTTTAAGTTTTACTGAACCAAGAAATTCTGGGCTGTTATTATTCAATGAAATTTTTTCTAAAACTTCTTTTGAAATTAGAATATTTGAATGATATTCTTTATTCAATTGTTCAAGCCGTGCAGCAAGTATAACTGTATTCCCGGTAATTGAATACTGTTTTCTTATGTTTGTTCCTACATTTCCTGTAACAACTTCACCATAATGAATTCCAATGCCGACACGAGTATTTGAAATTTCTTCCTTAATGGTTTTTTGGTTTAAATATTGAATTATCTCAAATGAAGCATTCACTGCATTTCTGCAATCATTTTCATACTGGATAAGAGCCCCGAATGTTGCCATAAAACCATCGCCCATAAACTGGTTAATTATTCCATGGTTTCGATTTACGATTTCAATCATAAAAGAGAAAACATCATTCTGATACTGAACTATTTCTTCCGGAGATTTTTTCTCTGAGAAACTTGTGAAATCCCTTATATCCAAAAACATAACACAAGCATTTCTTTTTCTGCTAACAATTTCCTGCTTAGTCTTAATCATTTCTTCTAGTATCTCTTGAGAAACCTGCTGCCCGAATAATTTTTCAATCCGGTTCTTTTCGCTTATAGTTCTGTAAGTTGCAAATATTCTTTTCCTAATCTGAAGAGAAATTAATCCCGCAACGACTCCTGATAATAAAATAATAATTCCTTTCCCTGCATACACTCAGGGTGAAACCAGAACTAAATTTGATTGTTCTGTTACAGATAAAAGAAAATAAAATGAAAGTCCGGTATATTCTATGGAAGCTACAAGCCCGGTAAATAAACATATCTTAAAATCAAGCTCAAGGATTGAAAGTATAATGAAAACAGAGTACAATAATACCGGGGGAGTAATTAATGCACTTGGTTTATCAAGCTCATGTCCAAAAATCAAAATTGCAATAGTCGGCACACTTGCTTCAAGAAAGGAATTACCATATCTGAAGTATTTATAAAAATCAGGATGTTTTTCGTATATAACATTTATTTTTTTACTTATGTAGAAAGACCTGACCGCAAGTATACTAAGAATAAGTAAAGCCCATAAAAACGGCGGCTGGGTTCCTATGCTGCCGAAAAAGTAATCTCCAAAGAAAATGTATATTATTAAAACATAAAATAATAGTGCACCAGAAATAAAAGCCAGTACACGGGCCCGAAATTTTTCACTCTGAAGTAAATCTTTTGAGAATTGTTCTTCAAAAGAAGAAGTTTCATTCAAATTATTTGAAAGAGAAGGCATTAATTTTCTTTATGGAAATTCATACATAACAAAAAAATTACATTTATAGAAAAAAGTATTATTCCAATCTCTTCCTGAATCTCAACGAACTTAGCAGCAAAATAGAAATACCCATAACTAAAAGCACCGAAGCTTCTATCCATAAATCTGCGAAACCCAATCCTTTAAGAATCACTCCACGAATAATTGTATTGAAATATTTTAATGGAATAATTTGTGAAATGTATTGAATTATCTCCGGCATATTTTCAATCGGAAATGCAAAACCGGATAGAAATATCATCGGCATCATTACAGCAAAAATTGCAATCATCATTGCCTGCTGCTGTGTTTTGGAAATAGTCGAAATGAACAATCCTAATCCAAGCGTTGAAAGTATGTAAAGAAAAGCTGATGCTAAAAGAAAAGATTCACTTCCCTTAACAGGTATTTCGAAAATAATTCTCATTGCCAAAAGAACGATGATAACAGAGACAAGCCCAAGAATCGTAAAAGGAATAAGTTTTCCCGCAATTAAATGATAGGGGCGAATCGGTGTAACAATTAATTGCTCCATTGTTCCGATTTCTTTTTCTTTAACTACAGCAAGCGAGGTAAGAACAAGAGTAACTAAACTTACCAGCAAACCTACTATTCCCGGGACCATATAATTTCTTGTCTTCATTGTTGGGTTATACCAAACTCTCACTTCAGAAGAAAGATTACCAGCAGGAGATATTTTTCTTCCACTTGTATTCATAAACTTAGCAATTATATCTTTTGAGTAACCAGCGACAATAGATTGAAGATATCCGGCTGCAATTGATGCCTGGTTTCCATCAGATCCATCAAATATTGCCTGTAAAGATGCTGATTCTCTTCGAACAATTTTTTCTTCAAAGTCATGTGAAATTACCAGAGCTAATATTGCCTCTCCCTTGTTGAGTTTATTTTCAAGTTCATTATAGTTGGAGACATATTCCGAAATTTTAAAATATCCTGAACTTGTGAACCGTTCGATAAATTCTCTACTGGTTGAAGTTTTATTTCGGTCGTATACGACTGCTCTTACATTTTCTACATCAAGATTTGCAGCGTATCCGAGAAATATTAATTGAATAACGGGAGCTATGAGAATTATCCCGAACATTTTCGGGTCTCTTCTGAACTGCTGAAATTCTTTTATTATAAAACGAATTATTGTTTTCATACTGTCTGTGATTTCTTTTTATAAATGATTGTTCCAAACACAATAAGAACCGTTATAAAGACTCCAAGATAAATCAGTTGATCCCAGAATGCTTCGACTCCAACGCCTCTTAACATTATTGCTCTTAAAATTTTAAGAAAGAATTTTACAGGTGTAACATTTGTAATCAATTGAATGAGATAAGGCATGCTTTCAATAGGAAAAATAAAGCCTGAAAGAATTAATGAAGGAAGCAGAGAAATAAAAGTTGCAAGAGTAAATGCAACTTGCTGAGTATCTGATATAACTGAGATAAATATTCCAAGACTTGTTGATGCAATCAGAAAAACAAGCGTTGTGGCAAAAAGAAGAAACAGACTTCCTTTCACTTCAGCACCAAAAAGGAAGAAGCTTGCAATAAGAATAAACCCTGCATTTATTAATGCGATGAGTACAAATGGTAAAGATTTTCCCAGAATCAATTCCAATGAACTTAACGGTGAAACATTTATCTGTTCAATTGTTCCGCGCTCCTTTTCTTTAACAAGTGAAAGTGAAACGGAGATAACCGCAGTTACAATGAGTATCATTGCAATTAATCCCGGTACAAGGAACTTTGATGTTTTCAGTTCAGGATTAAACCAGAACTGCGGATCGAGCTTAATTGGTTCATATTGTTTTACACCTTTTACAGCCAGAATTTCCTTTGTAAATTTCTGATTAAAAGTCAGTGTTGCTAGATTTGCATAATTATTAATGATGTTTGCAGTATTTCCATCAACCCCATCAATCAGATATTGAATTTTTACTTCACGGTCTGAATAAAGTTTTTCGGATAGATCATTCGGAATTACAATTACACATTGAGCAAGTTTTTCATCCAGATATTTATTTATTTCTTTTTCGCTGCTGATCATATTAACGAGATCAAAATACTCGGAGTGCAATAATGAATTAATAAAATCTCTGCTGAGAGATGATTGTTCATGATCATAGATAGCTATCTTAATATGCTTTACATCAAAGTTAACAGCATAACCAAACATTATAAGAAGCATAACGGGGAAGAAAAAAATTACAAACAATAATCGTTTGTCCCTCTTCAACTGCCGGAATTCTTTTTTTGCTATTGCATAAATTCTATGAAACATTTGCATTATCCTTTTCTAAAAGATGAATGAAAACATCTTCCAATGTCGGGACTATTTTATCAACTCTTTGAACAGCAATTGAATTTTTAATAGTAAGAATATTTCTCACATCTTCTTTACCTTTAGAATTATCATTCAATATAATGTGAATATAATTCCCGAAGATTGAAGTTTCTCCTACCCAATCTTCTTTTTCTAGAATTTCCATACTGTCAACCACTCTGTCTGATTCAATTTCAAGTATTGCATTTTTTATGTAATTGCTTTTAAGTTCTAATGCATTTCCCTGTGCAATTAATCTTCCTTCGTTGATCAGAATAATATCATTACAAAATTCTGCCTCATCTAAGTAGTGAGTTGTTACCAATACGGTAGTGCCCCCGGCAGAAAGATCGTTTATTAGATCCCAGAAATTTCTTCTAGATAAGGGATCAACACCGCTGGTTGGTTCATCTAAAAAAACAATTTTGGGTTCATGAATTACAGCTGTACCAAGTGCTAATCGTTGTTTAATACCACCGGGCAATGAGCTTGTAAGAAGTTTTTCTTTTCCTTCGAGATCTGCAACTTTCAGAACCCATTTTTTTCGTTCTTCATATTTTTTCCCTGTGAGTCCATAAACACCTGCAAAGAAACGGATGTTTTCTTCAACTGCCAGATCATTATACAACGAAAACTTTTGCGACATATAACCGATTTGTGTTTTAACTTTATCAGACTGTTTCATAATGCTGTAACCGCCAACCATTGCATCCCCGGATGTTGGTTCAAGAATTCCAATTAACATTCTAATTGTTGTAGATTTACCTGCTCCATTAGCGCCAAGAAAGCCGAAAATTTCTCCCTGCTTTACGGTGAATGAAACTTTATCTACAGCGGTAAAGTTGCCAAATTTTTTTGATAAGTCTTGTACTTCTATACTGTTCATTGCTTTGATTTAATTTTAATCGAATACGGATAACACTGATCAAACCGATCAACACGGATTAAATCCGTGAAAATCAGTCCAATCCGTATCATCAGAGTTCCATTGTTGATAAATTTTTCTTCCAATTGATTTCGCAAGTCCTCATCATCAGTCCCACAAATATTATTTTTTTCATTATTAAATCCTTTAATTATCTCTTTCTTTAAAAATCACGATGCCTTACCAAGAAGGTGTATAAATACATTTTCAAGCGACGGCGGAATAACTCTTTTGTCAAATATCTGTATCTTATTCCCGGTTAACAGATTTTCTATTTTTGAATAGTCTGTATCATAGCTTTCAAGAGCCACATTTAACCTATCGCCATACATTTGAACTTCGTAATCAGTTTTTGCTTTTATAATATTGTAAGCATCCCTGATTGGTGAGCATACAATTTCAACAATTTGTTCCTTCAATGAAGCTTTTACATTTTTCGGCGTATCCCAACTGATGATCTCTCCATTATTCATTAATGCTATTCGGTTACATCGTTCAGCTTCATCTAAATATGGAGTTGTCATAAAAATTGTTATTCCATCTTTCTGAAGATTAGAAAGTATCTTCCAGAAATCCCTTCTTGAAACAGGATCAACTCCCGTAGTTGGCTCATCTAAAAAAATTATTTTTGGTTTGTGAATAAGTGTGCAGGCTAGAGCAAGTTTTTGTTTCATTCCGCCGGAAAGCTTTTCAGCAAGTCTGTCTCTGAAAGGAGTTAATCGGGTGAACTCTAATAATTTATTTCGTCGATCTTTATAATTTTTAACGCCGTGAATGTCCGCAAAAAATTCAATGTTCTCATCAACCGTTAAATCACCATAAAGAGAAAATTTTTGTGATAAATAACCTATTTCATTTTTAATCTTATTTTGTTGTGTTCTCAGATCATAACCAAGCACCTCGGCATTGCCTGCATCCGGGCGCATTAAACTTGTTAACATTCTTATTGTTGAAGTTTTACCTGCTCCATCGGGACCAACCAGCCCAAACATTTCACCTTTTGCAACAGAGTATGACACACCATTTACTGCGACAATATCTCCATAGCTTTTTTTAAAATTTTCTATTTTAATTACTTCGTTCATCATTTCCCTAGTTTTATAAAGGCATCCGCCGGCATACCGGATTTAAGGTCATAATCTTTATTAGGGATTTTTATCTTTACTGCAAAAACAAGCTTGGTTCGTTCATCTTTTGTCTGAATATTTTTTGGAGTGAACTCTGCCTCAGGTGAAATGTAAGTTATTTTTCCTTCATAAACTTTATCTTGGTATGTGTCAATTGTTACTTCAGCTTTTTGGCCTAACTTCACTTTTCCTAACTCTTCTTCCGATACATAGATAACTAATTCAACCTCATCTAGATCAGAAACTTTAAATAGTGAGGACATTGGAGTAACTGTTTCACCTCTTTCAACAAAAGTTTTTACTAGAAAACCATTTATTGGAGAGATTACGTAACTATCTCGAATATTTTTTTTCAGTAAATCAACTCCCGCAATTGATTTATTTAGGTTAGCTTTTGCCTGTTCAATCTCTTCCGGTCTGAAAAGCTTTTTAACTTTATTATAGTTTTCCTGAGCTGCATTATATTGTGCATTCATCAGATCGTATCTGGCAAGAGCATCCTCATATTGTTTTTGAGTAATTGAACGTGAATCATACAATTTCTGCATCCTCACTTTATCTCTCTCGGCCGTTTCGTAATTAACCTTTGCTTGATTAAGATTCTGTTCTGCTTGGTTTATATCTTCTTTTCTTGCACCTAATAACATGAGGTTTAATTGTGCTTCGACGGCATCCTTACTGGCGATTGCCTGCTGCAACTGTATATCAAGTATTTCATGATCAATAATCAGGATTGTATCACCAACATTTACTTTATCTCCCTCGATAAAATTTATCGTCTGAATATTACCGGCATTTCTGGAACTGATAATTATATTTGTTGTTTCAATCGTTCCGGAAGCTTCTATAAATTTATTATTATTATCATTACCGCAATGTATAAGTAAAAGCGGGAAGAGAATCGCTAAAAGAATTTGTAATTTTTTCACTGTATTACCTTATTAAATATTTTATCAAATTGTTTTTTACCTTTCGGAGTTAAAATTCCATTAAATAGAATTTCGAATGTATGTTGAAAAGCTTCCTTGTAATTAAATTTCTGGTAATAAAGAAAATCCGGATTAACAATTGAACGGATTGAATTAACAAATAAATGGATGATTAGTTCTGAAGGTTTTTCAATTATCATCCCTTCCTCCTGTCCTTGTCCTATAATATCGCCTAAAACCGCATAAGCTCTTTTAGTTCTGAACTCGTCAATTATTTCCCAAAGTTCGGGCATATGAATCTGGACATCTTTAACCCAGATATCGCTCAATTTCATCGTTGCCGATCCCATTATTTCAAACAATCTCAATGCTTTAGAGAGTGAATCCTGCTCAGCTTTAATAACAGAATCAATTTTATCACTTATGTCGGAAGTAAATCTGCCAATCACTGCCTCTACCAACTTTTCTTTTGTTGAGAAATGTTTGTAGATCGTCTTTTTACTCATATGAAGCTCCGAGGCAATTGAATCCATAGAGATTTTGTAAAATCCTTCATTTAGGAATTTATCAACAGTAAACCCGAGAATTTTTCCCTTTTCGAGTTCTGATCGTTCTTTTTTCATTTTTGATTATATTTTTTTGGAAACTATATTCGTTTTTATAGTTTCTAATATAATGCATGGAAACCATTATGTCAAGAATAGTTTCCAAAATTTTTTCTTTCGTGTTGCAGAAAGGAATTTTTATTCCTAATTTTTCAATAAAGGAGGGGGCAACCCATGAAAAATATTTTTCTCTTAGTTGTCGGTTTATGTTTTTGGTCTAATTTACAAGCTCAATCCAAAATTGAGGAGGATTTTGAAATTGCTTATCAAAATGCAAAGAAGGGAATATATTGGGCTTTAGAAAATATTCCTGAGAAAAAAGCTAAAATAGAAAATGATCTTATAGCAGATGATAAGTTGTATGCAAGTATCCAATTGCAGAAAGAGGTAAATGGTATAAAAATAGAATCTATAGGTTACAACCATTCAAACTCAATTGTGATAAAAATCTATAAATCTTACGATAGTCTTGTCAAAGAGGGGTATCTGAAAAGAATTCCAATAGATTAAATTAACCTGTATTCAATCTTTATTCTCTTTATTGTACTTTTACAAAAATAAAATTAATAATAAAGAATAGTATGGATATTTGTGTTAATAGAAAAAATTGAATTAAGAAAAATTTTTCTCTCTTATTTAGAACCATTTACAACCAGCGGCTGGACCGAAGATGGCAATTATGGAATTATTGTTAAAGTTTATAGTAATGGAATAATTGGTTGGGGAGAATCTCCGGCAGGTGATGGACCCTGGTACAATGAAGAAACTAACAACACAGCCTGGTCAATTCAAAAAGATTTCTTAGTGCCGTTGATTTTAGGAAAATCAATTGAACATCCAAATCAGATAGGAAAAATATTTTCTCATGTAAGAGGAAACAATATTGCCAAAGCCGGAATTGAATTTGCTTTCTGGGATTTATTTGGAAAACAAACCGGAAAATCTTTATCTGAATTGCTTGGAGGTGTAAAAGACGAAGTTGAAGTTGGTATAAGTATTGGTATTCAAAAAAACACCGATATTTTGATACAAAAAGTTGAAGAATACATTTGCGAAGGTTATAGAAGAATTAAAATAAAAATTAAACCCGGTTATGATATTGAGCCTGTTATTGCAATTCGAAAACGATGGGAACATTTTCCTTTGCAGGTTGATGCGAACAGCGCCTATTCTTTTGACGAAGCAAAAAAATTAAATCAGCTTGATAAATTTAATCTTCTTTTTATCGAACAACCTTTAGCTCACGATGATATTTATGAACATTCAAAACTTCAGAAATTATTTAAGACACCGATTTGTCTTGATGAAAGTATAATTTCCCTGCGGCATGCAAAATCTGCAATTGAGCTCAATGCATGTAAAATAATTAATATAAAGCCATCAAGAGTTGGTGGATTAGCTGCCGCAAAATCAATACACGATCTTTCTGAAACATCGGGAGTTCCCGTTTGGTGCGGCGGTATGCTCGAAACCGGAATTGGACGTGCAATAAATGTTGCTTTAGCAAGTTTAAGTAATTTTACTTTACCCGGGGATATAAGTGCAAACAGCCGTTACTTTAAAAGAGATATTGTTTTAAATCCATTTACTTTGAATAAAGATGGGACACTAACTGTTCTAACAAGAGCGGGCATCGGGGCAGAAGTGGATGAAGAGTTTTTAGAAACTATTACACTTGAAAAAATTGAATTCAGA
>Ga0105101_10001183_pt1 | contig 11316 bp, 8 predicted proteins | sample PPLLak21cMay2015_2_FD_87037 | JGI IMG/M metagenome (GOLD analysis project Ga0105101, IMG submission 87037) | Freshwater sediment microbial communities from Prairie Pothole Lake near Jamestown, North Dakota, USA - PPLs Lake P8 Core (1) Depth... | ecosystem: Environmental > Aquatic > Freshwater >...
CGGCTGCTGCCCACAAGGGGAGCTCCTACATCTGTACTACCCGGCCGGCCACGTCGTTGTTCTATTCGAGGAAGGAGAAGTTCCCCGTCGGAGGTTCCAAGTTCCTGCGCCGTCAGGACGGAGACGCCGCAACGGTGATCGCCGCCGGCATCACCGTGTTAGAAGCCCTGAAAGCTCATGATGAGCTGCAAAAAGAGAACATCGGCCTGCGGATCATCGATGCCTATTCCGTTCAGCCGTTGGACATCGAGACCATCGCCCGCGAGACGGCCCAGACGGGCGGCCGGGTCATCGTTGTTGAAGACCATTTTCCCGGAGGCGGGCTGGGCGAGGCGGTCGCCGCCGGCCTGGCCGGCAGGGCCAGGATCATCCACCTCTGCGTCCGGGATCTCCCCCGCTCGGGAAAGCCCCAGGAGCTGCTGGAGGCCTGCGGCATCAGCGCCTCCCACATCGTCCGGGCGGTGCAGGACCTCATCCGGCCCTAGTGGCGGGCCGCCTCTCCCATGGAGTCTGCTGGAAAGGACAGATGAAGGAACGGACCGAACACCGACTGCCACCCGGGAATATCCTTTTCTGTCTTTTGAGCGTTTTCTTCGCAGCGACCCTGGGACGGCCGGCTGCCGCCGGTGAAGCGCTCCCGGAGTCCGGCAAGGTCGTCCGCGTCGCCGATGGCGATACGATCACCATCAGGTTCGCTGATCAGGTCGAAAGAAAAGTCAGACTCATCGGGGTGGACGCGCCGGAGATCCAAGACCCGAGAGAGGATGTGGCCTATCGAGCTTTCTTGGCGCGGAGATTCGCCGTCCATTATCTCTACCGCCAGGATGTCACCCTGACCTATGATTTCCCCCAACTCGATGAATATGGCCGGGTTCTCGCCTATGTCTGGCCGGAAAAGGAGAAGCTTTTCAATGACTTCATCATCCGCCAGGGCTTTGCCGCCGCTTTCTTGAAGTATCCCTTTAGAAAGGACTACCAAAAACGCTTCCGCGGCGCCGAGGCCGAAGCCAGGAAGAAAGGGCGCGGTTTCTGGCGCCCAGAGGGGGCGGCGGCCATAGCCCCGTCTGAAGTGCGGAGTCGGCTCGGAGAGGTCGTCTCGGTGCGGTTCCGGTGCGCGGAAATCTCCAAGAAATATTCCTATCTTTATCTGCGTTCGGCCGATGGGACCATCGAAGCTTTGGTTCCCCACCCCCGTCTCGTGGCCTTTCCCGGGATCCATGGTTGCCTCGGGAAAGAGATCATCGTCAGCGGTTTTCTGGAGGAATACAAGGGCCAGCCACAGGTCATGCTGTTTTTTTCCCGCCAACTTCGATTGACATGATTTTGGGGTTGGTTTATAAAACCTGAGGAACAAGGAGTCCTCTTAATGATATCGTCCAAGGCTGTGGGCAAAACTCTATCCATCCTGATCGTCGCGGGCGCCGCTTTCTCAGCCTCAATCTGGGGCGTCCCGGCCCAGCGAGAACGCCGGCCCGCAGCTCTCGATCCAGGCTTCTATAAGGCCATGGAGTGGCGTTCCATCGGCCCCTTCCGCGGGGGACGGGCGACGGCGGTGGCCGGCATTCCTAGCCAGCCGCAGACCTACTACTTCGGCGCCACGGGCGGCGGCGTCTGGAAGACCGAGGACGGCGGGCTCAATTGGAAGTGCATCTCCGACGGTTTTTTCCGGACAGGCTCGGTCGGAGCCATCGCCGTTTCCGAATATGACCCCAACGTCGTCTATGTCGGGATGGGCGAGGCGCCCATCCGGGGCAACGTCTCCCATGGAGACGGGATGTACAGGTCCACCGACGCGGGAAAGACCTGGAAGCACATCGGGTTGGTCGATACCAGCCAGATCTCCCGGGTCCGGATCCACCCCCGCAATCCGGATCTGGCCTACGTCGCCGCCCTCGGCCATGTCTACGGGCCGAATGATGAACGGGGTGTCTTCCGGACGGGCGACGGCGGGAAATCCTGGGAACGGATCCTCTTTCGCGACACCAAGACCGGGGCCATAGACCTCGCGCTCGACCCCTCCAACCCCCGGGTCATCTATGCCGCGCTCTGGGAAGCCGGCCGGACTCCCTACGGCCTGACAAGCGGCGGGCCGGGGAGCGGGCTTTTCAAGTCTACGGACGGCGGGTCCACCTGGACGGAGATCTCGCGCTATAGAGGCCTTCCCCAAGGCCTCCTGGGTAAGATCGGGATTGCCGTCTCGCCCGCGGTTCAGGACCGGGTTTGGGCGATCGTCGAGGCTGAGGACGGCGGCGTGTTTCGCTCGGACGACGCCGGCCTCACTTGGCAAAAGGTCAACGACGAGCGCCGGCTGCGGCAAAGGGCCTGGTACTACAGCCGGATCTATGCCGATCCCAAAGACAGCGAGAGCGTCTATGTCCTGAATACCGATTTTTATTGTTCAACGGACGGCGGAAGGACCTACTCGGCCATCCGGGTCCCGCACGGGGACAATCACGATCTCTGGATCGACCCCGAGAATCCTCTGCGGATGATCAATGCCAACGACGGCGGAGCCAACGCGACATTGAACGGAGGCCTTTCCTGGACGGCCCAAGACAACCAGCCGACCGCCCAGTTCTATCACGTGGCCGTGGATAACAGGTTCCCGTACTGGATCTATGGGGCCCAGCAGGATAACTCAACTGTGCGCATTGTCAGCCGCACCGACGGCCATGGGATCGGCGCCCCGGACTGGCACGAGGTGGGAGGCGGCGAGAGCGGGTTCGTGGTGCCGCGTCCGGACAACCCCAACATCGTCTATGCCGGGAGCTACAGCGGTCTCATCACGCGCTGGGATTTTCGAACGCGACAAGAGCGCGTCATCACGGCCTGGCCGGAAAACCCGATGGGGGCGGGGGCCGCCGGCCTCAGGTTCCGCTTCCAGTGGACGGCCCCGATTCTGGTCTCGCGCCATGACCCGAACGTCCTCTACCACGCCGCTCAGGTCCTTTTCAAGACGACAAACGAAGGCCAAAGCTGGGAGGTCATCAGTCCCGACCTGACCACGAACGACAAAGACAGGCAGAAGTCCTCCGGCGGCCCGATCACCCAGGACAACACGGGCGTCGAGTACTATTGTACAATATTCGCGCTGGCCGAGTCGTTCCAGGACCCGAACATCCTCTGGGCCGGGACCGACGACGGTCTGGTCCAGTTGACCCGCGACGGCGGCAAGAGCTGGGAGAACATCACCCCCCGCGAGCTCCCCAAATGGAGCCTCATCAGTACGCTCGAAGTCTCCACCTTCGAACCGGCTGCGGCCTTCATCGCCGTCGACCGGCACGAGCTCGATGACTTCAAACCGTATATTTATAAAACCGAGGACTTCGGGAGGACATGGCGTCTTCTCGTGACCGGCCTGCCCAAAAGCACCTTTGTCCGGGTCGTGCGGGAAGATCCCAAGCGCAAAGGCCTCCTCTATGCCGGGACAGAGACGGGTGTCTTTGTCTCCTTCAACGACGGCGCGGTCTGGCAGTCGCTCCAGCTGAATCTGCCGGTGACGCCCGTCCATGATATGGCCGTGAAGGATGACGACCTCGTCGTGGCCACGCACGGCCGCTCTTTCTGGATCCTGGACGACCTGACCCCTCTGCACCAGCTGGACGAGAAAACCGCGGCCGCTTCTTCCTTCCTGTTCCGGCCCCGCGACGCCTACAGAACGGGCGGCGGGAGCTTCCCAATCCCCAACATCGGGAAGAACCCGCCCTGGGGAACGGTCTTTTATTATTATTTTAAGGAGAAGCCCAAGCAGGAAGTCATCCTCGAGATCATGGACTCCAACGGCTCCAGCATCAGGAGCTTTTCCAGTCAGGCCAAGCCGGGGACGGAATCCGGGGATGAATTCAGCCGGATTTCCGGCGGGGAAGAGAGCCTGATCCTGCCGGCGGAGGCCGGGATGAACCGCTTCCGCTGGAATATGCGCTATCCCGATGCCGAGCGGGTCCCGGGCGCTGTCCTTTGGGGCGGTTCAGGAGCGGGTCCCGTCGCCGTCCCTGGGATTTACCAGGTTAAGCTGACGGTGGGCGGGGAGTCGCACATCCGGGAATGGGAATGGAAGAAGGACCCGCGGATCGAAGCCTCGCCCCAGGAGCTTCAGGACCAGTTTGATTTCCTCCTCCAGGCCCGCGACACGCTCAGCGAGATCAACAGGAATGTCAATCAGCTGCGGCGGGTCCGGGCCAAGATCGACCGGCTCGCTGAGGACATCAAGGGAAGGCCGGAGGCAGCCGTCGTCCTCGAGGCGGCCAAGGCAGTCACGGCGAAGCTGACCGCCGCAGAAGAGGTCCTCATCCAAGCGAAATCCAAGAGCAGCCAGGACCCTCTCAACTATCCGGTCAGGCTCGACGACAAGATCGCCACCCTGGCCACCTGGACGGCCGGAGCCGATGCTCCCCCGACCGACCAGTCGCGGGAGCTGTTCAAGGAATTGGCGGGTAAGGCTGAGGCCGAGATCGCCGCTCTCAAGACCATCCTGGAAGTGGACCTCCCCAACCTCAACGCCCTCCTCAAAGACGCCGGCGTCCCTCACATCATCATCGAATGAAAAGGATTCGGGTGAGGAAATGTATAAGCAACTCAGCCAGGAAATCCTGAAGCGTTTGGCTGACATCGTCGGGGAGGAGGATGTCCTCTCCGACCGGGAGAAACTCGAGGATTTCAGCCACGACGAGTTCTCTTTGCGCGATATCGGGCGGTATCCGGAGGCCGTGGTCAAGCCCGAGCGGACGGAGGAAGTGGCGGCGGTCATGCGGCTGGCCTCCTCGGAGCATATCCCGGTGACTCCGCGGGGAGGCGCGACCGGGCTGTGCGGCGGCTGCGTCCCGCTCCACGGGGGGATCGTCCTCGCTCTCGAGAAGATGAACCGCGTCGTTGAGATCGACCTGGCCAACCAAATGGCTGTCGTCGAGCCGGGCGTCATGCTGGGGGATTTTTCCCGGGCGGTCGAGGAGGCGGGGCTTTCTTTCCCGCCGCACCCGGGGGATGAGAGCGCCATGATCGGGGGACTCATCGCCACGAACGCCGGCGGGAGCAGAGCGGTCAAATACGGTGTCATCCGCAACTACGTCCGCGGTCTGGAAGTCGTCTTGCCCGGCGGGGATGTCATCCGGCTGGGCGGAAAGCTGGTCAAGAGCAGCACCGGATACAGCCTTCTCCATCTCCTGGTCGGGTCCGAGGGGACCCTGGGGATCATCACCCGGGCCGTCATCCAGCTCCAGTCCGCCGCCCCACTGAGCCGGTCATTGGTCGTTCCGTTTGACGATGTGGACAGCGCCGTGGAGACCGTGCTGCTCTTGATGAGCCGGAAGGTCGTGCCTTTGGCCGTGGAGTTCATTGAGCAGGAGGTCATCCGCATCACCGAGGAGTACCTCAACAAGCGCTGGCCGACTTCGGCCGGCCGGACGTGCCTCCTCATCATCCTTGATGCCGCGTCCGAGGAAGAGATGGACCGGGCGAGCCAGGAGGTGGCCGATGCCTGCCTGGAAAAAGGCGCGCTGGATGTCTTTATCGCCGATACCCCGAAGAAACAGGAACTCGTCCTCGACATCCGCAGCAAGATCTATGAGGCCATCAAGTCCCTGACAGTGGAGATCCTGGACATCTGCGTCCCCCGGGCCGAGATCCCCGGGCATGTCCGGCGCATCCGCGCGGTTTCCCGGGAATACGGCATCTGGCTGCCCACATTCGGCCATGCCGCTGATGGCAATGTTCATACCCATATCATGAAGGCCAGGTATGAAGACGGGAAAGTGACGCCGATCCCGGAGGAGGAGTGGCGGGAGAAAGCGGAGAAGGTGCGCGCCGAATTATACGCCGATGCCAAGGCCAGGGGTGGAGTCATCTCCGGAGAGCACGGCATAGGGCTGGTCAAGAAGCCGTTCCTTTCTCAGGCCCTGGGCGCCGCGCAGGTGGATCTGATGAGGGGGATCAAGCGGCTCTTCGACCCGGACGGCATCCTCAACCCGGGGAAGATATTCGACTGAATCCCGCCCGGGGGTTGACCTGGGCAGCGTTCTGTGGCATCTAAAGAGAGGAGAATGTTCCTCGATACGGGGGAGACATGGAAAGGATAACCGAAATCTTTGTCATCCTTGAGAACAGGCCGTCGACTCTAGGAGAGCTGTGCAGCCACCTGGCGGAAAACGAGATCAACGTCGAAGCCATCGGCGTTTTCCATGACACTGCCAAGCTCTACGTCAAGAACGTCAGCAAGGCGGTCAAGCTGCTCAATAAGCTGAACTACGAGACGGAGCTCCGGGATGTCCTGAAGGTCGACCTGGAGAACCGTCCCGGCGCGCTGGCCGAGTTGACGACCCGCCTGGGCAACCGGGGGATCAATATCGAGTATTGCTACGGGACGCTCAGCCGGAAGGGAAATATCGCCTCTTTGATTCTGGATGTCTCGGACATCGAAAAGGCGACCTCTATCTTGATGGGCGATTGACCGACGGCTCCCTGCCTAACCGGCCGTATCGGGGGAGCGCTTCATCCGCAGCGTGCTCTGTAGAGTCTCCAGCAGCTGACCGTAGTCGACCGGCTTGGCGAGGAACTTCTCCAGGTTCGCGGTCTTGGGGTCGATCCGGTCCATTACCGACCGCGGCGCCAGGATGAAGAGGGGGATGTCCTTCAGCACCTCGTCGTGGGTGATCACCTTGATGCTGGCGTGAGCATCATCATGCGAGGTCTGGAAATCGAGCAGGATGATCTCCGGGTGAGATTCGCGGGCGGTCCTGAGCCCTTCCTCCGCCGTCGGCGCCAGGACGACCTCATAGCCGGCCTGCTTAAGCTTGGCTTCACAGTCGCCGGCAAAAGCCAGGTCCTTATCGATCAGCAGGACCCGGCCTTCCCTTTTCTCGGCCTTGTCCTCGGCGGCCAGGGCGCTCTTGACCATCTCCAGCAACATCGCCGGGTTATAGGGTTTGGTGAGATAGTGCTTGGCCCCCTTCTCCATGGCCAGGAGCTCATCGGCCTGACTGGTCTTGGCCGTGAGATAGATGACCGGAATGGACCAGGTCAGGGTGGATTTCTTGAGGGTGTCATAGACGGTGTGCCCGTCCATGCCCGGCATCATGATATCAAGGATGATCAGATCGGGCCTCTCCCGGCGGGCGATCTGCACGCCTTGGATTCCATCCTCGGCCACCAGGACCTCGTAGCCCTCGATCCGCAGCCTGGCCTGGAGCATTTTGACGAAATCCATCTCGTCATCCACCAGCAGGATCCGCTTCTTGGCCATCGAGCTCACCATCCGATCACGGATTCGATGATATAGAGAAGGTCCTCCGGGTCGACGGGCTTGGAAATGAAGCCCTCGGCGCCGAGCTCCCGCGCCTTCTCCTCAAGTTTCTTTGAGGACAGGAGGCTCGACATGATGAAGACCGGAACCCCTCTTGATTCCTGGGACTTGCGCAGGCTTGCCAGTGCGACCTCCCCGCCACCCGCGGGGAGGATCAAGTTGAGGAGGATCAGGTCGGGCCTTCCCTGGAAGGCTTGGTTCAGGCCGGTGACACCGTCGAACGCCAGATTCACCTCATATCCACGGCCGGCCAGGTGCTCGGAGATGGCCCGGCCGAACGACGCATCGTCGTCGATGATCAAGATTCTCTTGGGGCCCGACCGGACTTCCGCGGCCGGCAGCGGAGCGGACGACGGGGCGGGGGGCTTCTTTTCTCCCGGAACCCGGAGGTCCGCCAGGGCGCCCTTGAGCATCTCGTCGATGTCCTTTTTAGGACGCGTCTTGTTTTCCGCCCGCACCGCGGGATGAAGGGCGGCGGGCTTGGACGTGAACTGTCTCTCGATTTCAGAGAGCCTGTCTTTGTAGCTTTTCTCAGAGGGCGCGGCCCGCTTGGGCTTTGACGCCTTGGGAACTTCCCCGGGCCGGACGTATTTTTCGATCGTTTTGAAGAGCTCCCGAGGGTTATAGGGCTTGCGGACGTAGGCGATGATGCCCTCCTGAAGGCAGGCCTTGGTGAAATCGGGCGAGCCCACAGCCGAGATGGCGATGACCGGGATGAGCCGCGTATCCCGATTTTGCTTGAGCTTGATCGCGGCATCCAAGCCGTGCATATCAGGCAGGATCATGTCCAGAAGGATAAGGTCCGGCTTTTCCCGGGCGGCCAACTCGATGCCTTCCTTGGCCTTGCTCGCGTTGAGGACTTGATGGCCGCGGGCCTCGAGCCGGAGCCTGATAAGCCTGAGCTGGTCGGGCTCGTCCTCGATGACCAGGATCCTGCCCATCCTTATCACCTGACAGCGGACAGCCGCTTCCCGAGTTCGACCGCATCTTCGGGGTAGGAGAGGAACTCCGTCCTCAATTCCAAGCTGTCCTTGATGAAATCATCGGCGGCGATCGCCTGTTTCAGGTTCTCCTTCATCCTCTCCAGGACAAAGGGAGCGTCGGACTTCTTGGTGTCGGGGAGGATGAGATAAAAGCGGCCCTGGTTGTACATGACCGTGTCCGCCCGCCGGCGGAGCGACCTCTTGAGCACCTGAACCAGCTCATTCATCGCCCGCTCCGTCTTCTCCGGTGATCGCCGCTCCAGGTCCTCCAGCTGCCGGGCGGTGAAGACAAGAAGGGAGAAGACGCCCTTCCGTTCGGCCGCTTCCTGGATCATGCCGGAGATATATTCCTCGAGCCTCTCTTCGAAGCTCAACTTGGGAAGGCTGAAGGTCAGGGACGTCCCCCGGCCGAGCTCGCTCTCGACGCGGACCTCTCCGCCGTGGACCTCGACCAGTCCCTTGACGATCGACAATCCCAGGCCCGTGCCCTTTTCTCCGGGGCCGTCCTTGCGGCCGAATTGAGTGAACTTGTCGAAGATCTTAGGAAGGTCTTCCGGCGTTATGCCGATCCCGGTATCGCGGACCCGGCAGACGATCTCCTTGGCGCCTTGCGCGGCAAAGACCTGGATGGTGCCCTCGGCGGTGAACTTGACGGCGTTGTCGATCAGGTTGGTGAAGATCTGGCTCAGTTTGTCTTCATCCGCATAGACCCGGATGGACTCTTCCGGGAGGTCCAGCCGAAGCTCGAGACCCTTTTCCTTGACCTTGCCCTCGAAGCCCTGAACGATCTCGCGGACGAGAGCCTGGAGGTCGACGTCCTGTTTGCGGAGCTCCACCTTTCCGGCCTCGATCCGGGAGACATCGAGCAGCCCGTTGATGATCCGGGCGAGCCGTTCGACGTTGTTCTTGGCGATGCCCAGGATCTCGCCCTGCTGATCATTGATCTCTCCCGTTGCCTTCTCCAGGATGAGGCTGATCGCCTCCTTGGTGATGGAGAGAGGAGTGCGCAGCTCATGCGAAACCGTGTTGATGAAATCGTCCTTGAGCTTGTCCAGCCGGATGTGCTTTTCCACCTCGAGCCGGAGTTCCTCGGCCTGCTTGCGCTCGGTGACGTCGCGGACCGTGACGAGTCGAGCCGGCTGCTCCTGCCACTCTATGTCGACGACCTGCATCTCGCCGGTCCGCGCCGGCCGCCCCGGCGAGAGGATCTCGATCTCGGTCACCTTGCCGCTTGTCAGCGGAAAACCGAACGGCCGGTCGGCCTGGCCGAATAGAGCGACGGCGGCCGGGTTGGCGAAGACGACCGTCCCGGCGGGGCCCACGATCAGGATGGAATCGGTGTTCCGGCCGATGATGTTAAAGAAGCGGGCTTCGGCCGCGGCCAGAAGCTTGGCCAGATGTTCAGTGTCGGGCAGACCAGTCTCTCCGGACTCCGGCTGCTTTTTGGCCTGAAATAGGTCTTTGATCCCCAAAGGTAAACACCGCCTATGATATTAGTCGCAGTTCCCCCTCATTCTACAGAAGTAGGGCTTCCAAGGCAAGGAAAACAGCGGCCCCGGAGGCTCAGATGAACAGGCTGATGGCCGACTGCTGGGCTTGCTCGAGAAAATGGGCCACGCCCACGCAGGAGCTGACATCGTCGATCAGGGACTCCCGGGGGATCTCCATGACCGTCATGCTCGTCTGGCAGCCGTAGAACCGGACACCGAGGTCGATGGCCGTCTGGCGGAGTTCGGTCAGCGAAGGGACCCGCCTGGCCTTCATCATCTTTTTGAACATCCACCGGCCGATCCCGCCGAAGCTCATCCGGCTCGGGGTCGCCCGCTCGATATCCCCTCCAACCATCCGGCCGAGCAGCCGCCCGAAGAGGCTCCGGCCGGTGGACCCTTTCTTCTTGAGGGCGCGGAGACCCCAGAAAGTGAAGAACATGACGACGTCCATACCCGCAGCGGCCGCGCCCGCGGCGATGCTGAAAGCGGCGAAGAGCTTATCCTGGTCGCCGCTGAAAACGATGAGGGAGATTTTCTTCTGTTTGGGCTCTTCCATCTCCGCACGCTCCTCCCAAGGAATTTAGAGACTCCGCCTCTATTTTACCAAATTTATATTGTCGATAGAAATACTGGAGAGCAGGCCTTTGGCTCCGTCCCTTCCCCGGCTCAGGATCTGGCGGCCCGTTGGGTTCTAGTCACCCTCGGGCTGCGGATACAGCAGGGCGTTGAGAAGGAACTTGTAGGTGCCGTGCGTTTGGGCCCTGTTTTGGCAGGGGAAACCGATGAGGACGATCCGGCCTTTTTTATACTGCGTATCGACGACCGCCGCCTTCCGGGCGATCATATCCTCGCCCAAGAGCCAGCCGCTGAGAAGGACATCGCTCTCGGAGTAAGTCGCCACGACCTTGCGGTTCCAATCCGTCGAAGGGGGAACCCAGGTATTCAGGGCGAGGCCGTCCGAGAACATCGCCGCCGCCTTTTTGGGCATCCCGTAGCCAAGCGGGCTCGTGTTGTCGACCATGATCTGGAGGAGCGAAGTCGGGCAGAAGAACTTGCTCCGGTCCACTTTCTCCAGGGCGTTCCGGGCGGGAGGCTGGAATTCTTTGAAAGCCAGTCCACAGGCGTTGTTCAAGGTGACCAGGATACCGCCGGCCTCGACAAAAGCCTTGAGCGCGTCCACGCCTTCCTTCTCTATGCCGCCCTCGTATTCCGGAGGCCAATTGGCCATGAAATAGCGGGCGTACTCCGAGGTGGGGTCCCTCTTCCCCGTCTTAATGATATCGGCATCCTCGTCCGGGAAGACGATGACATCATAGCTCGCCCTCAAGTCGACTTTCTTGCCCTTGGTTGCCTTGAAGGCGTCGTTGTGGATGGTGGTATAGGGGACGCCGAGGTCGTCGAAGACATAGCGCGTCCAGCCCTCGTCCATATTGCTCCGCCAGGACTGATACATCCCGACCCGTGGATTTTTGAGGGACGCCTTGGGGACGGCCGCGATGTCGGTCAAGCCGTATGCCCGGAGGCCGTATTTTTCGGCAGCTGCCGCCAG
>Ga0105101_10001184_pt1 | contig 11316 bp, 6 predicted proteins | sample PPLLak21cMay2015_2_FD_87037 | JGI IMG/M metagenome (GOLD analysis project Ga0105101, IMG submission 87037) | Freshwater sediment microbial communities from Prairie Pothole Lake near Jamestown, North Dakota, USA - PPLs Lake P8 Core (1) Depth... | ecosystem: Environmental > Aquatic > Freshwater >...
CGGACAAAGATATCATCATCCTTTATCTTGATGATATAACCATAGGTTATCAGGGAAACATACAGAAAACCCATAAAGGCTTGTTGCAGAAACTTGTCCGCAACGCTGAAACCTATCTTCTTTTATCGGGGGATAACATCAGGCAATTTCCTGAAAATGCCCGGACCCGATATAAAAACGAAATTCAACGTGCTAGTGAAGTACTGAATAATGCCAGTCTGGCGCAGATTGAAATCGATAAGGCTGTTGAACAGATTATGATAGCCAATGCAGACATTGAAGCATCGGTGGTGTTACCGCCCACGCCGATGAAGACCTGCAATCCGGATGCCACTTCCGAAACCCGATTTCTTTATAACAACCTTAAATTAATGGAAGGCCGGGCCATATTCTTCGGGCAGATGGATCCTTTTTTTCTCAACGGAAATCCGACAGGGAATCTTTTCCAGTCTGACATTGAAGATATCTGCGGATCACTCCCGGCGTTGGGATCATGGGAACTGAAGAATATCGGTGCCGGGTTCATGGATACTCTCATGTGCAGGGAAGTTGAATATTACTATAATAAAAACGGCATCATATCGTTTTGCTGGCATATGATGGATCCCGCGGGAAGAGGTTTTTATACAAAAGACATACCGGATCCATATGCCGGAAACGAATTGCTTCCGGGGGGGAAACATCATGAGTGGTTTCTGGGACAACTTGACAGGATAGCGTTTTTCTTCAGACAGCTGAAAGGGCAGGGAGGGGAATCTATTCCCGTACTTTTCAGACCTTTCCATGAAATGGACGGGGACTGGTTCTGGTGGGGCAAACCTTACGTTTCTGCCGAAACCTTTGCCCGCCTTTGGCAATTCACCTATGACTACCTGACAAAGGTAAAAAGGATAAATAATCTTTTGTTCGTTTTTTCTCCCTGCGACCGTTTCAAGGCCCGTGACGGGGAACTCGGATATCTTCACTATTATCCGGGAGACTCCTATGTCGATGTGCTGGCCCAGGATAATTACGGACAGGCAAGGACGGCGGCCGACAGCGGTGCATTTGTGAATCAGTTGAGGATCATGACAAAACTGGCTGAAGAAAAGAATAAGATCTCAGCGCTTTCTGAGACCGGGCTTGACGGGCTGGGAATTCACGATTGGTTCACCCAGGTATTGCTTAAGCCTGTGAAAAACGACAGTCTTGCCAGACGGGTCACCTATATGGCTATCTGGAACAGGTCATTTGTACCCTATCCCGGTCACCTTGCCGTACCTGATTTTCTTAAGTTTTATCAGGATCCGGTTACCCTGTTCATGGGTGATTATCCGGATCTGTACCATGGGTTGATAAAGGATTAATCCAGACTTGGTTATTCAGGGCAATACTTTTGCAATACTATCATTCCGGACTGAGCTACTCCAATGATGAAGCTGTGAAAGATCTCTTTGCGAAGATCCGGAATCTCAAATACTGCAAGCAAAGGGAGATAGGTTGTCCGGCTGAGCAATTGTTCAGCCAGAAAAAATGATTACGGGGAATTCATTATCTCCGCATCTTCATGCTGCTTTTTAAGGTTTTTTTGTTTTATTTGCACCCGGAAACATAATAGGGGCAAATTCCGTATATATTGTATGATTCAGAACATATGCAGAGCACTTCATATAAGAAGAAAGTATAAAAGCGTGGAAAATCCCGGCATTTTTACAGTTTCATTGATTTTGCTTGCAGGCAGCATTGAGTCAACCCTGGCACAGACTGACAGCATACTGTTCAGTCACCCTGCCGGTTTTTACAGTTCAACCTTTGCACTTACCGTTACCTCCGTTGACAATGCTGCAAGCATACTTTATACCCTGGATGGCAGTAACCCTCAGACTTCTTCCAATGCCATTCATGCCGGGAATCAGGTGACTATTTCGGTTGATCCGTCCAGCATCACGAACAGGGCAAAAACCCCGGCTTTCATGGTAAGGGCTTCACTCGAATGGGCAGGTGACTCTGTATCATTCCCTGTTACACACACTTACATTTTCCTTGATCATGTGAAAACACAGAAACATCCAGGCGGAAACTGGCCAACGTACAATGTAAACGGTCAGATTCTTGACTTTGAAATGGATCCCGACGTGGTTAACAGCGGCCTGTATTCAGGGGAAATAGATGATGCCCTGCTGGACATCCCGTCTGTTTCTGTGGTCACAGAGCTGGAATCGCTCTTCGATCCTTTGGCCGGATTATATGTCAATGCCGAAGGACATGGATTGGAATGGGAACGGATGTGTTCGGTGGAATTGATCAATCCTGACGGATCACCGGGTTTCACCATAAATGCTGGATTGCGCATCAGGGGCGGCTGGAGCCGGCATAATGATTATCCCAAACATGCCTTCAGGTTGTTTTTCCGTGGAGAATACGGTGCCGCCAAACTGGAATATCCCCTGTTCGGTGATGAAGGGGTCAGCCAGTTCGATAAAATTGACCTGCGGTGTGAACAAAATTATTCATGGGCCAACTATGACCGTGAACACAATACACTGGTAAGGGAGGTATTCTCAAGGGATACCCAGCGCGATATGGGCCAACCCTATACCCGGAGCCGTTATTATCATCTTTACCTGAATGGTATGTACTGGGGCATTTATCAGACACAGGAACGATCTGAAGCCAGGTTTGCTGCTGATTACTTTGGCGACAGTGCTGCAGACTACGATGTGATAAAGGTTAACACCGAAAATTACGTTTACCGCATTGAAGCCACCGACGGGACTATGGATAGCTGGGAGAAGATATACAACCTTTGTAAGGCGGGTTTCGCCAGTAATGCAAGTTATTTCGGGCTGGAGGGCAAAGACGCCTGGGGTAATCCCTTAAAGGGTTCGGAAGTGCTGCTGAATTTCGACAATCTCATTGATTACATGCTTACTATTTTTTATACGGGTAATTTCGATGCTCCGACTTCTTCATTCGGAGGTAATTCAGGTCCTAATAATTTTTATGCTATTGATAACCGTAACGATAAGTCAAAAGGATTTGTATTTTTTAACCATGATGCCGAACATGCTTTGATGATTGATCCGGTTGGTCCGGGCGTTGGTCTTTATGAAGACAGGGTAAACCTTTCAATGGATGTTTCATCCTTTTCGGTCTTTCACCCTCAGTGGCTGCATTATAAGCTTTCTTCCAATGCAGAATATAGATTGCGCTTTGCCGACAGGGTTATGATGCATATGACAGAGCATGGTGCGCTCACCCCGGATATGAATCTTGACCGGTTTAACAAACGCGTTACCGAGATTGAAACAGCCGTTATTGCGGAGTCAGCACGCTGGGGTGATGCACGCACTTCCGTTCCCTATACCAAAAATGATACCTGGCTTCCTGAAATAGAAAGGGTGCAATATGACTTTTTCCCTTACCGCACGGATATTGTTCTTGACCAGTTGGAAAGCGCAAGCATTTTTCCGACATTGAAACCCCCTTCGGTGAGCCAGTCAGGATCCGTCATCACATCGTCTTCCTGGAATATTGGCAATTCAGCAGAGATAACGATAAAAAATCCCAATTCATCCGGAAGCGTATATTTCACTACAGACGATTCTGATCCACGGCTTGTTGGCGGAGAGATCTCATCCAGGGCCATTAAGATTGACGGCGAACGAACCATGACGCTGAGTGCTTCCGTAATTCTCAGGGCCCGTGCCTATAACAGCGGCAAATGGAGTACGTTGCGTCAAATAAGATTCTTTTCCACCAACAATGACCTGACGCACTTCAAGGTTACCGAACTTCATTATCATCCGCAGGATGTCATTAAAGGTACCGATACAATACCGGGGAAGTATTATGAATTTATTGAGTTTAAGAACACAGGGGAATCAACCATTGATTTGTCGGGACTGGTGCTGGATTCTGCAGTTTATTATGAATTCCCGTCAGGATATCTTCTCCCGCCGGGTAAATTCTTTGTTGTTGCCACAAAGCCAAGTTACTTTTATGATAAATACGGCAAAGTGGCCTCAGGAAATTGCCAGGATTATTTTAACAGTTCAGGTGAATATGTATTGCTGCGCGATGCCGGCGGTAATAAAGTTTTCATGTTCTACTACGATGATCAGCTGCCGTTCCCTGTTTCAACCGACGGGGAAGGGTATTCACTCACGGCAAGTGAAAAGAATCCGACCCTCAGCCTGGATGATTATCATTACTGGATGGCCTCGACGAGGATTGACGGATCACCTTTTTCTGATGATCACAGCATGGTCGGTATAGAATCAATTGCCGGTATGGACGGGATGAATGAATTCAGATTGTATCCCAATCCCAGCAGCCGGTATATGATAATTGAACCGGATGAGGAGAACTTTTCCGCCAGCAATCATCTGACCATTACCGGCCTGACCGGATCGGTTGTATACGAATCCTGGTTTACCGGTACACTTAAGCTTGACCTGGCCGGAATACTTCCGGCAGGCGGATTATACATGGTTACCATCGAGGGGCCTGCGGGTATGCATGCAGGTAAGATCATTTATGCACCTTAAGATGCAAAATTCTGGATGCAAGATCCAAGATAAAAAATTCAAGATCTTCACCGGACCCAGGTTGGTGTGAAGAACATGCTCCCATTCAGTGCTTACATGAATAATGAATTATCCGCTTTGCTTTGGTATTTGTCTTTAATCTTGTGTCTTGATTCTTGCTTCTGAAGAAATCATTTCTCATCCATAAAGGGATACTTGTAGCTGGTCGGCGGAACGAAGGTTTCCTTGATGGCCCTGGGGGTCACCCACCTGAGCATATTGAGAACCGATCCGGCTTTATCGTTGGTTCCCGATCCTCTTGATCCGCCAAAAGGCTGTTGTCCTACCACTGCGCCGGTTGGCTTATCATTGATATAAAAGTTGCCGGCTGCATGGATCAGTTTCTGAGAAGCAAGATTAATGGCTTCCCTGTCGGTGGCAAAGATAGATCCGGTCAACGCGTAAATAGAGGTTTTATCACAAAGCTCAAGGGCTTCTTCAAATTTCTTATCGGGATAAACGTATACGGTTAAAATGGGGCCGAAAAACTCCTCCTTCATCGCAAAATATTGCGGATCTTCAGATACCACAATGGTGGGCTCAATAAAATAACCTACGGATTTATCACATTTGCCACCTGCAATTATGCCGGCTACCTTTTCCTGCTTTATTCTTTCGACCACTCCGGATAGTCTGGTATAGGCTGTTTCATCAATTACTGCATTGATGAAATTGGAGAAGTCTTCCGGGCCTCCCATTTTGAATGTGGAGAGATCTGCCAGCATAAGATCGCGGATCTGTGGCCAGAGTGATTCCGGTATATAGGTCCGGGATGCTGCTGAACATTTTTGTCCCTGGTATTCAAATGCCCCGCGGACCAGTGCTGTTGATACCTGGTTGGCGTGAGCTGAAGGATGCACCATGACAAAGTCCTTTCCTCCGGTTTCCCCTACGATCCTGGGATATGCTTTGTACCGGAAAATATTGCTGCCAATGGTTTTCCATATACCCTGGAATACCTCTGTTGACCCGGTATAATGGAAACCGGCAAAGTCAGGATGAGAGAACACAGCATTCGCAGCAACCGGGCCCGGAACAAATACCTGGTTGATCACTCCTTCCGGCAATCCTGCATCCCTGAATAATTCCATGATCACTCTTGCCGACAATATCTGAGCATTGGAAGGTTTCCATACCACGACATTTCCAAGGACGGCCGGAGCCGATGGAAGGTTCCCGGCAATGGAGGTGAAATTAAAAGGGGTCAGGGCAAAAACAAAACCTTCGAGAGGCCTCCAGTCAAGGCGGTTCCAAATGCCGGAAGGTGAAATAGGTTGAAATTCATAGATTTCAGTCATGTATTTCGCATTGAACCTTAAGAAGTCAGCAAGTTCGCATACTGCATCTATTTCTGACTGAAATACATTCTTTGACTGGCCCAGCATGGTAGCTGCATTGATCTTGGTCCAGTAATAAGGTTCGCACAGCAGATCAGCCGCCTTTAAAAATACCGATGCGCGGTGTTCCCATGGCATGGATGCCCATTTCTCGCGGGCGGCGAGTGATGCTTCAATAGCCTGCTTTACAGATTTCTCATCACCTTCATGATAATACCCGAGAATATGATGGTGGTCATGCGGTGCTCTTATCTCTTTCAGATTCCCTGTTTTGACATCCTTGCCTCCTATAAACATAGGTATTTCAACCTGTTTCGATAAAAGCTCATCAATTGCTTTTTTCAGCTTGATCCTTTCGGGAGCGCCCGGTGCATAGTTCAGAACCGGCTCATTTTTAGGAAGGGGAACATGAAAGAAACCAGAAGATGTCATAGTATATGGTTTTTATTTAAAATTGAATTGCTGATTAAAAGTAAGGCAGAAGGCCTTAGGAAAAAATGATATTTATTATGCCTGAAGACAGGGGATCATTGATAATTGTCATGCATCATTTTTTGTTAATAAAAGCCTTCAACTCGTCAAAAAGTTTATGCTGAAGGCTTTTGGTGTGAAAAGTATATGATTACCTTTGCATCAGGTAAGAATGAGTATTAAGAGGCACCTTTATGAAAGGATTCAATAAAGCGATCCGGTTTTTCAGGACACTGCCTTCGAGGAGGTTTTTCAGATTGCTGAAAAACAAGTATATCCTTTCTTTGTTGATCTTCTTGTTGTGGTTGTTGTTTTTTGACCAGAACAACCTGCTGGAGCGGAGAAAATTGAACAACGAATATGACCAGATGCTTCAGGAACGGGAGTATTACCTGAATAAAATAGAAGAAGACCGCAAGAGGATCAGGGAGCTGAAGACCGATAATGAAAACCTGGAAAAGTTTGCCCGTGAGCAATACCTGATGAAGAAAGATAACGAGGATATTTTCATTATTGTTGAAGAGGACTGACCCAGCTTTCTTTTTTTTCCATTTCCCTGTAGAGCATTAACAAGGGATAGCCATCTGTAATATTGGAAGCCGGGCGTTGTTTCATTTCGAGTAACCGCATGGCAGCTTCAAAGACTTCTACGCGTGGAAAATAACCGGCTGAGGCATAATTCAGGAATTTTAACACCACAAACCCGTCAAACCAGTTATAAAAACGTTTTATATAAGTTGACGATGTGCTGCAGTTGGCATTAATTTCCGCTATGGCTTTCAGGCTGTCCAGTGAGTCGAGGAATTCAATTAAGCAGGGATGACAGCGGCGAAGCAGGATTTCTGTCTGATCAGGCCCCTGTTTATAGAATTGCATGACAACTGAAAAAAAGTCCCGCAGTATTTTGAATAATTCAGGATTATAAGTCTGCTGCACCTGCTGTTCGTTCAGCAGGTATTTTTGAAGGGTGGGGCCGGTACCGAAGGGCACACGCATGGATGGCCGGGAAGAAGGTATTACGCGCGTTGTATTGATCTCATAAAAGGAGCCAAGTGGAATGATCTAATGCAGGAAATAGAAGTCCTCTCCCGACTTACGCCTGTTCATCCCTCCCTGTTTGGCATAGGCTGAAGCCTTCACAGCATAGCAGGAACCAACCGTGTGGAATGCATAGGGGAATCCGGCATAGCGCAGGGCCTGGATATAATAGCGCAAATGCAGTTCATATTGCATAATGCCCTGGTAGATCCGTTCCGGAAATTCATGGCCTGTGACCGGATGTTCAAAATACAGGTTAAAGCCGTTCGCCCGGGGAAAGGATGTGGTCTTTTTTTCGATCTCGCTGAAATAGTTGACATCACAAAGGCAGTCTGCGTCCAGAGAAATAATTAATCCCTCCGGCCGGGAAAGGGTGTTAAAACGCCATATGGCTTCATCCATACCCATCTTCCGGGCCAGTCCAACGCCGGCATGCTGATTTGGCAAATCAACCGCATTCAGGGCGTAAAAGCGGAAAGAATCCTCCTCATGCGTATGACTGAAATCTCTGACAGCCTGCAGCGTTGCAGCATGGAGTTCCCGTATGTTAATATCTGCAGTATCAGGGGCATTCACAACCACGATAACCTCAACAAAACCTTCGGGACGTGCACAGTGCCAGAGAGAATCGAGTACCTCAACTATATTTTCTTCCTGAAAGGCAGGTATGATAACGATATATCGTAATGCATGCGACGGAAGGTCAGGGATATGGGGGAGTATGCCTTGTTGTTTGCTGAGATATGCATCAGCAAATGACATGTCCTTATTTCTTCTGGGTTTCCTTTACCCGGTTGTACTTTTCGTTCAGGCCCTGAATAACATCATTGGTAATATCAAGCTTTTCGTTGCCGTAGAATATGGTTCCGCCGCTTGTCTGGTTGGCAAAAACGTAAGTATAGTTGTATTTAGGCTGCACTTCCTTCAGGTAGTCCATAATGCTTTTCAGCACAAGGTCCACCCTCACCTGTTCCTGTTCAGCCAGCTCTAACTGAAGGTCCTGCTGCAGTTTTAACAGGTTCTGTTGTTGTCCGTACAGCCGTTGTTCTATTTGTTGTGCTTCGGCACGGGTAACGAGGCCACGTTCAGCCTTATATTGATAATCATTCAGATCTTTCTGATAGGTTTTTTGCTTGGAAGATAATTCAGCTTCCGAGATTTTAGCTTTCCTTTCAAATTCGTCCTTGTAATCGATATACATCGTGTAACCATTGAGCACGGAGTCAATATTAATATAAACTATTTCCCCCGCAGCAGCGCTTTCATCAGAGAGTTTCTGGCCGGGGCCTGATACCCCTGCTTTTTTACCGGAGGTGAAAAACAATACATACAAAATGGCAACAGCAAGAATACTCGCAGCACTCAATATCAAGGGAAGCTTTTTCATGGGTGATTATTTTTGTTCAAGGCACAAATATAAAAGGATTATGCCAAGAAAAAAAGAATGGGAAAGAAAACGTTTTCTCCTAAAACTCCGGACAAGGCACATGTCCCTTTTTCTTTCGGCGGGGCAGGAGGAATTTATAACTGACGGAGATCTCATGCGAACCTATGGCATGAGCAATGAGGTTTGAAATGGTTACATCATAACTGTAACCGATATTGAACTGTGGCGTTTTATAACCTACCAGAACGACAAACGCATCCCCGCGCTCGGAGTCTTTGAAAGGAGGAAGCCCTCTGTACCAAAGTCCGAGAACAAGCGGATTCTTGTGCCAGTATACGCCAAGGTCAAGTTGTGTGTACTGGGCCTGCGTCTTAAGCAGAAAAGCCAGGGTCATGGTTTCATCCACCGGCTTCAGCAGTCTTCCCTTTCTTACCAGCTCGACCCCACCGAAAACAGAAACCTTGATGGGTACCTTGACCTTGTCAGCATAAAGTGAAACATTGGGCATCAATAAATGATCAACCGATACGCCGGCCCAAACCAGTTTACTGTAAAAAAGGGTTGACAACGAAAGGTCTACATCCCGGGCTCTGTCCAGCGAAGGCGGCACAGGGGGCGGCTCATCGTAATTCATCACATCATCGATGAAGGTCAGTTTATCAAAAGCCAGGCCGGTTTCACGGTATGAAAAATGTAGGCCAGGGCGGATGAAGATCGTGTTGTTGACCTTAATATTATAGGAATACTGGGCTCCCAGACTGAAAGTCCCCAGTTCTCCGGTTCCAGCAACATCACGGTAGGCCAGAAAACCAACACCGCTGTTGAAAGGGGCAAAATAGTGGTCATAGGAAAAACTGTAGGTTATGAACGTTGAGGGCAAAGCGATCCACTGGTCACGGAAATTGGCACATAACCGGCTGCCGCCGGTTGCTCCTGCAAAGGAAGGAGCCAGGTAAAGCGGATTTGAATAAAATTGCGAAAACTGGGGATCCTGGCCATAGCCATTATCCCAGCAAAGCATGACAAGGAGAAAAAACGATATGTAAAATCGGTACATTCAGGCTATTTATCAATTAATCCTGTATATTTTATTACGATAACCCGGGTCGATTGGTTTATCTATTTTGACCAAAAAATACGATTTCTGGCTGAAAAACGGCCATAACGGACGGATGAATTATAAACACTTTCCTCTGAAAAGGCCTGATACAGTGCAAAGCAGATTAAAATCCTTGTTCACAAGAATACTCCGCTGATGCTGTATTATGGAGTCCCCGGTTCACGCACCAGCAATGTGACATCTCCGGCGGCAACATAAGGTTTTCCGTCAGTAAAGGTTGCGTTGACCTTCCAGACGTATACGTCCTGTTTGGCAGGTTTCCCTTGTATATACCCATTCCAGCCTTTTTTGACATCTTCCGTCAGCCATATCATTTCACCCCAGCGGTTGTATATTTCAAGCCTGTATTTTACAACACCCTGGGTCACCGGCCTGAAAACGCCTCTGTCAGGTTTGTAGGGATCATATTCTTCATCAGCCGGCAAATCGGGATCGATAATAAAAGCATCCGGGAATTGCAGCAACCGGGCACCTTCCAGAACCACAGGCGTGGGATGCCGGAAGGTATCCAGGCAGCCATCTGGCGTCTCCGCAATAAGGGTAACGTAATAATGTCCGACCGTGTCATCATAGACATGAACCGGTTTGAATTCGGTGGATGTTTCATCGTCGCCGAAATCCCACCAGTATTTGCCATCTTCCTGGATATCGGTAGCATTGAAGAATTTCACGGGTACGGCCGGTTCATAAAAACTTTCGCTTTGTTTCAGAACGGTATCCGGATCGAAGTAAAAATTAACGACCGGTTTCGGGTACACAAAAATACGCTTATGATCCCAGTTGGTGCCTCCGTCTCCGGCTACGGTTAGCCTGACCATGTATACGCCGGCAGTATCATAGATAAGCGATGCCGGAAAATCATCGTTGGAAGTCATTCCCTCGTAACCCAGATCCCATTGATGGCTGTCGCTGTATATGTACTTTGTGGTGGATGGGAATTCCACTTCCAGGGGTACGCATCCTGCAATATCAGGCCCCAGCTCAACCTGCGGCAAGGGTGGATGTATCACAATATAACGATCGACTGTATCGCTGCATTGCGTATTAGCAGCATTGAGCACGATCATGGAAACAGGGATCTGGTTGCCATTGTGTATATCGCCCCAGATGGTATATTCTTTTATAAAAGAAGGGGCTGATTCACCGGAAACACTTCCGTCACCGAAACTCCACGCGTAGGTCCAGGCAGTCTGGTTTAATGTATTATTGATAAAGGTAACCACAGTAATATCGTCAATGGTGTCAAAGTCCTGCACAATCGGAACCGGCATGAACTCCCCGACAGGCTTTGGAAAAACGGTGACGAGCTTGACCGTGTCATCGGAACAGCCATAGCCCGACTGAGCCATAAAACGAACGGTAAAAATCCTGTCGGATCCGGTTTCATTAATAAAC
>Ga0105101_10001185_pt1 | contig 11314 bp, 12 predicted proteins | sample PPLLak21cMay2015_2_FD_87037 | JGI IMG/M metagenome (GOLD analysis project Ga0105101, IMG submission 87037) | Freshwater sediment microbial communities from Prairie Pothole Lake near Jamestown, North Dakota, USA - PPLs Lake P8 Core (1) Depth... | ecosystem: Environmental > Aquatic > Freshwater >...
ATCTCATCATATTTCGGTTGACATCGCCGGAGAAATTCGCTAAGGTCAACAGCAGTGAGACCTGATAGAAGGTGCGGGGAGATGAAGAGGGTTCTTGCTCTTATCCTGATGAGTGTCGCTCTTTTGTTGGCGATTTCTTCTTGTACTATGGTCAAGAAGGGAGAACTCAGACTATTGAATAATATGGAGATTCTTGATAGCGGGAGACTTCGAACGAATGTGCAATTTTGGGTTCGTGTCTATTTTGAAGCAGACGGTCGGCCGGAGATTCGTAGAGCTTGTTTCTATTGGACAGGCGATGGTCCGCACTGCGTTCCAGTACCAGTAAAAAATATCCTATATGGATCGGTGGCATACTTCGAAGTACCGCTTTCCGCTCGCTTTGGTACAAATACCCTGCAATGTTATGTTGAATATCTTCGAGACGAAAAGATAGAGCGGAGTAACGCCGTTGCTTCTTCTATCGAGGTTCTCACCCCCTGAACAGGCTGCTGAAAAACACCCCTGCCTACAGCAGCTTCGGCTGAGGCGAGGGCATTTTGGATCAGCCTCCCCCGGTCTTCCCAAATCTTTCTCCTTGACCGGATCGTGCGTGCACATCGATTACGGTCCCTCGTAAAGCCTTCACAAGCCAGCAAGGTCTAAGTTTCTGCCCTCATCGGCAAAACCGTGTTATATGTATATATTATATATAAGGATAGGAGAGAGAATCTTGATGCAGAACGAAGTTCTCTGGTGGGTTGTTTTTAACATTTTTGTGCTTGCCATGCTGGCCTTAGACCTCGGGGTTTTCCACCGCAAGGCCCATGTGATCCAGATCAAAGAAGCCCTCGGATGGAGCGTCGCCTGGATTTTGTTGTCCCTCCTTTTCAATCTGGGAATCTACTTCTGGCGCGGTTCCGAGACGGCCCTCGAATTCCTGACGGGCTATTTGATTGAGAAGTCTTTGAGCGTTGACAATATCTTTGTCTTTGTGCTGATCTTTTCCTACTTTCGCATCCCCCATCTTTACCAGCATAAGGTCCTTTTTTGGGGGATTGTAGGAGCGCTGATCCTGCGGGCAATTTTCATCGTCGCGGGAATCACGCTGATGGAGAAGTTTCATTGGGTCATCTATATTTTCGGAGGGTTTTTGATCGTGACTGGCCTCAGGATGGGTTTGCAGAAGCACAAAGAAATCCACCCGGAAAAGAACCCGGTCCTCAGGCTTTTTCGACGGTTCATGCCTGTCACGGATGACATGGAAGAGGGCAGGTTTTTTGTGAAGCAGGGAGGGCGTCACGTCGCCACGCCGCTCTTCATTACAGTGCTGGTTGTTGAGACGACGGACCTTATTTTTGCAGTCGACTCCATTCCTGCCATTCTGGCGATTACGTCCGATCCCTTTATCGTATATACTTCAAATGTGTTTGCCATTTTAGGATTGCGAGCGCTTTACTTCGCCATTGCCGGGATGATCCAACGATTTCAATACCTCCACTACGGGCTCTCTGCCATCCTCGTCTTCGTCGGAATGAAGATGCTTCTGAGCAGTGTTTACAAGATCCCGGTTGGTTTAGCTTTAGGCGCCATAGCAATGATTCTGCTTGTCAGTGTGGTGACCTCTATTGCCCGATCGAGAAAAAGTGCGGGCGGCCCTGGATCGGCGAATCTTTCAGGGAAGGAAACAAACCCTCACGCTTCACCGGAGAGGAAAGGTCGATCCTGAATCGATTCTATCCGTTTTTGCTTACGAATTCTCTGACCAGAAGAGCCTTTGTTTCCAGGGCTCTGGCACTCTGCTCCAGGTCCTTTTGCTCATCCTGAGACAGATCCAATTCTATGATTCTGCCTATTCCCTTCTTGCCCAAGACTACAGGCACGCCCATACTTATCCCTTTATAACCATATTCCCCTTCCAGAACGGCTGAACAAGGGAAAACTTTTCCAGAGTCGGTAGCGATCGATTCGACCATCTGCGAAATCCCTGAAGCGGAGGTCCAACCCGCTGTCCGGTTAATCCCTAATTCGGTATAGGATCGGAGCATTTTGGGCACTTCCGTTTTTATTCGTTTCTTCGCTTCGCCGGAGAGTGTGACCGGTTGCTTGTTCACTCTTACAGAGCTAAAGATGAGGGCCAATGTTTCAACGTGTTCGCCCATGGCCAACGCCTCGACCTCTGTTGAGTTTCTGCCCAATTCCATCGCAACCGCCTGCTGGAAGCGCAGCGAGTCATTTAAGTCGTAACCCAGTAATTGGGTGCGAGATAATTTTGTCGACAGCAGAAACATGCCAAGATTGACGGAATCCACAGGATTTGTGGCAGTGATCACAATGGCCTCCGGGCAGCAGGTTTCTATTTTTCGGATGATGTCCTGCATGAAAGATAAGTTGGCGCGGAGCATCTCCAAATGCGAAGACACCGACGCGTGGGGAATTCCTGCAACGACGATTACGATATCAGAATGATTCAGATCTTCATCATGACCGACCCGGATTTTAGTATTCTGTATCCCAACGATGGCGGTGGTGATGTCCATAAAATGGGCCAAAGCCAGATTACGGTTGACGTCCAGCAAAACGAGCTCGTCTGACAGGCCTTTGAACGCGAGCGTGTAAGCCGTACAAGAACCCAATGTCCCTCCGCCTCCGATGATGGCAATTTTCATAACATTTCCCTCCTCAGGATTCATGAATCAATCAAACCCATGGTGTAGACACTGACCTATATAACAAAACAAGCAAAATATCAATCAACCGTTTTTGGGAGAAGGATAGGGGGTCCTGTCTGGTTTGGCTATGCAGGATTAGGGTTTGTAATACATGAGCTCCCGGGCATAGGACGAGACCTTCCCGGTCAGTTCTTGACTCTCTTTTTCAGTCATCGGTGCAAAGGAAGCTGCTAACTTTACATTCTCTTCGAGCTGTTCCACGTCATCACATCCAATGACCGCAGTCGCGATCGGCTGAGAAAGGGCAAAACGGAAAAAAGGCTCCATGGTTTCAAACCACGGGAGTCGATCGGCAAATCCTCTGAAATAGACCTTCATACCGACAATACCCATCCCCTTCTTCTTTGCTTGAGGGATGACTTCGGTCAAATAGCTTTTGTAAGCGGGTTCCGCCGGATTGACGGGAATCAGAACCGTATCGAAGTCGAATCGCTGGAGGCACCGCTGGGTAATGAGAGGATCGTGATGGCCTGTCACACCGATAAACCGGACCAGTCCCTTGTCCTTTGCTTCAACAAAGGCTTCCAGCGCCCCGTGGGGGCCGAAGATCTCCTCCATTTCTTCCTCTGTCCTCACGTCGTGAACTTGCCACAGGTCCAGGTGGTCCGTCTTCATGTTCCTGAGCGTTTCCTGAAGATGGAGCAGTGCGCCTTTTTTGCTTCTCGCATGGGATTTGCTGGTGAGGAAAATCTCCTTCCTCCTCTCCCGTAAAGACCTGCCATAATAGGATTCGCTTCCGGAATAGGCCCGTGCCGACTCAAAGTAGTTGATCCCGAGATCGATGGCCCGATGGATCAAATCCTCCGCTTCTCTTTCGTGGCCGTAAGTCCTGAGGACCCCTTCTCCTCCGAGGCCCAGAATCGTTACATCCACCCCGGTCTTCCCCAGTTTTCTCTTTGGAAGTTCCATAACATCATTATACCACAAAAAAAGAATACCTAAGAATAACGAGGAGGGACGGGGACCATCGTTACGATCGTTAAGACGAGGCTTGGGGCCGCCGAGTGGGTCAAATCACTCAAGGACGGATCCGGGGCTCTCCCTTCCTAAAGGGAATCCGGTGGCCGAAAATAAATCTCAAAAAAAGATCTTGCGTTTTTGTTTAAGTATCATTATTATATAGTAATGGTAACTATTTGGAAAAATGATGGAGATGAAAGCAAAAGAGTTTGAAGAGCGAGTCAAAGGATTCCCCATTGTCTGCCGGCGTTACGGTGTCAAGGCAACGAGCCAGCGTTCAGAGATCTATCGTGAACTTGTGGGCACAAAGGAGCATCCGGATGCGGAGACAGTTTACACCCGGGTGCGCAAGCGGATCCCCGCTATTTCGCTCGATACCGTGTACCGAACCCTTCGGCTGTTTGAAAAGAAAGGACTCATCTCTCGCGTAGGGTCCCTCGGGGAGAGAGCGCGGTTTGATGCAGACACAGACCGCCATCACCACTTCGTCTGTACCGAGTGTGGATTCATAGGAGATATTTATAGCGACGAATGGAACGCCTTTCGGCCTCCGAGTGACGTGAGGACCATGGGCACCGTGAATTCTATCCATGTAGAGGTCAGAGGACTCTGCAACGCATGCCAGAGGAAACAGCGCGTTAAGGGATAGTCATCCCTGCGACTCCTTGGCATGAAGGCGTGCAAGAAAAGCAAAACATTCCCATTTAAAATACGGCATTTGTTAAGTGAAAATACGGTATTGACCCCATACAAATGGTGGCTTAAGTTGCATACCTTTTTCTTACTCACGACAAATAAATGAGAGTGAAGAATTCAAAGAAAAGGAGGGAACGATCTATGTTGGAAAAGGCAAAATGGATTGGATTAACAGGTGTATTTCTGGTGTTGATTGTTCTAGCAATCTCGACGTTTGCTCAAACACCCCTCAAGGGTGAATCTAGTTATTCCGCCGTTGTAATCAAAGAGAGTTTTGAAGCGATCATGGCCCGGATGAAGGCTGCAAAACCTGCGGTGATGAAACGGCATATGGATCTCCTGGCCGAACGGTATGATTTGGGAAACCACCCGGCTTCTGGTGTAACGATGTCCCGCGGAAAACCGGTTCAGGAAAGGGTCCGGGTCAAACTCCCAACAGGGATGACCTGGGAGAGATTAGCAGTCATGAGTCCCGAAGAGGTCCGTGATAAAAACCTCTTTCCTACAGGGTTTTATCCCCTGCCTCATCCTAACCATCCCGAAGGAGGAATGCTCTTCCCAAAGTTCCATATCGAAGAAACGAAGAAACAAGAGGCTCGCGACCTCGTCCGTTTCGACCTTGACTTTGATCTTCCAGATCACGTGTTGCCTGAATTTCCGGCGCCGATCTATCTAACGACTCGACTCGATCTTGGGGACGTTACCAAAGGCAAGTTGCTCACGATCGACAACTACTATGAACTTTTCAACGGAATCCTGAACCCTAAACAGATCGAGGGTCTGAGGCTGCTGCTAAGTCCCTTTCCGCAACAGCAGTTTAACCAGACCGAAGACCGCCGCTCCGAGCGCCCCAGTCGGGGAGTTACATGCTTCGACTGTCACGCGAATGGGCATACAAATGCTGCAACTCACCTTGTAGGTGACATTCGCCCCCAGGAGTTTCGCCATCGTCTCGACACTCCCTCCCTCAGGGGGGTGAATATCCAGCGCCTCTTCGGGTCCCAGCGGGCCATGAAATCTGTCGAGGATTTCACTGAATTCGAACAGAGGGCGGCCTATTTCGATGGCGATCCTGTAATCGCGACCAAGAAGGGTGTCAACATTCTTGAACGTGGAAGTCAGGTCCATTTTATGGCAGAGTTCATGGCCCTTCTCGATTTTCCGCCAGCCCCGAAACTGGGCATTGATGGGAAACTCGATCCAAGGAAGGCAACGGAGGCTGAAAAGCGTGGGCAGGTCCTCTTTTTTGGCAAGGCAAACTGCGGGGGCTGTCATCCGTCTCCTTACTATACGGACAACCTGATGCATAACCTTAAAGTCGAGCGCTTTTATAAGCCAAAAATGATCAATGGGCGATACGCGTCAGCAGATGGTCCTATCAAGACCTTCCCCCTGAGGGGCATCAAGGACTCGCCACCTTACCTTCATGATGGAAGGCTTTTGACACTAGAGGATACGGTGGAGTTTTTTAACTTGATCCTTGAACTCAAGCTCACCGATCAAGAGAAAAAAGACCTTGTGACCTTTATGAAGGCCCTTTAGCAGCCTTTGCTGGTCTTCAATCATAACAGCAGGGGGTAGGGAAAGGTCCCCCCTGGAGGGTGATCCCCTGGCTGCGGACGACCCCAGGATGGTGGCTCTCCTCGCGTACATCCACTATGAGCGGCGGGGCGTCCCGCTGGCGCCGGGGAAACACTAGAACCTGTCGAGGCCTTTGTTAGAAGTCTTAAGTTCGAGGAAAAAGAATTCTTCTCTATCAAGGATAGAAATCTCTTGATCACAGGATTAAAACAACAGAAGTAAATCAATCCGTCGAAATAAAGGAGGGATGAAATCATGTCGAAGACCGAAAGTTTCTTAAAGGAAGCATTTGCAGGAGAATCTCAGGCGAATCGAAGGTATTTGGCCTTTGCGGTCAAGGCGGACCAGGAAGGGTTCCCCCAGGCGGCAAGGCTTTTTCGTGCGGCGGCGGAGGCAGAGACGGTTCATGCCCACAGTCACCTGAGGGCTCTTAATGGAATTCGCTCCACGAAGGAAAATCTTCAGGATGCCATTAACGGTGAAACGCATGAGTTTAAAACAATGTATCCGGGGATGATCGAAGCGGCAAAGGCGGAGGCGCAGAAGGTTGCGGAGAGAAGTTTCAGCTATGCCAATTCAGTAGAGAAAGTCCACGCCGAACTCTACCAGAAACTTCTGGATGGTCTTGGAAAATCTAAAGAAAACTATCCCTATTATGTCTGCCCTGTTTGTGGATACACAGCGGAGAAACAAGCACCCGAGATCTGCCCAGTGTGTGGAGCCAAAGGCGCGACGTTCAAGAGGGTCGAGTAAAACGAGTCAGACTTCATCAACCCTATCATAGTGAGCACAGGCATTTTCCTACAGAGAAAGATCCGGGGTCCCTTGAAGAAGTTGGTCGCAGGATCCGGAAAACCTTGTATGACAAGGCTTAGCTATGATAGATTTATTCGGTATAGAAAAAAGAATCTATGAGAATCGGTTTTTGGAGGTGAAGGATGAACCCTAAGGCACTTCAGAAATTGGGGTATGGTTTGTACGTGGTTTGCTCCAGGAAGGAAGACAAATTTAACGGGCAGATTGCGAACACCCTCTTTCAGGTCTGCTCCGAACCGCCTGTGATCGCCGTGGCTATCAACCGGCAGAATCTGACCCATGAGTTTATTGCTAAAAGTAAGGTGTTTACAGGGTCCATCCTGTCGCAAGAGGCTCCCCTCCCATTCATCGGCAACTTTGGATTCAAATCAGGGAGGCAAGTCGATAAGTTTAAAGGGGTCCAATACAAACTCGGCGAGACGATGGTTCCCATCGTCCTGGACCACACCCTTGCTTATCTTGAAGCGAAGGTCCTCAGCCAAGTCGAGGTCGGAACACACACGGTCTTTTTGGGAGGGATCGTGGGAGGAGACGTCGTCAAAGACGGGGATCCCATGACGTATGCTTATTACCATCAGGTCAAAAGAGGGACCACTCCTAAATCCGCTCCAAGCTATGTGGAAGAAACGAAGAAGATTGTGTCCAGTGTCATCAAGCACAGGTGCAACGTCTGTGGTTATATCTATGACCCGGAGAAGGGCGATCCTGACGGAGGAATCAAGAATGGAACGCCTTTCGAGGCGATTTCCGAGGGTTGGGCCTGCCCCGGCTGCGGTGCAGCCAAGGATATGTTTGCGAAGATGGAAGAATGAAAAAGATCGGTTTAAAATACTTCTTGGAGGCAAAGAAAATGAAGAAATCAATTGCTTTGGGAATGTTGATCCTCGCTGCTCTATTCGTTCAGATAGACCCTGCTTTCGCTAATAAGGCAGCGGCTTCTATCGAAGGACCTGCAAGTGCTGAGAAAGGGGCAGAAGTCACTCTCCGCATCACCGTGACGCACAGTGCCAATGGCCCGTCTCATTACACGGAGTGGCTAAAGGTGAGTTCAAATAAAAATGAGATTGCCCGCTGGGAGTATGCCAAGGATAAGCTACCCGAAGCAGCGCAGTTTACCAAAGAGATTAAGATAAAGGTAACGGAGAACACAGAGGTCGTCGCAGAGGCCAGCTGCAATAATCACGGGAGCAAAGGCCCCGCGAAGCACAAAATCGTCGTGAAGTGACCATCCAACACGGGAGGATTTCTTATGAAGATCGGCGGGGTTTCGATCATTCTTATTCTAGGGTTGATCAACATGATCCTGATCTTGTTCCAGCTCAGCACGGGACTTCGTTGGATCAAAGTGCCGTTCCGAATGCACCGGACGACCGGGATGACCCTCTTCATCAGCGCAGCCCTCCACGGTCTGCTCGCCTACCTTGCAGATTAGGGACGAGAGCGTATCGGCGAATGGCAGCTCTGAGAAAAGCTTTATAAGGCAGAAACCCTCCCTCCACTCTTTTCGCGATGTCCCACCCGGATGACTTCTTGTCGTTCATCAAAATACTTTTCATTTCCACAGGAGCCATCTTCACTTGGCAGCGAAGGATGGCAGTCCAACTTCGAGAACCATCTCAAGAAACTCTCAGAAAGCACTTGACAAGATTTCCAAAATTTGATAAATGATGGACCTAGATCGAGCGCTTGCTCTTGATTCTACGAGGGTTGTTGTCCAACCGACGGAGCGCCAGAACCTCTGAAGGATGGGGAAACGTTGAAACCCTGTCCAAACCGCGATGACGGTGTCAACGGGTGGTGACGAAATGGAAAGGAGATGGGTTAAGGCTTGGCCGCCTTGGGTTCCGAAGGCCGTTGAGCCGGAGAAGCCGACGTCAGAAACCATCAGGGATTGGGCAACCCTCAGGCCTGAAAGGGTTGCCCTGAGTTTTTACGGGAGGGATATTTCCTATCAGGAATTGGACGAGACGATCGATCGACTCGCGGCGGGGTTGATCCATCTGGGCGTCCGGAAAGGGGATCGAGTTGCCTTATACATGGAGAACTGTCCTCAGTTTGTGATCAGCTACTTCGCGATTCACAGAGCGGGCGGGGTGGTCGTTCCGCTCAACCCCATGTTTAAGCATATTGAGCTGGAGTATGAGATCCGGGATGCCCGAGTCGAAATCGTGATCGGAGTCGACACGCTTTATCCCGAGCTGGAAAAAGTCAGGGATCGACTCCCCCTGAAGCATATCCTTCTGACCTCTCTCCGCGATTACGTGCCTGCAAAACCGATCTTCCCCTTGCCTCAGGAAGCACGGGAACAAAGGCGTTCTTTCACCGGGACCATAGAGTTTTCCAGCCTTCTTGAAGAGTTTCGGGGTGCACGGCCTGCCTCCCTTATTGAGGACATGAAGAGCGAGCTGGCTCTCCTGCAGTACACCGGAGGGACGACCGGCCTTCCGAAAGGAGCCATGATCACCCACTATACCCTGAGCCTCGCCACTCTCGGGGCAGCGATCTGGTACCATCAACGTGAGGAAGATGTGCATTTGGGAGTGACACCCTTCTTTCACATCATGGGGCAACAACAGCTCATGTGTGCCCCCCTTGTCTCGGGTGGGCAAGTGGTGATCTTAGCGAGGTTTCATCCCGGCGTGGTCGCGAAGGCCATCCACCATTACCGATGCACCTTCTGGGTGGCCGCGACGACGATGGTGATTGCCCTCCTGAACTCTCCCGACATCAAAGACTGCGATTTCAGCTCCTTTCGCTGCCTTTGGAGCGGAGGGACACCTATCTCCGTTGAGCTACAAAAGAGGTTGAAAGAATTGGCACCCAAGGCGATCATCGGAGAGGGGTATGGTTTGTCGGAGTGCATCTCTCAGGGAGGGGCGATCACCCCCTTGTACCGGTATAAGCCTGGTTATGTGGGAACCCCCCATTTGAATGACATCAAGATTGTGGATTTGGAGACCGGGGCAAAAGAGCTGCCCGCCGACCAAGAAGGGGAGATCGTGATCGGGGGGCCGGCGATGATGCAGGGGTACTGGAATAAACCAGAGGAGACAAAGGAGGTATTAAAAGAAGGTTGGCTTCATACAGGCGACATTGGTTTAATGGACGAGGAAGGATATATCAAAATCTTAGGGCGGAGAAAAGAACTGATTAAATGTTCCGGTTACAGCGTCTTTCCGGTAGGAGTTGAAAACCTTCTTTACAGGCATCCTGCGGTCGCAGAAGCGGCAGTGATCGGGGTTCCTGATTCCTACCGAGGGGAGAGCCCGAAGGCATTCATCGTCCTGAAGCCGGAGTATCGAGGAAAAGTCAACGAGGAAGAGATGATCGAATGGTCGAAGGAAAATATGGCAGCTTACAAACGTCCCCGCGTCATTGAGTTCAGGGAGGAGTTGCCCAAGAGCGGTGCGGGGAAAATTTTGAAGAGAATCCTGGCAGAGGAAGAGAAAGGCGCAGCGACGGGCATCGAACAAAAACCTTAAATACCGTGGGAAGGAATAAAATGAAGCTAAAGGATAAGGTTGCCATTGTGACCGGGGGCAGTCGGGGGTTGGGAAGGGCGATTGCGCTCGGTTTCGCGAAAGAAGGCGCTCACGTGGTGGTTGCGGCTCGAACAGAAGTCGAAAACAAACAATTGCCCGGAACGATCTATGAGACGGCCAAGGAGATCAAGGCTCTGGGGAAGGAGGCCCTTGCGGTCAGATGCGATGTGACTGATGAGCAAAGTGTCGGTCAGTTGATCCAGGTCACCGTGGATCAGTTCGGCCGGATCGATGTGCTCGTGAATAACGCGGGCATTGCCTTCTATTACCCGATCCTTGAAACCCCGCTGAAGCGGTGGGAAATCGTCCTGAAGGTTAACCTCATCGGGGCCTTTCTCTGCTCTAAGGCCGTTTTGCCTCAGATGATCAAGCAGAAAAGCGGGAGCATCATGAACATCTCCTCGCTGGCCGCGGACGAGAGAGATGAAGGCACGGTTCCCACGGGCGTGGCCTATGCGGTATCGAAGGCAGGGCTGGATCGCTTCACCTTGGGGCTGGCCACAGAGGTAGGCAAGTACAACATTGCCGTGAATGCGGTCAAACCCCATCGTGTGGTGGACACGGATGGGATGCGATTATGGCAGCCAAAGGCCGACAAGTCGTTATGGCAATCCGCTGAGATGATGGTTCAGGCGACGATCTTACTCGCGAACCAGGACGGCAAAGGGATTACGGGCACCATTGCAACCGATCGGGAAATCTGTACGTGGCATGGTCTGATAAATTCCCCGTGATGGTTTCATCGCTCCGAACAACGAAAACAACCCGATGGTTTGGGTTGAAGTCGGTTACGAAGCCGTTGGGTTCGTCCCTCAATGGACCAGGACGGGCTTCGTTGCCGTGACCGTGAGATGAGACGTTTATTTTCTAACTAAAGGAGGTCTAAATGGCTATTCGAACACCGCAGCAGTATATTGAGAGCTTGAAGGATGGCCGGGTCGTTTTCTGTAACGGAGAGAGGGTCCAGGATGTCACGAAGCATCCGATTCTGAAGATTTGCAGAGATTG
>Ga0105101_10001186_pt1 | contig 11307 bp, 11 predicted proteins | sample PPLLak21cMay2015_2_FD_87037 | JGI IMG/M metagenome (GOLD analysis project Ga0105101, IMG submission 87037) | Freshwater sediment microbial communities from Prairie Pothole Lake near Jamestown, North Dakota, USA - PPLs Lake P8 Core (1) Depth... | ecosystem: Environmental > Aquatic > Freshwater >...
CGAAAGGCCGGTGGCCATACAGGGCAACGTTGAGATCCGCCCCATCATGTATGTGGCTTTGTCTTATGATCACCGGATCATTGACGGAGCCACCTCGGTGCGTTTCCTGAAAACAATTAAGGAGTTTATCGAATCACCCCTGACAATGTTTTCAGGAGCTGACCCGGAAAAGGATTTGCTGGGAAATTAGGGAGAAAGACCCGGCAGCGTCCGGCGAACAGTAAAAAACGAAAAGTGAAAAACGAAAAATGTATGCATCTTAGCGTTTTAGCTATATGGCAATTGAGCGGTTTAGCAAAAAACACCTATATTCCTAAAAAGCTAAATCCCTAAACACCTGAACCGCTAAATTACCGGCTGCATGACTGCAAGACTTTCAGACTGAAAGACTAAAATCCACAACAACCACAACAATCATAACCATCACAACCATCACTCCTGACAACTGACAACCGGCAACAACTGCAACTACTACGACAATTGAACAGATTAACACCCTCACCTGAAAAAAATACTATGAAAAAGCTTTTAATGATCCTCATCATCAGCCATATTCTGGTCATCAATTCCCATTCCCAGGACCGGATCACCGGAGCACTGTTTTCCACCCGTTCGGAAGTGATAGCCCGGAATGGAATGGCGGCCACGAGCCACCCCCTGGCAACACAGGCAGCCATTGAAATTTTGAAAAGCGGAGGAACAGCTGTTGATGCAGCCATTGCAGCCAATGCCATATTGGGTTTGGTTGAGCCCACCGGTTGCGGCATTGGCGGTGACCTTTTTGCCCTGGTGTGGGATGCGAAAACAAAAAAGTTATATGGATTGAATGCTTCAGGCCGCTCCCCGCGGTCACTTTCATACCAGTATTTCCCTGACCATCAATTAAACCTAATACCTTCGCACGGTCCCTTATCAGTTTCCGTCCCGGGTTGTGTCGACGGTTGGTTTGAGTTGCATAAAAAATTTGGCATGAAGCCTATGGAGGACCTGTTAAAACCTGCTATTCACTATGCCAGGGAAGGATTTCCTGTCACTGAGCTTATTGCTTACTATATGGAAAGAAATGCCAGGATCTTAAAAGAATATCCGGGTTTTGCTGAAACTTACATGCCGGGCGGACATACGCCGGGGAAAGGAGAGGTTTTCCGGAATCCTGACCTGGCTGAAACCCTTGAAGAAATTGCACTTGCGGGTCGTGACGCCTTTTACAAAGGTGATCTGGCAGGGATCATTGCTGAAACCGTTAAAAAGCAGGGTGGTTTTTTAAGTCTTGAAGACCTGTCAGGCCATGTCTCCGAATGGGTGGAACCCTTATCTGTCAGCTACCGCGGATATGATGTTTGGGAGTTGCCGCCAAACGGTCAGGGAATTGCGGTGCTGCAAATGCTCAATATACTGGAAGGATATGATTTGGCAGGCATGGGTTTTGGCAGCGCTGATTACCTGCATCTTTTCATTGAATCCAAGAAGCTGGTGTTTGAAGACCGCGCGAAGTTCTATGCCGATCCTGATTTTGCTGCTATTCCATTGGATCAATTATTAAGCAAGGAATATGCACAACAGCGCCGCCAGCTTATTGACCTTCAAAAAGCAAGTGCTGCATATGAGGCCGGGAACCTGTTGCCTCCGAGCACTATTTACCTGTCAACGGCTGACAGCGAGGGGAATATGGTCTCACTCATTCAAAGCAATTACCGGGGTATGGGTTCAGGTGTTATTCCCGGGGGACTGGGGTTTATGCTGCAGGATCGCGGAGAGCTTTTTTCGCTTGAGCCCGGCCACGCCAATGTATATGCACCCGGGAAAAGACCTTTCCATACCATCATACCCGGATTTATAACCAAAGACGAGAAACCCTGGATAAGCTTCGGGGTGATGGGCGGTGACATGCAGCCACAGGGTCATGTTCAGATCATTAATAACCTGATTGACTTCGGCATGAATTTGCAGGAGGCGGGTGATGCACCGCGCATACGACACGAGGGAAGTTCAGAACCAACGGGTGAAGACAGGCAAGGCTCAGGCAACATTTTTGTCGAGTCAGGCATACCCTATGATATCGTCAGGGACCTTCTCCGCCGGGGTCATAAGATCAGTTATAGTCTGGACGGATTCGGTGGATACCAGGCCATTATGTGGGATGAGAAAAATAAGGTCTATTATGGCGCTTCTGAGTCCCGAAAGGACGGACAGGCAGCCGGATATTAATGGTATATTTCCGCAAATGCCCTGACGGGAAATGATCCCAGTCCCTTTATTTTTGGCGGCACGCAATAAAAGCGGAAACCATTTACCGGCAACAGGGAGAGATTGCACAAATGCTCAACGATCGGTATTCCGGCCAGTAATAATGTGGATTGAACTGGACGAATGCGGGTACGGGTATCATCAATATTAAAAGTGTCGATCCCCACCAGTTTGACTTTTTTCTCAGCCAGCCATTTTGCAGCAATATCTGTAAGATAGGGATGTCCCTGGTAATATTGTTCTGTTTGCCAGTAAATATCCCAACCCGTGTAAATAAGCACCGCCTTTCCTTCGACATTCAGTCCTTTAAAATAAGTCTCATCGATAGCGTTAGTTTTGCTGACCGGTATTTCTATGAGTATACCTTCCAGGCCTGTAAGGGTTCCCAGATTGATCTCTGAAAGATCAGCACCATCAGCATAACGGTGAAAGGGTACATCGATGGAAGTTCCGGTGTTGGAAGCTATTTCAATAATCCCGATATGAAATTCCGTGCCTTCTTCATAGTTTTGCTTAGAATCCTCGCGGGAAAGGAAATCCCTGATGACCGGTGCGGGAATTCCCTGATATGTGTTCATGCCATGCGCGATGGTATGGCTCAGATCGACATATTTTGCTGCATTCATAGTTATGAAAATTTAATAATCAGCTGTTTAGCCTACAGACTTCAAGATTACTAGTCCCTCGTCCCTTGTCCCCTGTCTCTTCTTAATGACAGTCTCCCCTGCTCTTTTACTTATGGGCATTCCTGATATTCGTTCATAAATTGCTTCATCCGGGTAAAATGGGATCCTTCCCAATAGATCTTTTTACATCCCGTACATTGATAAAAAACCGAAAAATATTTTCGGGTCAATGGCTGAAGCTGATCGGTTATCTTATCCTTTTCAACCTGTATGATGCCCTCATTGCATCCGGTACACCGGGTAAACGGATGAATGAAATTTTCAAGCTGAAGCCTTGCGATCACCTCACCGAATTGCTTTTTGGGAGAATCTGACCACACAAACATACCCCGGCTTACCTTTCCGTTTTTCAGAATCCCTTTGTCGCGGGTAAGGATAATACGTTTTTGTTTCAGGGAAAGCCGGATAATCTCAGGGTCGTTATAGTATTTGTCATAGAGACAGTCAAATCCGGCCATTCGCAGATACCGTGCCAATTTCCCGAGATGAACATCCAAAATAAATTTTGGCTCCCGCAAAACCTTTTTGCGCAACAATTGTACCGGTGAGATGTCGAGGCTTTCATAAACCGGGTAGACAGCAATGGTATCATTCTCCATGACCCGGTAATTAAAATCGACCGGATTGCCGTTCACGGTTATCAGGTCAATTTCAGTATGCGGCACACCCATGGATTCAATGGCATCTTTAACGGTGGTAAGTCCATTAAAGGTGTGCATAAAAGCTTTTTTGCGATATGGCTTTTTCAGAAAGTCATTCAGCTCTTCATAAAAGCGGAATGTAGCATTAACGGCCATCGGTGCTGCAATTTTGAGCAAATTTAAGCATTATTTTCGCTTCAGGGTAACCTCTGATGAACACTCAGTCTATCAGGAATTTTGCTGCGAAAAGCAAATCATTTCTTTCTTAATGGGTAATTATGATATTTATCTTGCCGGGAATTGAGCAATTTAACTAATTTTATTATCAACCAATTAAAACATCAGCATATGGCAAAATTTACCCGTGATGAAGCCCTCCGTTACCATTCCTGTGGCAGGCCCGGAAAGATTGAAGTAATACCGACAAAACCTTATAATACGCAGTATGATTTATCCCTGGCCTACACGCCGGGCGTTGCTGAGCCCTGCCTGGAAATTCAGAAGAATCCTGAAGATGCCTACATCTATACCGCCAAGTGCAACCTTGTGGCCGTTATCTCAAACGGTACGGCGGTGCTGGGATTAGGAGACATCGGAGCCATTGCCGGCAAGCCTGTTATGGAAGGGAAAGGCCTGCTTTTCAAAGTATTTGCGGATGTGGATGTTTTTGATATTGAAGTAAATGAGAAGGACATTGATAAAGTCATCAGTACGGTGGAAGCCATATCGCCAACCTTCGGGGGCATAAACCTGGAAGATATCAAAGCGCCTGAATGCTTTGAAATTGAAGAGCGGCTGAAAAGTATGCTGGATATCCCCGTTTTTCATGACGACCAGCATGGCACGGCGATTATTTCAGGGGCAGGATTGCTGAATGCGCTGGAAATCACCGGGAAAAAAATAAGTGAGATCAAGGTGGTCGTAAATGGTGCTGGTGCTGCAGCCATTTCCTGCGCAAAGCTTTATAAAAGACTTGGTGTAAAAGGCGGAAATATATTCATGCTCGACAGCAAAGGTTTGATAACCACCAAAAGAACCGACTTAAATAAATACAAGCAGGAATTTGCCCAGGACGTTTCATTGACAACCCTGGCCGATGCCCTTAAAGATGCCGATGTTTTCCTGGGCTTATCGGTAGGCAAAATTCTGACCCCTGAAATGCTGAAGACCATGGCTCCCGATCCGGTAGTATTTGCCATGGCGAATCCCGTGCCTGAAATTGCATATGACGAAGCCGTGGCAGCAAGGCCTGATATCATCATGGCTACCGGGCGGTCGGATTATCCCAACCAGATCAATAATGTACTGGGATTCCCCTTTATTTTCCGCGGAGCGCTGGATGTAAGGGCCAAAACGATCAATGAGGAAATGAAGCTGGCCGCTGTTCAGGCGCTTGCCAGGCTGGCCAAGGAAGATGTTCCGGAAGCTGTTAATCTTGCCTATAAAGTATCTAATCTTTCATTCGGAAAGGAATATATTATTCCCAAGCCTCTCGATCCGAGGCTGATCACCAGGGTTGCACCCGCTGTTGCAAAAGCGGCCATGGACACCGGCGTGGCAAGGATGCCCATTACCGACTGGAAAGCTTATGAGATCGGGCTGATGAAACGCATGGGCATATATAATAAACTGGTGGATGATATCCGAATCAAAGCCTGCCAGCAGCCGAAACGTATTGTTATGGCCGATGCCGGCAACTTTAAAGTGCTTAAAGCAGCCCATCTGGTGCAACAGGAAGGCATTGCATTACCCGTACTGTTGGGAGACGAAGAAGGGATCCGAAAGCTGGCCGCGCAATATAGCCTGGATCTGAATGGAATAACCATTATCGATCATTACAGCCCCAAAGAAGAAGAACGAAGGAAAAGGTATGCACGGTTGTTGTTTGAGAAGCGTCAGCGAAAAGGAATGACTTATGACGAGGCGCTGGAAAAAATAAGAGACCATAATTATTTTGGCGTTATGATGGTGGAAACCGGTGATGCCGATGGTTTTCTCTCCGGATTCTCAACGCAATATGCGAATACCATACGTCCTGCCCTGCAAATTGCCGGCTCAAATAATACCCAGCACCATATTGCCGGGATGTATATTATCACGACAAAAAAGGGACCATTCTTTTTTGCCGACACAACCGTGAATATTAATCCTTCTGCCAGGGCGCTTGCCGATACCACCCTGCTTGCAGCCAATGTAGTAAGAAGATTCAATATGGTGCCCAGGATAGCCCTGCTTTCCTTCTCAAACTTCGGGTCAAACCGTGCCGAGAGCCCTAATAAGGTCAGAGAGGCCATTGATATTCTGCACCGTGATTATCCTGACCTGATCGTCGACGGCGAAATTCAGGCCAATTATGCTTTCAACAGGCAATTGCGCGTGGAGAAATTCCCGTTTACAAAACTCGCCGACATGGAAGTTAATACCGTCATATTCCCGGATCTTAATTCCGGCAATATTGCTTATAAAATGATGCAGGAACTGGCCGGGGCCGAGGTTATCGGACCTATTCTCATGGGCATCATGAAACCCATAAATGTATTGCAGATGGGTAGTTCGGTAAGGGAGATCGTGAACATGACGGCTATCACGGTAATCGATGCACAGACGGCGTCAGAGGAGATTATAAGGTTGTAAGGTGGGAAGAGGGTAATCGGTATTCGGTTATAACAGGAGTTACCGATTACCTACTTCAACCCCCCTTGTCACTTCCCAAATCCCAGCGGATACCGGTTACCCTTTATGTCAATCAGTGTTCCACGCACTGAACCCACAATGATAGGAGACTCAATATAAACCGGAATATGGTTTTTATCATTGGTCACCCACAGGAACATTTTTTCGCCACCCTTGAAAATACTGCCCTGAATAAGCATTGCACTGAATTTCATACAGTCTGTCTCGCCCATACTTTTTATCTTCTTTTTTTCGGTCCCGAGGTACCTGAAGTAAATATTATAGATCTCATTATCCAGCAGTATGGTGACAGGAATGGTATCATTGATCCTGTACCGGGAAAAATCAATATTTCTGACATAGTACAAAATAGAAACGATATCAAAGGTACAGTCAGGTATTGCGATAGTATCTTTCTTCACCGGTTTGTCACTGTTCTGCGTTTGCATATAGGCTATTCCCTTCCGGTGGTTGAAGACATAATGGTGTTTAAAGGTATATCCGCCTTCGTATACGTCCCGGCTGAAAACAATCGGTTTGAGTGATTCGGGATAAACCCATGATTCATAGCGGTCACGAACCTTGAAGAACCAGTCCCAGCTTTTATAAGTGGCCCCGACAGCGAGCAGGTGCAGACAGGGTATTTCGTAAACACTGCTTTCCTTTACCGAGAACCACATTTCACCGACATCCGTCCACCAGACAAACCAGTTATAGGAAATCCGGTAACGTGCCTCTTCGCCAGCCTGAAAGGAAAAATTCTGCATGTTGCAATCCTTCATCTGGCAATTGGTTGAAGGATATATGCACAATGCTGCAAGGAGCAGGATGGCTTTGTATGACATTCGAACGTACATGAAGATTGATAAACAGTTTGAAATTCAATATCCCGTTGGTGTAATTAAACCAATTAACCTGATACTAGGTGCAAAAGTAAAGATTTTGTAATTTTATAGCCAGCAAAACTTACATCTTAACGAATGAGACGCAAATATCCCTTTGGATTCCGGCTTACTTATGTATTGCTTTCCATAATCCTTTTGATTTATGGCCTCATCCTGGCAAAAGACTTTCTATATCCGCTGGCTTTTGGTATACTGCTGTCTTATCTGCTCTATCCCATCGTTAATTTCCTTGAAAAGAAAGGGACACCCAGGATCCTGGCAATACTTGCCGGAATCCTGCTGGGGATTGTTGTCATTGCATTCATTGCTGCCTTTGTTTTTAAAAGGATAAGCCTGTTTACCGATGAACTCCCCCTGTTCCGCCAAAAAATGATCGCCCATATTGAGCAGTTTCAGTACTATATAAACGAGGAATTAGGGATTCCGGGAGACAGGCTCAAGGAATTTCTCCTCACCCATATTATGGATCTGGGTTTACAGTCAGAAAAGGTATTCTCGGCAACAACCGGTACCGTATTTAAAGTCTTAATGCAGCCGGTGTATATATTCCTGTTTTTATATTACCGAACCAAATTTGCTTATTTTATCCTTAAGATAACCGGACGGAATAACAGGCCTATCGTAGTTAAGATCCTGAAAGAAATTGCTACGGTTGTGACCCGGTATATGTTGGGCGTCACGACGGTAGTCCTGATTCTGTGCATATTTAATTCCATAGGCTATCTGATCATTGGCATTCAATACCCATTGCTGCTGGGTGTTGTTTCAGCATTATTCAGTTTTATCCCATACTTTGGCAATTTTATCGGAGGCGCCATACCATTCCTTTTTACTTTACTGACAGAAGATTCCATGAAATATTCACTCCGGATAATAGTATTTGTTTATATCGTGCATGTTCTTGAAAACAATTTCCTTTCTCCTAATATTGTAGGCAACAATGTCAGAATCAATCCATTCATTGTTATTATCGGGCTCATTGTCGGAGCTATGATCTGGGGTTTGCCAGGAATGCTGGTCGTCATACCTTTCCTGGCTATGCTTAAAATAATATTCAATGACGTCCCGTCCATGCAATCTTACTCCTATTTGTTTGGGTCGCGTGGTACAAAAAGACATGCACTGACAATTGAAAATATAAGGAATTTTACCCGGAGGCTAAGAAGGACAGGGAGAACGGTAAACGGTAACCGGTAATCTGTATTTCCACTGTTCCACTATTCAACTTTTTTCACCCATTTCTTTGGAATTGTAAAATTTTCTCATTTACTTTGTATCTCAAAGTACTTTTATATATGGATTCAAATCAGGAACAAATACAGAACCTGTCAGAAATCAGGAACCTGATGGAACGGTCATCGAGGTTTTTGTCCCTCAGCGGTCTTTCGGGGATATCAGCCGGGATCATCGCCCTATTGGGTGCCGGTGTGGCATTTTTTTACCTTGATTATGACGAGCGCTATTTTAGTATCAACCGGTACTTTATCGATAAACTGGATCTGTTTTTTCAAAGTAAAATCGGTTTCCTGATTGCAGATGCCCTGATCGTCCTTGTCCTTGCTTTGGGATCGGGCATTTATTTCACCACGAGGAAAGCCAGGAGGAATAAGCTGAAAGTATGGGACAGCACAACAAAAAGAATGCTGATCAATGTTTTTATACCCCTTTCTGCCGGAGGTATTTTCTGCCTGGCCTTGCTCTATAACGGGATTTTCTTTCTTGTTGCCCCGGCTACCCTCGTTTTTTATGGATTAGCGCTGGTTCATACCAGCAAATATACCCTGCCCGATGTCCGGATATTGGGTATTTCAGAAATCATTACGGGACTGGTTGCTTCGTTTCTGGTGGGTTACGGACTGCTTTTCTGGGCCTTCGGTTTCGGCATTCTGCATATACTATACGGAGCCATCATGTACTACCGGTATGAACGGAAAACAAATCTGTCCGTCCACAATTCATGAATTCCCGTGAAAGAAATAATATCAGGACTGAATAAAATCTTTGACAGCCGTATCAGACTTGGCATAATGTCGGTACTGGTCGTGAATGACCGGGTGGATTTCAACACCCTGAAGGAATTGCTGGATATCACCGACGGGAACCTTGCAAGTCATATTGCTGCCCTGGAGAAAAACGGCCTGATTGAAATATTAAAGCAATTTATCGGGAAAAAACCCAATACCCGGTATGCTGTCACAGAGAAAGGCAGGATTTCCTTTCGGCATCATCTTGATTATCTTGATAAACTGCTGAAGAGCCAGGGAGTATAGAAAAAGTAATTATGTAGTCAGTCTTTAAATTTGTATAGAATGAAAAATAAAAGCAAAAAGTTCTCTGCAACGTCAAGATTGAAAAGCTTCCATTACGCGTTCAACGGACTCGCGTCGGCTTTCCGGCAGGAACACAACTTATGGATACATACGCTGGCGGCTATAGCGGCCATAACCATGGGGTGGATCCTAAACATAAGCACCGGTGAATGGATGGTGATTATATTGGTAATTGGTGGTGTTTTTATTGCCGAATTGTTCAACTCAGCCATTGAAAGCCTGGTAGACATTGTTTCACCGGAATTAAATAAAAAGGCGGGTATGGTGAAAGACATGGCGGCCGGAGCTGTTTTGGCAGCTGCCTTGGCAGCGCTGGTTTCAGGATTGATCATTTTTATCCCAAAATTGTTATAATAAAGTCATGCAGCTTTGCAGCCTGTCTGCCGGCAGGCAGGTCTTGCAGTCTGCAGCCTAAATGCTAAAAACCAACAAGTCAATGAAAAAGACAATCTTACATATCACTTTTATGATTAATAAGCTTACATGGCTGTATAAGAAGCTGGGACAGCTCAATGCTCTGTTGATCTTTCTCACTTTTTTCAGCATCACCCTGGTTGCTTTCAGAATTATTAAAACAGGGGAGCAGACCTATATTTTCATGTTATGGAATTTATTCCTGGCTGCTGTCCCTTTATTCCTGAGCCGGTTTGTCATTGCTCCCCTGGCCCGTCGTGGTGCGGGACTTGTTTTCTATGGCTTTGTCTTCCTCTGGCTGATGTTCCTTCCCAATGCTCCATATATAATCACTGATTTTATTCATCTGGTGGAGGGTGGCAGTATGCCCCTGTGGTATGACTTGTTGCTGCTTGCATTCTTCGCATGGGAAGGATTTTTACTGGGATTTATTTCAGTAGCCGAAATGGAAAGGTTGGCATCCCGGATGTATTCTGCCCTGGCAGGCAAATGGTTTGCGCTGATGTCACTGGTTTTATCCAGCCTGGGTGTTTATATGGGCCGTTTTATGCGGTACAACAGCTGGGACATATTCATCAGCCCGGGAGAAATTATAACCGGTGTTGGCAGCCGTCTGTTAAATCCCCGGGCTTACCCGGGTTTGTACGGTATGATCATCATCCTTTCCGTATTGCTGATCACCCTGTATGGTTTTTATAAAAGGGCCGAACCGGCTGTTGTTAAAACACCGGCCAGGATATAAGAACCAAACTTGGGTTTGAGACCCTGGCAGGGCTTAGCATATCAGACTACTTGTTCTTCTTTGGGAAGGAGGTTCCTGATCCTTTCGATCTGCATTTGCTTGTTTACTTCACGCAGATTACGGGCTGTCTGAGTGAAATACTGATGGCCTGTAATAAACTTGATCTGCATGCGATTCCAGTCATTGATGGATTTTATCTTATCCCTTTCCTGGAGTTCCATATAAAGCGTATTGGAAACCGGGATCATATCGCTGCGGCCCAGGTAATCAAGATCGGCATCACACATGATCTCCTCGAGCTTATTCCTGGGATTGGGAGGAAGCGCTGTGCTCAGGATCAGCTCACAGATAATATCAATCTGTGACTGGGTATAATAAAAGTCAGGGAGTATTTGACGTGCAATCAGCGTGCTATAATGCTCATGATTGTCGTATCCAATAGAGTGACCGGCATCATGAAATAATGCGGCCGTTTTCAGCAACAGCAGGTCTTCATCAACCATTCCTTCACCCAGGCCAATCAGCTACACCTGGGTTACCACATCAACCGTATGCTTCACATTATGATAATATAGGTTCCTGGTCAGCTCCTTTTCAAGTTTGTCCAGTATAAGTTCCTGAAGGTCCATAAATTGAATAAGCCCATACCGGATGCTAAAACGTTTATTA
>Ga0105101_10001187_pt1 | contig 11305 bp, 10 predicted proteins | sample PPLLak21cMay2015_2_FD_87037 | JGI IMG/M metagenome (GOLD analysis project Ga0105101, IMG submission 87037) | Freshwater sediment microbial communities from Prairie Pothole Lake near Jamestown, North Dakota, USA - PPLs Lake P8 Core (1) Depth... | ecosystem: Environmental > Aquatic > Freshwater >...
GCCATCGTCGCACCCATCGCCCGCGACCGTCCCCGGATCAGCACGCTCGCCGGGATGGGGCTCCTGGCCGGCGCGCCCACGGTGGCCGGAGCGTGGATTGGCGGGGCGGCCTTCTCGCCCGTGCTGGCGACGCTGTTCCTGAGCGTGGGCGCCGGTGCCATCGCGCAGGTGATCGTGGCTCTGAGCCGCGTCGTGGGACGCGACCGCGAGGGCGCGCCCGTCTGGACGCCGCTCACCGCGGGCGGACTCGTGGCGGGCATGCTGCTGATGTACGGAACTGGCCTGTTGGTAGCGGGATGAGCGGCATGGGGAGACTCGCGGCGGTCGCGAGCGTCATGGCGGCGGTGCTGCTCGCGGCCCCGGCGGCAGCGCAAACCGCCCCGCCCCTGGTGACCGACCGGCCGGACCAGACCGAATCGCCCATCGTCGTCCCGCGCGGCATGGTCCAGTTCGAAGCGGGCGGTCTGTACGAGGTGGCGAATGCCGGCGCGGGGCGCGTCACGAGCATCGCTTCCCTGCTCGCCCGCGCGGGGCTGTTCGGGCGCGTCGAGCTGCGGCTGGGCTTCCTGGGATGGCAGCGCGCCACCGCGGCCGGCGCCGACGCCCGCGCGGGCTTCGGCGACTTGAGCGTCGGGATGAAGGTGGCACTCCGTGATGGCAACGGGTTCGACCCGGCCGCCGCGGTGCTCGCGTCCGCGCTCGTGCCGGTGGGTGATCCGGACTTCCGCGCGGCCGGCGTGGATCCCGAGCTGCGCGTGGCGCTGGCTCACGAGCTGGGCGGCGAGTTCTCGCTGGGCTACAACGTCGGTGCCGCGTGGGTGACTACGGCAGGTGGCGCCGGAACCGGGTCCAACCACGTCGAGGGGCTCTACACCCTGACGGTGGGACGGTCGTTCGGCACCCGGCTGGGCGCATTCCTGGAGGCGTTCGGCAATGTCGCCCCGTCGGACGCCGCTCCGTCGAGTCACGGGATTGACGGCGGCCTCACGTTCGGCGTGCGGCCCAATATGCAGCTCGATGCCGCAGCCGGGTTCGGGCTCGATGATGCCGGGCCTGCCTGGTTCCTTGGAGTGGGAGTGGCGGTGCGGATTCCCAGATAGGCTTCCGGATAGGGTGGAGCGGTGTGGGTGGATGGGTTACAGGTCAGACGGCGAGACGGCCAGACGGCCAGACGGCCAGACGGCCAGACGGCCAGCGGTGGGCAGGTGGAGGTTCAAGCGGAGCGCCGTCAGCGGTTCCGAGATGCCACTCGCACCTCATCCCTCGACGTCCGCTTGCCGTCTGGCCGTCTGGCCGCCTATCCTGACCCCTCCCTCCTCACGACTACTCCCTACACATTCCTCGCGGATTCCAGTCCCTGGAGCATGGCCGCCAATCGTCGATCCCGCGCGCGCCGGATGCGCTCGGTCTGTCCCGCGTACGCGCGCTCGATGGCCGCGATGAGGTGATGCTGCTGGTCGGGGTCGATCTGGCTCCACCCGGCAAGACTTTGCCAGATCTCCTCGCAGGTGCGCAGGAGCTGCTGCACGCGGGCCGCCGTGCCTCGCCGGCCCGCGGCCAGCTGAACCGCCAGGTGGGGTCCGGCCGCCGCCCAGCTGAGCCCCGGGCCCACCGAGACCGCGCGGTCGAGATCGTCCACGTCGATCACGCCGTCGAGCACGAGCTGGATGGCCTCCCGCCAGACGGCGGCGTTCATCCGGCCGGCGACGTTGCCGCGGACGGATTTCTTGAGAATGACGGGGATGCGGCCGAGATGTCGCAGCCATCCCTTGGTGAGCTCGACCACGAGGCCCTCGGTCTGCGGGCCCGAGAGGACCTCGACGAGCGGCACCAGCTCGGTGGGATGCTGGGGGTGGGTCACGATGATCCGGTCCGGCCGGCGGCAGCGCGCGGCCAGGTCGAGCGGCGTCAGCGTGGATGACGAGCTGCTGACGACGCGGGCCTTTGGCGCGGCGGTTTCCAACGCCTCGAACAGCCGCTGCTTGGCACCGCGGTCTTCGTGGATGGCCTCGATCACCCAGTCGGCCTCCTGGCAGGCCTGCAAAAGGCTGCGGCCGTCCTGCAAACTCGCGACGCCGCGTTCCACGGAGTCCGCGTCCATGCCGAGCAGCACGGGAAGGCCACGCGCCCGCTCGATGATGTCCTCGCGTGCGCCCTTGAGGGCCGCCGCCTCCGCGTCGAAGATGCTGACGGGCCAACCGTGGGCCGCGCACAGTGTTGCCCACCCGCGCCCGGTTTCCCCAACCCCGACGACGGCCACCCGTACCTGACCACCGGCCATGCCTGGCTCCTCTCCGCTGAGTCGGACCTCCCGGTACCGTCCCAAATGTCCCGCCCGTGGCGGCCGAAATCCAGCACGAGCGGTGCCACGGCGTCCCGTCCCTGGCGATGCGCCGCCGCCCCGTCTAACCTTGAGCCATGACGCCGGAGACGCCCTCGCGCGGGGCCGAGTTCGACGCGCTGATCGCCAAGTTCGGCCAGGCGTGGCAGCAGGGCAAGCCTGAGCAGATGGCCGAGGTCTTCACGGACGACGCGGTGTTCGTGCCGGGGCCGTTCGAGGCGCCGGTGCGCGGGCGGGACGCGATCCGCCTGTACTGGCGTGACGTGCCGCTCGAGCAGGCGGAGATCGCCTTCCGCCACGGCGAGATCTTCCTGGCGGGCCCGTGGTTCGCGACGGAGTACAAGTGCACGTTCCGGCGCCGGCGCACGGGTGAAGCCATGACGGTCCGCGGCGCCCTGTTCTGCGAGACGGCCGACGGCCGCATCGCGGAGATGCGCATGTACTGGGAGCGCTCCGTCCGGCGGAGCTGACGTGACCGCCACCATCCGCATCGGAACGCAGGGGTGGAATTACCCCGCGTGGGTGGGGCCGTTCTACCCCACCGGTACGCGGCCGTCCGACATGCTGTCCCTGTACGGCCGCGCGTTCGGGACGGTCGAAATCGACTCGACGTTCTACGCCCCCCCGGTCGACCCCGTCGTGCGCGCCTGGAAGTCGCGGGTCCCGCCGGGGTTCGCGTTCGCGCTGAAGGTGCCGCAGGAGATCACGCACGAGCGGCGCCTGGTGGACGCGGACCAGCCGTTGGCGACCTTTCTGGAGCGGGCGCGGATGCTCGAGGACCGTCTCGGGCCGCTCCTGCTCCAGACGCCGCCCGACTGGGCGCCCACGCGCGAGTCGCGCGCGGCGCTCGCCGCGTTTCTCCCGCAGCTGCCGCGCGATCTCCGGTGGGCGGTCGAATTCCGCGACCCGCGCTGGCTCGACGACGAGACGCTGGCCCTGCTCGCGGCACACGAGGTGGCGCTCACGCTGGTCGAGGGCCGGTGGGTGCGGCGGGAGCGGGTGCTGAGCCTCGCGGAGCGTCCTACCGCTCCATTCGCGTACGTCAGGTGGCTGGGTCCGGACCGTCGCCTCGTGGACTACTCCCACGTGCAGGTCTCGCGCGACGAGGAGATGGGCGTGTGGTCGTTCGCGCTCGAGGCGCTGCGGGGACGGGTGCGCGAGATCTTCGGCTACTTCAACAACCACTTCCAGGGGCACGCGCCGGAAAGCGCGCGCCGGATGCAGCGGCACCTGGGGCAGGAGGTGGTGGAGCCGGAGACCCTGCGCGATCAGGGGGACCTGTTCTGACGCGCCGGCCGACCTGGCTCGCGGTGCTCGTGGCCGTGCTGGCCGGAACCGCGAGCGGCGCAGCGGCCCAGAGCCGCGACATCATGCTCGCGACCACCACCTCGGTGCGCGACGCGGGCCTGCTGGACGAGCTGCTCCCGCCGTTCGAGCGCGCGTCGGGCTACACGGTCAAGGTCGTGGCCGTGGGGAGCGGACAGGCCATGGAGCTGGGCCGCCGGGGCGAGGCGGACCTGCTGATCCTGCACGACCCCGCGGGGGAAGCGCGGTTCATGGCCGACGGATTCGGCATCGAGCGGCGCGCGCTTATGCACAACGAGTTCCTGGTGGTTGGGCCGGACGGCGATCCGGCACGCGTCCGCGGGTCGGACGCGGTGTCCGCCTTCAGGGCCATCGCCCGCTCCGGCGCGCCGTTCGTGTCGCGCGGCGACCGCTCCGGGACGCACGTGAAGGAGCGGTTCGTCTGGGCCGCGGCGGACGTCGAGCCGGCGGCTCCCTGGTACCGGGAGTCGGGGCAGGGCATGGGTGCGACCCTGCTCATCGCGCACGAGATGCAGGCGTACGCGCTCACGGACGTCGCCACGTTTCTCGGACACCAATACCCCCTCGAGCTCGTGATCCTCGTCGAGGGCGACACGCTGCTGCGCAATCCGTACCACGTGATCCGGGCGAACCCCGCGCGGTTCCCCCGCGTGAACGCGGAGGGCGCCGCGGCGCTGTGGTCCTACCTGCTGGCGCCGGACACACAGAGGCGGATCGGGGAGTTTCGGAAAGGAGAACTCGGGAGGGCGGTGTTCGTGCCCGATGCCCTGGACAAGACGGACGGGGACGGAAGGGACTGAGACGGACGAAGACGGGCCATCTCCCCGGGCAATCCCGTCTCCGTCCGTCCGCGTCCGTCTCTTCCTGACCGTCGGTCCCTGTTCATCCGTCATCCGTTCACGATACCGAGAGGCGGTCGCCTCTCCCAGGCTCCCCGCGTGAAGTCCGGGCACTCGACCGAGCTGCTCCGGCTACGGATGGACTGCTCGCTCAGGGCGCTCACCGCCGACCACGCCGCCCCGTCGTACACGTCCATGTCCATCGGCTCGCCCGCGCGCAGGCACGCGATCAGGCGGTAGTCCTCGATGAAGTCCATGCCGCCGTGGCCCGCGCCGCGCGAGCGCTCCTCCAGTGCGCGCCACACCGGGTGCTCGAACTCCGCGCGCAGCGCCTCCAGATCCTCCCAGCGGTGCGCGGGGCTCCGGCCCTCGATGTGGATCTTCTGCTCCGGGTACTTCCGCACGAGGCCCTTGGTGCCCTGGAGCAGGATCTTCCTGCTGTACGGGCGCGGCGAGTTGGTGTCGTGGGTGACGAGTATCGTCTGCCCGCGCGCGGTCCGGATGAGCGTGTTCACCACGTCGCCCAGCGCGTAGCCCCTGGTGGCTTCGGGGCTCTCGGGCCCGATGTGCTCTGCGGCCCAGCGGTTCAGGCCGCGCCCCGGCGAGGCCATGGACACGAGGTAGTCGAACCGGTTGCCGCGGTTCACGTCCAGCCACTGCGCCACCGGCCCGAGCCCGTGCGTGGGGTAGAGGTCGCCGGTGCGGCGGATGGCGTGGTTGATGCGCCAGCGGTTCTCGTAGAAGTCCGTGAGCTTGAGCTCCCGCAGATCGTGCAGATACCCGCACTCGGCGTGGAGCAGGTCGCCGAACAGTCCCTGCCGGACCATGGTGAGGATCATCATCTCGGTCCGGTCGTAGCAGCAGTTCTCCATCATCACGCAGTGCCGCCCGGTCCGCTCGGCCGTCTCCACCAGCTCCCAGGCCTCGTCGAGCGTCACGCACATCGGGACCTCGGTGGCCGCATGCTTGCCCGCCCGCATGGCGGCGAGACACACCGGCGTGTGCCACTCCCACGGCGTCGCCGTGAACACGAGGTCCACGTCGTCGCGGTCGCACAGGCGGCGGAAGTCCTCCGGCCCCTTGTCGAAACCCAGGGGCTTCGGGCGGCCAGCCTTGGTGGCGAGCGCCTGCATCGCGGCCACCTTGGCCGGGTTGATGTCGCAGATGGCGGTGATCTCGACGCCGTCGATCTTGAGGAAGTTCTCGACGTGGCTGCTCCCCTGGTGCCCCACGCCCACGAACCCGATGCGGACGGTTTCCAGGGGAGGCGCCGCGAACAGCGTGGGATCGGGAGCGGGGGTCTCGGCGAGCGCGGCGCGCCCGCGCGTGGCCAGATGGAGGCCGAGGGTTCCCGCCGCGGTGGTCTTCAGGAATTCACGACGATCGGACATGCGCTTCACGCCTGCACGAGGGATGGCGGAAAGATGACGCGCGGTGCGGCGCGGGTCCAACCGGCCGGCGTCAGCCGCTCTCGCCCGCTCCCTCGCGCTGCATCGCCTCGGCGCGCGGCACGGAGCCAAGCGACCGGAACGCCGTCTCGGCGGCGGCGAAGGCGCCCGCGGCCTCCGCGTTCCTGCCGAGGGCGCGGAACACGCGCGCCAGGTCACGCTGGACCTCAGCCGTGGTCCACGGATGCCCGAGGGCTTCGGCCACGCCCAGTGCCTCCCGCAGGCGCGCGAGTGCCAATTCGGGGTTCCCGCGCGTCTGCGCGATGAGCCCAAGCAGGCGGAGCACGTCGGCCTCGGCAAAGCGGTCGCCCTCCTGGCGGGCAATGCCGAGCGCGCGGTCCACCTGCACCCGCGCGAGCGTGTCGTCCCCGAGGGCGGCAAGCGCGGCGCCGCGGTTGGCCAGCGCTTCGGCGATGAGCCGGGGCGCGCGGGCCTGTTCCGCCGCGTCGAGCGCCTGATCCGCGGCGCCCAGGCACTCGCGGTGGCGGCCGAGGTCGCGCCAGGTGATGGCGCTGTTGATCCACGTCTCGGCGACACCGTGCTCGAAGCCCAGCCGCTCGAAGCCCGCCCGCGCGATCCGGTAGAAGCTGAGCGCGACGTCGTGCTGGGCCAGGTAGAGCGCCACATTCCCGAGGTTGTTCGAGCAGCGCGCGGCCATGAGCGGGTCGCCCAATTCCCGGGCGAGCTGGATGGCGGCGTGGAAGCCGTCCTCCGCGTCGGCGAGGGCGCCCAGCCCGAACGCGCCGGCGGCCGCGACGTTGGTGGCGCGCATCTCGCCGTCGGCGTCGCCACGGGCGCGGTAACCCTCGCGTGCGGCCAGGGCCTCGCGGCGGCTGGCGGCGAAATCGCCGAGGCGCCAGCTCACCATGGCCGACAGGAGATACCACTCCGCGCCTTCGCGGACCTCGGTCGGCAGCTCCGCGAGCGTGACGGCCGCGTCCTGGAACTTGCCGGACCGCACGGCCTCTCGGGCCGCGCGCAGGGGATCATGCAACGTCTGCATCGTCCCCTCCCTCCTGCCGATCGAGAATGCGCTGCAGACGCGCGCGCGAGATTCCCAGCGTGCGCGCGGCCGCGCTCTTGTTGCCGCCGTGGCGCGTGACCGCTCCCTCGACCACCGCGCGGATCGCGTCCGCGAGCCTGCCGGCCGTCACCGCCTCGGGCGTGGCCGGCCCGGCGCGCCGGACGGGGACCAGCTCCTGCGGATCGAGCGTGCCCGGCGGCGACAGCAGCAGCGCCCGCTCGACCGCGTGCCGCAGCTCGCGCACGTTGCCCGGCCAGGTGTGCGCCTGGAGCGCATCGCGCACATCGGTGCCCACCCGCGGCTCCGGCAGGCCGTATCGCGCGGCGCTCGCCGCGGCGAACGTGTGCGCCAGGAGCAGGACGTCGTCCCCGCGCTCCCGAAGCGGCGGCAACACGAGGTACACGACGTTCAGACGATAGAACAGATCCTCGCGGAACTCGCCCGCCGCCACGGCCTGCCGCAGATCCACGTGGGTGGCGGCCATGATCCGGACGTTCACGGCGCGGTCCTGCGTGGCTCCCACGCGCCGCACGCGCCGCTCGTCCAATGCCCGCAGGAGCTTGCCCTGGAGCGCCACGGGCAGGTGGCCGATTTCGTCGAGGAACAGCGTGCCGCCGTCCGCCTCTTCGAACAGGCCGGGCTTGGCCCGGTGCGCGTCGGTGAACGCCCCCTTCTCGTGGCCGAACAGCTCGCTCTCGAGCAGCTGCGCCGGGATCGCCGCACAGTTGACCGCCACGAACGGGCCGTCCCGCCGGGATCCGCCGCGATGCAGCGCGCGGGCCAGCAGCTCCTTGCCCGTCCCGGTCTCTCCGCCGAGCAGCACGGTGACGTCACCATGGCGCAGCACGCGCCCGGCACGCTCGAGCGTGGCCCGCAGCGCCTCGCTCTCGCCCATCAGCTCGGCAAAGGGGTTGTCATCCTGCGTGGCCGCCGCGGCGCGGGCGCGGCCCGCCTCGAACCGCGCGGCCAGCGTGCGCCGCAGGAGATCCGCGTCTTCGGGCAGGGAGAAATAGTCGGCCGCCCCGCGCCGCAGCGCCTCGACGGCAAACCGGTGGGACGCCTCCGCGCCTACGAAGTAGATCGGCACCGCCCAGCGTTCGGCGATACCGGACATCAGGTCCAGCCCGCGTTGCTCCTCGCCGCCCGCCGCCAGCAGCAGCGCCGCCGCGTCGCGCGCCGGCGCGGCGTCCGACTCCACGGATCGCAGCTCGGCGCCGGCCTCGGCAGCCATGTCGGTCCAGACCGAGGCGAACGAATCGGACAGGTGGATCACGGCGAGAGCGGGCGCGGGCACCGATGGTCTCAGTCGTCGTCGCCCGAGCCGCTGCCGTCCGGATCCTCGAACGCGTCGAACGAGTCCTTGATGTTGTTGTTGACCTCGGACTCGTACTGCCCGCCCTTGTTGGCGGTGGCCGGATCGACCAGCACGCTGTTCACCAGATACCACGCGGAGATGTCCACGAAGATCGTGAGGTTGGTGTTGACGCCCTCCGCCACGATCAGGTTCGGCACGAGCGCCAGCTCCTGCTCCACGTCCAGGTCGGTGGTGTGCACGAACGGCACGCCGTCGAACGTCCCGGTCACCCGGATGCTGATGTCGGCGAAGTCGGGGTTCTGCAGGACGAACAGCTGATCGGCCGGGTCCCCATCGTCGGGCTTGTGGACTTCGAAGTCCACCTGGCTGTAGGTGCCGGCGGGCACATCGGCCTCGAACGCCTGGTCCGCGCCCGGCGTGAGGGGGAGGTCCACCAGCACCGGCCCGATCTCGAACTCCTCGCAGTCGTCGTCGTCTTCCTCACCCGACACGCACGCCGTGGAGGCGGTGCTCTTCATCTCGATCTGCCGGAGCACGAGCTCGACCTTCGTAATGATGAGGGTGCTGCCACCAACGATCTGGGTGTCGCTGGCGAGGCCGGTGGCGCTCAGCAGGGGAGCACCGGTGGCGCGGGTCGCGAACGAAACCTGCACGCTCGACGCGGTGGTGGGGCCCCCGGTGAGCTCACAGGCCGCGAGCCCGAGGCTCAGCAGCAGCGCAATGACGAACGGACGTTTCACGGTGTGCTCCTTCATTCTGTGCGGGCGGGCCGGGCGGCATCCCGCCGTCCGACCCCCCGCAAAGCTAGCGCGATCTTCGACCCGCGGGACGCTCAGCTCTCGTCGCTGTCGTCGCCGTCGCGGTCCTCGTCCTCGAACGCCTTGAACGAGGTCTTGATGTTCTCCTTCACGACGCCTTCGTTCTGCCCGCCCTTGTTGGCCGTATTGGGGTCCACCAGGACCGCGCCGTTGCGGAACCAGGTGGACAGGTCCACGGTCAGCGTGACGTTCGTGCCCACGGACGTATCGGTGATCACGAGCGGGGGAACGATCTCGTTTTCCTGCTCGACGTCCAGGTCCGACTCGTACGTGAACGGCTCGCCGTTGAACGTGCCCTGAACGCGGATGCTCACGCCGTCGAAGTCCGGGTGCTGCGCCAGGAAGGCCTCGTCGTCGCCGCCGCTCTCGGGCTTCTCGATCTCGAAGTCGATCTCGTCGTACGTGCCCGAGTCGGGCGTGATCGTGATCTCGGTGGCCACCTGCCCGTTGAGCGGCAGGTCCAGGAGCATCATGCCCGTCGAGAACTCCTCGCAGCCGTCGTCATCGTCCATCCCCAGCGACTCGCAGCCGTCGTCGTCTTCGCGCTTGAGCTCGATCTCGCCCAGCACGATCTGCGCGCTGGTGATCACGATGACGTCGGACCCGACCGTGATCGTATCGTCGAGCATGCCGGCTCGGCTGAGCAGGGGGCCCCCGCCGATCCCGGTGGTAAAGGAGAGCGACACGGTGCCGTCGGCGCCCGGGCCGGTTCCGTCGCTGCACGCCGCGGCCGCCACCAGGACGACCGCACCCATCACTCGCATGACCTTCATGGATTCCTCCCTCGTGGTCCTTCGCTGAGCGCCCCGGAGTGGGTCGCCGCTTCCGGCCCTCAGGAATGGCAACGCGGGTGCCCACCGGCACGGACCACGGTGGATTGGCGTAAGGTCATGTAATTGCTTACGTTAAGCCGCTGCCGCCGGGCCCATGGCCGCGCAGGGGTTGCCTCGTTTTGTAGCAAGTGGGTCGTTCCGAGCCCCAAGCCTTGCAGTCGGCCGTTGGCGGAACGTGACCCGGCGCACCGAGCACAGGGAGGGATATGAGGAGGCTACTCGTTGCCGTGCCGCTGGTTGCGGGACTTCTGGCGTGCGAGCCCGAGGCCCCGTGCCCGGAGTGCGGCGTCCTGGTGATTGCGTCGGGCGCCGACGCCGACGTGCTCCTGCCGGTGTTTGCCCAGGGAGTGGGGCGGGCCGTCTCGGACCAGATGTTCCTCAAGCTCGCGGACGTGGGGCTCGAGGCGAACACCGTCGGCGATTCCGGATTCGTGCCGCGGCTCGCCGAGTCGTGGGTGCGGGAGGACGACCGGACCCTGGTCTTTACGCTCGACGCCGGGGCGCGCTGGCACGACGGCGCGCCGGTCACGAGCGCCGACGTCGTGTTCTCCTTCGACGCGTACCGCGATACCCTGCTGGGCGCGGTGGCGGGCCCGTCGCTCGCGAACATCGAGCGTGTCGAGGCGCGCGACGACCGCCGGGTGGCGTTCCGGTTCCGGGAGTCGTACCCGGAGCAGTTCTTCGACGCCACGCACCACATGAGGATTCTGCCGCGCCACGTGCTGGATACGGTCCCTCGGGACACCTGGCGCACGCATCCGCTCGCGCGCAACCCGATCGGAGACGGCCCGTTCCGGCTCAAGGAGTGGCGGCCGGGCGAGCTGATCGAGCTGGCCGCGGACTCGACGTTCTTCCAGGGCGCGCCCGGCGTGAGCCGCCTCATCTGGCGCGTGTCGCCGGATTTCGCGACTGCGATCAGCCGGCTGATTGCGGGTGAGGCCGATTTCGTGGAGGCGGTGGTGGGACCCGAGAACATCGCCCGTGTCCGGGAAGCGGCGGGCGTGCGGCTCGTGGAGTACCCCTCGCCCGTCTACATGTATCTCGGGTTCAACCTGCGGGCCCCCCGCCGCGCGGGACGGCATCCCTTGTTCGGTGATCCCGCCCTGCGCCGGGCCGTGGCCCTGGCCACGGACCGGACAACGCTGGTGGACGCCGTGCTCGGCGGATGGGGGACGGTGCCCCCGGGGCCCACCACGTCCCTGGTCTGGATCGCCGAGGGTGCCTCGCCGCAGCTGCCATTCGACTCGGCGGCGGCCTCGCGACTGCTCGACAGCCTGGGCTGGCGCGACAGCGACGGTGACGGCGTGCGGGAGCGCCAGGGCCGGCCCCTCGCGTTCGACCTCGCCTTTCCCAGCTCGAGC
>Ga0105101_10001188_pt1 | contig 11303 bp, 9 predicted proteins | sample PPLLak21cMay2015_2_FD_87037 | JGI IMG/M metagenome (GOLD analysis project Ga0105101, IMG submission 87037) | Freshwater sediment microbial communities from Prairie Pothole Lake near Jamestown, North Dakota, USA - PPLs Lake P8 Core (1) Depth... | ecosystem: Environmental > Aquatic > Freshwater >...
TAGATAATAAAATACAGGATGCCAAATACCTGGGAATGAGCAGAGTACTGATAAGCCTGCAGAACAATTCAATGCTGAAATTTCCGCAGGAGTTTGAAGATGATCTTCTTGCGATCGATCTGCCAAGGCTGAACAGCGAATGGGTTGAGTACCATACCCAGGATCTGAATACGGAAACTCAATACGACTATTTCGTAAATGTGGTCGTCAGGAATATTGCAGTAAGCCCGGATGAGACACTGCAACAGGATACCGTGGTCAAAAAGGATGTCCAGGACGGTTTTAATTATCAGCTCGACAAGAAGGGCAACGTTATGAAGGATTCGCTTGGGAACGACATCAAAACTATAAAATACAAGTCACTCCAGTGTGCACTGATTGAAACAATTCAGTCGAAAGCATGCCGTATCGACGGAGATATCACTGTAGTACAGGCAAATCCTGAAAAAGTGCTTAAAAAAGATCCCCTTGGAGCGGAATCGAATTTCGAAAACAGGTCGGCGCGCGCGCTCGGAGATATCCAGGCATTAAGCCCTGCGCAACTTGAAAAAACCAAGTTAAAGCCTGTGCCGTTTCCCGATGATATTGAGATGGTGCTGCGTTGTACGGATGCGCTAAAGCAGGCTATTAACGGGGCAATCCTGAGCAACAGAAGGTTTATTATTTAAACTGAATCAACGGATACAATAAAGGAAAGTTGCAAGTTGCATGTTGCATGTTGCATGTTGCCAAAATGACAGAAATCCGGTCCCAGTGAGAAAGGAAATAGTCAAATGATAGAGACAGGGGAGAAGGGAGAAAGGGCGATACTTATCGGTTTAAATTATCCGGGGCAGGACGAGAGCCAGTCACTTGAATACCTGGCTGAACTTTCCTTCCTGGCTGAAACTGCCGGAGCCATACCGGTTAATACATATATTCAGAAATTAAAGGTTCCTGATGCCCGGACCTTTGTCGGCTCCGGAAAAATCGTTGAAATTGCCGGATATGTAACCGAGAATTCCATAGATATTGCAATTTTCGATGATGAACTCACTCCCAGCCAGATGAGGAATATCGAAACGGCTCTTGGCTGCAGGATACTCGACAGAACAAATCTTATCCTCGACATTTTTGCTCACCGTGCAAGAACTTCGCATGCGAGGACCCAGGTGGAACTGGCACAGTACCAGTATCTTTTACCGCGACTTACCGGCATGTGGACCCACCTGGAAAGGCAAAGGGGAGGAATAGGGCTGAGAGGTCCGGGTGAAACAGAGATCGAGACCGACCGCAGGATCATCAGGGAAAGAATATTGCTTCTCAAGGCACAGCTTAAAAAGATTGACACCCAGATGTCGGTACAGCGGAAAAACCGGGGTAAAATGGTCAGGGTGGCGCTTGTCGGCTATACAAATGTAGGCAAATCGACCATAATGAACCTTCTGAGCAAATCGGAGGTATTCGCTGAAAATAAACTCTTTGCCACTCTCGATACCACAGTAAGAAAGGTAGTGATCGGCAACCTTCCATTCCTGCTCTCGGATACGGTCGGGTTTATCCGCAAGCTTCCCCACGATCTGGTAGAATCATTTAAATCGACTCTCGATGAGGTAAGGGAGTCCGATCTGCTGCTGCATATCGTGGATATATCCCACCCGGGTTTTGAAGAACAGATAACGGTTGTAAATGAGACTCTTAAGGATTTGGGATCGGCAGATAAACCGGTTATTATCGTTTTCAACAAGATAGATGCATTTACCTATGATGCCAGGGATGAAGATGACCTGACCCCGGTAACCAGGGAAAATTATTCACTGAGCGACCTTAAGAAGACCTGGATGGCTCTCGACAAGAACCACAGGACAATATTCATATCGGCAAAGAAGCGGGAGAATATTGAAGAGTTAAGGAAAATGCTGTACGAGGAAGTTAAGGGGATACATATTAAGAGGTATCCGTATAATGACTTTCTTTATGAATCCGAAACCTGAGGAGATACCGAGATCTACTGAGGACATGCTTTAGTATAGCTTATTCGCCGACATATACTCGGCAATCTGTACTGCATTGGTTGCGGCACCCTTGCGGATATTGTCCGAAACGATCCACAGGTTCAGGCATTTCTCCTTTGACAGATCCCTTCTGATCCTGCCAACAAAAACCTCATCCCTGTTGTGCGAAAGTATCGGCATCGGATACTTGAACTCCTCAGGGTTATCGTAAACCACCACACCCGGAAAATTGCTGAGGAGCGACCTTACGTCATCAATATCATATTCATTCTCAAATTCGATATTTACAGCTTCGGAGTGACCTCCGACAACAGGTATCCTTACCACTGTGGCCGTAACCATAATACTCTGGTCCTCAAGAATCTTACGGGTTTCATCTATAAGCTTCTGCTCTTCAGTAGTGTAACCGTCTGGCTGAAATGTCCCTCCGTGAGGAAAACAGTTCATGTCGATCTGGTACTGGTATGCCATTTCCCCTTTTATTCCGAGCCTTTCATTTTCCATCTGGGCAACGGCCTTGACTCCGGTTCCGGTAACTGACTGATAGGTGGCTATCACAAGCCTTTTAATTTTATATTTGCCGTGAAGGGGAGCCAGGGCCATAACCATCTGGATCGTGGAGCAGTTTGGATTTGCAATTATCCTGTCACCTTTTTTTATTGCATGACCGTTGATTTCGGGAACTACCAGGGGAACATTCTGGTACATCCTCCAGGCTGATGAATTGTCAATGACTATTATTCCGTTCTCTGCAAATACGGGAGCCCACTCCTTTGAAGTTGACGCGCCCGCGGAAAATATGGCAAAAACCGGTCTGGCTTCGACTGCTTCCTTCACGCTTACAACCTTAACAGCCTTCCCCCTGAATTCGATCTCTTTTCCCACCGACCGCTCTGATGCGGCAGGTATCAATTCCGTAACCGGGAAATTTCTCTCTTCCAGAACCTTGATCATAGTTCTGCCGACCATTCCGGTGGCTCCAACAATTGCTGTCTTCATTTCTTTTTTTTTGTATGGATTATTGTAATTTCTTATCTTTACTGTTACTTAAAAAACTGTCAAAACTAACTTTTTTTTCAATTCGTCCCGCTGCATGAATAAAGTTATTTTGCTGGTTTTGTTAATGCCATTTACGGCATTCGGCCAGATTGTGGAAAATTTTGAACAGGGCGCCGGCACAGGTTGGATCCAAAGCCCTGAAGGACACTGGATTAATGATGATGTAAACCCCATTTCGGGAAACTTCTCATTGCACCATTCATTTGACAATTCCGGATCGGGAACTGATGTGACCGGAGTTGCAATCAATGATCTCCACCCTGGTGACGGACTTTCCAGATGGAGTTTCTGCATCAGGCACGGATGCGATGCTTCGTCTTCAAATTGCTGGGGGGTATACCTGATGTCTGATATAAACCCTGAATCGCTCCGGAATGATCGTGCTGCAAAAGGATTTGCGGCCGGCGTCAACCTTACCGGAAATGACGATACGCTGCGGCTCTGGAAAGTAAGGGATGGCACTTTTTATCCTGTTGTTGCCACTGGTTTAAACTGGCAGACCGGGGCAGGAACCCAGGCCGCGATGAAAATTGTTGTTGAACGGTCGCAATCAGGGCAGTGGACCATGCGGGTATCCGATCTCAGTAATCTCTTAATAAGTTCATCTTCCGGGATTGACAATGAATTATTTTACCCGGGATGGTTTAGCCTGTACTATAAATATTCGTCTGCACGCGACAGGCTTCTCTGGCTCGATGATGTGAGCATCGAGGGAACCTTTTATGCAGAGGAACCACCCCCGGATGTCCCCCCGGTACATGTCTCTCCCGGAGATATTGTTATTTCCGAAATAATGGCTGACCCTCTTCCGGTCGTGTCGCTTCCGGGAAAAGAGTACCTGGAGATCAGCAACACGACTGATAAACCGGTCAAAATCCAGGACTGGCATCTCACCGACGGCAATCAAAAGTTCTATTTACCGGGAATGGTATTATTTCCCGGGAAGCCGGTGATAGTATGCCATGAAAGGGATGCACCATTGTTTGGAAGCTATGGTGAAACAATGGGGCTGAAATCATTTCCTGCACTGACTGACGGAGGTAAGGTGCTGGCAATAAATGACAGCACAGGAAAGCTTATCCACGGTATCAAATATTCTTATGACTGGTACGGTGATGAACTGAAGTCAGACGGAGGCTGGTCGCTTGAAATGATCGATATGGAGTTCCCGTTCTATCAGGAAGGAAACTGGCACGCCTCGCTTTCAAAGGAAGGCGGAAGTCCCGGGAAACCGAACCCGGTTTCCCATAGTAATCCTGACATGGAATTCTTTGGAATTGAAAATGTTTTTCCTGACGACAGCAGCACTGTCAGGATTAAGTTTTCCGAAACACTTACCGGGCTTGCTGAAGAGAAGTCAGAAGTGAAGATCGGCGATGATGATATCGCTGATCTGGCCCATGAGGATCCCCTTTTGCAGGAATACATCATAATTCCCGAAAAACCACTTGAGCGCGAAACCATTTATACGGTCTCAGTAAGCGATGAAATAACGGACTTTGCAGGAAACCGGGCAGAAAGGAATGGATTCAGCTTCGGCATCACTGAGCGGGCCCTTACGGGAGATCTTATGTTTAATGAGCTGTTATTTAATCCGGCACCGGGGGAACCTGATTACATTGAGTTTATAAATGTTTCGGGAAGGATAGTTGATGCATCCAGGCTGATGGTGGTGTCGGTAAATGATGAAACAAATGATACTTCGGATATTTATAATCTGTCATCTGAGCAGAGGTGTATACTCCCGGGCAGCTTTTATGCTGTGACAACTGACAGGGACAGGGTGCTTGAAAGGTTTTATTCGGCTGATCCGAATCAGGTGTTTGAGGTATCATCACTGCCTTCAATGCCTGATGATAAGGGGCATCTCATTCTCTTCAGCCGCGAGCTTGATAAAATTGACGAAGTGAGGTATGATGAGGATATGCATTACCCGCTTTTACAGGCGACTGAAGGGATCTCGCTTGAAAAGGTAAGGCCGCAACCAGGTTCGGCCGGTGAAATATACTGGCATTCAGCTTCGGAATCGTCGGGATGGGGAACGCCGGGGGCCGTGAATTCAGTTTTTTCGGAGGAGCCGGCGGGTGATGACCGGGTAATACTTTCCTCAACCAGAATAACTACCAATAATGACGGGATTGAGGATTTGCTTGTGATCGATCTGAATCTCGCGGGTAACGGCAACGTTGTTTCGGTGATGATCTTTGATGAGTCAGGTGGTATGGTCAAAAGACTAACAGATAATCTCCTTGCGGGTCAGAAGGCTTCAATTGTGTGGGACGGAACGGATGATGGAGGGAGGCTCGTCAGAAGAGGAATCTATATTCTGCTGATTTCAGCCTTTGATGATGAGGGGAAAAGGCTGAGGTGGAAGAAGGTGTGTGCTGTGATTTAAATAGAATTTCGGATTGCGGATTTGTGATTTCGGATTGAGTTGTAGAAATCCGCAATCATAACGACGCTATCAATTCGGTCATAATGATCGTCATCCTGGCTTCTGCCTTTTCAGCTTCTCTCTGAACGGATTCATGAGTCGTATACACAATCTTCCCTTCGATTCCAAGATCGGTGATGATACTCACCGCAAAGCAGGGAAGCCCCATATGCCTGGCAACAATAACCTCTGGAACGGTCGACATTCCCACAGAATCGGCTCCGATGGCACGGAAATACCTGTATTCGGCAGGAGTTTCAAAAGTAGGACCGGTTGTACCAAGATAGATCCCTTTATGTACCCTGATTCCATTTTTCTTTGCAATTTCGTCGGCCCTGTTTATCAGCGACCGGTCGTATGAGCCGCTCATGTCAGGGAAGCGGGGTCCGATACGTTCATCATTTTGTCCGACCAGCGGATTGGGCATGAGGTTGATATGATCGGTTATAATCATTATATCCCCGATCTGAAAGTCAGGATTTAAACCGCCTGCTGCATTGGAAAGGAACAGATTCCGGATGCCAAGGTATTTCAGGACCCTGATGGGCATTGCAACCTGTTCGGAACTGTACCCTTCATAATAATGGAACCTTCCCTTCATGGCAACGATTTTCTTTCCGCCGAAATCGCCCGATATAAGCTTTCCCGCGTGTCCTTCGACCGTTGAAACGGGGAAATTCGGAATATCACGGTAGTCGATCTCAACCGGATTTTTGATCGCTGTTGAAAGTCCTCCCAATCCGGTGCCCAGGATTATGCCTGCATCAGGCCTTTCAATGCCATTAGTTCTGAGGAACTCCGCTGTTTCTATTATTTTTTCTAACATATTCAATAATCAGATTTTCAAACCGGGGACCTGCATTGTTTAAAAACTTTACACTGATGGGGATATAAAAAAATGTCGTTTTCAGAGGGAGTGCAATATTAGTAAATTCCCTGATCCTTACAGCATCCTTTTCAGTGGTAACTATATACTTTTCTGAGGATTTGAGATGATTCACAGCACGCGTTATCTTCTCAATATCCGGGCCGGTATAACAATGATGATCGGGAAAATCAATGTGATCGAGTTCACTGAAATATTTCCCGAGATACTTCTTAATCGGACCCGAAGAAGCTATCCCGGTTACCAGGACAACTCCGCGATTTCCACGATCCTCATGAGAAAGTGAGAACTGATCGGAAAAGCTGTCTTTAAACAGGGGTAACGGGGCGTCATACTTAAGCGAGGTGAAGAAGACTTCCTTGCCGCCATAAATTTTAAGCTCCCGGGTAATTTCATCAATTGTTCCTGCAGAGATGTCTTCCGGCGATTTTGTAACCAGAATCATGTCTGCCCGTTTTATATTTTTCTTGCTCTCCCTCAGATAACCGAAGGGCATAAGCTGGTCCCTTGTCATCAGTCTGTTAAAATCGGTAAGCAGGATTGAAAAACCGGGTTTCAGGCTTCTGTGCTGAAAACCGTCATCCATTATTACTGCCTCTGTTAAGGGGAATTCTTTTAAAATGGCTTTGATTCCGTTGACCCTGTCACGATCGACGGCGACCAGGATGTCAGAAAATTTCCGGGCGATCATTAATGGTTCGTCGCCCGACTCAATTACAGTTGATGATGGAGTAACGACCCGGAAACCGGTTGATTTCCTCCTGTATCCCCTGCTTAAAACAGCCACCCTGAATTTTTCACGTAACAACCTGACAAGGTATTCGGTATGAGGCGTTTTGCCCGTGCCGCCGACAGTGATATTTCCGGCACAGATGATTGGGATGCTGAATTCAGCCGAGGTCAGGAATCCCTTATCGTAAAGAAAATTTCTGATATCCGTGACAAGCCGGTAAAGAAGTGAGAACGGATAGAGGAAGAGATATTTTCTTTTTCCCATAAATTAGTGTACCTCAATAAAATAAGGTAATCTTGCCTGGACCCCCGAAAGATTTTTTAACTCCTGAAGAGTATTATAGAATTTAATGTTTTCGCCGAGTTCATTTTTCAGGAACCTCATTTTTATCTCACCCGTTAACTGGGACAGGAGTCTTGAATATGGATCAACAAGCGCCGGCAATTCTCTTATTGAATATGTTTCAATCTCTGCAAGGCTTGCCGCTTCATCTATCGATGCCTTCAATCCGCCAAACATGTCGACCAGGCCTATCTCAATCGCACTCGATCCGCTCCATACTCTTCCCTGTCCTATGCTGTCAACGGAGCCGGTGCTCATCTTTCTGCCATCCGATACTTTGCTCACAAAATCGGAGTAAATATTTTCAATGCTTTTCTGCATTACCTCTTTTTCGTAAATATCCATCGGCCTGTAAACCGAGGGAAAGTCGGCATTCTCGTTTGTGCTGACTGTCTCCGTCGTGATCCCAAGCTTCTCATTCATCAGACGGCCCGCGTTGGGAAGCAGTCCGAAAACACCTATCGATCCGGTTATTGTTGCAGGATTTGCAAGGATCTTTGTTCCCGGTGCAGAGATGAAATAACCGCCCGAGGCAGCATAGTTTCCCATTGAGATTACCACAGGCTTGACTTTGGCAGCAAGTTCAAGCTCCCTCCAGATGATGTCGGAGGCTATTGCACTTCCTCCGGGTGAATTTACCCTCAGTACAATGGCTTTCACAGTTGTATCCTTCCTCTCTTTCCTGATAACCTCCGCATATGAGTTCCCTCCGATATTGTTTTCATTCCCTTTGCCCATAACGATCGTTCCTTCAGCATAAATAACCGAGATTTTATTTTTTGCCGAAACCATCCTGTTCGGGTCCGGTACTTTCGAGTACCTGGTCATCGAAACCATCTGGATCTTGTCGTCTGTAGTCAGGCCTGAACGGATTTTTAAAGTATCGATCAGTGCATCGCGGTAAATAAGCCCGTCAACAAGGCCATTTTCAAATGCGCCGGATGCAATATAGCCCGTAAGGTTATCGGCCAGCTTATTAAGATTTTCAGAAGTGATCCCTCTCGATTCCGAGATTTTGGTAATTACATGCGACCAGATCGATCCGATGTAGCTTTTTATCTGTTCCTCATTTTCCTTGCTTAGCCCGTCAAGAATAAAGGGTTCAACAGCCCCCTTGAATTTACCGTGACGTGTAACCTGAACTTCGACGCCGATCTTCTCAAGCGCTTTTTTGTAGAACATTACTTCCCCGCTAAGCCCTTTAAAATCGATTGTTGAAGATGGATTAATAAAGACTTTATCGGCAGCGGTCGATAAATAATAACCTTCCTGTGACATAAGGTAATCGGAGTAGGCGATCACAAATTTACCGTCAGCCCTGAATTTTTCAAGAGCTTCCCTTATTTCTCCGGTAGTCGCCCAGCCTGAAGGCAAAAGCCCGTTTTCAATCAGGATCCCCTTTATTTTATCATCAGCCGAGGCCTTTTTTATGTTCAGAAGTATTTCATTTAATCCGGGAGCGGGAGTAACGGTCATATCTATAAAATCGAAGCCTGCAAACGGATTTTTGCTTCCTCTGTCAGGGATCGGTACGCCGGCCTTAAGTACCAGTATTGAATTTTCTGATACTGAGGCCGGTTTATCTCCGGTTGCAACCAGAGCGCTCAGGCTGGCCAGCATTACCACAAAGAAAAGGATAGTCACCAGAATAATTCCGGTTATTGTCGCAAGTGTATAGATCAGGAAATTTTTCATCTGTTAAAATGCTTTATTAAAATGAGTTACAAATATAAAAAAAACAATGGTTCAAGGTGGCAGACTCGGGTGGAATTTATAAATTTAACCAAATTCATTTTCGTGGAGAAAAATGTATTTCTTGGCATCGGGACAAATCTTGGCAACAGGGAATATTATCTTGACAGGGCGCTTGAAGCTATCGGTGCATCTGCCGGGGAAGTGAGCGCTGTTTCAAGGATCTATGAAACGGAGCCCTGGGGATTCAAATCGAAGAATAAATTCCTGAACATGGCTGTCAGGATCAATACTGACCTGGAACCTGAAGAATTGCTTCATACGGTTCTGGAAATAGAGAAACAGCTCGGAAGAAAAAGAAAGACCAGAAGGTACTCTTCAAGAACCGTTGACATAGACATTCTCCTTTACGGCGACCGTGTGATAATGGAGCAGTGCCTGCAGGTCCCTCATCCAAAGCTCGGCCAAAGACGATTTGTGCTTGTCCCGTTATGCGACATAGCCGCTGAAATGGTTCATCCTGTGCTTATGAAGACCTTTGCCAGGTTACTGGAGGAGTGCGGGGATGAGAATAAAGTAGAAGTCTTTTCTTCCACCCCGGGACCTCACAACAATCCGTTATCGGCGAAGCTGTAGAAATCCTTTTCGGAAATGATAATATGATCGAGAAGCTGGATATCCATAAGATTACCGGCTTCCTTTATTTTCCGGGTGATCTTTGAGTCGGATTCACTCGGATTGAGGTTTCCCGAGGGATGGTTATGACATACGATGATCCCGGACGCAAGGTATTCGACAGCTTTTTTCATGATTATCCTCACATCGGTTACGGTACCACTGATACCACCCTGGCTCAGTTTCATTTTATCGATCACCCTGTTGGAGCGGTTAAGGAAGAGAACCCAGAACTCTTCGTGCGGCAGGTCGGAAAGCAGAGGCTGGAAAATATCAGCCACGTCTTTTGAGCACTTTATCTGATTTGAATCGGGTGCTTCGGCAAGTTTTCGCCTTCTGCCGAGTTCGAGGGCTGCCGAGATTGTTACAGCACGTGCAGGACCGATCCCGTGGATCTTTCTCAGGTCAGCGACCGAAAGTTTCCCAAGCGAAACCAGGTTGTTGTTTACAATGCTCAGCAGCTCCCTTCCAAGGTCGACGGCTGATTTTTTCCTTGTGCCGGAGCTTATGAGAATTGCCAGCAATTCGGCATCGCTCAGGCTGGAAATACCTTTACTGATAAGTTTTTCCCTGGGTCTGTCCTCGACAGCCCAGTCGGTGATTTTAAGAGACATGCAGCGATAGGAATGATTACATCATAAAATTAGGAAAAGTAATTTGAATTAAGGCGAATTCAGGATAAAAAAAAGGGGCTGATTTTTCAGCCCCCGGAGGTATTGAATTTTTTTCCTTGATCACTGTAAGCTGCTTACATGCTTAACCAGGGAGGATTTCAGGTTCGATGCCTTGTTCTTATGAATGATATTCTTTTTTGCAAGCTTGTCGAGCATTGCGTTCAGCTTTGGAAGCATAACTCCTGCCTCTTCTTTGCTGGTTGTGCTGCGAATCGTCTTAAGCGCATTACGCATAGTCTTTGCGTAATACTTGTTGCTTTCATTTCTTGTCCTGATCTGCCTTATCCGTTTAATTGATGACCTGTGGTTTGCCATTCTTAAATTAATTAATTACCTGTCTCATTTTTTCGAGCCACAAAGTTAATAAGAATAAGATAATTTCCAAATTTCAATCTCAGGAAACAGAGATTTTTGTGCATAAGCGGATATTGATAGGTGTAAACCTGAAGCTACCTTTTTCATCAGATGACATTTTGAGAAGCTGCAATTACATTTAAGGCTTTTGGTATGATTTTAACATTTACCGGGGCTATGCCTAATACCTCACCATCAACCTGAATCTGCATTTTATGATGAGAGTAAATTTCTGCTTCTTTTATCTGATAATATTCTTTTCTTAAATACTTGTTTAATTTACCAATTGTAAATGAGAAGATTAACACAATTATATCCCACGGATTTTTCCTGTTTATTACCACCAGATCCAGGAGGCCGTCTCTAATGTTAGCCTTATCAGCTATTTCATATTCCCCGGCATAGTATTTAATGTTTGCCATGATTACAAAATATCCCGTTGAATCAACTTTGTGTTTGA
>Ga0105101_10001189_pt1 | contig 11302 bp, 6 predicted proteins | sample PPLLak21cMay2015_2_FD_87037 | JGI IMG/M metagenome (GOLD analysis project Ga0105101, IMG submission 87037) | Freshwater sediment microbial communities from Prairie Pothole Lake near Jamestown, North Dakota, USA - PPLs Lake P8 Core (1) Depth... | ecosystem: Environmental > Aquatic > Freshwater >...
TCCTTTGTAAATCATATTGATAATTTTTAAGAGGTTTTACCTTGTTTGATTTTCTTAACCGCAAAGTACTCAAAATTTTCGCAAAGAACGGCACGGATTATCAGGAAATTAACATGTTAATAAGTATTCTTTCCATCTTGTGTAGGCTTCTTCATACAGCCCAGCCTTCAATTTGTCCGGCTCTGTGATGCCCACAGCAGCAAGTCCGTTAAAAGCTTCTTTCGCAGACTTATAATACCTGCATCCGATCCCTGCACCTCTCGCGGCACCGATGGAGCCGTCGGTATTGTAAAGATGGATTGTTGCACCTGTAATGGCCGAAAGGGCTTCCCTGAAAACAGGACTGAGGAACATGTTTGCTTCACCGGCGCGTATAAGGTGCGGATCGATTCCCGTTTCCTTCATTATGTCGAGGCCATATCTGAACGAGAACACTATTCCTTCCTGGGCGGCCCTGAAAAGATGTGCATCTGAGTGCCTGTTAAAGTCCAGCCCCATTATCCGGCAACCAATATCCCTGTTCATAAGCATCCGTTCAGCACCATTGCCAAACGGGAGTACGGTGAGACCTTCCGAACCGGGAGGAACACTGCCGGCTGAATCATTCATCTGATTATATGTCAGGGCACTACCCGTGAATTTTCTTAACCATGAATTTAATATCCCGGTCCCGTTTATGCACAATAATACTCCCAGCCGTTGTTTTTCCATACTGTGATTAACATGCAGAAAAGTGTTGACACGCGACTGCGGATCATATCTTTTCTGATCGGTGACTCCATAGATCACACCTGAAGTGCCGGCTGTTGCAGCAACTTCGCCCGGATCGAGAACGTTCAGCGAAAGTGCATTGTTTGGCTGGTCGCCAGCCCTGTATGAAACAACAATTTTCTCATTTAGTCCAAGTTCACCGGCAGCTGTCCTGGTCAGTTTTCCCTGAGTTGAAAATGAACTGACCGCATCAGGCAATATTCCGGGATCAAATCCAAAATATTCCATAAGTTCATCGGACACCCCGTTTTTGGTGAAATCCCAGAAGATGCCTTCCGATAAACCGGTGAATGAAGTATGTGTTTCTCCGGTCAGCCGCATTGCAATGAAATCGCCGGGGAGCATTATCTTATCGATCTTTTCAAAAATGTCAGGCTCTTTGTCCTTTACCCAGGCAAGCTTGGCCGCGGTAAAATTACCGGGGGAATTTAACAGGTGTGAAAGACAAAAATCCCTGCCGAGCCCCTTAAGAGCTTTATCACCGTATTCCACGGCCCTGCTGTCGCACCAGATTATTGAGGGACGCAGGATTTTGCCTTCCTTATCGACTGTAACAAGTCCGTGCATCTGGTATGATATCCCGATGGCGCCGATATCATTTTTCCCGGGCCCGACTTTCAAAAGGCATCCCGCAACTGCATTTTTCAGATTTTCCCACCAATCTTCAGGATCCTGTTCTGCCCAGCCCGGTTGCGGGGCTATAATCTTCATTTCTTCCTTCGGATAAAATTCCGAGGCAAGGCATTTGCCTGATTCGCCGTCAATTACTGAAGCCTTAACAGAAGAGCTTCCCAGGTCAATTCCTAATAGCAGCATAGTTTTAAAGAATTAATTAATCAATATCCCGATGTTTATCAGTCGTTTGCCGTCAGGTATTCCGGAGGTACCAGAACAGCAATAATGGATAGAAAAATATATATCCGGATTTTTTGCCCTTGCCATAGATTGTTATCCTTTTCTTAGAGATGACTGACGGATTATCAGTGAATGCTTCAGGACGATTGTGCTCACGCTGACCTGTTGGGGGTTAATCAATTTATTTATAAGTGAGGTGGCTGCGACCTCACCGATTTCCCTTGCCGGATAATCGATAGATGTAAGGTTTGGCCGGATCACCCTGCTTGCAGGTTCATTGTTAAATCCCACAACCGCAATATCATTCGGTATCAACAGGCCGGAGTTCTGAAATTCAACCATGGCTGCAACAGCCGTTGTGTCATTTGCTGTAAAAAGACCATCGGGCCGTGGATTCATCCTGATTATCTTTTTTGCGATGGCTTTTGCTGATTCTTCTGTTAAATCGCTGATAAAGACCAATTTCTGATTGAATTCAATTCCATTGTCACTTAATGCCTGCCTGTAACCTCTGAAACGTTCTGAATATACATTTCGCAGAATGTTCCCCCCCATGTGAACGATCCTTTTGCAGCCCTGCTCTATCAGGTGGGAAGTAGCCTCATAACCGGCTCTGTAATTATCAATCACCACACTCATGCAACCATGACATTCGGCAACCCTGTCAAAAAAAACTACTGGGATACCCTTACTAAAAAGGATGTCGAAATGTTCCATGCTTCCTGTATCAAATGCCAGAGAAATCAGGATCCCGTCAACCCTGCTGGTAAAAAGAGTGGAAATACAGGAGCTCTCATGTTTTCCGGATTCCTGCGACTGGCTGATTATGAGTCCATAGCCGTGCATATTCGTTATCTTCTCCATCCCGGCGATCACGGTCGCCATAAAGTAGCTGTTTAGCTTGGGGACAACAACACCGATTGTTTCCGTGCTTCTTTTACGTAAACTGCTTGCAAACTTGTTCTGCTGGTATCCCATCTCACTGGCAACCGCTTTAATCTTCTTCTTTGTCTCCTTTTTAACATGTGGATGATCCTGTAATCCCCGGCTGACTGTTGAAGGTGAAATATTAAGGGCTTTGGCCACGTCATAGATGGTGACATCTCTGGTGTTTCTCATTTCAAGGGAGGTAAACAAACAAATTTAGTATAAAAAGCCGGAAGCAGAAATAAAATGTATAAAAAACTGCAACCGATTGCAGTTTTTTATTGTATTTTTATCATATATAAAAAATAGACCCGGCAAATTTAAAGGAAGAAACCTGAAGTTCTCATTTCAATCTTTATGCATTCATTCAGAGATTCAAATGAAAGAATTATTTTTTTGATAAATATTTTTAAGAGGTATTAATTAAAAGTCCAGACAGCAGACCTGGTCTGGCAGGAGATTGTCTAACCATAAAAAATATCAGGATCATGCAGAAAGCAATATTCAGAAGAGTCAAATTTTCAGCCATTTTATGCCTGATGGCAGCAGGTGCATTTTCCCAGAAAGTCGCAACCCTTGAAGTGGTACTTCCAAAACCAGCCTTTGGATTAAATATTCCGGCAAGTTTCAATCTAGATGACGTAACATATTTATATGATACCCTGTTGGTTTTATATGAAGTGAAGGGCGGTACCAGAACTGAAGTCCCGTTCCAGGTAGAACCCGGTGACCAGCGTAAAATTCACTGGATGATAACCGGGGCAAAAACTTCAGGTGAAAAGAGGCTCTATGAACTTGTGCAGGGAAAACCAATGAAAAACGGTGGCGTAACAACATCAGTCAATGATGGCGCACTTATTTTAAAACAGGATGGCAGGAGTCTTCTTCAATATTGTTTCGGGACAGTCTATCCACCTGCAGGTGTGGATACTGCTTACAAAAGAAGCGGTTTCATACATCCATTATGGTCACCGAAGGGACAGGTCCTGACCAGGATCCAGCCTCCTGATCATTATCATCACTACGGTATCTGGAATCCATGGACGCATGTTGCCTACGAGGGAGATACAATTGATTTCTGGAATATCAATACCAAACAGGGAACGGTCAGATTTGCGAATTTTACATCAATCGATGAAGGACCCGTATACGGTGAATTTGATGCCCTGCACGAACATATAGTATTCACAAAGTCGGGTGGAACAAAGGTTGCACTGAATGAGCTGCAAAGTGTCAGGGTCTTCAGGCTGCAGAAGGATGAGGATTTCTATGCAGTTGACTTTAATATACAACTTAACTGTGCAGATAAAAGTCCGGTCAAACTTCTTGAATACAGGTATGCAGGCCTTGGATGGAGGACAACTGAAAAGTGGGATAATAAAAACAGCATGGTTCTTACTTCGGAAGGCATGACACGGAAAGATGCCGACGGATCCAAAGCCCGCTGGTGCATCGTGCAGGGTGCCATTGACAATGAATATGCAGGTGTTGTAATGATGTCTTTCCCGACAAATTACAACTACCCCGAGCCCTTGCGTATCTGGCCTGAGAATCAGTATAACCGCGGAGATATGTTTGCAAATTTCTGCCCTACAAAAGACATGGACTGGCTCCTGGATCCGGGGAAAAATTATGTGCTGAAATACCGTTTCCTTGTTTTCAACGGAAAGATCGACAGGGACAGGGCTGAGAGCGCATGGTATTATTTCGCTTATCCACCAAAGGTTACAATCAAGTCAGAAAAATAAGGTTCAAGACCAAAAAATAAATCTTTTAACATTCATTAACTTTTTTTCGCAACCGATTGCAGAATTAAAGATTTAATAATATATTTGACATACCCGGTTTGTTGCAGAGGGAAAATACCTTTTGGGGATTCACAACCGGCTGATTTGATTTGAAGTAGATTGATCCCGGTAATAGTTCATGAATTAAAGTGATAGATTACTCCTAATTTATAATAACTAAATTCATTATCATTCTTCAACCCTTCAATTAAAATCTATGAGAAAACTAATCCTGATTTCATTTATGCTCATCGGATTCCTTGGGAGTTCGCTGGCGCAAAAAACCATTACCGGCAAGGTAACGGATGAGGAACAGAATCCCATTGTCGGGGCGACCGTCCTTGCAAAGGGAGCCCTGGTGAAAGGAATGGTAGTCGGAACTCTGACGGATGGGGAAGGAAAATTCCTGTTATCTGTCCCTGAAGAAACCAATATGCTTTCCTTTTCTTTCATCGGCATGAAACCTATGGATCTGGAGATCGGCAGTCAGACATCATTCAACGTCGTAATGCAGGTTGATGTCGGCATGCTTGAAGAAGTTATCGTAATTGGTTATGGTACAGTCAAGAAAAAAGATCTTACAGGTGCAGTTTCGAGGATTGACGCAGAAGACCTGCAAACGGAAGCAACATCGAATGTAACGACAATGCTGAGGGGAGCGATTCCTGGTCTGGCCGTCAGCCTCAATACAAGTGCCAAGGGAATAAGCAGCACGGCTGACATGCTGATCAGGGGAGACCATTCCCTGAGGGCTGACGACAGCAACGGGACAGATATGCCCCAGAGACAAGCCAATGCACCGCTTGTCGTCGTTGACGGTATGATATATTACGGTGATCTCGCGGATCTCAACCCGGTCGATATCGAAACATTTGATATTCTGAAAGATGCGTCGTCTGCAGCTATTTATGGTGCACGTGCAACCAACGGGGTTATCCTGATAACTACAAAAAGAGGCGCAAAGGGAAAGCCTGTGATCAATGTAAGCACTAGTACCGGGCTTGCCTACATTTCTCATGCCCATTTTGAAATGATGAACGGCGAACAGCATATCGCACGCAGGATAGCAGGGTTTGAGGCGAATGAACGCCGCCAGATCACGATCGGTCCGGGCTATTATAACAGTTATGAAAACCTTCCAACAGGAGTATCAATTGACCAATGGAAGGCATATGACGGTTCGACTGAGGCACCCGACCTGGATGAGGTCTGGTTATCAAGGATCGGTTTTGCCCCGATTGAAATTAATAATTATCAAGAGGGGAAGTTAACTGATTTCAAACAATATACCTGGCAAAACGGGATGACACAGGATTATAATCTGAGCCTTTCGGGCAGCGGTGATGCCGTTTCATATTACTGGTCTGTCGGATTTACCGACAATGAAGGGATCAGGTACAATGAAGAATTTAACACAATCCGCTCAAGACTTAATCTTGAAGCAGCTGTTAATAACTGGCTGACAGTCGGAATCAACACTCAGATGGCCTTCAGGGATGAGAGTCCGATATCCCCGGGAAACAGTCTTTTCAATACCCCATATTCTTCGATGTTTGAGGATGACGGAGAGACACTAATGCTGACTCCATCGGGTTATATCAATGCTCCCAATTTCTGGCTGGAGATGAGGTTTCGCGACCGTTACCGGAAATACAACACATTGAACAGCAAAATCTATGGAACAGTAACTCTTCCTTATGGATTTTCATTCACATCAGAATTTATTCCGCGGTATAACTGGAACAGGGATTATAACTCCTACTCTTCCGGTCATTTTGAATGGGCGCTTCAGGGAGGAAGAGCATCAAGGGAAAACACAACCATTTTTGAGTGGCAGATAAACAATATGCTGAAGTGGAACAAAACTTTCGGTGATCATGCTTTCGATGCCACGTTTGTTCAAAATGCGGAAAAATACAATTACTGGTTTGAATACATGGAAAGACAGAATTTCCAACCGTCCGATGTGCTTGGTTACCACAGGATACAGGCAGCAACCGAGGATGTATCCCTGAGGAGTGATGATCAGGTAAGTACTGGTGATGCGCTGCTTGCCCGTCTTAATTACACATATAAATCAAGGTATAACCTGACAGGATCTTTCCGTCGTGATGGTTATTCTGCCTTTGGCCAGGCAAACCCCAGAGCTAATTTCTGGTCAGTCGCAGCAGGATGGACACTAAGTGAAGAAAGCTTTTTCAATGTTGACTGGATCGATCAGTTAAAATTCAGGCTGTCATACGGTGTAAACGGTAATCGTGGCGTGGGGATCTATGATGCGCTTTCCAACCTGGCTTCGGGCAAGTTCCTTCTGATTGAAGGCGGGGTTGAACAATATGTATCCCAGCTATATACAGACCGTATGGCTAACGCCAACCTGAAATGGGAAAAGACATCCGCCTATAACGGAGGGATTGACTTCTCAGTTTTTAAAGGCCGTGTCAGGGGAAGCCTTGAAACATATTACTCAATAACGGAAGACCTTATTATACCACGACAATTGCCAAATGTCACAGGTTACACCAGTGTATTCTCCAATATGGGGCAGGTGAATAACGTGGGAATTGAACTTACCCTGAACACAGTTAACATTGCAACAAATGACTTTTCATGGAGTTCCGATTTTGCGTTTTCACATAATAAGAACAAAATCGTACATCTTTTCGGAGACTATGTAACAGACGCAATTACAGGAAAACAGAGGGAAGTTGATGATATCACAAATGAATGGTTCATCGGGCATGCAGTTGATGAAGTATGGGACTACAGGACACTTGGCATCTGGCAGACAGCCGAATCCGATGAGGCTACCACTTATTCCAGGTCGGTCGGCGATTACAAGCTTGAGGATGTAAATGACGACGGAAAATACACCAATGAAGACAAGCAATTCCTGGGCTACAGAAGGCCAAAGGTCAGATTAAGCCTCAGGAACGAAATCCAGTATAAAAACTGGGTGTTATCGGTCAAAATGTATTCCTACCTTGGCCATCTTAAAGCCAACAACTTCCTGAGAAACAATGAAGCATTTTATGACAGGGGAACATATTATAACGTTCCTTACTGGACTCCTGAGAATCCGGGCAATAAATGGGCCAGGGTTGACAGCTATGAGACCAACTTCAATGTCTGGGAGAAGAATTCGTTAATCAGGATGGATAATGTATCATTATCCTACAATCTTCCTGCCAGTCTGCTCTCAAGGACAAAAATTACAAGTTGCCGGTTGTCTGTTGTGGCCGATAATCCACTGGTTTATGCTCCCCAATGGTCATGGATGGATCCGGAAAATGATGCATACACTCCGTCCTATATTTCATTTAAAGTGAACATTACCCTATAATATACCGGATATGAAAAAGATAAGTTTAATATTTCTGCTATTGATGGTTATGGTTTTTACGGGTCCCCGGTGCTCTGAGGACTTCCTTACACCGAAACCATTATCATTCTATGCCCCTGAAAATACCTTTGTTAACGCCGATGGATTCAATGCGGCATTGATTGCATGCTTACGGAATGCAAGACATGAAATGTACGGTGATACACCTCCGTTTATTTCGGAAGGTATCTTCTCTGATATTGCGGTGGAGGGTACTACTGATAAAACCGGTATCCATATGGATATGCCTGCAGTAATCCTGCCTGATGCCAACTTCAATTACGGTGACGTTACGAAGCTTGGAAATTACTGGACAGAAGCGTACAACAGGATAAAGTATGCCAATGTTGTTATTTCCCGCATTGACAATGCCGAGTGGAAAACAGATGAAGAGCGGAACAATATTCTCGGAAAGGCTTATTTCCACAGGGCAAATGTATATTACAGGCTGGTTCATCAGTTTGGCGACGTTCCGTTGATCCTGGAAGAAATAAACCAGCCAAAACTTGATTTCTTCTCATGCACCCGTGAAAGCATTCTTCTGAAATGCAAAAAGGATCTTGATTTTGCAGCTCAATGGGTGGAATCTGATGCTCCAATAGGCGATATAAGCAAGGCTGCCGTCAATCATCTGCTTACAAAAGTCAACCTTGCGCTACTGGAATTTGATGATGCAATTGAATCCTCAAGCGCAGTCATAAACGACGGCATCCATGCATTGATGACGACCAGGTTCGGATCGTACAGGAATGATCCGACACACGATCTTATCTGGGACCTTCACCAGGAAGAAAATAAGGCTCTTGCCGAGAACACCGAAACGATCTGGTTATTTGTATGCAGTGAAACGATGACAGAGGATGGTGCCAGCGAGAAGTTAAGGATCATGCGCCAGGCCGTTCCGTACTGGGGTGGTGCTGGGAAGGTAAAAACTCCAACAGGCCAGACCGGAACCACCGATCAGCCTCTGGGTGCACTTGTCGGCGGTGTGCCGGTTGAGATTGATCAGGTGGGCATGTTCGGAAGGGGAATCGGACGTCTTCGTCCTTCACCCTGGTATCAGCATGATCTCTGGGATGATCCTAACGACATGCGTCACAAGTATCCGAACTGGATGAGAATGGAGGACATGGTTTACAATGTACCCGGATTGAAGGCTTCAGGCGACCCCTACTATAATCAAAAGCTTCAGCTTTTTGATGCCGGCGGCGGTATTCTTTGCACAGATACGATCAGGTCCTGGTTCGACTGGCCGCATTACAAGCTGTATGTAATCGATCCTACCGACAACACGCCTGACGGCGGATTTGGGGACTGGTATGCATTCAGGCTTGCTGAAACATACCTGCTCAGGGCAGAAGCCTATTTCTGGAAAGACAACCTGGATCAGGCAGCCGCTGATTTAAACGCTGTAAGGACCAGAGCCGGTTGTGCACCGTATACCAGTAGCCAGATCAATATTGGCACAATCCTTGACGAGCGCGCACGTGAACTTTATTATGAGGAACCCAGGAAAACTGAGCTTACCCGCATAGCCTATATTCAGGCGAAAACGGGTAAGCCATGCTATAATGGGAAAACCTACAGCATGAACAGTTTTACGACGGATAATTTCTGGTACGACAGGACTATCGAGAAAAATGTCTTTTACAGGGACCAGGTAAAAGCCCCGTTCTATAATTACAAGATAGCCCCATATATTGTGCTGTGGCCGGTTCTCTCATCTGCTATAAATGCGAACAGTCTCGGTCATATCAATCAGAATCCGGGCTATCCCGGAGCAGAAACCAATGTAACACCGATGAAGTGGATCGAGGGCCCGGGTGAAGGTGAAATAGTTGAGCAATAAGTTGTGAAAATAATTAATGAGAAGACTGCCTCCTTTTGAGGCAGTCTCTCTTTAAATTCCGATATTTATTGTAAATATTTTTCTGCTAACTTGACATTCATAATTTCAAAAAATAAATCATGAGAAGAAGACAGTTTATTTCAAAATCGGTGTCAGCAACAGCCGGAGCCATTATCCTGCCTACAATTGTTCCTGCCGGAGTTGTCGGGAAAAATCCGCCCAGCGATAAGATCAACATCGGGTGGATCGGTTGCGGCAGGCAGGGAAGGGGCGACATTTCAGAAACCATGAGGTTTGATACAGCTATGGTGGCAGCTGTTGCTGACGTGGATTCAAACCGGATGACACTTGGCAAACAAATGGTTGAAGGCTTTTATACCAAAAAGACCGGAAACAGTAATTATGTCAGCGTAAAAACTTATGGAGACTACAAAGAGATGCTTCTCGATAAATCCATAGATGCGGTTATGATCACTACACCCGACCACTGGCATTCCCAACCTGCTATCGAAGCTGCACTCGCTGGCAAGGATATTTATCTGGAGAAACCAACCTCGCTTACTATAGCAGAAGGAAGGTTATTAAGTGATGTTGTAAAAAGCAAAAAGGTTATCCTCCAGGTTGGGACGCAGCAGCGCTCCAGCGCGCAATGGAGAGTTGCTGCAGAACTGGTCAGGAATGGAAGGATAGGAAAACTTCATACAGTAAAAATTGGACTCCCGGGAGATCCGGCCGGCCCTGAAGCGCCAGAAATGCCTGTCCCCAAAAACCTGAACTATGATATGTGGTTAGGGTCAACTCCGGAAGTATATTATACCGAGATACGCGTACATCCGCAAAAGGATTTCGACCGTCCCGGGTGGCTGAGGTGTGAGCAGTTCGGAGCAGGGATGATTACAGGATGGGGACAGCACCATTTTGACTCGGCAGCCTGGGGTATGGATACCGAATTAACGGGTCCGGTCTCAATAGATGCTGTTGCTCAATTCCCGAAATCAGGTCTATGGGATGTTCATGGAGATTTCATGTCAATAGCAGAATATAAGAACGGGATTACACAACTCACCAGTGGAAGTTATCCCAACGGAGTAAGGTACGAAGGAACAGAGGGATGGATCTTTGTGACACGTGGCGGCTACACGGCGACTGCAAGCGATCCTGTTGTACAGGATCGTAATACTAAAGCGCTTGATGCCAGTGATCCCAAAATTCTTACTTCAGTTATTAAACCTGATGAAACACATCTTTACGTGAGCGAATCGCAACAGGGCAATTGGCTGGATTGTATCAAATCGCGTAAGGAACCGATATCACCGGTGGAAATCGGCCATCGGGCATGTACTGTCTGCCTTGTCACCCATATTGCAATGAAACTTGGAAGAAAGCTTAACTGGGATCCGGATATTGAAAAATTTGTGAACGATGCAGAGGCAAATTCAATGCTTTCGCGTCCGCAAAGGGCTCCTTACGGGACCAATTTTATCAAGATGTAAATAAATAGTTATGAGAAAGCTCATTTGGAATACCCTGCTGGTTATGGCAGGCGCCTTGATTGTTTTGCCCGCATCAGCAGCTAAGATCACAGCAGTTAAAGTCGGCTCAAAGATCAATGTTTCAATCGATGGCAAGTATTTTACGGGCTATATCTTCTCGGAAGATGAAAAGTATCCGTTTTTTTATCCTGTAAATGGTCCGGTTTCAGGGGGATCTGTAACCTCCATGAGAAACGCA
>Ga0105101_10001192_pt1 | contig 11287 bp, 10 predicted proteins | sample PPLLak21cMay2015_2_FD_87037 | JGI IMG/M metagenome (GOLD analysis project Ga0105101, IMG submission 87037) | Freshwater sediment microbial communities from Prairie Pothole Lake near Jamestown, North Dakota, USA - PPLs Lake P8 Core (1) Depth... | ecosystem: Environmental > Aquatic > Freshwater >...
ACGGTCTTGCCGGTTTAATTCGCTCAGATATTCTCGAAAGTAGGCCACCGTCTTAAAAAACTTCCCGTGGGAGTTATATCGACACACGTCCTGATCTTCAAACCAACTTGGGTAAGCACCATCTATATCACCTGCTGAAAGAGGCCTAACAAAGTAATCCTTGCTAAGTTGATAAATCATTTCAGTTTATCCATTTGATCCCAAACTTTTCGAAAAGCGGATGCAACTAATTCCACATCATTATCAGTAAGATCATAAACGCACATCCCGAATCCTAAGTAGGTCGAGTCGTTTAACTCCTCAGCTACAGGGCAGATACCTTTACTGTAATCTACTTCACGATGACAGATATCTGACTTCCACGGAAAACCTTTTGAGCCATAGGCTATTTTCTTCTGATACATAGGCAACAGATGAATATTCTGGTAGCTCTTGCTCACCGCCACACCTTCCGCTTGAAGCGCCGCATGAATTTGATCACGACTGACACCAAGCTCCTTGATATCCAGTACCATCGGATAAACGTAATACACATGAGTACAGTCCGGATTCACGACGGGTGTACGCAAACCGCGCAAGCCCTTCAACCCCTCAGTCAGTCGATTAGCTAGTCGTTGTCGCGACTCAACGAATCCGCTTAGTTTTTTTAGTTGCTCAATCCCCATGGCGCATTCAATCTCCCCAAGTCGGAAATTATGCCCTATCATGTTGGATAGATTGGTCACGCCTTTGTCGCCCACCACCACCTCGGCATGGTTACGGATCAGCTGCAAACGCTCTGCGATTTCGTCTTCATCAGTGACCAGAATACCGCCTTCACCAGTATGAATATGCTTATGGTAATTAAGGCTATACCCACCCACATGCGCCAAGGTGCCAGCGTGCTTGCCCTTGTAAAAGGCACCGGGCGCTTGGGCCGTATCTGAGATGACCTTGAGTCCATGTTTGGCAGCGATCGCCATCAACTCATCCATATCAGCGGATTGACCAAATATATCGACCACCATAATGGCCTTGGTGTATTGCGTAATGTTGGCTTCAACCGACTTCGGGTCTAGATTAAAGGTTACGGGATCAATATCTGCAAAAACTGGGATTGCATTCCAATGCAATATTGCTGTTGCACTTGCACACATGGTCCAAGGGGTAACAATAACCTCATCGCCTGGTTCGATCCCAATCGCACCTACAGCAGCAACAAGGCCAGATGTCCACGAATTGACAGTGACCGCATGTTTTACACCAAAGTATTCAGCGCACTGACGTTCGAATTCTCGCACCTTAGGGCCGCCATAAAAGTCTTCATGCCAGGCGCCCAGGAATTGTGATAACACGCCGCTTTCGATGACCTCTTTAGCAGCCTGCACTTCTTCTTCACCAATCGGGTTATAGCGCTTGAATTCAGCTTTAATGGTTTTAGGGCCGCCAAATAAGGCGAGTTTTTCTGGATCTGCTAAATTGGGCATCTTTGTAATCCTAATATCTTATCTGACTATATCGCGCAGGCTTGCTGCTTGATTTCCTCGCAGACACGCTGTGCAGCAAGTGCCAACTTACCTGTACAGGCAAGCGGTGCTTCTTGTGTGATCGCGCAATAAATATTGTCAACCGCCTGGAGCATAGCCTGGGGATATTCCCCAGGCCGTCGCACACCCTCTTCGAGCTTGCGATAGCCTTTAAATGAATCGCTATCAATGGCACGACGCTCACACCAAAACATTCCGCCTTCTTCCATGGTCAACACACCAAGCGAAAAGACAAACTGAAGTTCGAAAACTGCATAATCCTCAGCATGAGCGCAAGCAAGATACACCGGAACACCCTGTGCGCCCTCCAACCAAACAGGAACCGTCGGGTCGTTGGGGAAAAAATCGTGTACTGGCCTACCAACTTTGATAATCTCCATGGTGCCGACAAGCAAGTGTAATAGATCAATCATGTGGGAACCATTGTTCAAGATTCCCTTATTGTAAAGACCGGCGACCGATCGCAACTGCCCCCATTGGCCTGCACTCATATCCGTTTTGAGTTTTAAAATATCTGGATCCCATCGGCGCGTATAGTTTACTGCCAGCGGAATATTGGCCGTGTTGCACTCTGCTACGAGTCTCTCGGTTACGGCAAGCGAAGTTGTTACAGGTTTTTCGCAAAATATGAGTTTTGGTTTCAAACGTAAAGCGATTTCGAGATCGTACGCATGACAAGTCGTCAGCGAACAGATGCTGATAACATCAAACTGTTCGTCAGTATCCAATAGTTCCTCAATCGAACGATATCCGACTGGCACTGACCATGCCGCCATAAACTCGTCACGCCGCCTGTCGTCCGGCTCTACACATGCAGCCATATTAAATCGTCCATCGCGAACATAGGCACCTGCATGGGTGTATGGCAAATAGCCGGATGGGCGCCCCTGATCAAAGCCGCCTGCGATGTTTCCGCAACCCACGATCAGGACTCTCAAGGAGGTTAAACCCATATTAGATGGGCTCATTAAATCAGTTCCCACCCCAACGCCGTCCCTCGCATCACATCCTGCTTCACGGTTTTGCCTAGCACCATTTCAAGATGTTTAGTCGGCAGGCCCAACCCCGGACGTATGGCACGTACATTCTCGCGCGTAAGCACATCGCCAGCCTTGATGTCTTGCACAACATACAGCGACCGGCGGAACTGGATGGATTTTTTTTCTGCCTCGATAGGGCCATAACTCACCTGCCCTAGTGCCTGCCAGGCACGTTCGGTTTCCACTACCAACTGAGCCATCTCCGCTGGTTCCATAGAGAAAGTACTATCCACCCCCCCATCGGCGCGATTGAGCGTAAAGTGCTTTTCAATGACTGTGGCACCTAATGCAACGCTTGCCACTGATACCCCTATGCCCATGGTGTGATCAGACAAACCTACTTCACATCCGAACAACTCACGCATATGCGGAATGGTCAGAATATTGGTATTCTCAGCAGTCGCCGGGTAAGCGCTGGTACATTTTAACAAAATCAGATCCTGACAACCGGCCTCACGCGCAGCCCGAACTGTTTCATCCAAGTCTGCCACGGTAGCCATGCCAGTTGAGATGATCAGGGGCTTGCCCGTTGCTGCCACACGGCGAATCAGTGGCAGATCGGTGTTCTCAAAGGACGCGATTTTGTAGAATGGCACATTCAGGATTTCAAGAAAGTCTACCGCCGTGTCATCGAACGGCGTACTGAAGGCCATGATCCCGAGTTCACGCGCCCGGTCAAAGATAGGTTTGTGCCATTCCCACGGTGTGTAGGCCTGGCCATACAACTTATAGAGCGAAGTGCCTGCCCACAGGCTCTTCGGGTCGCTGATATGGAATTCACGCTCGTCCAGATCAATCGTCATGGTATCGGGCGTATAGGTCTGAATTTTCAGCGCATGCGCACCGGTCTTGGCTGCAGCTTCGACAATTTCCAATGCGCGTTCCAGCGACTGGTTATGGTTACCGGACATTTCGGCGATAATAAACGGAGGATGTCCTTGCCCTACAAGCTTTCCCATAATATTAATTTCTGTACTATTGCTCATTCTCGATTTTCTCAATTTTGATCAAGTATCGTTTCTCTTGATAACTAAAAAATGCCGGGTACCTTTGCGAGTCAACAACACGGAGTAAATCAAATTGTTCTGCGATCGTCTTATACGGGTCAAGCTGGCTATCTGCTGGGGATCTTTTATTCATATATGGTCCCGGATCGCCCACTTGATCAATAGGTTTAATAGATTCAAATTGCTCGACTGCCTGAGTCATAAGCAGTAACTCTGCCGCAAATAGCTTCTCGTTGATTTCTGGTAAGAGTTCATGACCTTCAAGAGTAAATTGTGTCTTTAACCATATAGCTCCGCTATCCACGGGTTCGCTTGCTTCTAGCAAACTTACTGTGATTTGATTGGCTCCGCCCAAAATTGACCAGATATGTGGCGACCACCCCCTACCCTTTGGTAAATCACTTGCATGCAGGACCAGTGTAGCCTTATATTTTTTGCGTTCTGCATCTCGAATCGTCTGGCTGCATGAAACAAGAAAAAGAATATCTCCACCTTGCAAATCGGCTTTGTCGAAAACAAGCGTAGGGGAATGCCCCCTAGAAGATATATCAACCATCCAAGCCTGTAGGTTTTTAATCACCGGATGCTCAGAATCTGTACATAGAATAGAGATTTTCATTTTAGCAGCCCATCTCTTGGCAAATCCTATCAACGCCCATTCCATCGACAAGCGAGTATGCTTTTTCTGAAAGCATTTTTAACCGGTCTTTTGCACTTAACAAATCAAAAATTGCGTCCCGCATAATTGGGGTACTAGCCGTCCTTATAGTGCCGATATAAACACAGGCGCCAATCGAATCCAACGCCTTTGCAATGTTGATTTGGTTATCTGCCAACGCTACAAGCAATGCGGGCAAACCCAAGCAACAACGTTCCCAACTAGCCGAACCACCTGCACCAATCGCCAAATCGGCAAACGCCATCAACTCCGCCATCCTGTCGGTTTGTACATGGCAAATAAAGCCATGCTGAGCACATGCCGCTTCGATTTGCTCACGACAAGGATGCTGAGCCCCTATCACCACATCAACATACAGATCAGAAATATCAATCTCGGATAGCGCTTCAACTGCTCGTCCTGTGTAGTTGTCGGAATCTACTCCACCAAAAAATATCAACACTCGCTTAGCTGCTCCGCTACGCAATTTGATCTGTTCGCGCAACAGACGAAATTCATCACGTAGTACAGCATATCGTGGTCCTAGCAATAATTGGCAGTGAAGGGGCACTTTGCCGCTATATCGATTTTGCATGTCCGCGTAAAGGTTTTGATCCTGCAATATATCGCATATATGCTGACGGTCGGCAATATCGTCAATTACCAGGATATTCTTGGCCGTTTGTCGAAGCGCTGACTCCCAACGGGCATCCAATGCATAGTGGTCTACCACCAGCCAATCCCATTCTTGATCAGATAACGTGTGAATGCTGTCTTGCGCATCTATGTGCTGACTGGTGCCAAGCCATTGGGCGTGAGCCAGATCATTCGAAATGACCTCACTTGGCCTGCCATTTAGCGGCATAAACTCGTGGCCCTTTGTCGCCAGCATATTCCGCAAATGTTCTGGCAGGTGTCGGCTGACAAAGCGAATCTGAGCACCACGCTGTTTCAGTGCGTCCGCCAAGGTCAGGCAGCGCATTAAATGGCCCGTGCCGATTTGACTAGAGGCATCGACGCGGATAGCTATCTTCAACACTTAAGCCTCTCGCTATGACTTCTGCATCAGAAACCAAGTGATATCGTCTTGTGGGAACGCGGGATCCCTGCGGTAGGCGAAACCATAATCAACAAGCTTTAGATCAGGATACTTTTCTAACATTTCACCGGCAAAGTCTCTTTTGAACAAACGGTCTGTATGCCCTCGATAAGAGATAGCTACTGGCGATGTATTGTAATATTCGCACACCAAAATAAAGCGGTTTGAGGCTTGATATAGTTTTTCGTAAACAGTAGCAAGCATATCTGGATTGATGTGAATCAAAACACCTTTTATCAGAGAGAGATTCACTTGATCTGATACCGGAAAATCGAAGATTGAGCCTTCAAATATATTACTTCCACCAATTAAATTCGCGAGCGACTTTACTGCGTCGGGATTGATTTCAACCGCCTTCAGATGAATGTCTGGGTAAAGCAGCTGAAGTGCCTTTAGATTCATCCCGATGTTCGCCCCAAGCTCAAGGCAGGACGAAACCTGCCCAGCATGTTTAAGCGCCTTCGAGAAAAAATTAAGGTTAGATGCTAATAGCTGCGCATCGTCGTTTCGACCAATATACTCAGAACCAAACTCTCCCGCCCAAAACTCTTCCTGTTGAGTTTTAAATACCTCAGTCATATCCATCCCCGCTATTAATAAACATCGAAATCAGCAAATACTGCTATTACCCTCATTAAACACCGCATACATCAGCTCTGCACGCCGCCAATCCTCGGGCGCGTCTATATCAACAACCCGCCAGTTGGGAATGGGCAATCCAACACCACTGCGATGTATTTTGTTATTGCTCAGCCACGCATCCGGTTTGCCCCAATAAAACTGGCCGGCGTCGTGATAGGCCCGTTCCAAGTCTTGTGTGCGCGTGAGTTCATATTCAGGATAGAGTGGCTGCATTTGGCCATTTGGCAAGCGGCGTAGCGCTCTCTGAATAGCTGAGGGAAACTCGGTTACCGGAAAACAGTAAGCAGCTTGGCTGGTTTGGAGCAGTTCAAGAGCGCGCTTGAGATCATCACCCCGAATAAAAGGCACGCCTGGATAGATGCAACAGGCATAATCAATGCGCCACCCAAGTGCTTGGCAGGCAGTGATAGCGTGAGCGATCACTGGTACAGTTGGAGTATGGTCGTCAGCCAACTCCGCCGGGCGCGTGAAAGGGGTCTCTGCGCCCCATTCGCGGGCGATGCGAGCGATTTCATCGTCGTCAGTGGAAACAATGACATGCTCGAACAGCCCCAACTGCTTGGCTGCGCTGATGGCATGCGCGATCATCGGCTTGCCCGCAAACTCGCGGATGTTCTTGCGCGGGATACGCTTGCTACCGCCACGGGCGGGGATGACGGCGATTTTCATATGCTTGCTGCCTCTCGTAATGCTGTCACTACCTGATCTTGCTGCGCTTCCGTCAACGTTGCATACATTGGCAAGCTGATGGCCTCTGCGTAATATTGTTCCGCCTCCGGGCAGAGCCCTGCCTTAAAGCCCAAGTCTGCGTAATACGGCTGATAGTACACAGGGATATAATGCAAATTCACGCCGATGTCAGCAACACGCAGTGCTTCGAAGACCTCTCTGTGTGTCTTGACCAGCTCACCCAGCTTGAGCCGGATCACATACAGATGCAGGCCGGAGTAGCTGTCCAGGTGCTGCCAAGGTGTCACTACCGGCAGTTGCGTCAACAACTTATTATAGCGTTTGGCTAGCACATGGCGCTTGGCGACGAACTCATCTAACCGCTGCATTTGGCTCAAGCCCAAGGCTGCCTGCAAATCGGTCATCCGATAATTGAAACCGAGATCGATCTGCTGGTAATACCAAGGGCCGTCTGGCGCATGCGTCATCTCGTCTGCATCGCGGGTTATGCCGTGGCTACGCAAGAGTTCCATGTGATTGGCAAGACTTTCATCGTTGGTCAGTGCCATCCCGCCTTCGCCGGTGGTGATGATCTTAACCGGGTGAAAGCTGAATACTGAGATATCGCTAAAACGGCAATTGCCAATGGGTTCGCCCCGGTATTTACCGCCAATGGCGTGCGAGGCATCTTCAATGATCTTGAAGCCGTAGCGCTGACTCAAGGTATGGATACCTGCCATGTCGCAGGGCTGACCACACAGGTGTACCGGGATGACAACTTTGGGCAGGCAGCCCGTCTTTTCTGCCTGCACCAGCTTTTCCGCTAAACGTTCCACACTTAGGTTGTAAGTGCAAGGATCGATGTCTACAAAATCGACCTGTGCTCCGCAATACAGCGCACAGTTTGAACTGGCTACAAAAGTAATGGGGCTAGTCCAGACTACATCACCCGGCCCAACTCCAAGAGCCAGGCAGGCAACATGCAGAGCACTGGTAGCACTGTTAACTGCAATAGCGTGTTGAGCTCCACAGTAGTTCGCAACAGCGCTTTCAAAGGCAGGAACAGCAGGTCCTTGAGTGAGGAAATTTGAGCGCAAAACATCCACGACTGCTTCGATATCAGCTTCGGAAATATCTTGGCGGCCATATGGAATCATCATTGTCAGATCTTACCAACCTTATCGCGATTCTGCTCAATCCAGGCACGCAAGGTATCAATGCTCATCCAGTCGCTGTTATTGTCCGAACAGTAGGTAAAATTTTCAGCGACCTTGTGTCCGCCATTTATACGAGCGGGGTCATTACTCCAATTATGAATTGCCGGTAGAATTTTGAAGTGCTCCGGATATTCATAAGTATGCAGCGCATCCTCAGTGCCAATCATTTGCTCGTGCAGCTTTTCACCGGGGCGAATCCCGACAATTTCATGACGAGCATCAGGCGCAACGGCACGAGCAACATCGGTCATCTTCATGGAGGGGATTTTCTTAACGTAAATCTCTCCACCCACCATATCCTCGAAGGCATGCCACACAAGGTCGACTCCCTGCTCCAAGGTGATCATGAAGCGGGTCATGCGATCGTCGGTGATCGGCAATATTCCGTTATCAGCGATAGAGAGGAAAAATGGAATAACTGAGCCACGTGACCCCATCACATTGCCGTAACGAACAACGCCAAAACGGGTTTCATGAGCGCCTGCGTAGGAATTACCTGCGACAAAAAGTTTGTCGGAGGCGAGTTTTGTAGCGCCGTAGAGGTTTGCTGGGCTGCTCGCTTTGTCGGTCGAAAGTGCGACGACTCGCTTAACCTTCTGATCTATGCACGCATCGATCAGATTCATCGCGCCCAGTATATTGGTCTTAACACACTCGAAGGGGTTGTACTCGGCCGTTGGCACGATTTTGGTCGCGGCAGCGTGAACCACGTAATCAATACCATCGAGCGCACGCGAAAGGCGATCCTTATCACGCACGTCTCCTATAAAAAAACGCACACGTTTGTCATCGCCATAGAGCTTGGCCATCTCCCACTGCTTCATTTCATCACGCGAAAAGATGACGAGTCGGCACGGATTGTATTTGGCCAAGGTCATGGGGACAAATGTATGGCCGAAGGAGCCTGTACCGCCAGTGATGAGAATGGATGAGTTGGTGAGCATGAGTTTTTTCAATCAATTGGTTGAGGTGGTATTTGGAACAAGGTCTTGGTAGGCGCCAACACGCAGAACACCGCCAGTACCCAGCTCGATGATTTGATCGCAGTTCTGCAAAGTGGTCAGCCGGTGGGCAATGATCATGATCGTGAGATCGTGGCTAAGCCCTTTTATTGCTTCCATAACGGCTCGCTCGGTTTCGTTGTCAAGCGCGCTAGTGGCCTCGTCGAAGACGATAACGTCAGCCTGCTTGTAAAGCGCGCGGGCGATACCAATTCGTTGGCGCTGGCCACCGGAGAGACGGATGCCGCGTTCACCGACAAAAGTTTGAAATTGCTCAGGCCAACTTTCGATGATGTCAGCAATTTGCGCTTGGTGGGCTGCTTGTCGAACGCGTTGGCGGTCAATTTGCTCTTTGGGTAAACCGAAGGCGATATTTTCTTCGATAGTGCTGTCTGCCAGATAAATGGTTTGCGGGACATGGGCGATGTGGGCTTGCCAAGCACGGTGATTGCCGGGTGTGATGGCTTGATCGTCAATAGCAAGGATACCATCGGTTGGCTGAAGTAAACCCATCATGATGTCGAGCAAGGTGCTTTTGCCGCTACCGGTAGCGCCGATGAACCCTATGCGTGCGCCCTTGGGTATGATGAGATTGAGGTTACGCAAAACAATAGGGGTATCAGGAGAGTAGCGAAAGGAGAGATTGTTAAGACTGATGTGGTGCCGGAAGGGTATAGGCAGTGGATCTGACTGGTTGGCGTATTCTGGCAAAGGCTGGTCTAGAAGGCCCAAAATATCCTGCAGAGACGCTTGCCCTCCTTTAATTGTGGCCCAAGCAGCATAACCCTGCTGCAGGACGGGCAGCAGGCGCTGAGCGCCTAGAGCCAGAGCACCGAGTACAGGAATAACCTTGGAGACACCGCCGGATTGATGAGCCAGGGTATAGGCAAGGCCGGCAATAAGAATCATACCCAGCGCTTCCATGCCATAGCGTGGGCTGATACTGATAAATATGGAGTTGCCTTGGGCTCGGCGCAGGGGTAAATCTGCGTTGCGGTAAATTTGGCAATAGGCGGGCTGGCTCCCATCAATAAGAACATCCCGGATACCACCCAAACCCTCCTGCAGGGATTTAATGACTTGAGTGGACTCGCGAGCAATGCGTTCGCTGTTGGTGACAAGCCGGTGTCGGGTAAAATGAATTATAAAACTATAAATAATACCAAAGCCACCAAAGGCTGCCAATGCGATGAGTGGATCTACAGACACCAGAGCAATAAGAATGGCGATCAGCATAATGCTGGAACTGATAAGGCTCAAGGCAGGCATCAGGATGCTGAAAATTACGCTGTCGGTCTTATTCGAGATGCCGTCGATGATCTCGCTACTATTACGTGCGACGTGAACAGCGTAAGGTTGGTAAAGGGTACGTCGGTAGATGTTAATGCCAAGGTCAGCACCGGCGGAGAAAGACAGGCGGGTACTGGCCCAGGCAAGTAAAAGGCGCATAGCTCCTGCTATTAAAACAGCCAATCCAAAGGCGATGGTTAGCGGTAACAGGAGTTGATCGGCTGCTGTGAGCCCCAGAGTTTGAATGAGCGGCTGGGCAGCGGGATGATCGAAAATGCGGCTCGGTGAGGTAAGCACGGCAAGAAAAGGTAACACAGCACCAATACTGAGGATTTCAGCAAACGAGGTGAAAATCATCACAATAAGCAGGAGACCAAATTGCCGCCGACGACGCCGGCTTAGATGATGCCAAAGACGACGTAACAGTTCCGAAAGGGCGGGGGCGGGAGGGGTTGCTATCATTTAACGCCTTATTGAACTTCCAACAATTCGCGACACGCAATCTTGCGTTGGGCACACTACCGCCATGCCAATCACATTTCGCGCTTAGGCACAGTTTCAGACTATTGGCACGCACAAAACGTTTTCGAGCGAGCGATAACACTTAGCGGCGGGGCCCTTCCAATCGCAGCACGTCCGGCACCAGCAACGGCACCGCATCGTTTTGGCTGTTCAGGTCGGCATAGCGCTCGGCGCAGTCAACAATCGATGTCAGCATTCGCGCAGTGTGCGCTTCAACTTCTCTCATATCCCGCCAAATCCGCTTACCCGAGAATGCTTCACGTTCGCTCGCCGGATCATAAAACCCGACAATCATCGTTGCGCCTCGTTCCATGGCGCGTAGCGTGGCGATTTCGGCTAACTCCGACATTCCACAAAGCAATAATCGATGCCAACCATTGCGCTCGCACTCATCGAATACCCGTTGACAAGAATCACCAGCCTCGCGATAAAAACTCAATGAGGTACTGAGGTACTCTGCGGTAAGCCGGCTTTTTTCAGTGAAGCCAGTGGGGGTAAGGTAATAGAGGTAGCGATTGGCAGGGGCTAGCTGAACTTTGACCCACCCCTTTTTGACACAGCGCTTGAGGTACGAGTTAGCCAACCCCAGCGCCACGCCCAACTGGCGCGCCAGGTG
>Ga0105101_10001193_pt1 | contig 11285 bp, 9 predicted proteins | sample PPLLak21cMay2015_2_FD_87037 | JGI IMG/M metagenome (GOLD analysis project Ga0105101, IMG submission 87037) | Freshwater sediment microbial communities from Prairie Pothole Lake near Jamestown, North Dakota, USA - PPLs Lake P8 Core (1) Depth... | ecosystem: Environmental > Aquatic > Freshwater >...
AACCCGATCGTCCCCACGAACGCCACGCTGGCCGCGGTGACCAGGGTGGCCGCCGCCAGCAGGATGATCTTGAGCCTTTCCACGTTGACCCCCAGCTGCTGCGCCTGCTCCTCGTCGAGCTGCATGACGTTGAGCAGCCGCGCGAAGATGATAATGACCGCGGTTCCTGCGGCAACGTACGGCAGGACGATCCGTATCTCCGACCACCGGCTCTGGGAAAAACTGCCCATCAGCCAGAAGATAATGCCGTGCATTCTGTTGCCCGCGGAAATGATGAGATAGGAAACGATCGAGCTCAGCAGGGCGCTGAGCGCCACCCCCGCCAGTATCAGCGTGGTCACGGGCAGGGTCTTGCCTACCCGCGCCAGCAGGAAGACCGTCACCGTGGCCAGCAGCGCCCCGGCGAACGCCAGCAGTGGAATGAGACCGAACCCGGCGATGTTCCAGCCGACCGGCAGCAGGAAGCCGATGACGGCTCCCAGCGATGCCCCCTGCGCTACTCCTATCAGGTAAGGATCGGCCAGGGGGTTGCGGAAAAGCCCCTGGTAGGTCGCCCCGGCCACGGCCAGCGCGGCGCCGACCAGCCCGGCGAGGATGACCCGCGGCAGGCGCACGTCCACCACGATGGTGGCGATGGTGTCCGGCCAGCTCGGCGTTATCTCCACGAAAGGCAGCCTGTCCGCCAGGATGCTGAAGGTCGTCGGGAACGGCACGCTCACGCTGCCTATGCCGGTAGCGATGACGATGGCCAGCAGCAGCAGGACCGCCAGCCCGATAAGGCTGTAGATGCGGGCGCGCCTGCCGGGTCCCTGGATTATCGCCGATCCCACTTTTGATGACATTCAATAATCCTCGTGTGAATTACTCGAACAGTTCCGGATGGATGGCCCGGGCGAACGCTTCCAGCCCCTCGACGATACGCGGACCGGTGCGGCCGGAGATGTCCAGGTGGATGCCGTAGACCCGGCCGTTCTTCATGGCGTCCGTCTCCGCCAGCCTGGGTTCCGACTCGAATACCTGCATCGTTGTTGCTACGTCGAGGCCCATGCCGACCCCGGCGATGATGACCTGCGGGTTCCTGGCGATGAGCTCCTCCAGCTCGACCATCGCCGCTCCGGAGACGTCCTCGAAGACGTTCCTGCCGCCGCCGATTTCTATCATCTCGTTGATCAGGGTGTCCCCGCCGGACGTCATCAGCGGGTCGTGCCAGACAAGGTAGAATACCGATGTTATCTCGCTTTCCGGCAGGTCGGCGGTCCTTTCGGTAATGGCTTCGACCCGTTCTTCCATGTCCTCCAGCAGCTCTTCGGCCTCGTCTTCGGTCCCGGTGATCTCTCCGACCATCCGGATGCTGTCGAATATCTCGTCGAAGGTGGCCGGGGCTATCGTCACGACGGTCAGCCCGTGGCTCTCGAGCTGCGGTATTATTTCCGACTGGTGGATGGAATCGGCCAGTATCAGGTCGGGATCGGCGGCCAGTATCAGCTCGATGTTCGGGATATCGTAGCGGCCGACGCTGGGCTTCAGCAAAGCTTCGGGGGGGTAATCGCTGAATTCGGTCACGCCCACTACCTTATCGCCCAGCCCCAGGGCGAAGAGGATTTCCGTGTTGGCCGGAGCGAGCGAGACGATTCTCTGCGGGTCGGTGGTCTCCAGCGTCACCGTCCTGCCCAGCTGGTCGGTGATGGTGACGGCCGATGGCGTCGGTGTTTCCGTCCCCGGGGCGCAGGAAATGAAGAGGCTCGAAAATAGCAAGGCAGCCAGGCAGACCACTCCGATTGTTTTCAGGATGGATTTCATTGGTTATCCTTTCTTTATATTAAAGTAAAAAAATCACCCCTCGCTTTTTTCAGCCAAGGGGTGATAACGACTCAATAAAAAGTCCTACCACTTCCCCGCGAAGTACTGTAGGCTATCCTGGGGGCTGGCGTTCTGGCTCAGGATTCTCCCGGGAGGATCCATCACAGCGGCGCGGCCGCGTCGGCTTCTCACCGACTTGCCATCCAGTTGGGCCCTCGCTCACGCTCGGGCGCCCCTGTTGCACTATTCTGTTGTGCTATCAATATACAGTATCTGGAAATGAAAATCAAGCCGTGGGTTTTTCACATCATCCCCTTGCCCCCTCTCCAAACAGTTTGGCTACCAGCAACGGTTTTTCTTCTGTTCGGTAAGGGGGAAAAAGAAAAGAGGGGCTTCGCCCTTCAGGGTGAATCCCTCAGGATGAACCCCTCTTAGACGCCCCTTTTCGTTATTATCTCTGACTCACTGGCTCTCGTTATGCGGCGTCCGTCTCAGCTTGGCGCGGATGCGGGCGATGAACGGCTTGATACCGAAGGGGACACGGATATAGTCGTCGGCGCCGTGCAACAGCGCCTTCTGCATGGTATCCGCCTCGTATTCCGCGCTCAGCATGATGATGGGGACCTTGGAGCGTTTTCGCATCCTGTCCAGTATTTCCAGGCTGTCCTGGTCCGGCGATAGCGTGTCCAGGATGACCAGGTCCGGGTTCAGGCTGTCGAGCATATTGGCGGCGGAGCCGGCATCGACAACTACGACCGTGTCAAAGCCCTCCTGCTCTAGTGTCAGGTTTAAAAAGTTCGACATATCCTGGTCATTGTCCACCAGCATGATGCGCTGGCGTTCGACCATCGGCGGCGGCTGGTTCTCGTTCTGGTATAGCATCAGGAACTTCCTTCAGTTTTTTACGCCAGCGGAGAGCGTGAATTTCCACAGGGGGACGACCGCCGGGCTGGCTGCTTCCAGGCGGCTTCGGGAGCCTCCCGTCTCAGCGGGAATTTGGTTCCCGCCCAGCGCCGGCATATCCATGATCATCTCCCGGCCGCATTTCGCCTCGGCCTCATGCCCCTCGCGGAAACACCGCATGTTTTCCAGGTGCCGGCCGAATGATTTGTTATCTTTCCAGACCAGTATCATTTTGTTATCCCACCCCGACACTGTTAAGATACCCGATGGGCCTCACAAATATATCAAATAGGTCTCTAAAATAGTGACAAAATAGTCACGGTCAGCTAGGAGTGGCGTTCTTTATAGGCTATACCTAACCCCTGTGTCCTCCTCTCCGTTCGCGGAGAGGGGGAAGAAAAGAAGGAGGGGGCTTTGGCCCCCTCTTAAACTCCCCTGTCCTGAAGTAAAAAATCCCCTCCCGGGTTAAATCATGACAGCGACTTCGACATTATGTACCCGATCCCCGGCCGGGTGAGGATATACGTCGGCCTCTTGGCGTCGTCGCCCAGCTTTTTCCTCAGCCGCGCGATGTTCACCTGCAGCAGGTGCGGGGCGCCCATGTATTTTTCGCCCCAGACCTTGTCCAGCAGCTGGTCGGGAGTGACGACACGCCCGGCGTTGAGAGAGATATAGGAGAGCAGCTTGTATTCGGTCGAGGTCAGCTCCAGCTCCTCGTTATTGACCATGACCCGGCGCGAAGCGAAGTCCACCGTGAGGTCCTTGAAGCGGAATATCACGTCCTGGGGGCGGTCTTTGGTGCCGGAGCGCCGCAGGATGGCGCGCACCCGCGCGGCCAGTTCGCTCGCCGAGAAAGGCTTGGTAACGTAATCGTCCGCCCCGATGTTCAGTCCCTCCACCTTCTCCTTGTCATCGCCTTTGGCCGTCACCATGATGATCGGCACCTGGGAGAACTCCCGGATGCGCTGGCACACGGTATATCCGTCCATGTCCGGCATCATGATATCCAGCAGTACCAGGTCGGGGTTCTCCTTCTCGAACGATTTCAGCGCCATGTCCCCGTTATTGGCGATGATTACCTGGAAGGATTCCAGTTCCAGCATGCGTTTCATCATCCGCAGCATGCGGATGTCGTCATCGACTACCAGTATCGTGCTGTTCTTTGAAGCCACTTCACACCTCTCTTCCTGGAGAAACACAATGCTTGCTTATAATCATCATCCGGCGGCGGAGCTCCTCACGACCTGTTTTGCGACCCTGGAAGCGCTCGTTACCGGGATGATGAACTTGATGGAGCTGCCCTTGCCCATCGTGCTCTCCGCCCATATCCGGCCGCCGTGCGCCGCCACCAGTCTCTGGCAGATATAAAGCCCCAGCCCCATGCCGTCGGCCCCCGAATATACTCTCTGCTCGATGCGATACATCCGGTCGAAGATATTTTTCAGCTCGCCGGCCGGTATTCCCGGACCGTGGTCGGTGACGCTGACGAGCAGCTCGTTGCCGGACTGTTCCGCGGCTATCTCTATCTCCGTGCCCGGCGGCGAGTACTTGGTGGCGTTGTCGATCAGGTTGTCCAGCACCTGGCGGATCCGCTTGGGGTCGATATTTACCCGCGGTAGTTTTTTCGCCCTCGTGATGAAGCGATGGCGCTGGTTGTCGCGGACGGTTGCCTCCGCTGCTACTCCTTCGATGAGCTGGGTCAGGTTGACCGGTGTTTTTTCCAGGTGGAGCAGGCCGGCCTCCAGCCGCGACGTTTCCAGCAGGTTGTCCACCAGCTTCGACAGGCGGTCGGTCGAGTTGTCGATGGACTTGAGATATTCCTTCGTTTCGTCCGTGGTCAGCTTGGCGAAATAGTCCAGTATCATCGTGGAATAGCCCTTGATGGTGGCCAGCGGCGTGCGCAGCTCGTGGGAGACTGTGGCCAGGAGGTCGCTCTTCATTTTACTGAGCTCTTCGTACTCGATGACCTTTCTCTCGAGGTATTTCCGCTCGGTAATGTCCATGAGATTGCCCAGTATCGCTTCCCCCCTGGCATAGTGGATGGGGGCCACCGTCTGCATCACCCATTTGATCTGCCCGGTCTTGGTCAGGATCCGGTATTCGCAGGGATAAGAGCTGGCTTCCCGCAGCGTGAAAACCATGCTCGATTTCACGACGTCGATGTCCTCGATGGCGACCAGGCTGAGCAGCTCCCGGCCCAGCAGTTCGGTCTTGCCGAAGCCGGTGATTTTCTGGAACTGCGGGTTGATGAACTGCAGCTTCTCGTCCTGCACGATATAGATTCCCAGCGGGGAGCTGTGGGAAACGCTTTCTATCAGCTCCTGCGATTGTTTTTGTTCGGTGACGTCGGTCGTCACCGCGATGATGCAAGGCTCTCCGGCCACGTCTATCCGGTCGGCGGAAACCAGGGCGTTCCGTACTTCGCCCGATTTGGTGCGGAAGATGATTTCTTCGTTTTTAACCCGGCCTCTCTTTTCGATTATCTGGGCAAGCTTGTCGCGGTCTTCTGTGTTCACCCAGATGCCGATGTCCTGCGCTTTCCTGCCGATGACCTCTTCGCGGTTGAAACCGGAGGCTGTGGTGAACCCGTCGTTCACCTCGATGATCGTGCCGTCTTTCAGCGAGGTGATGGCTACCATGTCCGGTATGGTGCGGAAAGCCTTGGAAAATTTTTCTTCCGATTGCTTTAGTGCCTCCTCGATGGACAGGCGGGCGATGGTGCTCCCTATCTGGGAGGCGATCGTCTCCAGGCAGTCGCGGCCCAGCGGCGGGATGGACTCCCGGCTGTGCGAGCTCACGTTGATGCAGGCGATCACCTCTCCTTCGTACTTAATAGGGACCATGCCTATGGCCAGCAGCCCTTCGGCGCTCAGTGAGCCGTCCGGGGCCAGGCTGGTGTCCCCGAATTTTTGATAGGTGGCCTTGCCCGCCATGACGAGACGTGTGTTCGGCGCCTCGGCGTCATAATATGAGACGTTTTTGATGAATTCGGCGGAAAGCCCCTGGTGGTGCGCCAGCGTTACGCCACCGGTCTTTTTATCCACGAGGTAGATGCCCCCGCAGTCCATCTCGGAAACGGTGATCGCCGCCTCCAGGCAGTACTTGAAGGCTTTTTGCAGCGAGTTTGTCGCGCTGAGCATCATCCCCAGGTTGCGCTCGATGATGATGTTCTCCTCCGCCTGCCCGTGCTCGGCGATGGCCCCCAGCCGCTCCGCCACCGCGTCCAGCAGCAGCTTCTCTTCTTTGGAAAACAGCCCGTCGTCCGTTATCGACGGCAGCTTGCCGTAGCCTACTTCCACCGCGCCCACCCTGGAACCCAGCACGATGATGTCGGCGGCGATTTTCTGGTCGGTCTTGCGGTGGTTGCCCGTTTTAAAACTGTCACCGTTAAGTGTGATCTGGGCGAACGCCAGCTCCGGGTGCTGGAAAGCCCTGGGCAGGATATTGACGATGTCGGAGAATTTTTCCCTGACGGTGTTGTCCGGCGTCCCGGTGATGCTGGCGATATCGTACAGGCACCTCAGCTCTTTGACGCGCTTATCCAGTGTTAGCTCTACTTTACTGCGCTCGTATTTCTCGATGGAATCCCACTTGCCCCCGCGGTTGATGAGGGCGAACTGGTGGGCGCTGACCGCATCGATGATCTCCGACGCGCCGCACCTGTCCAGCTCTATGCTGCAGATGGTAAGGTTCCGGCTGGCGGCGTCACCATTGAGCCTCCCCATCTGGATGAACGGCTGCCAGTTCTTTTTTTCCAGCCAGTTCATGCCGAACGTGCATCTCAGGCCGTCGTAGCCGCGCTCCGCGGATATTTTGAGCTTCCTGAACCAGGATTCCAGCATTCTTGTCAGGTCCAGCGAGCCGGCTTTATAGAACCAGTTGGAATAAGACGAGATCTCCATCTGTCCGTTATCGAGATATTTGTCCAGGTTCAACACGGTTTTTCTTAGAGCCTTTTCCGCCGCTTCTTTATTGAGGGGTTCGGAGGTGATCCAGAGGCAGGCCTCGTTGTTCTTAAGTCCCGCCTTGAAGTAGGGCACCAGTATATCGAGCAGCTCCTCCACGTTGCGGTAGAACAGGCAGATGCGGGTGCCCCAGGACACATCGCCGATGACGTCGATGCCCGATTTCCGGGTTTCTTTGTCTATTGCGCCTATGGTAATAGCCATGTCAGACCGCTCTGTCGTAATAATATTAACGGATCGTATCGATTTCGTCAAGTGTCCAAATCAGGTGAAATGTATGCTATTTGGCTTATTATCATAAATATTATTTGTTCCGGACGCCTTTCGGGGACATATTTTATGCTCTTTGTCCCCGCCAGCGTCTATTTTTCTAGCGTAATATCGAATGTTACCAGGCTGATTTGCGCCGGCTCATCCCCGGTGGCGTTGTCTCCGGCCATAAACCTGACGGTTTCTCCCAGCTCGCTGATGCGCACTTCCCGGAATATCCCGGTCAGCTCCAGGGCGACGGCATAATCCACCACTTTGAATACGTCGCCGGCTTCGCCGCGCACGGTGATGACCGAAATATCTGTGTCTATGGACGTGATTTCCACCGAACCCGGCAACGCCCCGGTGACCGTTTCCAGGTCGCTGGTATAAACACCCCGCCCCGCCAGGAGATAAAGGTCAGATACCTGTAAAGCGGCGGTCGCCGCGTTAATCTCCGCTATCACGTTTTCGGTCTGCGCGTCCTCTTCAGCGAAAAGCGTGGCCAGGCTGAGCTCCCGGCTGATATCGCTGAACTCGGTCTGTTGCCGGATGTTATCGTCTTTGATGTTGTCCAGCGACCGGTACAGGGGATACACGAATACAACGGCCGCCGCCAGGAACGCCTGTGCTGCGATGTACCCGGCCGGCGTCGGTTTCGACCGTTTTTTACGGTATTTATCGGTAAAGACGTTGATGTTAATGTCGTGGAATTTGGCGTTTTCGCCCCGGACGGCTTTAGTCTTTTTAAGCGCCAGTCCCATGTTGACGGCGTATGACGCGGCCGGGAGCTCCGGCGGACAGTCCAGCGGCGGCGCCGGGAGCTCTACCTGGTTTTTAACTTCGGCTTGCAGCAAACCTCTGGCCGGCGTATCCAGCGCCAGGTCGCCGGTCAGCAGCAGGGGCATCGACACGTCCAGCGAGCTTTCCGGGTGGCGGCTCTCGTAGAAGGCCGCCGTCTTGGTAAGCTCGCCCGCCAGCCGCATGATATTATCTTCGAGAGTCGCCCCTTCGCCCCTGGGGCTGATGCTGTGTATCACGGCGGGAATGCCGCCGGCGATGAAGACGATGTCGAAACAGTCGGGCTCCAGGTTGACCGCGATGGCGTCCGCCCGTCCGGCCGCCCTGGCCAGCGCCAGCGGCTGCAGATCCATGAGATATGGCTCGATGCCGGCGATTGTTAACGTCCCGGCCAGCGCGTCCGCGAAGTGCCGCGGCACTCCCAGGACGAAGTACGTCTGTTCGTCGTCCCGGCCGGGCAACACCTGCCAGGAAAGGTAGAGCTCGTCCAGCGGCAGCGATATTTCTTTTTTCGCCGCCCGCCGGATGGCTTCATCGAGCAGGGCCGGTTTCACCCGCGGCATCTTGATAAAGCGGTAGGTGAAGGACATGCCCGCCAGGCTGACGATTACCTTTTCCCTGGGTATCGCGGCTGATTTGAACAGGGCGGCGATGGCCTCGCCGGCGGCCTGCGGCTGCAGCACCAGGCCGTCCCGGACCGTGCCGTCCGGCAGTGCCAGGCTGCCCCATTTTTTTACCCGCCTCCCCTTCACTGCCAGAACTTTGATGCTGCGGTTGCTAATGCTCAGGGTTGTCGTCGTCATTCTTCCGCCTCTTCGCTCCCGTCCGCGGCGGTGGGACGGGCGTAGACGGCTATCTCCAGCCTCGCTTCGAACAGCGCGGCCTGTTCCCCGGTGTCTGTCGCCCGTTCGATGATTATCGACTCTATAACTAATGTTGGCGCTGTGTCCGTCTCCAGCCGGTCGATAAAATTAGCCAGGTTATTATAATCGCCGCCGGCGGTGATGCTCAGACGGAAGACCGCGTATCCCTGGCCGCTGATGTCTTCTGTTGTCCACGGCTGTGTTATCAGGGGTATCGCTTTTACCACCGCTTCGCCGGCCAGCCTCAGCACGTTATCGATGATGCTCGTGGTATTCGTCTGTCCGGGGAAAGAGCTCTGTGCCGCCTCATATTTACTCTGCGCTTGGCTCAGTCGTTCCGCCAGGTCGGCCGGCGACGGCGGTATCTGCGCCAGCATTTGCGCCGCCTCATCGGCGCGGGCCGCCAGCGCCTTAACTTCGCGGCGCTGTTCCAGGTAGCCGGTCCCCATGATGTAATAGACCGCCAGCAATACCAGCACCAGCCCGGCGATTAGTAATTTCCTGGTCTTCAGGTTAGCCTCTCTTTCGCCGTTATTTCTTATTCGACCTGCCACGAAATGATGGTGGCGACCCCGTTATCGATGGAAACGACCGCGCGTATCATCGTGCCGCCGGCGGCGGCTTGGATTTCATAGGTCGCGGCGCCTCCGGTGGCGTTTATACCCGCGGTCTTGACGAAGCCGTCGCTACCGGGGCCGCGGTAAGCTATGGCACAGATACCGTCCGTAACACTGATAATTACCGGGTCGTAGCTGGAGGTATCTAACTGGAGAGCGTCTGCGACTGCGCCGATATCCCCGTCCGACGTGATGGATATGGTCTCCAGGAAACCGTCGTTGTCCGGTCCGCGGTAAACGATGGCGAACATGTCCCCGGAGACGTTGATGATACACGGCTCGTAGCCGGGGCTGTCGAATGTTGCGCTATCGATTACCGCGCCGGCGATATTGCCGTCGTCGGCTATGGTTACCGTTTTAGTGAAACCGGCGGCGCCGGTGCCGCGGTAAGCTATGGCATAGGTGTCCCCCGCCACGTTAATCAGGAACGGTGCGTAGCCGTTGCTGTTGTCGAATTCCAGCATGTCGATGGCCGGGTTGCCGATATGCCCGTCGGCGTCGATATATACTGTCTTGAGGAAGCCGTCGTTGCCGGCGCCGCGGTAGGCAATAGCGTAGACATTTCCCGAAACATAAATGATTGAGGGCTCATAGCCTTCGCTGCCGTCGAACTCCAGGGTATCGATGGCCGAGTTCCCGATACCCCCGTTTGTGTTGATGGTCACCGTTTTCAGGAAGCCGTCGTTGCCCGGGCCCCGGTAGGCGATAGCGTAGACGTCTCCCGTTATATGTATCACGAACGGCTCATAGCCGGCGCTGCCGTCGAACTCCAGCGTATCTATTGTGGAGTTCCCGATTTCGCCCTCGCCGTCGATCGTTATTGTCTTGAGAAATCCGTCGCTGCCGGGGCCGCGGTAAGCTATGGCATAAATATCGCCGGTGATGTTTATCATCGATGGCTCGTAGCCGTTGGCAGTATCGAATTCCAGGGTATCGATCACGGTGTCGGTTATTTCCCCGGCGGTGCCGCCGGTGGCGTTGGCGGTGACTGTAATATTGACATTCAGCCCGTTGATGGTTTCATCCAGCTGGTAGGTCATCTCGTCGCCGGGCTGGCTCAGCTGCCCGGCCAGGTCGCCATTGACGAGGCTCCAGACAGCATGTTCGATGCCGGCGTCGGCGGCGCTCTGCTCTTTGATCGCCTCGCCGTAGACCCGCGAGCCGATGAGATCGGTGCCGGCGTAGCCGAGGAAGGGCGCCACCACCAGCGAGCCTATCGCCAGGGCTATTATCGCCAGGGGCAGGGCCTGGCCCCTCTGTTCGTTCATTACCCCGAATCCCCCGGTCTCATGTAGACGTAGTAGGTCCCGCTTTCACTGACGCCGTACCGTCCTGGCGGCGTGGACGTTAGCGACATCGTGACCAGGCGCGCGTCGATTGTGAAATTAACGCTGGCGATGTTGCGGGCCAGCGTCATCTGCTGGCCGCCTGTGATGCGGCGTATCTCCGTGCCGGCCAGCGTATAGTTGACCGACGAGTTATCTCCCATGGTGAGCGCCAGCGCCGTGCCTCCCGTGGCCGCTTTCGCTCCCTGCCCGTCGATGTTGAACCAGTGGGCGACGTTCTCCATCTCGTGGGTGGCGGTCAATTGGTCGTTGCCGTACCCGGAGACGTTGAATATCTGGTAAACGGCCGTCCCCAGGAACACCACGATGATGCCGGTCGTGGCGATAGCCAATACCAGTTCCGCTATCGTCATGCCTTTTTGGCCGTTCACCGGTTCACCTTGTAGTCTTCCACCGTGATGATCTCCTCGCCCCCGCGGCTGACGGTGATGGTTATCCTTTGTATATCGGCGTCGCCGCCGGGTGCCGCGCCGACTTTGACGTCCAGGCTGTAGCCTTCCGGCGCTGCCAGCAGGGGATACGTTGTTGTGCCGGGACTATAAGTATAGCTCTTGGTGTGTTCCATCTGGCTCTGCGCCAGCCCCTGGCCGGTGGCCTGGCCGTCGTGGGAGCGCTGATGCTCGGTGTGGGCATCGTGGTCCGCCGCCGCAGCAAGATCGTGTGATAGATACCAGTGAAAGAGGAGGAACTATGCGTACCATGGTAAAAGTGGGTGCCCTGGCGCTGATGCTGTTGGCACTG
>Ga0105101_10001197_pt1 | contig 11263 bp, 8 predicted proteins | sample PPLLak21cMay2015_2_FD_87037 | JGI IMG/M metagenome (GOLD analysis project Ga0105101, IMG submission 87037) | Freshwater sediment microbial communities from Prairie Pothole Lake near Jamestown, North Dakota, USA - PPLs Lake P8 Core (1) Depth... | ecosystem: Environmental > Aquatic > Freshwater >...
GCGAGTAAGAAGAACAGCCAAACTAGCCAGGGACATACCTGAACTTCAGCGATTTCTCACCGACGGAGTAGCTGAGGTAAACGAGGGTCTAGATGCGGGAAAGAAAGTCTTACTTGAAGGGACCCAAGGATTTCTACTTTCACTTTATCATGGAACATACCCATACGTGACAGGCAGAGACACGGGAGCCTCTGCAATTGCCTCTGAAGCCGGAGTTGGCCCTACGAGAGTTGATGACGTTCTAATCGTGTACAAATCCTTTATAACAAGAGTCGGAGCAGGCCCACTTCCAGGAGAAATGACAAAAGAGGAAGCCGTCAGCAAAAACTGGTTTGAGACTGCTGCGGGAACAGGACGCGATCGACGCTCTGCCCCCTTTAACTTCGAATTAGCGAGAAAGGTAGCCAAGATTAACGGCGCCACACAAGCCGCTTTGACAAAACTTGACAGCATATTTCCTAGCTGTCGAGGAGCACGAAAATTTGAAGACCTTCCAACTGAAGCAAAACAATTCATAAGAGAAGTTGAAAATCGAAGCGGCGTACCTGTAGTTCTCGTCGGCACAGGACCGGAAGCCCTAGACATCATCGACAGAAGAGAATAGAAAAGTTTTATCTGGCAGCCCAACTCTTCAATCACGATTGAGGCAACGCATAGATGCTCTCTTTCAAAAGTTGCAGAAAAGCTTCAGTTAGTTTAATGGTGCTCTTGTTTGTGGCAGGATTGCTAGTGGGCGGAATGGTTATTCTCTTCATAACATTCAATGAAATAACTGCTCTAGAAAGGGAAGTTGCGGGGCTTCAAAGTCAGTTGTCAACGCTTCAAGGTTCCCAGAACGTTACATCCCAAAACATAACAATCTATCAAAACGGTACCGCACTTGCAGATATTTACAGCAACGTGCGAGATTCCATAGTCCTTGTTCAAGGAAGCACAGCAGACGGAGAAGTTCAAGGTTCCGGCTTCATCTATGCCTACGCGGACAGAGAAGTCGTAATCACGAATTACCATGTGGTTCAAGGTACAACCAGTCTTAGCATTACTTTTTCAGACGGAAATGGTTATTCAGGGACAATCTTAGGAAGAGATCCCTACGCTGATATAGCCGTGTTATCTGTTGACGACGCGCCAGCAAGCCAATTTAAGCCTTTAGAAATTGTCAGCTCCTCAACGCTGCGCGTAGGTGAAACTGTAATCGCAATTGGAAACCCCTACGGGTTAGTCGGCTCTTTAACTACGGGAGTAGTGAGCGCACTTGGCAGAACGATAACCGAAGATTATGCTGGAGCGTTCTCAATAGCTAACATCATACAGACAAGTACGCCGATAAATCCTGGAAACTCAGGAGGTCCGCTTTTGAATGCCGTCGGAAATGTCGTGGGGATAACGACGGCAATTGTGTCTGACTCGCAGGGTTTGGGATTCGCTATTCCATCAAACACCATTCTAAGAGAATTGTTTGCCTTAATAACAACAGGAACATACAGCGGGCACTCTTATTTGGGCGTTACAGGACAAGACATGAGCTACGCTATGGCCCAAGAAATAGGCTCGAGTGTCACATACGGCTGGAGAATCGCCACAGTAGTAGCAGGAGGACCTTCAGACGGCAAGTTGAATCCTGATGATATCATAGTTGCCCTGAATGGAACCGCAATCAGAAACAATGATGACTTGGCAAGTTATCTTGAAGAAAAAACACTACCTGACGAAAGCTTAACCATTACCGCATTTAGAGGCAATCAAACAACAGACGTTAACGTTGTCCTGGGCACCAGACCCGCGCCAGCCGCATAGCTTCCAATTTAACAGTCCTTTCAAACATGAACGCGGGGACCTTTTGACTATCAGCTTTGGTCTTTCTCATATTCTGTTGACCCGTGTAGTCTTACGTGCGTTCTGTCTGAGATTGCCTATCCTCGGGGAAACAGCTATTTGCAACGAAGTGTAAGCAATTAACTGGTGTTTTGAGAAATGAGCAATGAACAAATGTTCTGTTATCAATGTGAACAGACAGCTAAGGGACAAGGATGTACGATTGTAGGCGTCTGTGGAAAGACTCCTGATGTAGCCACACTTCAGGATTTGCTGGTCTACCTTCTCAGGGGAGTTTCACAGTTAGCAATCGAAGCAGAAAAGATCGGCGTAAAGGACGAGCAACTTGGCGTTTTTACATGTAAGGCGTTGTTTGCCACGTTGACCAATGTGAACTTCGACGCTGACAGCATTGTCGAATACATCAAAAAGGCAGCAGAGTTGCGAGAGCAGTTAAGGTTGAAGATGCAAGCAAAGGGTGCATCGGTCAGTTTCAATGAAGGCCCAGTAACGTTGATTTTGGGAAAGACCAAAGAAAGTCTCATAGAACAGGGAAAACTTCTTGGGATAAAATCAGACCCTGCTGAAAACCCGGATCTGCATTCGCTTCATTGGCTTCTGACTTATGGCTTGAAAGGAGTAGCTGCCTACACCTACCACGCTTACCTTCTCGGAAAAAAAGACCCAGCGGTATTTGCTTTTGTACATCAAGGGCTAGCAGCAACCTTGGACAAGTCTCTAGGCGTTGATGAATTCGTGGAATTGGTGATGAAATGCGGCGAAGTCAACATCAGGGCTATGGAGCTTTTGGATGCAGGAAACACGGAAACCTATGGTCACCCCATCCCCACAAAAGTTCCTCTTGGGGCGAGAAAAGGAAAGGCAATATTGGTTTCTGGACATGACCTGATTGATCTGAAGGAAATCCTAAAGCAGAGCCAGGGAAAAGGCATTTTTGTCTACACACACGGGGAGATGTTACCTGCCCATGGATACCCAAAACTCAAGGCATACTCTCATTTCTACGGTCACTATGGAACAGCGTGGCAAAATCAGCAAAGAGAATTCGCGGAATTTCCAGGAGCCATACTGATGACGACAAACTGCATACAGAGACCAATGGAGAATTACAGGAACAACATTTTCACGTCAGGGCCGGTGGGTTGGCCTGGAACGCCACATGTTGAAGGAAAGGACTTTTCCCCTATCATAAACAAGGCTTTGGAATTGCCAGGATTTCAGGAGGACAAAGAAAGCAAATATGTTACCGTAGGGTTCGGGAGAGACACTGTACTGAGTATAGCTGGAAAAGTCATAGACGCCGTGAAAAATGGGCATATACGACGGTTTCTGCTGGTAGGAGGATGCGATGGTGCAAAGCCGGGAAGAAGCTACTATACCGAGTTTGTTGAGAAAGCGCCCCGGGACACTGTTGTACTGACGTTGGCTTGTGGAAAATTCAGGTTCTTCGACAAGGACCTAGGTACTATTGATGAAATTCCAAGGCTTCTGGATATGGGTCAGTGTAACGATGCGTATTCTGCTGTCAAAGTAGCTCAAGCTTTAGCAGACGCCTTCAATGTGCAAGTGAACGACCTGCCTCTGTCGCTTGTGCTTTCTTGGTACGAACAGAAAGCTGTTGCCGTCCTGTTGTCGCTGCTTTACTTAGGAATAAAGAACATTCGCATCGGGCCAAGCCTTCCAGCGTTCATAACACCGGGCATCTTGAAGGTGCTGGTTGAAAAGTTCAACATAATGCCGATAACAACTGTTGAGGCAGACTTGAAGGCAATCATGAACTAAACAGCGCAAGTGCATACGAAGGTTTTTTTTGTCCCTTTTTTTGGAACCTTTAATCTTTTTCTTCTTGGTCCGGTGTGAAAGAAAACGCATACGGATTATCGTCTTTCAATTGGAACGAACGATCTTCCGAATTCTCCAATATACTCCGACGACGGTCGGAGCAGAACCGCATCTTGGTACTGTTCGATTACATGAGTGGTCCATCCCAAGGTCCTGCTTGATGCAAAGAATGGCGTGAAGAATTCTTTGGGGACCCCGAGAGCATTAAGTACCACGGCCGCGTAGAAGTCAACGTTTGGAAAGATTTTCTTCTTGTCGTGGACGACGTTTTCGATTTTCATGCATGTCTTGTACAGGTTGAGGGTGGCAGTACGATGGCATAGATTTTCAGCTATCGATCTGAGATGTTTTGTTCGCGGATCTTCCGCTTTGTAAACACGGTGACCGAAACCCATTATTTTTTTCTGGTCATCCAGCATTCCTTGAATGTATTCTTCCACTTCTTCTTCAGTATTAATATCATCTAGCATGAGCATCACCTTCTCACAAGCTCCGCCATGCAAGGGCCCTTTAAGTGTTCCAACGGCTGAAGTAATGGCTGAATAGATGTCTGAATTTGTGCTCGCCGTCACCCTTGCAGCGAACGTGGAGGCGTTGAATCCGTGGTCGGCATGTAACGTCATGAAGCGATCTATGGCCTCTTTTTCTTGGTGGTCTGCGGTTTTCCCCTTGAACAAGTAAAGGAAGTTTTCGGCGAAGCCGTATTCTTGGTTTGGAGCGACAAGCTGCTGGTCTGTACGTGTTCTGTGAAGAGTAGCAACTATTGTGGGGACCTTCGCCACCAGCTCTATTGCCCTCCTTTTATTTGCTGCATCCGAATGGTCATTTGGGTGAGGGTCGTATTCACTGAGATGAGAGACTTCTGATCGCAAAACTTCCATAGGGTGGCAGTTTTTCGGGGCGACTCTGATCCTTTTGATTACTCGCTGAGGCAGCTTCATCTCCGAAACAAGCCGTGATCTAAACTCATCCAACTCCTTTGCGTTAGGGAGCTTGTTGTATAATAGAAGGTGCGCTACCTCTTCATAGCAGACTCGTTCCACGAGATCATCAATGTCATATCCCAGGTAGTAGAGTGTACCATTCGAATTGACATAGCTGATCTTGGTCTCAGCTGCAGCAACATCTCTCAAACCTCGAACGACAACGCGTTCCTGTTTTTCGCTCATCTTCTTCATCATCCTTTTGCGTCTATTATGCGCAAGCTCGAATTGGAATAGACGGAGTGCGCTTGTGTTCACGTTAGAGCAACGTAAAGACTGTGCTGCCTTAATCAAATGTTTATAACCAACGCTTTGTCTTGCGTGAACTACAGTATAGTCAAACATTGAAGTTGGTGTTTAAAGCTTTTTCGAAGAAATGAACCAAGATTCAGGTTCAACTTGTGTGGGAGAGCTTGAGCGTCCTCTCTATTAAGAACTCAATTGACAATACTCTCGCTGTTCGGAGAAAGAGTAGCGAGAACAAACGCAAAGGTCTGTACCTTAGGTCTTTTGAACTCGGTTTTTAGATTTTTGTTTGTTTATCCTGGCTTTGGTTTTGGTTTTCAGTTTTTTCATCAACCAAGCCATATTCTTCCCAAGGTCTTCCATGGTTTTCATCCCCTCTTCGTCTTTTTCGACGTCTCCTTTTTTACCCCCTATCCCTATGTTCCAGTAAGATGAGCCAGGGACAATCATCTGACTTATCAGGAAAAAGTGGTTTATAGCGTCGAAAGTTGGCATCCCGCCAGCTCTTCTGACTGCAACAACTGCCGCACCGACTTTTCGTTTGAACATATCTGAATTAGCGCGTGCCACATAGCCTGCCCTGTCAATCAATGCCTTCATCTCAGGCGTCATCATCGAAAAATACACTGGCGACCCCAATATTATGCCATCTGAATCAGCCATCATTTTGATGTACGTGTTAACCGGGTCATCCTCGATTACGCATCGTTTGTTCTTGGTCTTAAAGCAAGTTCGGCATGCGTTGCAGCCCTTTAGATGTTTTCCTGAAAGTTGAATCATCTTGGTCTCAAAGCCTTCTGTTTCAAGAACTTGCATAACGCGGCTAAGGAGCAAGGCCGTGTTGCCATTTCTCCTGGCGCTTCCGTTAAAAGTCACTACTTTCAAGCTATTTCTCCAAATGTAGAGTCAATTGATTAGAATAAAAGAGTAGTGTGCATATTTTACGGCATAGACAGCAATTCTAGAATGACCACTTACGTTGGTAGAGAGAAATAACGTCGCCTTAGAAGATACTCGTCCGGCTTAAGGCAAAGTTATCAGCGGAGTAAGGGAAACTAGCAGGGGAGCAATCAGCAAGGCAGTCATGTTTGTGAGTTTCATAAAAATGTTCAAAGATGGGCCAGCCACGTCTTTCAAGGGATCGCCGACCGTGTCCCCAACTACTGCTGCAGTGTGTGTTGGAGTTCCCTTCAGCCAGAAGGCTTTAGCCTCTATACTTTTCTTTGTATTGTCCCACAATGCGCCCCCGAAAATGAAAAATGACGCTAACAACGCCGCAGTGCAGGTACCACCCAAAAGCATTCCCCCTAAAGCAAAGGGTCCAAGTATTAGTCCCATCAGTATCGGTGAGGCTAATGTCACAAAAGTGGGCAAGAGCATCTTTTTCAAGGCATTCTTCGTACTGATGTCAATGCATTTGTCGTAATCAGGTTTATCCTTCCCCTCTAGAATACGAGGGTTAGCTTTGAATTGTCTTCTAACCTCATTTACCATGTCGAAAGCTCCTTTAGCTGTTGCATCAACCGTGAATGACGAAAAAAGAAAAGGCACAGCTGCGCCGATTAGAATCCCAAATACAAAAGCCTGGCCCAACCTGGCTGACCAAAGCCCTACAACTTGACTGTATGTGGCAAAAAGCACGACAGTGGAAACCGTTCCTGAAGCAGTGGCAAAAGCCTTCGCGTAAGCCTTTGTAGTGTTACCCGTAGCATCAAGTATTTCTAAGGCTCCATTGGTTTTTGCAGTAATTCCAGCCATTTGCTCTATTCCCTGAGCATTATCGCTGATAGGTCCGAACGCGTCGCCAGCCATGATTATTCCAATGGTCAAGTCTGTTCCCAAGTTGGCCGCTACAACACCGAAAATGGACCCATTGGTTATGATGTAGGAGAATATCACTACCCCAATCATTGAAAGAAAGGGCAAAAATGGACTTTGAAGTCCGTATGCGAGGCCCGTTATCAGATTCATGGCAACGCCTCGCTTGGAGGCCTCTTCCATATGCATGACTGGTCTACCCGACGTCGAAATATAGTATTGGACGACGAGTCCGACTGCTGTGCTAGCCACAATTCCGCTTAATGCACAATAGAATATGCGCATGTCATTCAGCAACCAGATAGAAATAATATAAGCCCCAACGATGGCGATTGCGGCTGCGGTCAGCAGTCCTATGTTGAAAGAATTTATCGGTCTGACGTGTTTCCATCCTCTAACTGCAAATACCCCCACTATGGTGGCTGTTACCCCTAAAATCCCCAGGGCAAATGGAAACATCAAGGTTTTTTCTAGACTTGTTGTGCCGAGAAAAAGGCTCCAGGCCACAATCATGGCGGTCACAAAATCATCGCTGATCGACTCAAACAGGTCTGAGCCTCTTCCAGCGCAATCTCCAACGTTATCCCCCACTTGGTCTGCGATGACAGCCGGGTTTCTGATATCATCCTCTGGGATGTTTTCTTCAATCTTTCCAACAAGATCGGCTCCTATGTCAGCTGCTTTCGTAAAAATGCCACCTCCAAGCTGCGCAAACAAAGCGGCCAGGCTTGCTCCAAATCCGTATCCAACGAGCAATCCTGGATCCCGATAACCGTAGACTATATACAGCACGCTGATCCCGAGGAGGCTCAACCCTACTACAGACAAACCCATAACAGCCCCGCCCCTGAACGCAAGAGTAAACGCTCGGGCGGAGGATTCCATCGCAGCTCTAGTTGTTCTAACGTTTGCCCGAACGGCAACATTCATTCCAATATAGGCTGCGACCAAAGAGAGAGATGCACCAGCGTAAAAAGAAATCACCACTTCCACGGAACGAAAAATTATTGCAATCGGCAGCGAAAACAATGCCACAAACAACAAAATCGTTCTGTACTGTCTTTTGATAAAGGTCTTGGCACCGTTCCTAATGTATCTAGCAACGTCACGCATTTCAGGCGTTCCCGGGCTTTGACGTTGAATTGACCACGTCAAATACGCCACTATAGCCATTGCAGATGCTCCCGCCAGCAGAGCAATCCACGCCAAGATCATGTCTTAGATTCCTCAAACTTTTTCGGATATTGAACTTTCCTTGTATAAATTCAACCCTACGAGAGCCGTCCTATTAAGGCTTAAGTCAGAGTACAATATTCCGGTCAATCAAACACCGGGGGATTTGTGCATAAGCCTAACGGGGCAATTATTGGAGTAAAAGCGAAAATGTATTATGTCATTATTGCGTAACATCTGATGTTGGTTTAACAATGCAGGATAAAGTCAGAATACTTGTCGGTTACGACGCTTCCAAACAATCAAAGAGAGCCCTTGATGAGGCAATCACGATTGCCAAGAAATTCTCAGGTTTCATAAAGGTAATCAGCGTCTACGGTAGAGGCTTGCAGGAAAAAGCCGAAACCAGCGTCATCGAAGTGAGAGAAACCTTGAACAAAGAGAAAGTCGAGTACGACATTGAGCTTGTTGTGGGCTCTAATCCCGCCAAAACTCTCGAAACCACGGCCAAGAAGGAAAATTACCACCTTATTGTTATAGGCAGCAGAGGCCTTGGAAACACGGCGTCGCTGCTCTTGGGAAGCGTTTCAAGACAAGTGGTCAGCAATGCAGAGTGCAATGTTCTAGTCGTAAAGAATCAATAGCGCTGTTTGCTTTTGCGCAGCGATGGATTTCTCAGTTAACAGTTTTTAGATTTCGCTCTATTGCCTTTAGGGGCTTCTGCCTTCATAGAAGAATAGTCCAGAGTGGATTCAATGGCTTTATATACTAAGAATAAGAAAAGGAAATCGGGGATGATTGTGGCAGAGAGTGGTTCAGGTGCAATAAGATGGGTTAACGTGTTGGCCTTCGTTCTGATGGTCTTGGTAAACGGCCTAGCAGGCAGCACCACGATTCTCGGCGGAAAAAACACTGCTCAAATTTCTGATGCAAACCCGACTCTGGTGACTCCAGCCGGTTACGTGTTTTCCATCTGGGGAATCATTTACGTGCTGTTGGGGATTTTCGTAGTCTTTCAAGCATTACCGAGTCAACAAGGCAAAGAATATCACAAGAAAATTGGCTTGCTTTTTGCATTGAGCAGCTTGGCTAACATAGTGTGGCTCTTTCTATGGCAGTTTGAATATCTTGCCTTTTCTGTCGTTCTCATGCTGCTACTTCTGACAACTTTGATATCGATCTATCTTAGGTTGCGCGTCGGTAAATCTGATGCCGCTTTGCGTGAGAAACTGGCGGTTCATCTGCCCTTCAGCGTTTACTTGGGTTGGATCACGATAGCCACGATTGCGAATGTTTCCGTTACTTTGGTTTCAGTAGGATGGGACGGTTTCGGGATAAACGCCGAAACATGGGCGGCTCTCGTTGTCATTGTAGCTCTCATTATTACATTACTTGTTGTCGCTACAAGGAAAGATGTAGCCTATGCCTTAGTGATTATCTGGGCTTTAGTAGGCATTGCGGTAAAGCAGAGTGGAAATCAAACAATTGTCATGTTGACAGAAATAAGCGCTATTGTCGTGGCCCTTGCGGTTGTTGCCACAATCCTCCTCACTAAGTTAATGCGCAGATGAACGTTTGTGTTGGATCTGAGGGTTCGACAAGAAACACGTCATAGAATAATCAAGATATTCGCGCCATCTGATTTTGTCAGACCGCACTAAATGTTCAACATATCAACAGCGCTTAGAACTTGACTGTTCGGGAAAAGGAAATAAATCTCCAATGCGAAGTCAACTGTACCCTTGTTGTTCAAAAGTGGGGCCGTCGTCTAGCATGGATTAGGATACATGCCTGGGGCGCATGCGATCCTGGGTTCAAATCCCAGCGGCCCCACCATCTCTAATGAGAAAAAGTACTTTCATAAGCAAAACATACTGGGTTCTCGCGTAGCGATGATTTTGGTTCTTTTCAAGCTAAATTTGCCACCAAGAAAGTTGAAAGGTTGAAAATGGACCTATTCTTCTTTTTTATCTTCTTCTAATGTCTTAATCACTTCTTTTAGCGTTTGCCTCGGTTTTTTCTTTCTTCTAAAATACCCAAAGACAAACGCTATTATTTCAAAAACTGACAAAATAACTAAACCGATCCAGAAAAAAGATGGGAAAAAAAAGGCAATAACAAAAAATATGACTAGTCCAGAAATAGAAAGAGTTGTTTCAGGCAACAACTTCATAGTAGTCGCTTTGCTTGGAGATGTTTATTAGACTTGTGGATGCTGAGAGCGCAGGCACGAATCTCGAAAAAGAAAAAAGTTCATTAACGCGGGACGAACCGAATTTGTCTCATATCACAGTAGACTACAATAATAATGAGGAACGAATTGAGTGCCATGCTTAAACCCCTCAGTAAACATAGGTCTTCAATCTTAATGGCTCTCGGTTTGGCAGCCTTCATATTGTACCTTGGGGTCTTCATCAGGTTTGACTCACTGCTGGAACTCCTCAGCTCTCTCAACCTTGGACAATACGCCCTCTATTACTCCATCGCCATCGCAGCTCTTGTCCTTGGTGTATTTTTTGATTCCCTTATATGGTACTACCTACTCGAAGGACTGCAAGTTAAAATCAAACTCGCCAAAGTATTCTTTTACAACTGGGTCGGCAACTTCGTAGAGATGGTTATTCCTTGCGAGACCGTATGCGGAGAAGTGACCCGAATATATTTGGCTCAAAAAGATACCGGTAGCAAAGTTGGAGCCTCGGCCGCACCGGTGATTAGCTCACGAATTCTAAGCACCATCGTCTATACGGGAGGATTGTTCGTTGGCTCGATAATACTAGTCACCACCCAAAAACTGCCCATCTACTTACTCGGTACACTCCTTCTCGTATCGATCGGAACGTTAGGAATGATAGGAGCCATTTTCTATCTTGCCCTAAAAGAAGGTGCAGCTGAAAAACTAGTTAACTTCGTAATACGACTCGTTAAAATCATAACCAAGAACCAAGCTAAACTTGAACAACGAAAAGAAAAACTGCAAAAATCCCTATACTCTTTCACCGAGGCCTTCCAAACCTACAAGAAACATCCAAGACTTCTGATAAAACCTGCAGTTTTCGCCGTAATAGCTTGGCTATTCACTCTACTCATATACTTAATGGTTTTTTACTCACTAAACTTCACCAGCATATCTATAGTCGACCTGGCCGTGGTCTACTGCGTCTCCGCAACCGTTGAAACACTCACCTCCGGTTTCCCAGTTGGCGCAGTCGAAATAACTATGATAAACCTCTACTCGGCACTCTATGTGCCCCTTGTCATCGCTGGCGCCGCAACAACCCTCATCAGACTCTTAACTTTCTGGGTCCAAGTATTGGTTGGCTACCCCATCCTTCAAGTAACAGGTCTAAAACAGGTACTGAAGA
>Ga0105101_10001198_pt1 | contig 11255 bp, 9 predicted proteins | sample PPLLak21cMay2015_2_FD_87037 | JGI IMG/M metagenome (GOLD analysis project Ga0105101, IMG submission 87037) | Freshwater sediment microbial communities from Prairie Pothole Lake near Jamestown, North Dakota, USA - PPLs Lake P8 Core (1) Depth... | ecosystem: Environmental > Aquatic > Freshwater >...
CAATGCTAAGCCGCCAAATCTATAAATTTGCAAGAAACAATTTTACACTTCAGGTTTTCGAAAGAAATTTTAAAGCGATTCTGGGTGATATCATGAAAAGTGAGAACTGATACCTATAATCTGTGTGGACAAAAGTTCCGGGAGAATTAATAACTTTTGAACTATGAATAATCCTTCGGTAAGCGAGAAATTTGACATTGACCACAGGGAGAAGGTGATCCTGAATCTTTTCTGGATTGGATTTATTATTTATACTTCAGCTTTTGCGCTTTCCACAACAACACAGGTTAATTATGTAGTCTGTAACATCTTACAGGTATTGGGGATATTCATCTTTATTCCGTCTGCATTCTTACTGATCAGATTTAAAATTGAGAACTCCTACCTGAGAACACTTTTTATCTTGTATTGTCTTTGGATCGCTGGAGTAATTATCAGAGGATTTCTATTTGATTATGACTTCATTAAATTGATGCTATTCAATGCCTATGAATCGGTTTTCATATATCTGGCACCTCTGATACTATTGTTTCCAAAAAAGCTTCATTACATCAAAATACTTTTTAATGTTATTATTGTTGCGGGTTTGATATATGTTGCTTTCGACTTGATTTTTATAAAGGACCTCCTGATTAACTATGATATAAAGAACAGCCAGGCAATCGTTGAATATTTTTCCAAAACTCTGAGCATACCATGTGGGTTTGTTCTGCTTACATATATTTACCATAGCCGGAACCGGAACTTCATTGCTTTATCTATCATAATACTGACCTTCCTGTTAGCACTTATCAGAGCTCGCAGGGGTCTGGCTTTTATGGCAATGTGTCCATTAGTAGCCTCTTATTTTGTTTACTGGGTCTATTCGAACAACAAATCTTTAAAACTGGTCTTTCCTTTAGGCTTGTTTATATTAATGGCTGCCGGAATTGCGTATTCACAGTCAATTATTACTTTCCTCGGCGAAAACAGTACAACGAGTTGGTTTCTTGACCGATTAACACAGGACACAAGAAATGAAGTTGAGCAATATTTCTATATGGATTTGAAACCCAGGGACTGGGCAATAGGAAAAGGAATAAACGGACAGTATTATTGCCCCGGCGTAGTTGACGGAGAGGGCAGGGTGTCGATCTTCAGAAGGGGCATTGAAACCGATTATCTTACAATCATTTTAAAGGGCGGCATCATCAGTCTGGCCTTAATGATGCTCATTTCGGTCCCTGCGATTATTAAGGGTCTGTTCACCTCCAAAAACATGCTTTCAAAAGCTGCCGCAATCTGGATTTTATTCTATCTGATTGATCTGTATCCGGTACCCGTAACTACATTTACTTTAAACTATCTGATGGTTTGGATCTCTATAGGTATTTGTTACTCTGAAGAGATTAGTAACTTATCAGATAGTGAAATAACTGACTATTTACGTTACAAAGCTGAGGCGATCAGTCATTCACCTTAAATTTCAAAGTAACTACGCAGGCAAAAAAAATTCTAATTAAGTATTTTCAACTTTCCTGTCCCGACATGAGTTATGTTTAAAAGACTTTAATAAGACAAACATTCTAATTTAGTTATCAAAAAAATGTCCTTCCCAAATGTCTTAATTTTTGGTCAGCCATTTAATAATTATTCCGGTGGTGGGATCACATTAACAAATCTTTTTAAAGGCTGGCCGAACGATAAAATTGCTGTTGCCTACATCGGACATGGGCTTGCAAATGTTACAACCGATGTTTGCGATACTTACTATCAGCTGGGGAGGGATGAGCGTAAATGGCTGTTCCCGTTCAATCTGATCCAGAGAGATTTCCCCTCAGGACTGAAAACGATTAACCCGCATAAGGCAGCACCGGTCAATTCTATTCAGAAAGGATTGAGATATAAGCTTGTCAACCATTTCTTCTATCCATTCCTGGAATGGATCGGTATTTTTCATTTTGCATCGGGTATTTCATTGTCAGAAAGGCTAAAAGACTGGCTGAATGAATATAAACCGGAAGTGCTGTATCTTCAGGTCTCTAACAGGGAGGAGATATTTTTTGCGGATGAATTGATTGATTATCTGAAACTGCCGGTTGTCATACACATGATGGATGATTGGCCTTCAACAATCAGTAACAAAGGACTTTTCAGGAATTTTTGGAAAAGAAAGATCGACAGGGAATTCAAACAATTGCTTGGCAGGATCAATGTACATTTAAGTATAAGCGATGCCATGTCGGATGAATATAGGAAGAGATATAAAATTAAGTTTAAAGCATTTCATAATCCAATCGAAACAAAACTATGGCTTCCGCATACGAAAAAGAATTTTGAATTACACAAAGACTTTGTTAAAATCCTTTATTCGGGGCGCATTGGCATTGGGATAGCAGAGTCATTAGTAGAAGTTGCTTCTGCATTGGAGGAAATCAATCGTGAAGAGTTGAAAATAAGGCTTTTTATTCAGACACCCACTAAGGAAACAGGGATCTTATCCCGACTTCAGAAATTTGATTGTGTGGTAATTAATCCATTCGTAAGCCTGGAACAATTACCTGAGATATTTTCTGAAGCCGATATACTTTTGCTGGCAAATGATTTCAACAGGGAGGGCATTGATTATCTGAAACTTTCAATGCCGACCAAGGCATCTGAATATATGGTTTCAGGAACCCCAGTACTGGTTTATTCACCTGAGGAAACAGCCGTTTCAGGATTCTTCATGAGAAATAAATGCGGCGTTTGTGTTACAAAGCATGATAAAAAAGAACTGATCGTGGCAATTAAGAATCTTGCCGGAAACGAAGATTACAGAAAGAAAGTAAGTCAGAATGCTGTGGAATACGCAAAAGAAAAATTTGATTCGTTAAAAGTGCGCGAGGAATTTCAAAATATGATAATAAGCTTAAAATAAACCTAAATATTATGTTCACTAACAAGACACTTTTAATTACCGGGGGCACTGGTTCGTTCGGTAACGCAGTACTTCGCCGGTTTCTGGATACCGAAATTAAAGAAGTTCGCATTTTCAGCCGGGATGAGAAGAAACAGGATGATATGCGCCAGCTTTACCAAAACCCGAAGATTAAATATTATATTGGCGATGTCAGGAGTACTGAAAGCATAAACAGTGCAATGAAGGGCGTTGATTTTGTATTCCATGCTGCTGCCCTGAAACAGGTACCATCCTGTGAATTCTTTCCGACAGAAGCCGTCAGAACAAATGTCCTGGGATGCGAAAATGTTCTGAATGCTGCTCTTGAGCACAAAGTCAGCAGGGTGATTGTGTTGAGTACCGATAAAGCTGTTTACCCGATCAATGCCATGGGTATGTCGAAGGCTCTCAGTGAAAAAGTGATGATTGCAAAATCGCGGAGCCTCAATGGCTCCGGAATGGTATTCTGTGGAACCAGGTACGGGAATGTCATGGCTTCGCGTGGATCAGTAATACCATTGTTTGTAGATCAGATAAAAAAAGGGGGTCCGGTAACAGTGACCGATCCGGACATGACCAGGTTCATGATGACGCTTGACGGGGCCGTTGATCTTGTCATCTTTGCCTTCCGGAATGGTAACCCCGGTGATATTTTTGTCCAGAAATCCCCTGCGTCAACAATCGGTGTTCTCGCAAATGCCCTGTTGGAATTGTACAGGACGGAAATCCCTCTGAAGATAATAGGAACAAGACATGGCGAAAAACTATATGAAACACTTGTGAATAGAGAAGAAATGGTCAAAGCACAGGATATGGGCAACTATTTCAGGATTCCTGCAGATACAAGAGACCTCAATTATAACAGATATTTTATAGAGGGGGAAGCACAGATTTCCCAAATAGAGGATTACACTTCGCACAATACTTACAGGATGAACCTTGAAGAAACAAAAGATCTGCTGCTGAAACTTGATTTCATAAGGGAAGATATTGGAAAAATAAACTGAAAATTGGAAGAATTCAGCCGATAGTCAAAATAAGATGACTAAATCAAATGAACGGACCAAATTGGATTTATTCGTTGAAATCCTGAAAGATCCGGATCGGAAGCCACTATTGAGGATGATTTATGAGACTTTCTATCTGTTTCTTATTTATAAAGAAGTACCTGTTCATTATTTCAGCAGATATCTTTTTAAAAAGGATGTATCTAATATCAGGGATTATTTACCTAATAAATTTTTAGGTGAAAAACTTATTCACCTTTTTAATGACAATAGAGTCAAGGAGGTATTAGACAATAAATTGTATTTCGACCTTTTTTACCGCCAGTTTAACGTGAATCTTCCAAAAATCGTAATGTACAATCACAGAAAGATATTTATAGCCGGTGATAAAACATTGGAAGTAAAAAATTCTCATGATTTTAAGGTCCTGCTTGGGACTGTATTTAAACTAAATCCTCAGTGGGAATCGATTATGGTAAAGAAAACATACGCGAGCTCAAGCGGGAAGAATATTTACAAGTTGTTTTTGTATCAGCTTGAATCAAATCCTGAAATAGTCAATGAAATATATTCTGAGGTTATCAAATCGGAATTTTTGTTTCAGGAAACAATAAGGCAGCATTCCGATTTGGAAAAACTTAATCCTGCATGCCTGAATAGTATACGGATCGATACATTTACTGACATTGACGGGGAAGTAGGCATAATGTCTGCATACTTGAGGATGAGTATGAACAATAATCATGTGGATAATATCAGTTCGGGAGGGTGTTTGGTTGGAATAGTACTTCAGACTGGCCGGCTGAAGAAATTCGGGTATTCAACACTGCAAAGACTGGGTGTAAAAATATTGACAGAACATCCGGTAACTAAAACTGTCTTTGAGAATTTTAGTATTCCGTTTTTTCCTCAGGTTCAGTCACTGGTATTAAATGCAGCAAGCCTCATGCCTGGGTTGCGTTTGGTCGGATGGGATGTGGCCATTTCAGAATCCGGACCCGTGCTGATAGAAGGGAATTCGGATTATGCAATGTCCGGGAATGATTTCTCATATGGAGGATATCTGTCCAATCCGACTTTCAGGAAAGTTCTGAATGAGATCAATTATCTTTGAATTTCCAATCCGGTAAGTCAGGTTGTAATTAAGTTTAGCTGACGCCAACAAATAAGACGTGTAGAGCATTGTTACCCAGATATTTATGGCCTCAGATAAATCACAAAACCAGTATATATTAATTACTTCCATGAATTTCCCGGATGGAGGTGCAGGGGGAACATATCTCAACCTTTTTTGCCGCGGATTGAAAAACAATGGAAGATCCGTCAGGGTACTGCTGCTTAAAGGACATGCCTTTGGAAACTACGTTTATAATGGTCCAAAAAGGAATAAAACCCCGGAAGGTGTCCCATATACCTACCTTGGTTTTAAACAAAGACCAAATAACAAATCGCTCAAGATAATTGATGAATTTGTAAGCTTTTGCCGTTTGATTATTTTTCTGTTTTCCCTGGTTGGTAAGGGTAAAACTACCAGAATTCTGGTCTATAACAGCGATTTGCTCTTTAATATTCCAATTCATTTGGCCTCGAAAATATTCAGATTTAAGATTATAAAATTTGTTGCTGAAATCATTGACAGATCAGAATTCCCGGACTCATTTTTTGGAAAAGTCAAGAGGTTTGGATATATTTTCAACTATAAGTATTTAAACAGATCGGCAAATAAAATAATTGTATTCAGCAGTTATTTAAAAGATGAATACATCAGGATGGGGTTTAAAGGGAACAATATAATTGTTCAGCCAAATCTGACTGATTTTGACTTCTGGGAACCAGACAGTGTTGAGCTTAAGTATAAACTCGGATACAGTGGTGCACCGTATTTAAAAGATGGCTTGTCTGACTTATTCATGGCTATCAGTTTGTTGAAGGGAAGCAACTTAAAAATTAACTTACTGGTAATAGGTGATGCTACCTTTGGGGAAAGCTTAATCCCAGCGTTGAAAGCTGAATGTCAGAAACTGGGAATTGGAGATAATGTTGCCTATACAGGTCTGGTTGAATCGTCAAAAGTGAAAAGTTACCTGTCAGAATGCAGAATCCTTACAATAACCCGCCCCTCAACTGTCCAGACAAAGGCCGGATTCCCTACAAAACTGGGCGAGTACTTTGCTACCAAAAAGCCGGTTCTTGCAACAAATTTTGGTGACATGGCAAAATATTTTACTGATGGCCGGGACATCGTAATGGCTGAATGCGGAAATCCTGATTCAATCGCACGAAAAATTTTATGGATGCTTCAAAACGAAGACGAACTGGAGTCAATTTCGAAAAGAGGTTATGAAAGAGCCAGGGAACTTCTGGAGTACAATAAATCTGTGAACAGGATTATAAATTCGCTGGAGATAAAACATGCAAATTAATCTTACTGCCGGAGAACTGGCCGGGTTACAACTTAATCTGTTATTATTTTAATTAGATTTATCGATCTGAATGAAAAGACTTGTCATACTGACTGACGAAGATTCGGAATTCCTTGTATCCAAGACTGACTTTAAAAATTATACCTCAATGGATATCGGGAAAATTGTAAAATATTTTACCTCCCTCCAATATGAAGTAAAGGTCTGCAAATTCAGTGAGCTGGATCTCAGAGAAGACTTCAATGGGGTCAATGTTTTATATCAGTCCTCAGAGATACCCGGTTCATTCTATAAACGCTACATCGAAAACCTGATTTACTTCCTTGAGAAGCGGGGAGCGGTTCCGCTTCCGAAATATGAATATCTGAAGGCTCATCACGACAAAACCTTTATGGAGTTGTTGAGGCTGGGGTTTGCGGATGAGTCTTTGAAAACACTCGACAGCCTTTGTTACGGGTCATGGGTCGACGCCAGGAACTACAACCGGAATTTCCCCGTGGTTGTAAAACAGGCATCGGGCTCAGCGGGCTCGGGTGTCTTTCTGGCAAGGAACAAAAAAGAGTATGACAGGTATGTTAAGAGAGCAGGCCGCTTAATAGTTGCACATGATATCGCTGCCTACTTCATCGGGTACTTCAAAAAATGCGTCAAGAAGCTACTTAAACGCGTCGATCCTTCAAAATCAAAATATTACTGGCGCTATAATACATCTCCCCTAAGTTCCTCCATTGTGATCCAGAAATTTATTGAAGGATTAAAAGGAGATTATAAAGTGCTTGTCTTTGGGGCCAAATATTACTTCATGTACAGGAAAAACAGGGAAAATGATTTCAGGGCAAGCGGAAGCGGAATGTTTTTCAATGTTCCGGATGAAGAACATATGGGATTGCTGGATTTTGCCCGGAAGTTGACTATTGAAATTGATTTTCCCATTATCGGAATGGATATCGGATTTAATGGCAGGGAATATCATTTGATTGAATTTCAAATGATCGATATGGGCCCTTCGGCTCTGCAGAGATCGGATTACTGGTACGAATTTCATGACGGAAGATGGATAAAATATGACGGTAAATCAAATCTCGAAGAGGAATTTTCGAGAGCTGTTGAAAATTACCTCAATCGCACCTCCGGGACCATTCAGTTCACCTGTGATTAATTTCATCCAGTACCTTTCTGAATGTGGGATTGGAGAGATAGCCTCCAAACATAAGATCATTGCTGTTAATTCCATAATCGGAATTTCCCTCAATCAATACAGGTCCTGATTCTCCAATAGCAACATCCCATCCCACAAGACGCAATCCGGGCATAAGGCCTGCTACTTTGAGTACAACCTCTTTGGCTTCTGCCAGACAGGGGATACTCAGATCTTCAAACTTTGTTTTTGTAACGGGATGCTCAGTCAATAATTTCACGCCGCTGACCTTGATTTTAGAATATCCGAATTTCTGAAGCTTACCGGTGTTAAGATTGATTGAAACCCCGCATCCACCTGCGATATTATTGTCAACATAACTGTTATTGGTGCTCATCTTAAGGAAACCTGAGATTATGTCAATACGGCCGTCTTTATCAATAAAGGTATCAAACCTGATTGTATTTAATGATGAGGGATTAAGTATATCTAAATCAGGATGTTGTTTAATCGTCTCCTGAAAAAGGAATTCTGATCTTAAGATATCGTTACAAAATTCGTTTATTGAATCAGTGCCTTCCATAAGTTCTTTCCGCGTTAGTTTGAAAATATTTCTGCCACTTGCACTGGCGTAAGTTTTCTTTATGAAAATGGAATCATAGGAAGGATTTTGATAAAATATGTCCTTTAAAAGCACTTTCAGATCATTAATATTTTTCACTTCAGTAGTTACATTACCGGTAACAAACTTGTGTTTATGGTTATACATGACAATCTTTGGAAGGCTGATATTGAATTGATTGTAAAATAGGTTGAAATACAATTTGTTATCCAGGACTTCCTTTTGTTTGCTATTATTAAACCGGGGTGTAATGTCCCTGATAAGTTTGTTTGGGAGATATTCCTTTATATTTGAAGTTCCATTTTTAAATAAATACCTGCTGAAATAGTGTACGGGCAGTTCTTTGTGAAGAAGTGTCAGATAAAACAACTCATACGCCATTAACATGATTGATTTGCGTTCCGGATCCCTCAGGATCTCTTTTAATTGCTCAAACCTGGTTCGTTTTCTTATGTCAGTCATTTTATTAAATTTTACTGGTAAATCTGATTCAACAAATTAATAAATATTTGAACTGGAATCCTATGGATAAAATGAAATCAGTAACATTTTTTATCGGGGGTGACCTGGCGCCAACCCGGTCGAATTATTTAAGTTTTGAAAAAGGGGATATTAAATCGCTGGTAGACGGGAAATTGCTGGATATGGTTTTATCTGTTGATTTCAGGATTTTCAATTTGGAAACTCCCCTCACCGATACGGAAAAGTCTATCTTAAAGGATGGACCCAGCCTGATTGCTCCAGCTCGCACTATAAATGGCATTAAAGCGCTTAATCCTTCAATTCTTGGTCTGGCAAATAATCACATTCTTGATCAGGATGAGCAGGGATTGAACCAAACCTTTGGGCTGCTTGAGGAGCACAAAATTTTGAAAGTCGGAGCAGGAGTTAATCTTGAGGATGCATCAAAGCCCCTCATAGTTGAGAAAAATGGGCATAAAATAGGAATTTACGCATGTGCGGAGAATGAATTTACAATCGCAGGAAAAAGAAGAGGAGGGGCAAATCCATTTGACCCGCTTGAAAGTCTCGACCATATATCCAAACTTAAAGAGCAATGCGGTTTTGTTTTAGTTTTACATCACGGGGGTAAGGAACATTACCGGTATCCGTCTCCAGACCTTCGGAAAGTGTGCAGGAAAATGGCCGAAAAAGGAGCCGACCTGATTGTGTGCCAGCATAGTCATTGCATTGGAGCTTTTGAAAAATATGGGGACAGTATCATAGTGTACGGTCAGGGCAATTTTCTCTTCGACCGCAGCGATAATGAATTCAGGAATACAGGTTTATTGCTGAAAGTAACATTGGACCACGTAATGACAGTTGATTTTCTCCCGGTCTGCAAAAAAGGGAATGGGGTAGAGCTTCCTTCACCTGAAACAGGGGAGGCTATTTTAAAAGATTTCCATATGCGTTCAAACCAGATTATGCTTCCCGGATTCGTTGAGAATGAATTCAGAAATTACTGCATCCTCAATGGCCAGTTCTACCTTGCCACACTTGCCGGTTTCGGCCGGATTGTCCGGAACATTGATAAATTGTTAAATGGGATCTTTTCAAGCGCGATCTACTCCCCAAAAAAAATGAGCCAGATCCAGAATCATGTTGAATGCGAATCACAGAGAGAATTACTACTGGAATATCTGCGGATCAGAAGAGGGGAAAATAATAACTAAAATTTCCAATAAAGAATTTTTTTTACAGAAAATTAGTCTTGACAATGGGAAGTTCGTCCATAGTAGTGCTATGCAAAACACTTGCAATCGGCGGAGCAGAGAAACAGGCCCTGACACTCTCAAAATTGTTTACAGAAAAACAATTGAATGCAGTTTTGGTAAACTGGTGCGGAGATATTATCGACACCAGCTATTACAATTTTATTAATGATAATTCAATTAAATATATTGGATTAGAAGGGAATAGTATCAAAAAATTCATCCAGTTCCTTAAGTTGATCAGGGAAGAGAAGGCTACAATTATCCTTTCGTACCTGACCCTGGCCAACTTCATTTCAGGAATAAGCAAGATATTTAACAGGAACATTCTCTCGATTGGAGGGATCCGTACCGAGAAACTACCGCCCTACAAGTTTTTTTTTGATAAACTGACACATAATTTTCTGAATAATGCGACTGTTTTTAATAATTATTCGGCAAAACACAAGTTTGAGAAAAAGGGATTTAAACCTGGAAAAATATTTGTAATTCACAATGCCATTAAGGTTCAGCAGGAAAGAGTAGAAAACAATCTGAAGGATGAATTGACTATAGTATCAGTTTCCCGTTTTGTTGAGCCGAAGGACTTCCGCACTGCTTTATTCTCTTTTAAGCAAGTGGTTGAAAATAACAGAGATAAAAAGCTGAAGTATTGTATTATTGGATATGGTCCGCTGGAAAACAAGATCAGGGAAATGGTAAACGATCTGAATCTGCAGGAAGAAGTTGATCTCCTGATCAATCCGCCGAATATCCAGGAGATAGTCAGAAAATGTGACATATATATCAGCACTTCCCTGTTTGAGGGTCTTTCCAATTCAATAATGGAAGCTATGGGTGCCGGTTTACCTGTCATTGCAACCAATGTAGGTGACAACACATACCTTGTAAGCAACCACTATAATGGATTTATTGTTCCATGCCGGGATATAGACTATATTGTGGAAAAGCTAGAATACCTGATAAAACATGAAAATGTAAGGAATGAATTTGGCAATAACAGTCTGAATAAAATGAAGGATGAATTTTCAGAAGTGAAACTGCTGGAGAACTACCTTAGTCTGTTTTCGAAATTGGAATCACAGGGGAGACTGTTACATAGTTAATAAAAACGTGATACAAAACGTTTAATGGCTGATACATCAACAAAGCCGGGGAGTTGAGCAGAAAACTGAAAATAGGGATCATGTCAGAAAGCTGGATGGTTCCGTATTGGGAACACATTATCATTCGAGAGCTCCTTGAAACCGGCTGCACTGAAACTGTATTTATTGTAAGGGATGGGAAGGAACATCCCCTGCATAAATCCCCGAAAGGTCAAACTTCATTATTCTTCAGAATACATCAGAAATTAGACCAACTGATTTTTCTCGGAAATAACAATGTCTTGATTAAGAAAGATCTGCATTCATTTGTGACAGATGCGGTTC
>Ga0105101_10001199_pt1 | contig 11253 bp, 11 predicted proteins | sample PPLLak21cMay2015_2_FD_87037 | JGI IMG/M metagenome (GOLD analysis project Ga0105101, IMG submission 87037) | Freshwater sediment microbial communities from Prairie Pothole Lake near Jamestown, North Dakota, USA - PPLs Lake P8 Core (1) Depth... | ecosystem: Environmental > Aquatic > Freshwater >...
AGCCAGGAGGCAGCGGAAGAGGCCCGCCGCAAGCCCTTTGCTCATCTTGCTCACCTGCTGGCAGTTGGTTCTCCCCCGCGGATGCGGTCAATAATCGGGCGTCAGCGACAACAAGTGAAATGCAGATCCTTGCCCTAGTCTTCCGCGCCCGATTTCTTCCCGGAGGACAGCGCCAGCACTCCTCCTATGATCAGGGACAGAAGCGGAATGGGGAAGTAGACAAGTGAACCGGCAAACGGATGTGTGGGCAATACGGAGACCACGTATCCTTGAGCGACATGCTCTGTAGCATACTCCTCAAAAGAGGCGAACCCGACGCCCAGAGCGCCCGCAGCCGCCAGCAGCATTATCATCCCCGCCAGGCTTGGCTTGGTTCGCACTAGTGCGGCACCCATAGCACCAAGCACTCCGATTGGCACGAGAGAGATCACCCACCACGGTGCCGAATCTTCACCTTGCCAGCCTATGGCCCCCGCGCCGCCACCCACGAAGTAGGTGATACCTCCGATAAGACCCAGAACCATTGCCGCTATCAGCATCTTGCCTCCTTCTCGATGACTCTGGCTATTCTATCACAAGCGCGTCCGGACGGGACTGCGTGGTCTCTCTCGGTCTGCTGAGACCGACACCGTCAGAAGATTATATCCCTTTCTCAAGCTGGTGTCCTCGCGTCCCGGCAGGTCTCCGGGTGCGGTTTGATGGCTGCAACCTTGTCTGTGGGACTGGCGCAGCCTGAGGAAAACGGTCTGATATAATTCGGTTGGCGAAGTAGATGAGGCGGAGGTGATTCCATGGCTACAACGACGGGCGCGGAGATTCTGGTACGTTGTCTGATCAGCGAGGGCGTCAAATACGTTTTCGGGATTCCAGGCGACCAATGCAACCCGATCACTGATGCGATACACCGCTTGGGTCAGGATGAGGGGCTCCGATTCATCACCACCCGGCACGAACAAGCGGCTGCACACATGGCTGACGCCTGGGCACGCGTTACCGGCAACCCGGGTGTGTGTCTGGCCACCGTTGGCCCGGGTGTAGCTGACCTGGTGCCGGGAGTCTATCCGGCCTTTGCCGATTCTGTGCCCATTATCGTCCTGGGGGCCCAGAACCAGACCTGGCGCTGCTATCCCGAGACCGGGTCCATGCAAGCTCTGGACCAGGTCTCCTTGATGACCCCCATCACAAAGTTCCGCGTCCTGGTGAACGATGTCAGGCGGATGACCCACCTGGTTCAGATGGCTTTCAGGGCGGCTATGTCAGGGCGAGCGGGGCCGGTCTACCTGGATCTGCCCTCCAACGTACTCTGCGAGAAGGTCGAGATGTCCCAACAGCCGGTACTGCCTCCGCATCGGTATCGGCCGACTGCGCCGCCCGTCGCCGACAGTCACCTTGTCGACCATGCCGCTGAGATGCTGGTCAAGGCCAAGTTCCCGCTCATTCACACCGGCGGCGGCGCGCTACGCGCCGGAGCCTGGACGGAGGTGCGGCAGTTAGCAGAGCACCTGTCGTCAGCCGTGACCACCAGCCTTGGCGCAAGGGGAATCATCCCTGAGGATCACCCTCTCTGTTTCATTCCAGCCTCTTTCGGGGCGCTCAAGGCCCAGGCCGATGCCGATGTAGTGCTTCTGGTTGGCGGCCGCATGGGCGATACTGACTTCTGGGGCCGCCCGCCGATCTGGGGAGAGCCGGACAAGCAGCATTTCATCCAGATAGACATAGACCCCGGAAACGTTGCTCTTAATCACCCGGTGGACCTAGCGCTCGTTGGCGATGCCAAGGCAACGCTGCATTCCGTCCTCGAAGCCGTCAGAGCCAGGACGAGCCCCAAACGAGAGAGCCCAGGGATTGAAGGCGCTCGCCAGGCACAGGAAGCCTGGCTGCTCAATTGGCAGGAAGGTGCCCATTCTGACAAGACCCCGATTCACCCTCTTCGCCTGGTCCAAGAAGTGCGCCGCTTCTTCCCCCGGAATGCCATCTGTGCGCAGGATGGGGGCAACACCTCCGTCTGGTCTTACTATGTCAATCGCGTCTATGAACCACGCTCCTTCCTGTGGGCTGCTGACTCCGGCCATTTGGGATCGGGCGTGCCGTATGCCTTGGGAGCCAAGCTGGCCCATCCGGAACTGCCCGTGTACTGCATCACCGGAGACGGTTCTTTTGGATTCAACGCCATGGAGATGGAGACGGCCCGCCGCGAGGGCCTTCCTATCATCGTCGTCATTGCCGATGATCAAGCCTGGGGAATGATCAAGGGTGGCCAGAAGCTGGTCTACCACGAGCGCTACTGCGGAGTGGATCTCACCAACGTTCGCTACGACAAGCTGGCCGAGGCCATGGGCTGCTACGGTGAACGTGTTACGGATCCCGAGCAGATACGCCCCGCCCTTCAGCGGGCGGCGGACTCCGGCCTGCCATCCGTTCTGGACGTTGTTGTGGATGCCGCCGTCCATATGGTTCCACCTGACCTCGTGACGCTTGACAGCGTCTGGATGGAAGGCTGTGACGCTGGCGGGACGTGTTGAAGGCAAGGTGGGGAACGGACTGCCTGAATCAGTATCATTGCGGTAGGTAGTTCTGACAGGTCGGCCACCCGGCACACTCGGGAGCGGGATGCCATCTGATGAAAGCCCTGCGTTTCTCTGTCTCTGTGCCTCAGTACACTGCCCTAAAGGCAGTGGGCAGATTGAGACGCCTGTACTACGCCGGTCGCCTGGCCACGATTCGTCTGGTTGAAATACCTGAGCCGGCTCTGCCGTCTGCCGACTGGGTCAAGATCAAGACGCTTCTCTGTGGGCTGTGCGGCACGGACATGAACCTTATCTTCCTTAGGGATTCTCCAACGGCCACACCGTTCACATCGTTTCCCTGCACGCTCGGCCATGAGATATGTGGAGAAGTCACAGAGGTCGGGGACAATGTCGACGCAGTCAAGCCCGGTGACGTGGTGACGGTCTGCCCGCCTCTTGGCTGCCGGGTTCGGGGAATAGAGCCTGAGTGCCGGATGTGCCAGATGGGCCGTCCGTCAAACTGCGAGAACTTCGCGGAAGGCAGTCTCGCTCCGGGCCTGATCACGGGGTTGTGCCGGGATGTCGGAGGAGGATTCGCCCCGTACCTCGTGGCCCATAAGAGCCAGATCTACAGGCTGCCTCCTGGGCTATCACCCAAGGAAGGCATCATGATTGAGCCCCTGGCAGTGGCCCTCCAGGCCGTCATCGACAACAATCCCAGGGAAGGGGATCATGTGCTGGTGGTGGGTGGTGGGGTGATAGGAAATCTCATAGTCCAGGCGATACGAAGCCTCGGAAACGGCTGCCACGTAACGGTGGCAGAACCGTCGAGCTTTCATGCTCAACTGGCTTCGAAAGCCGGCGCTGACCACGTCATAGTCGATGGCGACATCCAGGGTCACTCTTTGAACATCACTCAGGCCAGGAGATACACCCCCCTGATGGGCCAGACGATCCTGATGGGCGGATTCTCGAAGGTTTTCGATACCGTAGCCAGTGCATCGACATTAGCGGCGTCAATGCGTGTTCTGGGAGGTGGCGGCGTATTGAGTGTAGTGGGCATCAGCAAGGATCACGTGGCTGACCTCACGCCACTTTGGCTGAAGCTGCAGACCATGAAAGGAGTCTACTGCTACGGCTTTGTGGACGTACAAGGCGAGAAAAGGCACGTCTTCGAGATGGCGATCGATCTGGTCAAGCAGAAGAAGGTGGCGGTCGATCACATGGTGACCCACACTTTCGCCATCGAGGACTACAAAAGGATGATCTCAGTGAACTTGCACAAGCAGCGATACGGGGCCGTCAAGACTGCCTTGTCCTTCGCCGGCTGAACGGAATCCCTCCTGAGTATAGACTCCGCTGAGCCTCCACTGATCATGGCCAGACATCCCGCGCGCCCGAGTGTGTCTGTCCAGGCTGGGAATCTACTGCGAGGACAGCGCAGGCAGAGCTACCGGTGCATGATGTGTCGGTGGATGTTACCGGGCACCGGCTCGATGGAAGCTACTCTCTGGCCCGGAAACGTAGAAGGCCAATGACACCAATGGCCGCGATCCCTGTTGAGAAGACAGACGTGAGGAGCACCCAGCGCAGGGTCAATCCGCCTGATTCTGGCGGGTTGTAGGTGGCGATGAGTGCCTGGTTGTTCGGCATCGCCTGGCCCTCTGCAGTCATGCTTTCCTCCTGGTTGCCGGCGGGCTGCGGGACCACGGTGAAGGATGCTTTCACCGCACCACCGGAAGTGACGGGAGCGGTGGTGTTGTCAGATTGTTCTTCAGGTGCGCTTGGCGAGCTGGGAGCGACGGATTCGGACAGGTCCGGCAACGGGGAACCAGATACGGCCGGAGTGAAGCGGCTGACGGTTGACCAATCGCTCTGCGTCCTGCCATAGTCAAGGCAAACGGTGAAGGCTGTTGGCACTAGCAGGGCTGCCACGAGCGCGATGACCAGGAACTGAGCCTTCTTCAACATACCCCCTCGAACTCAAGGCAAGAGAAGAACCGACCACCTCAGGTCGGTTTTGGCACTGACGCTCCGCTGCCGAAGTCACTAGTTGAGGGCATCGGTTCAACGCCCCCAGCAAGGTTGTCAACGGAAGGCAACACGTGCCAAGTGCCCATGCGCTGCTACTTCGGGACATCAGACGAGTCGTCTAGATGCCCTGGTCCGCAAACCGGAAAGCCCCCGTATTGAACACTGCCAGACAGGCATCCACCACGTCGGCGTCGTAGAGTTGCCCCCTGTTGCCTATGATCTCCTTCAGGGCCCTGTCCACACCAAGGGCTGGGCGGTAGGGGCGGTGCGAAGCCATGGCCTCCACAACATCAGCCACCGCCAGGATCCGGGCCTCCAAAGTGCTCTGATCTCCCTTCAGGCCGGCTGGATACCCGGACCCATCCATTCTCTCGTGATGCTGAACCACGATGTCGGCCACTGGCCACGGGAAATCTATGCTCTTCAGTATTTCATAGCCGGCTTTGGGATGAGTCTTGATGATGGCGAACTCCATGTCTGTCAGCCGGCCGGGTTTGCTCAGTATCTCCGTGGGGATGGTTATTTTGCCCAGGTCGTGAAGCAGGCCGGCTATACGCACGGCGCGGCTGCGTTCTCCGGACAGGCCCAGTTCCCTGGCTATCGCATGGGCCAACTCGGTGACGCGCCGCTGATGACCGGCAGTATGGCGATCTCTTATCTCGACTGTCAAAGCCATGGCCTGAATCACCCCATCCAGGGTGCTCTCCAGCTTCTGGTAGCTGTTCTGCAGCTCTTCCTCTGCGCACTTTCGCTCACTGATGTCCCGGTCAACGCCGCGAAAGCCACAGACATTGCCGGCGGCGTCAAAGAAAGGCACCGCGCTCCTCTCCACGAAGACCATATGCCCATCCTTGTGCAGACAGACGTTCTCCACGAAGGCAAACGGCTTCTTCGCGGCCACACAGGACTCGAAGATGCTGGCGACGCGGGCGGATTCCTGGGCAGTCATGAAATGAAATGGCATCTTGCCCACTACTTCCTCAGGTTCGTAACCCAGTATGTCGCGCACCCTTGGGCCAACGTAGGTGTAAGTGCCGCTGGTGTCCACTTCCCAAACCCAGTCGCTGGTGTTCTCCACCAGGTTGCGGAAGCGCTCCTCACTCTGATGCAGCGCCTCCTCGGCCAGCTTGCGCTGAGTGATGTCCCTTACGAAGCACAGGTCTGCCGGCCTTTCTCCCCATGACAAGACGACTCCATTCAGCTCCACCCACTTGGTGTTACCGGCCTTGTCCACTATTCTGAACTCTTGGACATGAGGAACCCTGTCGCCTCTGAGTCGCTTGAAATGCTGTTCCATCACCGTTTGGCGGTCTTCAGGGTGAATGATGTCCGCCATCGGCCTCAATATCAGTTCTTGAGCCGGGTGGCCGAACAACTCCTGGGTCTTGGGGTTGGCGAACTTCAGAACCTCATCCTGAATCACCACAATGCCTTCGTTGGCATTCTCAATCAGAAGGCGATTCCTCTCCTGTGAAGCCAGCAGTCTCTCTTCCGTCCGCTTGCGATCAGTGACCTCCCGGAGAGCAACCAGCCCGGCGGGCTTCCCTTGATAATCGATCTTCTTACAGGTGATACTCAACCAAGCCTCTCTCCCATCCTTGGTCGTGAACCGAACATCCTCTATCAGCGGGCCCTGCTCCTTCCGCAGGGCGATGGCGAGCAGAGTGGTGAAGCGCCTCTTGTCGCCGTCAGAGACGCGCTTCATGATGTCATCCTGCATTAACTCTTCAGGAGAGCTGAATCCGGTGATAGCCGCCGCTGCCTGGTTGGCCAGCACCACCCTCATCTTCTCCACATCAAAAACCACCATCCCGTCCAGGGTATCGGCAAAGAGGTGTTCATATACTCCGTCGCTGCCATGGGCCAGCGTCTTTGAAGCTCGCTTAGCCATTACGCCCCCTCAGGCATTCGGAGCCTGGCGGTAGTCTCCGATGCATCCTACGCTGTTCTGATATGGACCAAAGATCATCACTAACCAGCAATCTAAGCCTACATGATAGCAACTTGTGTCAAGATCATCCAGTGAGCGTGGGCGACCACAGTGTAGCAGAATGCTGCCGGGAGTCTGAGGGTGTCCCTCAGATACTCCTCTTTTTTCTTAGTCCCCCAAGAGTGGGGGATCCAGGGGGTTGACAATGCTTTGGTCAACAGACTCGAAAGCCTAGATATTGATGCAGTATTGCGCCGTATCAATCCCTGCCGAATAGACTGTGGCTCATGAGCTTGACGCCCCGCTCGAATCCGCGGTACGATCGCCGCGGGCGGCAGCGGACCGAGCAAGGAAGAAGACGTGAAGCAACAGAAGGTCAGACCAGTGAGCTTGAAACTGCCTTTCAGGCTGGGCAGCGTCAACTGCTACGTCGTGGAAACCGGTAGCGGGTTTGTCCTCATTGACACGGGGGCATCAAACAGGCGCAAAGACGTTGAGAAAGAGCTGGAAGGCGTGGGCTGCAAGCCCGGCGATCTGAAGCTCATCATCCTCACCCACGGGGATTTCGACCATACGGGCAATGCCGCCTATCTGCGCCGCAGGTTCGGCGCCAGGATCGCCATGCACCGTGACGATGCTGGAATGCTCGAACGCGGGGACATCTTCTGGAACAGAAAGGGCGGCAACTTCCTCATCAGAACTGTGGCCTCATTCCTCTTCCGGTTTGGCAGGCCGGAGAGATGCAGCCCCGATCTATACCTCGATGAGGGCGACGATCTCTCCGAATACGGCTTCGACGCCAAGGTTCTGCACATTCCCGGGCACTCGAAGGGTTCCATAGCGATACTGACAGCCAATGGCGCGCTGTTCAGTGGCGACCTGCTGGAATACAAGGGCAGACCAGTCTTGAACAGCATCATCGACGACCGCGCGGCGGCGCAGGCCAGTTTCGAGAGACTGAAGAGCTTGAAGGCCACCACGGTGTACACTGGGCATGGGGAGGCGTTTCACTCGTTCTGAAGTAGTGTTGACGTCATGCCTCAATACGCGTACGATCAGCCCCGACAGCGTGGAATGGATAGCATAGAAAGCCATCGTAGCAGCTAGGAACATGAGGGGCGTGCTCATCAGCAGACTCTTCTGGGTTCTCGTGGTGGTGGCTTGCACCGCGGGATCCGTGGCGCTATCTCTGCACTTTGACGAGTGGGATTGGTTTGGGCGTTCGGGTGCAGTGACGACCATAGCGGGTGCGTTCCTCGGTATTCGACGCCTTCTGCGTCTCGGCCCAAGACGTTTCTTCCAAGCTGAGACAACTGTTGATGGTGGCCATGCTGCCCCCACGTCTGATGAAAAGGAAGCGGATCGGCAGCTTCAGATAGATATCTCCTCCATGCGCATAGGGGCCGCATTGCTTCTCTTTGGCACGCTTGTCTGGGCATTCGGCGATTTGGTTGGTGGGTCGGAATGATAAGTGGCCTAGCCAAACGCTGAACGCCTGAGTCTATCGGTCCAAACGCGCTGTCCTACAATCACTTCCCAGATTTGATTTCGCCTGACCTCTGGTTCGAGATAAGCGGCGCGACGGAGCCAAGCTGCCTGGGAGTCTGAGGAAGGCATGCGATCCCGAGGCGGGGTGGGAGATCAGCAAATCCGCGGCAGCGGGTCGCCCTTTCGGAGATGGTGTATACTTCCGTGTAGAGGTGCATCCATGAGAATCAAGGTCATACTGGAACCCAGTCAAGAAGGCGGCTACACGGCTATCGTTCCTTCATTGCCGGGGTGCATAAGCGAGGGGAACACCAAAGACGAAGCGCTCAAGAACATCAGGGAGGCTGTTGAGCTATACCTGGAACCTATCGAGGACGACCACGTTCTTTCTGCCAATTCCGAAATCATTGAACTAGCCGTATGAGCGTGATCCCCAGTCTGCCCTACGATCAGGTTGTCAGAGCGCTGCAGCGAGACGGCTGGATTGTGGTAAGGCAGAAGGGAAGCCACATTAGACTCCAGAAGCACACCGCCACAGAGACCCTCAAACTGACAGTCCCCGCCCACCGCCCGATCAAGAGAACCACACTCTCTCACATACTGAAGCAAGCCAGATTGAGCATCGAAGAATTCCACGGGCTGCTGTAGACCGACCGGTTCAACAGATCCTCGGCAGCGGATCGCCCACCAACATATCCACAATGCGTGACGCGCCCAACGAGGTCTTCATCACTACCCGGCCGGGGTGGTCCGGGCGCACCTCGCCGATGATGGCCGCATTCTTCCCATAGCGATGCTGCCGCATCTTCTGCAGCACGGCCTCGGCGTCCTCAGGATGCACGATGGCCACCAGCTTCCCCTCGTTGGCCACGTAGAGCGGATCGATCCCCAGCATCTCGCAGGCCCCCCGCACCTCGTCGCGCACCGGAACCTTCTCTTCCTCGATCCTGATCCCCACCCTTGACTGTGAGGCCAGCTCATTTAGCGTGGTGGCCAGGCCGCCCCTGGTAGGATCGCGCATGGCGTGAATCCTCTTGCTGGCCGTCAGCATCTCGGCCACCAGACCACTTAGCGGAGCACAGTCGCTCTGCAGCCGCGTGGAGAAGCCCAAACCTTCGCGCTGGCTCAGCACGGCGATGCCATGATCGCCAATCGTCCCGCTCAGGATGACCTTGTCTCCAGGCTGGGCATTCGAGCCGGAGATGTCTACGCCTTCGGGCACGGTGCCCACTCCGGCAGTGTTGACAAACAACCTGTCGGCGCTGCCTTTGTTCACTACCTTGGTGTCTCCGGTGACGATCTGGACCTGCGCCTCGCGGGCGGCTGCCTGCACGGAGATAAGCACACGCTCCAGCTCGTCTACGAGGAGCCCCTCTTCGATGATGAAGGCCAGACTCAGGTACAGCGGCGTGGCTCCTACCATGGAGAGGTCGTTCACCGTGCCGCACACTGCGAGCTTCCCGATGTCGCCGCCGGGGAAGAAGATGGGATTGACCACGTAGCTGTCCGTGGTGAACGCCAGCCGGCCGCTGCAGGAGAAGACAGCAGAGTCATCCAGCCGGTCCAGCAGCGGATTAGACAGAGGCTTGACCAGGACCTTCTCTACCAGATCGTGGGCCAGCTTGCCGCCGCTGCCGTGGGCCAGAAGAATTCTTTCAGTCATCCGCTGCTCCATACAGGTAGTACGCGGCGCAGCTTCCCTCGGAAGACACCATGCACGGTCCCACCGGATTGGCTGGTGTGCAGACGCTGCGAAACAGACTGCACTCGCGCGGAGTCTTGATCGCCCTGAGGATCTCGCCGCAGATGCATCCCTTCGGCTCCACCGTTGGACCCGGATCGAACTCAAAGGCCGCCTCCGCATCGAAGCGACGGTAGGCGTCCCTCAGCCCCAGGCCGCTGCCAGGGACTGCCCCCACCCCCCGCCACCGCGCCGGGCACGGCTCGAACACCTGGTACATGATCTCCAACGCCCGCTTGTTGCCCTCGGCGCTGACCCCCCGCCGGTAGGCGATCTCCACGCGGGACTCGCCTTTCTCCAACTGGCCCACCAGCATGTGAACGGTCTGCAGGATGTCCACCGGCTCAAAGCCGGACACCACGCAAGGGATGCCGTAGTCACGGGCAATGAAATCCCAGGAACCCGATCCCACCACGGCGCTCACGTGTCCCGGACAGATCAGCCCGCTTACTCGGACCTCACCGGAGTCGAGGATGGCTTTGATCACTGGCGGGCAGAGCTTGTGCATCGAGAGAACGTAGTAGTTCTGCAGGCCTTCCTTCTCCGCCTGAAGGATCGATGCTGCCACTGTGGGCGCGGTGGTCTCGAAGCCCACGCCCAGGAACACCACCTTTCGAGACGGGTTCTGTCTGGCTATCTGCAGAGCGTCCAGAGTCGAGTAGACAATCCGCACATCAGCGCCTTCGGCCCGCGCCTGCTGCAGGCTTGACCGGCTGCCGCGCACCTTGAGCATGTCCCCGAAGGTGGTCAAGGTCACTTCGGGGAGACGCGCTAGGGCAATCGCTTTGTCGAGGTCGGCATTGTCAGTCACGCACACCGGGCAACCGGGCCCGGAGAGCATCTCGATGGTCGAAGGTAGAAGCTGGCGGATGCCGTGCCTCATGATGGCGACCGTGTGACCGCCGCAGAACTCCATGAGGCGGACATGTTTAGTGGAACTGCGGCGGATGCTACCGATCAGCCCCTTGGCCAGGTCTGAATTGCGGAAGTCGTCCACCAGTCTCATCTGACGTCGTCCTCGGCCAGCCGGGCCATTTCGCGCAGCATGTTCAGGGTCTCTTCCGCCTCGGCCTCATCCAGGACGTTGATGGCATAGCCGGCATGCAGCAGGACATAGTCACCCACCCTGGCCTCAGGCGTGAGCATAAGGCTGGCGCGCCTCGTGACGCCGCCGAGTTCAACCTCGGCCTCATCGCCATCAATGGACCTTACCAGTGCTGGAACAGCGAGACACATATCGTTTTGGCCTCAACTTGCCCTGTCCACAATTCTACGCTGGCCGGAAGTCGCAAGTCTATTGGACTGGGGGGCATCCGTCCTTCTGTTCAACCCCCTTTGATCCCCCACTCATGGGGGAATAGAAGAAACGCAGAGGGGCTTCGCCCCTCTGCAAACCCCGGTGGGTGGCACGGGCGAAGCAAAGCTCGCTCCTGATGCGTGGACATTGCCAAACCCTCGGTTCGCCTGAGGCGGACACCTTCTTCTGTCATTCCCGCGGAGGCGGGAATCCAGAGAGGTGGATTCCATGCCAAGCTCGGAATAACGAATCAAGA
>Ga0105101_10001201_pt1 | contig 11251 bp, 9 predicted proteins | sample PPLLak21cMay2015_2_FD_87037 | JGI IMG/M metagenome (GOLD analysis project Ga0105101, IMG submission 87037) | Freshwater sediment microbial communities from Prairie Pothole Lake near Jamestown, North Dakota, USA - PPLs Lake P8 Core (1) Depth... | ecosystem: Environmental > Aquatic > Freshwater >...
GATCCGGTGGTGCACGAAGACCATGGCGTCGGTCGCTACCGCGGCCTGCAAACCATGGACGTGGGCGACGGCCCGACCGAATTCCTGACACTCGAATACCAGGGCGGCGACAAGCTCTACATCCCGGTCACGGACCTGGCGCGGGTCACGCGCTACACCGGCACCCACCCGGACCAGGCGCCGCTGCACAAACTCGGCGGCGATTCCTGGGACAAGGCCAAGCGACGCGCCCGCGAGAAGGCCTGGGACGCGGCCGTGGAGCTGCTCGAGGTCCAGGCGCTGCGCCAGAGTCGCTCCGGCCACGCGTTCGCGACGCCGGATGACCACTACGACGCGTTCGCCGCTGCCTTTCCGTTCGAGGAAACCCCCGACCAGACGCGCGTCATCGACGAGGTGCTGCGGGACATGGAGACGCCGCGCCCCATGGACCGGCTGGTGTGCGGCGATGTCGGCTTCGGCAAGACCGAGGTAGCACTGCGCGCCGCGTTTCTCGCCGTGCACAATAGCAAACAGGTGGCGGTGCTCGTGCCCACCACCCTGCTCGCCCAACAGCATTTCCAGAACTTCAGCGACCGCTTTGCTGACCTGCCGGTAAAAATCGAGGTGCTGTCCCGCTTTCGCAGTCAGGCCGAAATCAACAAGGCGATCGCGGCGCTGGCCGACGGCAAGATCGACATCGTCATCGGCACCCACCGGCTGCTGCAGGACGACGTGCACTTCAAGCGCCTCGGACTCGTGATCATCGACGAAGAACACCGCTTCGGCGTACGCCAGAAGGAACGACTCAAGAAGCTGCGCAGCGAAGTGGATATCCTGACGCTCACTGCCACGCCGGTTCCACGCACGCTCAACCTGGCGCTGTCCGGCATGCGCGATGTCTCACTCATCGGCACGCCGCCGCAGGCGCGTCTCGCGATCAAGACCTTTGTGCTCGAATGGAACGACGCACTGATCCGCGAGGCCTGCCAGCGCGAAATCCGGCGTGGCGGCCAGGTATTCTTTCTGCACAACGACGTGCGCACCATGGACCGGATGCTGGAAAAGGTTCAGAAACTGGTGCCGGAGGCCGACATCCGTATCGCCCACGGCCAGATGCCGGAGCGCGATCTCGAACGCGTGATGCTCGATTTCTACCACCAGCGCTTCAACATCCTGCTGTGCAGCACCATCATCGAAACCGGCATCGACATCCCGACCGCCAACACCATCATCATCGAGCGCGCCGACAAGTTCGGCCTGGCGCAGCTGCACCAGTTGCGCGGACGCGTCGGGCGCTCGCACCACCGCGCCTACGCCTACCTGCTGATCCCGCCACGCAGCGCATTGAGCGGCGATGCCTTCAAGCGCCTGGAGGCGATCGCCGCACTGGAAGACCTGGGAGTGGGGTTTGCGCTGGCCTCGCATGACCTTGAGATCCGCGGTGCCGGCGAGCTGCTGGGCGAGGCCCAGAGCGGGCAGATCGATGAAGTGGGATTTGCGATGTACAGCGACCTGCTGAACCGCGCGGTCGAATCACTCAAGGCCGGACGCCAGCCGGACCTTGAGACACCGATCTCAAGCGGCGCCGACATCAACCTGCACGTGCCGGCGCTGTTGCCGGCGGATTACGTGCCGGACGTGCACATGCGCCTGGTGCACTACAAGCGCATCGCCGGCACCCGCAGTCGCGAGGAACTGGAGGACCTCATGGCCGAGACCATCGATCGCTTCGGCCCGCTGCCGGAGGCGGCCCAGGTGCTTTTCGATGTCAGCACGCTGCGGCTGCGCGTGAACCCGTTGGGCGTGCGCAAAATCGAGGCCGGGCCGAAGGGCGTGCGCATCGAGTTCATCGACAAGCCGAATGTCGATCCGGCCAGGATCATCCGCCTGCTGCAGTCGGCCCCGCGCCTCTACCGGCTGGACGGGCCGAACAAACTGCGGATTACAGCGGACATGCCGGACGCAGAGGCGCGCATAGTTTCACTGCAGACGCTGCTCAATGCGCTGACCGCGACTGCGCATTGAGTGTTGGTAATTACCCATCCCACCCTGTCCCTCCCCTTGAAGGGGAGGGAAACTTTACCGCTCCGTTAGAGCTCCTGAAACAACGCGTCCTCGTAACCGAAAAGGCGCATGTCCTTGAGGCGCATCGGGTAAAGAATGCCATCCAGATGGTCGCATTCGTGCTGCACCACGCGCGCATGGAAACCCTGCGCCTCGCGACTGAGCGTCTTGCCATGCTGATCGAAACCCGTGTACCGCAGCCGGGTATAGCGACTCACGTGTCCGCGCATACCCGGTACGCTCAGGCAGCCCTCCCAGCCGTCTTCGGTCTGTTGGGTGAGTATTTCGATCGCCGGATTGATCAGCACGGTGGTCGGCACCGGCTCGGCATCCGGATAACGCGGGTTGGCCTCCACGCCGAATATCACCACACGCCTGGAAATCCCGATTTGCGGTGCAGCGAGGCCGGCGCCGTTCAGCGCGGCCATGGTATCGAACATGTCGGCAATCAGGGCGCGCAGCTCGGGGGTGTCGAACGCCTGCACCGGCTCCGCCACCTGGAAAAGCAGCGGGTCACCCATTTTCAGCACGCGTCGTACGGTCATGGTCGATGTCCGGATACCGTCATTTCAGAGTCCATACTATAATGCCGCTGAGCCACGAGGAAACACTTATGCGTCTAGCGATTCTTGCCTTTTCAGGTTTCGGGCTGCTTGCCGCCCTTCCGGTCCATGCGGCACCCGCGGAAAAGGAAAGCACTTACGAAATCGAGATGGTGGTATTTGAGAACCGCCTGTCTGATCTGATCGGCGACGAATTGCTGGTCCGGGACGCCGATGCCCGGATTCGAAAACTCGAGAGCGCGATCACACCCGAGGCGGCGGTGAGTGCTCCCTATTTATTCCCGGCAATTACCCGCCTGCTGGAACAGGATGGAAGCTATCGCGTACTGGCGCATCAGCACTGGCAGCAGACGATCGATGCCAAAACCATCGCCAAGCCGGTGCAGGTGGTGGCCGTCAATCCCGCCGAACTGGAGGGTATGGTTCGCTTTTTTATGAGCCGACACCTCCATCTGGACGTGAATCTCCTGTTCCGCCAACGGACAACGGGTTCAGACACGGGCGAGAATCTCGTTTACCGCCTCAGCGAACAACGCAAACTGAAGAGTCAGGAGACACACTACTTCGATCACCCCAAGCTTGGGGTGCTGGTGCGTGTTATGCCACTGGAAAGGGATAAAGAGAAAATCAGGAAATGATCCCGACGTCGCAGCGGAGGGTAGGCGACGACGAGTACTGTCCTAACACGCATCAGCGTGCGCGGAGAATACGCCCTTAGCGGGTGACCAGCATCGGCAGCGCCTGTTCCAGCAGACTGCGCACTTTTTCCATGCCGGATTCCAGGGTGCGTTCTATTTCCTTCAGGCTGATAACGCCGGCCGCCTTGCCGGCGGCCGGATTGGCGACCACACCGATGCAGGCATAGCACAGCCCCAATTCGCGCGCGAGACTCGTCTCCGGCATGCCGGTCATACCGACGATATCGGCCCCGTCGCGCTCGAGCCGGCGAATTTCGGCAATCGTCTCGAAACGCGGGCCCTGGGTAGCAGCGTAGGTGCCCTGCTCCACTGCCGCCAGGCCTGCGCGCTGCGCAGCCGCGCTCAACACCTGACGCAGTTCCTCGCAGTAGGGAAAGGTGAAATCGATATGCGTGACGGATTTCTGCTCGATGCCGAAATAGGTATGCGCACGTCCGTAAGTGTAATCGATAATCTGATCGGGCAAGATCAGGCTGCCAGCGGTCATGGCTGGTGTAATGCCACCGACCGCATTCACCGCGATCACATGACTCGCACCGGTTTCCTTGAGCGCCCAGATGTTGGCGCGGTAGTTCACGTCATGCGGCGGGATGGTGTGCCCATGGCCGTGGCGCGCCAGAAAGACCGCGTTCTGGCCTCCGAGATGACCGAACACAAGCGGCGCGGACGGCTCGCCGAATGGCGTGCGCAGCACTTCGCGCCGGGTAATTTCCAGATTCTTGAGATTGGTGAGTCCGCTGCCACCGATAATCGCTACAAGCCGCATGTCTGATACACCCGAAGTATTAATTAATTCTCGTGTACGGCCGCCACGGCATAGACCCCCGGCGCGTTACGCAGGTAGCTCTTGTAGTCCATGCCGTAACCGAATACGTAGCGGTCGGGTATCTCGAGTCCGACGAAATCGACATCGATTGCCACCTTGCGTGGCCGGTCCTTGCGGGTCAGGACTGCCTTGAAGACGTGCCTGGCGCCGTCCGTCCGGTAACGCGTCTCGATGGCTGCCAGGGTCTTTCCTTCATCCAGGATATCGTCCACCAGCAGTACGGTACGATCGCGCGCCGGCACATACGGACCGGCAATCCACTCAAGGTCACCGCCTTTAATATGCGCGCCATAGCGCGTGGCATGCACGTAATCGACCTGGAGGGGAAATTGCAAACGGGTCAGAAGTTTTCCGAACGGGACGACGCCACCGTTCATGAGACAGACCACGACAGGATTGGTGTCGGCGAGTTGCTGCTGGATGGCGGCCGCCATGCTATCCAGGGCCGCTTCGACTTGTGGTTCCGAAAACAGGCAATCAGCCTGCTGGAACACCTCCCACGCCTGCTCTGGGGTAACCGCCGACAAGGGGGCTGGCTCGTTTCAGTAGGTGAAGGTTACGGTATCGTCGTCCATGGCCTGGCTGATGATGTACGCGCCGCCGACGGTCTCTTCGATCTCCGGGATAAGATCCCTTCCCCACAATTCGAGCGTGGGCGTGCAGACCTTGAACTTTACACCCGCTTCATGCGCGTCCTTGATGAAGTCGTAGACACTCTTCGGGCTGCCTTCCTGCACATGCAGCTTTTCCGCCACACCCTTGATCGCGAGCTCGCCGGCACGCGCCGTGAGAATAACCTCCACGTCGTATTCCATGGCCGCGGCGACGGCGGCCTGAAAAAAAGGCGCGCCCAGCTCCGCTCCGTTGGTGGGATCGGTGTTGACCATCACAATCATGAGTTTATTGGGCATGCATCGCTCCTTCTGACAGCAACACTGAATCGGCACTTGACTGGCTGCGCGAAGCAATTATATCGGCAGATGAAAACCGATACTACCGCAGACGCGGCAACCTTCATCCGAGGTTGTCTTTTGAATCAGTCCGGAATTTTGAGCTTTCCCAGATACTCGCGGAAGCTGTCCTTCAACTCCGGGTGCTGCAAGGCGAACTCCACGGTAGCCTCCAGGTAACCCTGTTTGCTGCCGCAATCGTAGCGTTTGCCCTTGAATTCATAAGCCAGCACCTGTTCGCGGGCGAGCAGGCTGGCGATACCATCGGTGAGCTGGATCTCACCGCCCGACCCTGCCTGCACGCTGGCCAGATGACTAAAGACGCGGGGCGTCAGAATGTAACGCCCGATGGCGGCGAGCGTGGACGGGGCCTTGTCAGGCTGCGGTTTCTCAACAATGGCTTCGAGTTTGTGCAGACCGGAACCCAGCGGACGGGTCTTCACAATGCCGTAGAAACGGGTTTCCTCGAGCGCCACCTGTTGGACCGCGAGCACCGAATTACGATGATGTTCATAGACAGCCACCATCTGCTTGAGCACCGGCGGATTGGCATGGATGAGGTCATCGGCAAGCAGTACGGCAAACGGTTCATCGCCTACCACCTGTTGGGCACAGAGCACGGCATGACCCAGCCCCAGGGCTTCGCTCTGGCGGATATACACGCAGGTTACGTTGGATGGCAGCATGCTCTGGATTGTTCCCAGCAACCTCTCCTTGCCGCGCGCCTTGAGTTCGGTTTCCAGCTCATAGGCCTTGTCGAAATGATCTTCGATGGAGCGCTTGCTGCGGCCAGTGACGAAAATGAGTTCGGTGATGCCGGCCGCCACCGCCTCCTCGACGGCGTATTGGATAATCGGTTTATCCACGATCGGCAACATCTCCTTCGGGCTTGCCTTGGTGGCAGGCAGGAAGCGTGTGCCGAGACCGGCGACCGGAAATACTGCTTTGGTAATGGCTGTCATAGTTTCAGCAAGTCAGAAAGGTTGATGGATTCAGGCGCCGCGGCCGATCGCGTGATACTCGAAACCGGCTTCCCGCATGACCTTCGGTTCGTACTGGTTGCGGCCATCGAAGATGACCGGGTTCTTCATGAGCGTGCGCATGCGCTCATGGTCCGGATGGCGGAACGACTTCCATTCCGTGACAAGCACCACTGCGTCCACATCTTTCAGGGCATCGTACTGATCTTCAACAAAGCGCAGCTGGCCGGATGCGAACCAGGCCGCCGGCAACTCCTTTCGCGCCGCCTGCATCGCCACCGGGTCATGCGCGACTACGCGCGCACCGGCGCCGATCAGCTCGTGCAACAGCACGACGGATGGCGCCTCGCGCATGTCATCCGTGCCCGGTTTGAATGCCAGGCCCCACAGACCAATGATCTTGCCCGACAAATCCGCGCCATATCTGCGGGCAACTTTCTGAAACAATACGTGTTTCTGGGCGTCATTACGCTCCTCCACCGCCTGCAGCAGCTTGGGCGTGAAGTCATTTATCTCAGCAGTGTGAATCAGCGCTTTAACATCCTTTGGAAAACACGAACCGCCGTAGCCGCATCCGGGATAGATAAAGGAGTAACCAATGCGTGAATCCGAACCGATGCCAACGCGCACACTCTCCACATCCACGCCGACTCGCTCACACAGGCCGGCAATCTCGTTCATGAACGAGATCTTGGTGGCCAACATGGCATTGGCGGCATACTTGGTCATCTCCGCCTCACGCACACCCATGTAGACAGTGCGTTCGTGGTTACGTGTAAACGGGGCGTATAACTCGTGCATGACGGCACGGGCACGTTCACTGTCGGTACCCACTACAATCCGGTCCGGGCGCATAAAATCCTCGACTGCCGCGCCTTCTTTAAGAAACTCCGGATTGCTGACAATATCGAATTCCACGTGTACGTTTCGCCGGTCGAGCTCCGCCTGGAGCGCGCTGCGGACCTTGTCGCCAGTGCCGACCGGAACAGTGGACTTATCGACCACGACCGCGTATTGATTCAGGTGTCGGCCGATTTCCCGTGCCACGGCCAGCACGTATTGCAGATCGGCAGAGCCATCTTCACCCGGGGGTGTCCCGACAGCGATAAAGAATATATTCGTGTCTCGCATCGCCTCGACCAGCGAGGTGGAGAAACGCAGACGATCTACCTTGCTGTTGTTGACTACAATCGCATCAAGTCCCGGCTCATAAATCGGCAGTATGCCCTGCTTGAGGCGGTCGATCTTGCCTTGATCGACGTCCACACAGGTCACCTCGTTGCCCATCTCCGCAAAACACGCGCCGGTCACAAGTCCGACATACCCGGTTCCGATTACAGTAAGTTTCATGGTTTATTCTTCATATTTGAGAATAATTAGCGCATACGAGCCGAACCGTGAGGCAATCGGCTATCCTGAATTGCATTGCCGGGGACCGACTTCGCGCAGCTCTTTCTATTCTATACATTAATTATGGCGTACGACCCGGGTTCTTGAGTGGAATGACCACCCCGCCATGGCCGTTAACGCCCGCTGCGGCAAGCGACAAACTCGACTGATGCTCAGGCACCAATTCAGAAAGCAGTCCATAAATCTGCCGGGCATCATCTGTTCTACAGGCGATCGCTAACTTGTCGAGCATCTGCTCAAGCTGCACAAATTCCATGCTGCGACTGTTGGCAAGCAGAATTTTCGGGTGTGTTGTTCCAGCGAGTTTCTCGGATTCATGGAACAACTCTTCGTAGAGTTTCTCGCCGGGACGTAGCCCAGTGTAGACGATTTCAATATCCTCGCCCGGTTTCTTGCCGGAAAGCCGGACAAGCTGCTCAGCCAGGTAGGAAATCTTCACCGGCTCGCCCATATCGAGCACAAAAATCTCTCCACCCTTGCCCATGGTACCGGCCTGCAGAATAAGCTGCGCAGCTTCGGGAATGGTCATGAAGTAACGCGTGATCTCGGGGTGTGTGACCGTGACTGGCCCGCCTTGCGCAATCTGCATCTGAAACAACGGAATCACACTCCCGGCCGATCCCAGTACATTGCCGAAACGCACAGTGATGAAATGCGTGGACGAGCGAACGCCCAGGTTCTGGCAGTAGATCTCGGCCACGCGCTTGGTCATGCCCATGATATTGGCCGGGTTCACGGCCTTGTCGGTGGAGATCATGACGAATTTGCTGCAACCATAGCGATCGGCAAGCGATGCCAGGTTGCGTGTACCGAGCACGTTGTTTTTCACTGCCGCGCGCAACTGATGCTCAAGCATCGGCACATGCTTGTACGCGGCTGCGTGCAGAATGACCGCGGGCCGGTGTGCGCGCAGCATCTGCTCTACTGCTGCCGTATCATTAATATCGCCAAGCAACGCGGTAAGTTTAAGCTCCGGGAATGTCCGCCTCAGCTCGAGTTCGATCGAATACAAGTTGAACTCGCTCTGCTCGAAAATAACGAGGTGTGCCGGCTTGAGGCGCGCCACCTGCCGGCAGAGTTCCGAACCAATGGAACCACCGCCGCCGGTTACGAGGATGGTCTTGTCCTCCACACCGCGCGTGATCGCCGTCCAGTCAAGCGACACGCTCTCGCGTCCAAGTAAATCGTCGATCTTGACCTCGCGCAACTCTTTGAGGCTTACCTGGCCTGTCACCAGATCCTTCATGTGCGGCAGCACACGGAACGAAACACCAGTGGCCTCGCACAAACCGACCACACGTTGCATTTGCCGAGAATTGGCGGAAGCCAATGCGATCACAATGAGCTGCACATCGAGATCGGCGGCCAGCACAGGAATGACATCGCACGCGCCTGCAACCCGAATTCCGTGCACATCCTTGCCCAGCTTTACCGGATCGTCATCCACAAAAGCCACCGGCCGGTAGGCATGCAACGAATCACGCAACAGGTCACGCACCAGCATCTCGCCAGCCTGGCCGGCACCGACAATCAGGACATTCTTTACTTCCTGGTCGTACAGGCGCCGGTCCTTGATCCAGCGATACACAAAACGCGGAGCACCGAGCAGCAAAACAAGCAGGATGGCGTCCAACACGAACACGGAGCGCGGCACTCCCTGCAGGCTGGTGAGGAAAATGATCGCCGGCGCGACAACAGCCACACCGGTCAGCGCCGCTTTCAGAATCCGGAAAAGATCGGGCATCGAGGCAAAACGCCACACTCCGCGGTACAGGCCGAAATACCAGAAGAGACTGCCCTGTGTGACAAGCACCAGCGGCAACATGCGTAGCGCTTGATGCCAGAACTCTACAGGAATGCCATCCAGGTTAAAACGCAGCCAGTAGGAGCCTAACCAGGCCAAAGGAATCATCAACAGGTCGTGCAGAAAAACCGTGTAGCGGCTCTGCGTCTTACTCAGTAACCGCATCATAATTTTCGTTTTGTCTCCATACGGTGAACGGCGATCATCAGCAAAGGGTACACAAGGCACCAGAAGAGAATCAACACAACCTGCCCCGGAAAACTAAGATTCTGCGCCAACAGCGCGGATAGGCCGCAGGCCAGCATCAGCACATACTCGTATATCACTGTCTTTTTATGTCCCCAGCCAGATTGTACCAGACGCTGGTAATAATGGGACTTGTGTGCCTGCCAGACCCGTTCACCACGACCCAAACGGCGCAATAGCGTGACCGTTGCGTCGACAATGAAGGGTGAAAATACCAACAGCGCCACCCAGAAGTGAAACACCCCTTCGCGCGCACCCCATATGGATAGTCCGCCAGCCAGCAGGCCAAGCAACGAGGAGCCGGTGTCGCCCATAAAGATGCGCGCCGGTGGAAAGTTGAACATCAGGAAACCGGCAGCGGCCGAGACAATTATCAAGTTGAAAGCCAGGAAAATCGGGTTGCCTGCCAGATATCCCAACAGGGCAAAGGTGCCGAAACCGATCACGGTCATACCTGCGGCAAAGCCATCCATGCCATCCATGAAGTTGTACAGGTTGATCATCCAGATTAGGTACAGAAGCGAGAACGTCGCTCCTAACCATGCTGGCCATTCCCAGACGAATCCCGGCACCTCAAGCGTCATCAGCCCCAAGCCACCAGCCAACAGCATTCCACTGGCGACCAAGTGACCGACGAACCGGCTGCCAACCGACATGCCTTTCATGTCGTCGAGGAAGGATATAGCCGCCACCATTAAGGCACAGGCACCCAACCAACCTAGGGCCCGTGGCACTCCGGCCAACGCCATCCACATGGTCATTCCAACCAAGATCCCGATGACAATCGCTACCCCCCCAGAACGCGGCGTAGGCCGCGTATGCAGCGATCGTTCGTTTGGATGGTCGAGGATATGGGGCCACGACACTGGGCCGCAAAAGCGCTGGGTTAGAAACGCGGAGACTCCCAGCGCCAGCAATACCGCAATGAATGTTTCAATGGTCACTTGGGAACCTTCTAGCTGAAAAAGCTGATTTACTTGTCAGATTGTTGCAGGAATACACGCGCGGTAGCAGTCGACCAGTATCAACTGTCTGAGGCGACGGCCACCCAAGTGCTCGACGCGAGTGACTTGAGTCCAACCTCAGCGAGCAGCATAAGGCGTAGAAAGACACTGGGCTTATTAAACAGACTTATTGCGTACTCAGGCCATGCGGGTAGGACCGGCAACATGCGCACAGGCCTGCACATAGCTGCAGCAAGATGTCGGATAAAAACCGGTGTTGAAGAATCCTCGCCACCACAAAGCACATCTGATGGCAACTTCAAATCTGGCATTCATCTCTTCACCGCACCAATGGCATGCTTGAGGGGGATCGCCTTGGTTCAGCCTCGGCCGAGCATCTCCCGTACCCCCTCGGCTAACCCCACCCTCGCTCGCCAGCCCAGTTCCAGCTCAATGCGTGCCGGAGAATAGCAGGCAGATCCCAGCAATCGATCCACCACCTCGAAATTCAAGGGCAATGGCCGGTTCAAAATATATCCGACGCCGTCACCCAACCGACCACCGGCATGCAGCAGGGCGGCCGGTACCCGCCACCGAGCCGGTCCCTTGCCTTGCACTTCGCGGATCTTGTCGTAAATCTCCCGTCCCGAATAGGCTTTCGAATCAGCGACGATGTATGTCCGACTACTCGCAGCCGGAGATTCAGCTACCAATCGCATCGCTGCCACTACGTCATCCACATGCACCAGCGATCGGCTGTTACCCGTCTCCGGCAGCGGCGGAAACC
>Ga0105101_10001203_pt1 | contig 11248 bp, 7 predicted proteins | sample PPLLak21cMay2015_2_FD_87037 | JGI IMG/M metagenome (GOLD analysis project Ga0105101, IMG submission 87037) | Freshwater sediment microbial communities from Prairie Pothole Lake near Jamestown, North Dakota, USA - PPLs Lake P8 Core (1) Depth... | ecosystem: Environmental > Aquatic > Freshwater >...
ATCGTGATGAGTGACGGGACCAATGTTCTTTATTTTTATGAACCTGAGATGTTTACTGCAGTCTCCAGGGTAGAGGTCTATGATAATGAAAAAAAGGTCGATCAGCTGAATGAGCTTGAGTATATTAACGGGGAGATATGGGCCAATATATGGCAGACTGATCTTATTGCCAGAATCGATCCGGCAAGCGGAAAGGTAAACTCATACGTTGACCTTTCCGGACTTTTCCCGGGATCAAAACGGCTTGAAATCAATGCTGATGTCCTTAACGGAATTGCGTACGACGCTGTTAACGACAGGATTTTTGTTACTGGCAAACGATGGCCAAAACTTTATGAGATAAGAGTCACCGAATAATACCCCTCCCATATATTATATTAACAGCCAGTGGCATAATGCTGAACTCTACAGGAGTATGACCAAGCGATTCGCCGTCAGCTTCAATGTAAAGCAATGAATCGGAAGTGATACTCAGACTGGTTGTCCTGTATCCGTCGATTTTGGGATGGCTCAGTATGGTACCGTCGTAAAGTAATTTAAGGCTTTTTAATATTTCAAATTTTCCCATCTCCTTGATAACTGTAATGTCAAGCAATCCGTCATCAGGCAGCGCATCCGGCGTCTGCCGCATACCTCCTCCGCAATATCTTCCATTCCCAACATTGATTGAGAAAACCCTTGAGCTGACTTTTTTACCGTCAATAGTAATCTCAGCGGGGGTATTCCTGTATAAAATCAGGCTCGACAGGAGATTGTACAAATAAACGGCCTTGCCGCTCTTCCCTTTTTCTTTCTGCTTATTGGTCTTTTTTACGACCAATGACTCAAAACCAAGTCCGGCTATATTTATAAAATAGCGTCTTTCCTTCCTCTCACCTTCATAATAATCAATCACCCCCACGTCGTGGAGCATGCTCTTACCGTCTTTTATGACCTTTATTGCACCTTCATAAACCAGCGGGATCCCAAACATTCTTCCCCAGTCATTTCCGGTTCCGACAGGGATCATGCTTAGCGTGACACCTGACGGGGAGCAGCTGTCCTGAGTAAAGACCCCGTTCACAACTTCATTCAATGTACCGTCACCTCCAACAATTATGATCCTGCGGCAGCCTGCAGAAACTGCTTCACCCGCAAATTCTATTCCCTGTCCCCTTCTTTCAGTGAACTTAAAGCTGAATGGAATTTCGTTCTTTTCAAGAAGAGAGGAGATCCTGCCCCAGTCCTTACTGCCCTTTCCACTTCCGGCATTTGGGTTGACAATTGCGAACCAGTCACTGGTTAAAGTGCTCTTTTCCATCAGAATGAGTTTAGGTAAAGCAAAGATGGAAATAAATGGATAAAAAATAACCGGGTGATGGTATTTTTTCGACCTGTTATGATTTATTTTGCCATGAAGGCACAAAAACGCCAAGATGCATAAAGTCAATATTTTAAACTATTTTATGTAAAACGGGTTTGTTAATAACGTGTTGAAAACCGTAAAAGGAATGTTCACAATTACATTATTTTGCGACGGAAGCTGAATATCATAAATAGTAAATTTGAAGCTCGAAAGTAAACCTGATAAATCAAAGAAAAGACTATGGGAAGGATTATAGCGATCGCAAATCAGAAGGGCGGGGTAGGTAAGACGACGACAGCGATAAATCTGGCGGCTAGTCTGGCAGCTCTTGAAAAGAAGGTGCTTATTGTGGATGCAGATCCCCAGGCCAATGCAACTTCGGGAATCGGGGTTGATGCACGTCAGATAACCTGCACTGTTTACGACTGCCTGATCGACGGTAAGGAACCTGCTGAGGCCCTTCATAGCTGCGGCGTTGAGAACCTTTCGCTGATGCCGTCGAATATCGACCTGGTGGGCGCCGAAATCGAGATGCTCGACAGACCTGAAAGAGAAAAAATACTAAAGCACCTCCTTCGCAAGATATCTGACCGTTTTGACTACGTCATCATCGACTGTTCACCCTCCCTGGGGCTGCTTACCGTCAATGCTCTTACAGCCGCAAACTCGGTCATCATACCTGTTCAATGTGAATATTTTGCCCTGGAAGGCCTTGGCAAGCTTCTTAATACAATTAAAATAATTCAGAATAACCTTAATCCTGATCTTGAAATTGAAGGGTTTCTTCTCACAATGTACGATTCGAGGCTGAGGTTGTCAAACCAGGTGGCGGAAGAGGTAAACAAACATTTCCAGCAGATGGTTTTCAAAACGATAATACAGAGGAATGTTAAGCTCTCGGAAGCGCCAAGTTTCGGACAGCCTGCAATATTGTACGATGTTGATTCAAGAGGTACCGTGAACTACCTGAACCTGGCAAAAGAGCTTATCGAAAAACAGGAATCGAAGGTAAGCAGCGTATGAACCTGTTTTACTTTTACAGTAACCGGAATTTATCATGAATAAGAAAAACGCTTTAGGAAGAGGACTTGGTGCGCTGATAGAGGGTGTTGAAAAAGAAGCGCTTGAAAAAAAGGTAGAAGCGAATCTTGATATTTCTGTCGATTCCATCGATGGAAATCCGTTCCAGCCCAGAACGCATTTTGATGAGCAGGCGCTTGAAGAGCTTGCCTCATCAATCAGAAAGCTGGGTATCGTACAGCCGCTGACTGTAAGGGAGACCGGGAACGGACGGTACCAGCTCATTGCAGGTGAACGCCGGCTGAGAGCCGCACGGCTTGCCGGACTTAGTCATGTGCCCGCATATATCAGGACCGCTGACGATCAGGCAATGCTCGAACTGGCACTGGTTGAGAATATTCAGCGTGAGGATCTGGATGCCGTGGAAGTGGCTATCAGTTTTCAGCGGCTTATTGAAGAGTGCCGGCTGACACAGGAACAGCTGAGCGACAGGGTAGGCAAACAACGGTCAACGATCTCAAACTACCTGCGTCTCCTGCGTCTCCCTGCTGAAATACAGCTTGGGATAAAAAATAAGCTCCTGATGATGGGGCATGCTCGCACACTTGTCAATATCGAGAATCCGAAATTGCAAATGGATGTATATTACCGTATAGTCGACAACGAGCTTTCAGTGCGGCAGGCAGAGGAACTCGTCAGGGTTATGCAATCGGAAAAAATCAGGGATCCCGCACGGGGTGAAAGAAAGAAGAAACTGAATGATGATTTTAAACAGCTTTCAGAGCATCTCAACCGAATTTTCTCGACTAAAATAAACTTCAGGATAAACGAAACGGGAAAGGGAAAAATAGTTATCCCGTTTGAAAATCCGGAAGATATGGAACGCATTTTGGGAATCTTTGACCGCCTCAACACCTGAAAATAATTATATTTGTCGCGCCGGATTACTCCCGGGTAAGTTAAGCACCGGCTCTGATTGGCTTGAGGACAGTTTTTAAACCTGCAATTCTTCTCATCGTGCTTATGTTTTGCATGCCGCATGACATAACAGCACAGGACACCCTGTCGGTTACCAGGCCAAAAAGGATCAGCTTCAAAGCCGAACCACTGAAAGCAACAATGCTGGCTGTCGCATTCCCTGGTCTTGGGCAGGTCTATAACAAGAAATACTGGAAAATACCGCTTGTATACGCAGGGTTCGGCGGACTTGTTTACAGTGTGGGCTTTAATACGGATAATTATAATACAATGATGAAGGCCTACCAGGATTTTACTGATAAAATTCCTGAGACAGCCAGTTATATTGAATTGATAAAATGGGCCGAACCTTCATCCTATGATCCTGTCCTGCATCCTGATACATATGATCCTTCGAGTGAATCATGGGTGCGTGATAATTTGCTGCAGGCTGTTGATTATTACAAAAAATACCGCGATCTTTCGTACATCGGTATTGCTGCCTGGTATCTCATTTCCATACTCGACGCTAATGTTGATGCCAGCCTGTTTGATTTTGACGTGAGCGACAAACTTGATCTGCAGTTTTCTCCCGCTCATATGCCGGTTCCCGGAACAATGGGAGCAGGATTAAATATTTGTCTGACTTTCACGTTTTAAATAAAATTTAAATAAATGAAACCCATATGATTTGTAAAAATCAAAAACACCGGCTGGATATAATTTCAAATCATGTGCGGTTCCCCCGCCGAAGCGGGGCAAGCTATCATACCGATAAAATCAAAATTATATTATGATGAAATTAAAGAAATTCCTGATAACAGTGGTTTTTGCAGTCATGGCCCCGGCTATTTTTGCTGTCAATGATACAATTATCCTTAAGTCAGAAATGTATTCCGAGAAGATTACCAGGGACCTTGACAGCCTTGTCAACAGCTGGTATGTGAAGATGGCCCTGAAGGAATTTCCTGAGGATTTCGTAAATGATTCGATAGGAAAAGAATACCCCGATTCACTTTATATTGAAAGGTTGAAAAAGGTAAATTCGGTGATTAAGCTTCCATATAACAGCATTATCAGGAATCATATCCATGTTTACACAATAAAGCAAAGGGATAAGTTCAGCGCGGTTCTCGGACTGATGAATTACTATTTCCCGCTTATCGAGGATATTTTTGATGCCTATGGCCTTCCGGTTGAACTGAAATATATGGCGGTAATCGAGTCGGCACTGAATGCCAATGCTGTTTCACGCGTGGGAGCAACCGGGATGTGGCAGTTTATGTACAGTACAGGCCGGTTTTACGGACTGACTATAAATTCGCTGGTTGATGAAAGGCGTGACCCTGTAAAATCAACCCATGCAGCAGCAAAATATATGAAGGACCTGTATAAAATCTATAACGACTGGATCCTTGTTATTGCAGCGTATAACTGCGGACCCGGAAATGTTAACAAGGCCATCAGGCGTTCAGGCAACAAGAAGGACTACTGGGATATATACATCCGGCTGCCCAGGGAGACAAGGGGATATATACCCCAGTATGTTGCTGCAACTTACGCTGTTAATTATTTCGAGGAACATCATATAAAACCGCTCCCGCTTAACATACCGGTATCAACCGATACGATAATGGTGAACAAAGATATCCACCTTAACCAGATTTCTGAAGTTATGGGGATCCCGCTTGGTGAACTCAGGGCATTGAATCCACAGTACCGGACAGGCCTTGTTCCCGGGTCCTCAAAACCAGTGTCACTTACACTTCCGATGAGTCACCTTGGCGATTTCATCGATCTTAATGACACCATCAGAAATTACAAACCTGACGTTTATCTTTCAAGGATGAACCTTAATGCCAATCCCTCACGCTCCACATATGCCCCGGTCGATATTAAGGGGAAGACCAGGATCACATATACGGTAAAGGATGGCGACAACCTTGGATTCGTCTCAGAATGGTATCATGTAGGACTTTCAGACCTGAGGAACTGGAACAATATTTACCGGAACACGATACGCATAGGGCAGAAGCTTGCAATTTATGTCGATCCTGCCAAATCCGACTTTTATACAAAAATAAATTCGATGTCCTTTGCCGAAAAGCAGCAGATGAGCGGTAAGACGGTACCGGTTAATCCTGTTTTAACTACCACACAGTCAGAATATGACGGAGATTTCATAACTTATACTGTAAGGTACGGAGATACAATATGGGATATAGTGAAAATGTTTGAAAATGTAAGTACCAGCGATGTCCTCTCATTAAATAATATTTCCGATCCGGGCAAGATTCAGGTCGGGCAAAAACTAAAAATCAAGAAGAAGAGCTGATCCCTTGCTAAATAATGCGTCCGTCCAGATCATTTTTATTACTGCTTATCTTTCTGATCTGTTTTACAGGCCTTTATTATTTTTTGCCACGAAGTTTCGACCTGCCAACTCCTGAAACTCTGATTCCCGGGGAACTGATACAGAAACTGTTCCCGGACGGCACCCGGGGAAACAGCACAGACAGGGTAATTTCCGCCGATACTCTTCATGAAATTTTAGCTGATACTTCGACACCTGTTGGTCACGATACTCTCACCGTCCACGATAGAACCGGTCAACTCCTGGTAACCCTGCCTCCGGATCCCCTTGGAAGATTCTTTGATTCCCTGCGCTATTCAAAGGGACAGATCAGGATTATGTATTATGGTGATTCGCAGATTGAAGGAGACCGGTTAACATCGTACCTGCGATCAGGCCTGAGGAAGGATAATTGCGGAACCGGTCCGGGTCTTTTCCTGCCTGTCATGCCTGTATCCTATACCAGGTCAGTCTTTGTCAGGGCATCTTCAAACTGGAAACGGTTTAACTATCTTTCTTACAAGAACGGGGAGATCTCTCACAACGGCCTGGGACCGTTTATGGCCTATTGCAGGTATATGGCGGAAAATGAAATTTCGCGCGAGACAGTAAAGGCGTGGATCAGGATAGTACCGTCGAGATTTGCCGACAGCTCAGCATCAACGTACGATCAGCTGAGGATCCTTTACCGGAATCCGCAGGATATCATAAAGATAAGTGTAAAGGCCGGAAATAATCCCCCCCTTACGGACTCCCTCCCAAAGGGAGATGACCTGGATGAGTTCGTTTGTCCGCTGTACAACGCGGAAAACATCCTTATAGATTTTTCCGGAAAATCGAGTCCTGATATTTACGGCATTAGCATAGAGAGCAAGAACGGGATAATTGTTGACAACATTCCACAGAGAGGGAGTGCAGGCCTTGAGTTTACGATGGTTGACCGTGAAAACCTGAAGGACTCATATCGGTTTTTTTCGCCTGATCTGATAGTATTGCATTACGGATTGAACATTGTAAGGAACGTAAGGAATAATTACTCGTATTACGAAAAGGGGCTTGTCCGCCAGATCTCATTATTGAAGGAGATTTCACCGGGAACGGATTTTATTGTTGTAGGCCTGACCGACATGGCATACAGCGATGGAGAGGAAATAAAATCATATCCGAATATACCTGCCATCATCGATGCCCAGAGAAAAGCCTCATACGAATCGGGAGCTCTGTTCTGGGATGCCCTTAATGCGATGGGTGGGCCTTCAACAATTATTAAATGGAATGGTTTGGAACCTCCGCTTGCGAAGAAGGATTTTGTTCATTTTACTGACCAGGGCGCTGATACCCTGGCCCGGATGATGATGTCGGACCTGTTCGTAATGAATAAAACCGGAAGTTACCACGGGGATCCTGATGCAATCCCAATGGATACAGTTTTCCACCCTGCTTCCAATAATAATGTTGAAAAGCAAAAGGTTACTGAAGAAAAAGGCTTTACCGGCAATTTTATTTCACTGGTATTCAGATATGATCCTGACAAACCTTTCATTTTTTCCGCTCCGGCATTCTGGGTTTTCTTTCTCCTGGTGCTGGCTGGATTCAGCCTGGTTTATAAAAGATTATTACTGCGTAATATGTATCTGTTTCTTGTAAGCCTCTTCTTTTATTATAAATCAGGTGGACTTTTCCTTGTCCTGCTGCTGTTCGTAACCCTGATCGATTTTTCCTGCGGACTTATGATACACCGTTCAGGGACAAGGTTTTGGAGAAGAAGCATTCTGGTGATAAGCATAATTTCAAATATTGGAATACTGGCCTATTTCAAATATACCGGCTTCTTTGTTCAGACAATGAATGATATCATGGGAACTGACTTTGTTGCAGTGGATTTTCTCGGAGCTTTTTCGAACAGAGTTCTCGGAACTCACTTTGATATAACAAATATAATTCTTCCGGTGGGGATCTCATTCTTTACCTTTCAGTCGTTAAGCTACACAATTGACATGTACAGGAGGAAACTTGAACCTGTAAGGAATATCCTTGATTTCGGATTTTATGTGTCGTTCTTTCCCCAGCTAGTTGCAGGACCCATAGTAAGGGCTTCTGAGTTTATTCCACAGCTTTACAGAGAGTACAGCGTCTCACAGAGGGAGTTCAGTCATGCCGTGTTCCTTATTTCGAAGGGATTGATAAAGAAAATTATTATTTCGGATTTCATAGCAGTAAATTTTATCGACAGGGTATTTGATCTGCCCACCGCCTTTTCGGGATTCGAGAATCTGATGGCCGTTTATGGATACGGATTGCAGATCTATTGTGATTTTTCGGGATATACCGATATTGCCATAGGGATCGCACTTATACTCGGATTCAGGCTTCCCTTTAATTTCAACTCACCTTACAAGGCTGCGGATATATCTGATTTCTGGAAAAGATGGCATATCTCGCTTTCTAGGTGGCTGAAGGATTATATCTACATTCCGCTTGGCGGAAACAGAAAGGGAAAAGTCCGAACGATTGTCAACCTGATGGTCACAATGCTGATCGGCGGACTTTGGCACGGAGCCGATATCAGGTTTATAATCTGGGGAGGCTTGCACGGGTTAGGTCTGGCAATTGATAAGTTAAGAATTTACATATTCGGGGTGAGCACCAGGCAACGGTGGTTTCTCAGGGGGTTGTCGGTCTTTTTTACTTTCCAGTTCGTCAGCTTCTGCTGGATATTCTTCAGGGCGCCCGATATGCACAGCGTTACCATGATTTTAAGACAGATCTTCAATAATTTCATGCCTGCTTCTTTAAACGCCCTTTTTCCTGTTTACAGCGGGGTCTTCGCATTAATGGCCGCAGGTTACTTTATACATTTTCTTCCTGAAAAGTTTAAGGAAAAGTACCGCGGACTGTTTATTAAATTGCCGGTTCCCGTGCAAATGGTGATAGTTTTACTGATAGGCTTTATGCTCTATCAGATGAGGAGCACCGAGATAATGCCGTTTATTTATTTCAGGTTCTGATACCTCTCTCACCGTGAAAAGGTTCCGATAGCTAACGGAATGGGGAGAGGCAGAGAATTAAAGATAAGACTCCTCTTCTTTAGTCCCACCAATAAACGGTTTTATGGCCCTCTGATATATTCCCTGAACATAGGCAATCGCCATTCCGTAGTTTGTGACGGGAATCCCGGCTTTTATGGCAGGAAGGAGCCGGTTGTGAAGCTGCTTCCTGGTGATCATGCATCCTCCGCACTGGATCACCAGGGCATAATCAGTAATTGGCCTCGGGAGGAGATCAAGACCGGCAACGGTATCATAATCAAGTTTTTTGCCCGTAAAATTATTGAGCCATCGCGGGATCTTTACCCGGCCGATATCATCGCACGCCACATGGTGCGAGCATGACTCCAGAAGAAGGATTCTGTCGCCGTTGCGCAGGTCAGATATTTTAGGAGTTCCCTTAAGGTAACTGTCAAAATCACCTTTGAACCTGGCGAGCAAAATGCTGAAGCTCGTAAGCGGAATTTCAGGGGGTATCGAAGCATCAGCCTTGACAAACACCTGTGAATCGGTTAGAGCCAGTGCCGGCTTAATTTTTGTTTTCTTAAGAAACGCATCAACCTCGCGCTCCTTCAAAACTATTGCAACTGCATCATTATCGAGAATATCCCGGATGGCCTGCACCTGAGGGAGGATAAGTCTGCCGGCTGGCGCCTCGACATCGATCGGGGTTATAAGAATTACGATATCGCCGTGACTGATCAGATCGTCCAGGAGGGCTGGAGTCTTAAATGAAGATTCAGGGATCGTTGCCTTTATCAGCGATATCAACTTCTCGTAGTTGCGTCTGTCAACGGCAGAAAACTCAAGTATTTCACTGCCAGTCTGATTTTTAATTCTTTCCCTGAAGCCGGCATCAGGTTTATCCAGGTCCGACTTATTGTGAATGATGATGAACGGGATCTCCTGGCTGCGGAATTTTGTGATGAGGTCATCTTCATAATCCCCCCAGTAATTTTCCGTAACAATAAGCATTGCCATGTCAATTATCTCAAGTGTTCGCAGAGTCCGTTCGACCCTCTTTTCACCGAGGTCGCCGGAATCGTCTATCCCAGCAGTGTCGACAAGTATTACGGGTCCGAAGCCGGTTATCTCGAATGATTTCTTTACCGGGTCAGTTGTGGTGCCGGCTTGTTCAGAGACAATGGCAATATCCTGACCTGCAAGGCAGTTGATGAGGCTGCTCTTGCCGTTGTTCCTGCGGCCATATATCCCTATATGTGGTTTTGCCTCCCTGCCTTTTGTCATTTTTCAATAAAATATCGTGCAAAATTAAGAAAAATATTGCCATTTGCATTTCCCGCTGATTGACGCCGGCTCCGGGTGAAGTTGGTCCGTAATGCGAGCGTCCCTGAAAATTATTAATTTAGCCGCGATTAGTTTGCTTCCGGACTTACTGATAATTGACCCGAAGCAGGTGACCGAAATATCTTTTCAGGATTAGCGTTTTCTTAGTTATGAAGAACAACAGGCTGCATTGGAGCATTGTATATATTGGTTTTATAATTCTTCTCGTGTTCCTGATCAGTGCGACAGGCAAGGCCCAGATATTGAAGGATACCATTGCAATAAACCTGATCAAAAAAGGAATAGGCAGCATTTACAACCTGGAGTTCAAAGATGCGGAGACCATATTGACGAAACTTAATGTGCAGTATGCCGGACACCCGGCTTCCAATCTGTTCAGGGGCATTCTGATCTACTATAAGAACTATCCTCTCCACCCAGCCAATCGTGAATCAAAAAACTTTGAACAACAGCTTAAAGCGGGCATTCAGCTGTGCGAGGCAACGGAAGGATGGCTTGACGATCCTGAGAGGCTTTTGATCGACATTTGTTCGAGAGGATTACTGTTGTTGTATTATGCTGAAAATGACCTGAACAGGGAGGTAATACCCATGGTGATAAGCTCTTATAAGTGCGTTATGAAATCTTTCGAATTTACCTCTGTTTACCCCGATTTCTATTATTTTACCGGGCTCTATAATTATTACAGGGAGGCATATCCCGAACATCACCCGGTTTATAAGCCGGTTGCAATGTTATTCCGTTCCGGCGACATAGAGAAAGGTCTGAAGGAGCTTCAATATTCAGCTGAAAATTCAATTGTACTTAATGTCGAGTCCTGTTCAATACTGGTGTGGATCAATATCTACTTTGAAAAGAATTATCCAAAAGCACTGGATTACAGTAAAACTCTGCACCGGAACTATCCGTCAAATCTTTTATTCAGGGGTGAATATGTAAAAACCCTGTGTCTTCTTAAAAAGTATGATGAAGCTGAAAAAATAATGAGTTTACCGGCAGCCGATAACTCTTACTATAAGGCGCAGCTTGCAATTTTCAACGGCCTGGTTCAGGAGAAGAAATATCATAATACTGACGCTTCGGAAAGATTTTACAACTGGGGAATAAATGACCTCGAGAAGTTCGGTGAACGGGGTGAGGAGTTCAGGGAAATCGGGTACAGGGGACTAAAAAGGCTGGAAGCTATGAAAGACGGGAGGCAGCCCGGTAAAAAGAAAA
>Ga0105101_10001204_pt1 | contig 11237 bp, 12 predicted proteins | sample PPLLak21cMay2015_2_FD_87037 | JGI IMG/M metagenome (GOLD analysis project Ga0105101, IMG submission 87037) | Freshwater sediment microbial communities from Prairie Pothole Lake near Jamestown, North Dakota, USA - PPLs Lake P8 Core (1) Depth... | ecosystem: Environmental > Aquatic > Freshwater >...
ACATCTACCTGACTCCTTCGACCCCGGCCTCACGTGGGGGTCAGGATGACTGAGACGACTGGCCGTCCCACCGCCGATGCGAGCACGCCATCGGGGCGACAGGATGAGGTCCACTTCCTCCGAGCAGACGACGGTCTCGGGCTCACCATGGTCCGGGTGGGAGCCGGCACGGATTCGCCAAGAGGCCCGGTGCTGCTGGTTCACGGTGCAGGCGTGCGAGCCGAGCTTTTCCGCCCCCCCGTCGAGCGGACGCTCGTGGATGCGCTGGTCGACGACGGATACGACGTATGGCTCCTCAACTGGCGCGCATCGATCGACATCGGGCCAGTGCCGTGGACACTCGACGACGCTGCCGCCTATGACCATCCGGCGGCGGTCAAGTACGTCCTCGCCGAGACAGGTGCGGAGACGATGAAGGCGATCGTCCATTGCCAGGGCTCGACGTCGTTCTGTATGAGCGCCGCGGCGGGGCTGGTCCCGCAGGTGAATGTCATCGTGAGCAATGCGGTGTCGCTGCACCCGGTCATCCCACCGTTGTCCCGGTTCAAGATCCGTGTCCTGCGCCCGCTCATGCAGCGGTTCACTCCGTACCTGAATCCGGCGTGGGGTGACGGGCCCAACACGTTGTTCTCACGACTCGCCCGCTGGACGGTCATGGCCACGCATCACGAGTGCAACAACCCCGTATGCCGAATGGTGAGCTTCACCTACGGGTCGGGCCGGCCGGCGCTCTGGAGCCATGAGAACCTCAACGAGGCCACGCACGACTGGATCCGGGGCGAGTTCGCTGAGGTGCCGATGAGCTTCTTCGCCCAGATGGCCGCCTGCGTCGAAGCAGGTCAGTTGGTCTCGGTGACGAAACGGCCCGGGCTTCTCTCAACCTACGCCGACTCCGCTCCTAGGACCGATGCCCGTTTTGCCCTCTTCGCCGGCGCGCGGAACAGGTGCTTCCTTCCCGAGAGCCAAGAGCGCACGTTTCAGTTTCTCCAACAGCATCGCAACAGCACGGACACGCTGCAGGTGCTCCCGGACTATGGGCACCTCGACTTCCTGCTCGGCCAGAACGCCGCCCGGGACGTATTCCCGCTGATCCTCGCCGAGCTCGACCGATGACGGAGGCCTGCCGACCACTAGCGAGCGATGCGGTCCGGTCATGGGAGGCTCTTGGACCACCCGGCGGCATATCTGTCGGCCACCTCCTCGAGCGAACGGAGACGCTGTGCCTCATCCGGCCGGCCGTGCGCTTCGTAGTCATCGGCGGCTGATCGCAGGTCGTGGCCTTCGTCGAGGACGATCTTGAGCACCTCTGGCGGACCGCTTCTGCGACCGGGAGGCGATCTCCTGGAAAGTCGAAACAGCCCAAAGCCTCTGGTCAGAGGCTGCACTTAGCGGTACGGGGTCGCGTGAAAGGAGGGCGCAATGACGCGACTCACATGGAGAGACGGGGTCGCCACCGTCCTGGTCGGTGCGGGATTGGCACTCTACGTCCTGTGGCTGAACGGCGCTGAGCTGGCCGGACCCAGGACTATCGCAGGGTTCGTTCTCGGTTTCGGTCTGGCAGCGTCCCTGATAGCCGTCGTGTATGGGGTCGGGGCCGGACTTCTGCGAGCGCCGAAGGTGTACCTCGCCGTCGCCTCACTTCTCGGTCTCCTAGCCCTGGTGGCTGGTGTCGTCGCAGTCACCAGCATCAACGAGACAATGCTCGCAACTCTGGTGGCAGCGACCTTCGCGATGTGGCTGATGGCCACTATCCGGCACGCGGTCACCGAGCCGCGAGACGATCGGGCGCCGCGGCCTACCTCGACCCTGACCCACATCTAGCCAGAGTGTCAGTCGAATGCATCCGACTGACACTCGAGGTCTGTTCTTCTGAGCCGCCGAGGGCTCCTGCGCAAGCTGATCCATGGAGTGACCAGGTCACACCTTGAACCCACAACAAGGGGGAGGGCGGTGCCCTCCCCCTTGACACTCCTGGCTCGAGGAGTCGGAGCCTTCCAGGCGATAGACGTCCGACTGAGCCACGAACTCTTCGGCGTAGTCGATGATGAGGGTCCTGGTCGCCGGGTCAGCGAATCCGTATCCCCGTTCACGGAGGCGAGGGCCATCTCGGCCGCCGCTTCCGGATTTGTGGAGGCCAGCCATTCCCCGAAAGCCTCGAGGAAATCGCGGGCCTCCCGGGTTTCCCCGCTTCGCTGCACGGCGACGACGCCCGAGTTGTCGACGACCCAGTGGTACGTACACGAGAACCCGGCTTCGGCTGGGGCGGGCCTGCTGCGGCCGAAGGGCGATCGGTTCGAGGAAGGCATTGAGTCGGAAAGTGGGTCCTGGCCGGTCAAGCCACGTCTCTTCCTCGCCAGAACGGGTTCGATGCCGACCCGCCATCACGGCCGGGCTTCCTGAAGCCTTCGGCGATGGGATCGCGGTGACCCCCAAACCTGGTTACGAGGCCGACGTTGCCCCGCTCACCGACCTCCTCAACGCCGAGAAAGGATTGCCCATCCGCCCCGCCGATCTGGTGACAGTCTCACCGGTCGGCTGAACCCGGCGTCGGTGGGCTCAGCACCTCGCATGAGTGCCCGACATTGGGCATTTGTCCTCTATCGGACTTTCCTCCCGATTGGCATCCTGTGCGCGGAGGGCCAGCGTGCATGATCCGACGTTTCTGTCATCGACGTAACAATGTATCTCAGCGCTCCTCCACGTTGACAGCGGACTGGTCGTGTCTGGCCGTGGGCTGACTTGATCGGCTCATCAGGGCTGGGAAAGACAGGAGGATGCCATGAAGTCCCGCGGCTGGCGGGTGATCACGGTGATGGCGGTGTTGGTCGGACTTCTGGTCCCGGCGGCGGCTGCGGTCGGCGCCGACCAGGAAGTCGATGTGAGCGTTATTCCGGCCGACACCCTTTCTATCGATGTGGAACCATCGATTGGCTATGCACAAGTGGTGCCGGGAGGCAGCACCACTGAGGCTCCGTTCGGGATGAACATCACCAATACCACGGCCAACGGTTGGCAGGTATCCGTCGTTGGTACCGATCTGCACAGCTACAACTGGGAGAATTGTGACGAAACTGGTTGTTACAACCGGTTGCCGACCGATCCTTCCTACACCATTCCGGCCTCCAGCATCTACGTCAAGGGCGGTGGCGTCAGTTGGATGGAAGCGGGCGTGATCACGTCCTACGAGGGCGTCCTCGGCGGAACGGAACCGCTGTTGCTCATGGTTGCCACGGCTGATGCCTTCGGGTCGTTCGGTATTGACAATCCGAACCCCACGGTGCAGGTGAACGTCCCCAGTGACGCAGCCGTTGCCGATTACTGGGCGACTCTGACCTATACGGTCGAGAGCACGCCGTGATCCTTCGGGATCATGATGGGACGGCCTCAGTGATGGGGCCGTCCCCATCATCATGGTTTGGGCTTTCGAAGGGGTCTTTGTGAGATCCTCGAATGCCTCGCCCCGAAGGGGAAAGGTCAGGTCGCCTGGATCGATCCGGGCGCTCGCCTCGATGACCGCCCTGCTTCTTTCACTCACGCTTCCGGCGGCGGGCACCGACGCCGATCCCAACGCGGGTCCAGACTATGGAGCCCGCCCCGCTCCGCTGGGAGAAGCAGTCAGAGCCAGCGGCTTCTTCGCCCATTCTCTCGAGGCGGGAACAGGTGTGGTCGATGCGGTCGAGGTCTTCAACCTCACCAATGGCGCCGCCAGCTTCGATATCTACGCGGCAGACATGGTGCAATCCACCGCCGGTGGCCTCACCGCAGCCTCTCCTGATTTGGAGGTGACCGGGCCCGGAACCTGGGTGTCCCCGAAGCAGGGAACCGTCCAAGTCGAGCCGCGGAGCTCGGCCCGCGTCGAGTTCACGGTCGATGTCCCGCAGGGAACCGCACCGGGCAACTACTTCGCCTCGCTGCTGGTGGAACCCCTACTCCCCGTCGGCACCGGGAACATCGAGACGAGGGCCCGTATCGGGCTCCGTGTGGAGATCGAGGTTCTTGGTGAAGTCGATCTCGGTGTGGGTCTGGCACCACTGACCTTCGTCCGGGAGAGTGGAGAGGTGCGATTCGAGTTGTCGGCCACCAACACCGGGTCGGTCACCTTCGCGTCCGACGGGAGTGTCGTGGTCGTCAGCGGGAGCGGCGATCCGGTAGCCGAGCTGAGCCTGGAGCCGTCCGGGCGGTTCGTCGCCCCCGGCGAACAGATCATCTTCCAGGCGGTGTGGGAGAACCCTCCCTTGTTCGGGCGATACATGGCTGAGGCCGATCTCCAGGCAGTGGTCGGGAACCGCCTCCCGGTGCGATTCCCCAGCAATACAGTGGCGATCTGGCTCGTGCCATGGACGCTGATCGGCACGGGGCTCCTGGTCCTTGGCGGTGTCGGCTGGGTTCTCTATGCCTCCCGCCAACGGCGTGGAAAGTGGATCCGACACCGACGCGAGGAGCGAGCGCTACTCAGGGACTTCAGGGAACGTCGGCGGGTCGAGGAATCCGGGTCCGAGCAGTCGCGGCGCCGCACGCCGGTCGGCTGACCGTCCTCGATGCGTGGGTCCGTGGGACTCGAACCCACAACTTATGTGTCCGCCAACGGATTCTGGTGACACTGAGCTCGGGTGTCACCAACGCTTCGGTGCAGACATGACCACACCGAGCACCGGGGGTTGCGAAAGGGCGAAACCGGGGTGAGGCCACCCGGGAGTCGCCCATGCACCACGATCAGGCACGATCACGGTTTCCAGCCGGCCGGCCGCGTTTCATCACCTGGCCCGTGATGCAGTACCGGACCGACACGACGATCACTCGCTCGGGTCCCCTCAGAGCATGTCGGTCAACAAAAGCGTCGGGGCGCGTCGCTGACTATCCAGTACCAGTTCGCCGCTCCTGACCATCTCCAGGGCGGCTTCGACCTCCGCTACGTAAGCGTCGAGATACCCCCCGGTGGCGGTATAGCCGACCCCGCCATTGGCCAGGGTCAGCTCCAAGGGATCGACCTTGCCCTGCGTCACGAACTGCTCGATGGCTAGGTAGATGCCCACGTCGAGCCGCTTTACGACGGAGGTGATGATCCGCGACCGATCCAATGCCCCAACCTCCTGATCGAGACCCGCGAATTCGATGTAGCCCCCGAACGACTCGTACATGTCGACGTCGACCCCGATCACCCAGATCTCCTCTCCAGCGACTGTCGCTCGCCCGGCCGCCCGGAATGCGCCCCAGGCCGACCCACCTGCGGCCGGGAAGATCACGTCAGCCCCTCTTGCGATCTGAAACTCGGCGAGGATGTCAGCCAGGGTCCAGGACGCGAAGCCGCTGAAATCGAAATCGAGACCGTTCCAGCCGCTCAGATAGGCCGACTCCACTTTGACGTTCGGGTCGATCGCCTGCACCCCTTGCTCGAAGCCAGCCTGAAACCCATGAATCACAGGGAAATCCACCCCGCCGATGAACCCCACAGTCCTGGTGGTGGAGGCCAAGGCGGCCACAACACCGGCGATGTACCCGAGCTCGACGTTGCGGGTGGACACACACGCCGCGTTACTGGGGAACGGATCCATGTCATCGGTGTAGTCGAGGATCACGAAGGCCGTCTCCGGGTGGGACCGGATGAACTCGTAGCCGGGCTGCCTGGCGGCGTCTGATGCCTCTAGCAGAACCAGAGGAGCCCCAGCATCGATGAACTCCGAGACTTGTCGGCCGATGCCGCGGCCTCGGCCGACAGGTCCCCCGATCTCCTCGACGGCCAGATCGAAGTCGGCCACCGCCCGATCGATGCCGGCAGCGATGAGATAGCCGAAGGAACCGTCACCACGACCGTCGTACTGGATGACCAGGTCGGGCGGAGGGTCTGGTCGTTCCCGCCACTTGACCGAGGAATCGAGGAGCTCGGACTCTGTCCTGGTGAGTCGGAGTGTCGTCACCTCACGCCAGCCCAGGAATCGATCGAGGCGCTCGCCTCTCAGCAGGTAGTCCTCCGACCGTTCGGCATCCACCCACTCCTTGGTGGCCGCCTCCAGGGAGTAGAGACGATCGAGGTCCGTGGTATGACTGTCGATCCATGACACCATCCGGGGCCACTCTGCGATCAGGTACTCATGGGCCATCGCGACCACAGCGACCCCTGATGCGTCTCGATCGAAAGTGAGCAATCGTCTGGAGCTGAAGGCTTCGAGCACGCCCTGGAGCGCAACTGTGTCCACCCCCAACTCGAGCAGGTCTCGTAACGGCACCGGACGCGCCGTGCTCATCGCCCGGCCTTTCACCACCATTCTCATCATCAGCTGTTCGACAAGATCCCAGCCCTCGGCGTCGAGTTCGGCGAGCACCTCATCAGCCCCACCGGTCAGGGCTCCGTGCAGACCGCCTAGGTGCTGGTAGTCGGCGAGGGTCAGCCCGTTCGACCTTCGCTCGAACAGCTCGAAGAGCGTGAATTGCAGGAGTGGCAGCGCCCCTGGCTCCGCCCCCATGTCCGCCACCAACTGCGCCAGGAGCGCCGGTTCGACCGGAGTCCCGGCGGCGCGGGCGGGCTCAACGACCGCACGCTCGATCTCGGTAGGGGTCATCGGGCGCACGCTCACCACCGAGTCGATGAAGACGTCGGCGAGGGCGGGGGTCGAGAGAGGCTTGTCGTAGTAGTCCGCCCTCAATGTCGCCACCACCCGAAGCGGTGTCCGCTGATCACGAACTCCATTGGCAAGCAGTTCCGAGAACCTGGCTGCGGCGTCCGGTTCGGCCAGCGTGTACAGCTCCTCGAACTGGTCGACCACCAGAGTGAGCGAGCGATCGACCACTGCGACCAGCGACTTGGGATCGGATTCGAAGCGCCGCAGCAGGGATGCCCTGCCGCCAAGTCCGGCACGGTCCAGGACGCCGGCGAGCTCCCACAGCGGTCTCGCTCCCGGCTGCATGATCACGACCGCATCTCCGGCCTCCCGGAGACGAGGAACGACGCCCGCTATCGCAGCACTCGACTTGCCCGAGCCAGATGGGCCGACGATGGAAACCAAGCCTGATCCGTGCTGAAGACGGTCGTAGACCTCCTCGACCAGGCTTTCCCGACCGAAGTAGACGTCAGCATCCTCCTCGGTGAAGGCGCGGAGCCCGCGATAGGGGTTGCCCTCGGCCACCACCGAGGCACGCAGATCGAGACCCGGGTCTTGAAGGAGTATTCGTTCCTCGAGATCGCGCAGAGTCTCCGACGGGTCGATGCCCAGCTCTTCTGACAGCAGATCTCGGTATTGCCCGTAGTGCCGGAGTGCCTCGGCTTGTCTGCCGGAGCGGTAGAGGGTCAGCATCATCAGCCGGCGCGGCCCTTCGCGCAGGGGATCGATCTCGATAGCGTCACGGCTCAGGTCACGCGCCCGGTCCAGATCTCCCTGGTCGAGGGAGATGCCGGCCAACGCCTCCAGGGCATCGGAGTGGAGCTCATCCAACGAGCGAATGTGCCCCTGGGCGAAGTCGGCGTATGCGAGATCGCCCAGTGGCGCTCCGGTCCAGCACTCCATCGCTCGTTCCAGTTTCGGCTTCCCGGCGGCGACGTCCCCCGCTCGCGCTGCAACCAGCCCCTCGCGCACCAGGCGCTCGAAGCGGAGGGAGTCGACCGACTCCGGAGGGGTGCTGAGGACGTAACCTGCGGGTCGGGTTTCGATGACCTCTTGTGTCGAGCCGTTGGCGATCGCCTTTCGCAACTCCGAGACGTAGAGCTGGACCGAGTGCTCGGCAGTCCGGGGAGGATCGTCCCCCCAGACCAGATCAATGATTCGATCGGTGGGGACGATCTCGTTGGCATGTAGGAGGAGGACGGCGAGGACGGCTCGTTGTTTCGGCGGGCCCAGGGCGATCGGAGTGCCTCCTGCCTCCACTCCGAGCGACCCGAGCAGTCGGAATCTCACTGAGCTGATCCTGGTCCTCGCCGTCAACAGTACCTCCCCGGGGTCCCCGGCTGCCTCGGGCAGTTGGGGATGGGTCTATCTGCCGGACCCGTAGCCAAAGTGCACCATGTCCTGACCTCGCTGGGCCTGGGCAACACGGATCTTTGCCCACTGCTGGTTGGTGAGGTGCTCGACCTGGGCCTCCGCCCGCTGCGCCTGGATCTCTCCAGCCTGTGCGAGAAATGTGTTCCGGTAGAAGGCGACCAGATCCTCGCCACGGGTGGCGTTGACCTGGGCGATCCAGCGGTTCTGGGACATCTCGACGTACTCGTCCCAGCCCATCGATGCGATCCGAGCTGGGCCGGGATCGCTCGCTGCCACCAGGCTCTTGACACCGAGGGTGACGCCGACACCGATTGCCAGAGCCAGCACGGCAACCGCCACATACCTGAGGTTGATCCTTCCACCGACTCCACCTGCGACCTGCTCCTGTAGTACGGCCATCTCTTGCTCCTTCGTGCTCCTGGGCGGGCCTTCCGCCCAACGGCACGATGCGAGATGACGCTCAAGAGATTGTCGACTTTCTCTCTATTCCTGCTCTATTGGCTACACGGCGGCTCCATGGCGATCGACACGCCAAACCCGCCTGCGGCTTCTGCTGTCGTAGGCGTCTCCCATGCGACGAGAGTCTCATGGCGAAGGCTGGGCTACTCGAAGGCGACCCGCCTCCACGATCTCGGGCACGGTCTGGCAACGCGCTGTCATAGGAAGGCGTCGATGTGGCGGTCGTGTCGGCGGTCCTCGGCCATGCGTCGCCCCGGATTCACCAGGTCCGTTTATCAGCATGTCCGCGAGGGGATGGCTGAGCAGGCGGCAGACGCAATCGAAAGGGCATTCGGCCATTAGGGTTGCATTCCGTTTGCGAATTGGCTCTAACGGGTCTCCGGCGTGCTGAAGCGCTTCAGGCGGATCGTCAACTAGCGCAAGGCGAATCGAACGGTGGGTCCCGTGGGACTCGAACCCACAACCAACGGGTTAAAAGCCCGCTGCTCTACCAAATTGAGCTAGAGACCCGGCACCGCCGAGATGAGCTGGCGGGACCCTCAGGATACCGCCGGGCGGGTCGTGCCCGAAGCCGGGTCCGGAACAGTCATCGGCTCATAGAATCCGGGTATGGCCTTCCTGATCATTGCGGCCGTTCTCCTGATCCTTCACCTCGCCATGACCTGGGCGGAGGGGAAAGGCTGGGTGTACTACCGGAAGGGCCGGGGCTCGGGGGTGGCTCTGGGCAACGCCATGGCCGAGATGGAAGCCCTTATCAACCCTGCCATCGAGCATCGGATCGAGTTCGAAGAGCACGGCGACCTCTGTGGCCACGAGATCGACACCGACCGCTGAGATCGCCTAGAGGGGATAGTTGCCGAACCGGCCCCAGGCGATGAACAACCCGATTGCAGCCAGGGCCACGTTGGCGAAGATGTTGCGCGATTCGCCCCGTCGCGCGTGAACCACGGCGGCGCCGATCTGCTCGAGGGCGAGACCGGCGGCGGCGAGCGGTACCAGAATCGGGGCAATACCGGTGACACCGGGCAGTATCAAGCCGAGAGCTCCGAGCACCTCGACCGCGCCGATCGCCTTCACGTTTCCCCCGGAGAAGTCCTCCACCCAGCCCTGGGTCTCAGCCAGTTTCTCCCGAGGTCGGGTCATTTTGACCATGCCGGCGGTCATGCAGGCGGCAGCGAGGATCCCTTGGGCGATCCAGTGGGCAGTTTTCATCCGTTCGCTCCTGTCGGCGCGTTGAACGGTCGGCTCCGACTGACTCCGATGCCGCCCAGGGTGTCACCCCCGAAACGGGCGATCTCGGAAGCCAGGTCGAGTCGTCGGGAGGTCATCTCCATGTCGTCGGTGATCATGTCGGCAGGAACGAGCCAGGAGACCTCGAATTCGATCCCGTCGGGATCCTTTCCATAGAGCGCCTTGGTGGTCCCGTGGTCCGAAGCACCGTGGAGGGCACCGGCATCGGAAAGCTTGGAACCGATACTGGCCAGATCGTTCAGGGTGTCCACCTCCCAGGCGAGGTGATACAGGCCCACGGCCTGCCGCCCCGCCGGGAAACTGGCCGCGCCCTCCCCGATCGAGAACAGACCAAGGTCGTGATCGTTGCTCGAGCCCTCCGCCTGGAGGAAGACGGCGCCGGGGAGCGGGACGGGAAGCCGGTGGAAGCCGAGGACGTCCTCGTAGAACCGGGCGGAGCGCTCCGCATCCCTCACGTAGAGGACGGCATGGTTGAGGCGATGAATGGGCATCTGCGGACTCCTTGCTCTGTGTCGACTGCGTCAATGTCCTTGAACCTTCAAATATTCAGATTTAGACTACCCCGGTGAGCACCGCGTTGAGCAGAAGTGAGCTGAGAGCCTGGTTTCGCCTCGTTGGCGGCATGAGATCCCTGCTCAACGCCCTCGACCGCCAACTGAGAGACGAGGCGGGCATGACTCACGACGACTACGAGATCCTGAGCCGGCTCCATCGTGCCCAGGGACGTACCCTCCGGATGAGTGACCTTGCCCGGGACGTCGGTTTCTCGCCGAGCCGCCTCTCCCATGCGGTGGCGCGGATGGAGGACTCGGGCTGGGTGCTGCGGGCACCCTGTCAGACCGATCGTCGCGGCACCGAGGCCACCCTGACCGACGTCGGGGTGAAAGTCGTCGACGAGGTCACACCGGCCCACCTCGCACTGGTGAGACGGCTCGTCTTCGAGTCGGTGGGCCCAAAGCGGGCTGGCGACGCCGCCGAGGTGATGGGTGAGATCGGGCGCGCCGCGGGCGATCAGCCAGGCCTCGAGAAGACGTGAACCCCGTCCACGCCGACCACCATCGTCCATGGATTCCTCGTGCCCGGGCGCACACCGAGATGTGAGGGACTGCCCGGGTCTGACGGGCTGAACGGGTCGACGATCGGCTCTGCCTCGCTGACCGCGCCATCGGGACCGATGGCCACGATCCCGCCGATCCCCAGCGTTTCGTCCGTCGCCGGGACCCCGTAGAACAGGATGAACACGGTTCCGTCAACACCGGTCTCCACCTCGATCCCGGCGCGCGCCTCCACTGAGGGGTCCTCGGAGAATCTCATCTGCAGGGTCCGGGTCAGCCCGGCATCGGTGAGCTCGACGAGGACGTCGCTCCCCTCCACTCCGACCGTGAACCGGCTTCCGTCCCGGGCGGCAAGCCACTCCACCGACTCGACCACCAGGTCGTTGGGGTGGAGGCGAAACGGGGCGGCGTCCTCGAAGCCCAGCCCGTAGAGATACGTCCCATCGGTGGTCACCCAGGGCACCTCGGCTTCGAAGGCGGATCCCGAAGCAACGCCGTCGTC
>Ga0105101_10001205_pt1 | contig 11230 bp, 8 predicted proteins | sample PPLLak21cMay2015_2_FD_87037 | JGI IMG/M metagenome (GOLD analysis project Ga0105101, IMG submission 87037) | Freshwater sediment microbial communities from Prairie Pothole Lake near Jamestown, North Dakota, USA - PPLs Lake P8 Core (1) Depth... | ecosystem: Environmental > Aquatic > Freshwater >...
GGTTACGATCGAAAGCTATGAGGCGCAGCTTGTTTTCGGGAAGGAAGGTATTATCCCGGCACATGCAATCAGGGAACCGGAAGCTGTGTGGAAACTTCTGAGATCATTGCAGGAATAATATGAATAGGTTCAGGATCATAAAGTATTTCATATTCAGCATATGGATTGGTTTGATGAAGGCCGATAAAACTGCATGTTAAATATAGTGTTAAGATTTACCCTCCTGCTTTACTGTAATCTTTTATTTTTTATATTTTTACATTCTGAGAGATTTACCGGGCCCTATTTTAATAACCATTCCAAAAAGCGCGGTATTCTCAATAAAATTTTAACCTATAAACCTCACCACGATGAAAAAAAGAAATTTGTTATCCGTTATTTTATTAGTGGCCGTAACCAGCTTTATTTTTTCTGCTTTTTATTCATGCAAACCTGCAGGGAAAAATATCGGGTTGCAGCTTTACTCAATTCGCGACTCGATCAGCAAAGATGTTCCAGGTTGTATTGAAAAGGTCGCCAGGATGGGATACACTTTTGTGGAGCCGGCAGGGTATGGCGACGGTAAGTTTTACGGAATGGAACCATCAGCTTTTAAAGAACTATGCGGGAAGAACAATTTAAGCATTCTGAGTTCTCATACCGGGCAGGCTCTTCCTGATTCTGCAAATTGGGATAAAACAATGGCATGGTGGGATGACTGCATAAATGCACATGCTGCACTTGGCGTAAAATTCCTTGTTCAACCGTTCATGGGAGAGGAAGCATATCAAAATATTGATACCCTGAAAATGTATTGTGATTATTTCAACCTGATCGGAGAAAAATGCAATGCAAAAGGGATCCGTTTCGGTTACCATAATCATGACATGGAATTCTCAACTAAGCCTGACAGCATAATTTCAGTCTACGACTTCATGCTTCAGAACACCGATCCGGCAAAAGTCATGTTTCAGATGGATCTTTACTGGACTGTAATGGGTGGTGCAAACCCGGTGGATTATTTCAATAAATATCCGGGCAGGTTTGAACTGTGGCACATTAAGGATAAAGAAGAAATAGGTGCCAGTGGCATGATGGATTTTGAAGCAATATGGGCAGCAGCAGCTCAGTCGGGAATGAAATATGGGATAGTGGAAGTTGAAGAATACAATTTCGACGTGTTTACAAGCTGCCAGAAAAGCCTTGAATTCCTGAATGAAGCCGATTACGTCGTAATGCCGCTCTAACCGCGGTTTTTCAGAAATCAACAATGCAAAAATATTTATCTTTCATTTCAGGATTAGTACTGTTCCTGCTCATTACCGGCTGCAGGGATAAGTATTATTCAGAGGAAGACTTTTCTTCTGTTCTCAAGATTGACTCACATATCCATATAAACAGCAACAAGGGTTATTTTGAAGAGGCTGCGGGTAACGATAACATGATCCTTATCACACTGGGAGTCGATCATGGGGATTCATTGAACATACGAAGCCAGCAATCGAATGCTTTGTTCTCGGTGAACGGGCATCCGGGGAAAGTTTTCTATGGTCCGACCTTTTTATTTGATACGGCAGGATGGGGAACAGAAACCTGGAGCGACAAGATCATTGCCCGGCTTGATCAGGATATTTCAGGGGGAGCCATTACGGTCAAGGTCTGGAAGAACATCGGGATGACTGTACGTGACAGCTCCGGCAGGTTTATAATGATAGATGATCCCGGTCTGGATCCCGTCATCGGATTTATTAAAAGCAAGGGCCTTCCGGTTACAGGCCACCTGGGTGAGCCAAGAAACTGCTGGCTCCCGCTTAGTGAAATGACTGTGAGCAGCGACAGCAATTATTTTGCCCGAAATCCGCAGTATCATATGTTCCTTCATCCGGAATATCCTTCGTACGAGGACCAGATCGCTGCAAGGGATAACCTCCTGGAAAAACATCCCGACCTGAAATTCATCGGATGCCATCTCGGGAGTCTTGAGTGGAATGTTGATTCACTTGCAGCCAGGCTTGATAAATTCCCGAACATGGCAGCTGATATGTCGGCAAGGATCTGTCACCTGCAGTATCAGTCGGCCCGCGACCGCAAAAGGGTCAGGGACTTCTGCATCAAATACCAGGACAGGCTTCTTTACGGTACGGATGTGGGCGACAGCGGCAATTCCGATCCGGAGACATTCAGGAAAAGGATGCATGAAACATGGCTGGAAGACTGGAAGTATTTTACAACTGACGATCAAATGACCTCCGATAAGTTCATTGGTACTTTTACGGGACTAAAGCTCCCGAAAGAGGTTGTTGACAAGATCTTCAACGGGAATGCCATTAAATGGTATAACCTGAATTTGGAAATGCAATAGGCATATTTTCTTTGTGATCAATAAATATCATTAATTTTAGATCACAAAACTTTAATTAATACCATGGTCCAAAACTACACTTCACGCCGGAGCTTCATTAAAAAGGCCGCTCTCGGAACCATTGCTGCTTCTTCAATCCCGGAAATACTCTCTGCTGCAATGGTAAAAAGCAATATAAAGGGGATCACCCTGGCAAGGGGGCAGGTAATCCTGTTCCAGGGCGATTCAATAACCGATTCGGGGAGAAACAGGGAAGACACCGGATTCAATACTTCAAGGAGCCTGGGCTCCGGCTACCCGATGCTTGCAGGAGCTGCCATGCTTAACAAATTTGCGTTGCTTGATCTTAAAATTCATAATAAAGGCATCTCCGGCAATAAGGTTTTTCAGCTCGCTGAACGGTGGGATCAGGATTGCATCGATATTAAACCTGATGTTCTTAGTATCCTTATAGGTGTCAATGATATATGGCATAAGCTGAACGGACAGTATAACGGGACGCCGGAAATTTACCGGAATGATTACATAGCGCTTATTGAAAGAACCAAAAAAGCTCTGCCGGGGGTGAGGCTTATTATTTGTGAGCCGTTTGCAGTAAAGGGCGTAAAAGCCGTCGATGATAAATGGTACCCGGAATTCTATGAATACCAAAAGGCTGCCAGGGATATTGCCGATATGTTCCAGGCAACGTTCATCCCGTACCAGAGTATTTTTGATGAAGCCCAGAAAAAAGCTCCCGGAGCTTACTGGACGGGTGATGGTGTTCATCCCTCCCTTGCAGGAGCGCAGCTGATGGCAGAAGCATGGATGAAAGCCGTAAAGTGATACCTGTGACAAAAACCGTTGACCTAAAATCTTAAGTTAAATGAAAACTATTTCACGCCGCAATTTTATCCGCCAGAGTGTTTCAGCAGGAATAGGACTTGCAGCTCTCAATCATCTGTCTCCCATGCCTGTAATGGCAAAGTCAGGAATGAAATTCGGCCTGGTCACTTATATGTGGGGTTTTGACTGGGATCTGCCGACACTTATCGCAAACTGTGAAAGAACCGGTTATATTGGTATAGAACTGAGAACCCAGCATGCCCATAAGGTTGAAACAAACCTGACCCCTGCCCAGAGGGCTGAGGTTAAAAAAAGATTTGATGACAGCCCGGTGGAATGTCTGGGGTATGGGTCAAATTTCGAATTTCACAGTTCCGATCCGGCACAACTTCGCAATAACATTGAACAATCGAAGGAGTACATTAAACTATGCAGGGATATAGGGGCAACCGGGCTGAAAGTAAAGCCAAATGACATCCCGGCAGGGATAGCAAAGGAGAAGACAATAGCGCAGATCGGATCCTCCCTGAACGAGATCGGAAAGTTTGCTCAGGACTATGATCAGCTGATCAGGGTTGAAGTTCATGGAAATCTTACCCAGGAAATACCAAATATGAAGGCTATTTTCGATCATGTCACCGAGCCGAATGTTAAAATCTGCTGGAACTGCAATGATCAGGACCTGTTGCCCCCCGGCCTCGAGGCTAATTTCAATTCGGTAAGGAAATGGTTCGGGGATACCGTTCATGTCCGCGAACTGAACGTGGGGAATTACCCATACCAGCAGATGTTCGACCTGTTCAGAAAGATTGATTATAACGGATGGATACTGCTTGAGGCAAGGACTGAACCGGCTGACAGGGTTGAAGCAATGAAGGAGCAGCTGGCTCTTTTCAATCAAATGATAAAAACTAAAGGGAAATAACTATAAAATGACACTTATGACTAAAAGAAGAGAATTCATAAAGAAAAGCGTAATTGGAACCGCCGGGATAGCGATCGGGGGATTGGGCATGACCTCAAAATCATACGCTTCGATCCAGGGTTCCAATGACCGGATCAGCCTTGCCGTGGTCGGACTCCGCAGCAGGGGAAGAGATCACCTTAACTCCTGGCTGGCACTCAGGGATAACCGTAATGTCAGGATCAAGACCATCTGCGATGTGGACGAGCAATTTTTCGCCGATAATGCAAAACTGATCTTTGACAAATCGGGCGAGAAAGTGACTACAGAGTGGGACATGCGGAAGGTGTTTGATGACAAGGAGATAGATGGTGTATCGTTCGGATTGCCGAATCACTGGCATGCACTCAGTGCAATCTGGGCCTGCCAGGCCGGTAAGCATGTTTATGCAGAGAAGCCGGCCTGCCATAATTTGTGGGAAGGGAGGAAAATGATTGAAGCCGCCTCAAGGTATAACGTACGCGTTCAGACCGGTTGTCAGAACAGATCGATAGCAAACGTAATTGAGGCAATCAAGTTCCTTCACGATGGCGGTATAGGCGACGTCTATATGGCAAAAGGACTGTGCTACAAGCCTCGCGATTCGTTCGGAATTGCTCCCGACGGAACACCTCCGGCCTCGCTTCATTACGATATGTGGCTTGGACCGGCGCCTTACAGGCCTTACAACGAAAAGAGGGTTCATTACAACTGGCACTGGTTTTGGGCGACAGGTAACGGTGACACCGGCAACCAGGGGCCGCACCAGTTTGACATCGCAAGGTGGGGCCTGAACAAGAGCGAGCACCCGGTATCCGTTTATTCAATGGGCGGGATCTACGGGATCAGCCCGTCGGAATGCGCACAGGAGACACCGAACACACAGACCTCATTATTTAAATACAGCGATGGCAAAATCCTGGAATTCGAAACAAGAGGTCGTTTTACAAATGCCGAATCGAGCCTGGGGATACGTATAGGGAATCTTTTTTATGGTACTGATGGATATCTTGAACTCGACGGTGATACATGGAAGGCATTCCGTAAACGCGAACGTGAACCATTTGCCGGGTCAAAACCAGGCGAAGCCAAGGCAAGCGATCCAACATTCCTTGCAGCGCCTGGAGGAACGGAACATTTTGCAAACTTCCTTGATGCAATACGGTCGGGCAAAGATGAAACCCTTCATTGTCAGATTACCGAGGGGTACTACTCATCGGCACTTCCTATCCTGGCCAATGTTTCATATTTAATTGGAAAAGAACTTGCATTTGACGGATCAAAGGAAAAATTTGTAAATAATAAGGAAGCAGATAAACTTCTTACCAGGGAATACAGGAAACCGTTTGTAGTTCCGAATGCAGTGTGATCATAGAGCGCAGAGCACAGGGCACAGGGCGCAGGGCTGGGAGCGTGGGGCTTTGCTCTGTGGACTTCTATTTAAGTTCTTAATTTTTTTCTCTTAATCCGGAAATATAAATGTCGATAAAGAACAAAATCAAGCGCCGTAGTTTTATAAGAACTACGGCCGCCGGTATCGGTCTTGGACTGATCAACAGTTCATTTGCTGCCGGGCCCGTTAACGCCCAGCAATCTCGAAGGGTTGGAATAATCGGGCTGGATACCTCACACAGCACAGCCTTCACGAAAGCACTTAATGATCCTGCTGCCGGCGCTGAATTTCTCGGATACAGGGTGACAGCAGCCTACCCCAGAGGCAGCAACGATATCAAATCAAGTGTTGACCGGATCCCCGGATATACCGAAGAAGTAAAAAAACTTGGAGTTGAAATAGTGGATTCCATCGCTGAGCTTCTTAAAAAGGTTGATGTTGTCTTGCTTGAGACCAATGACGGACGGCTTCACCTTGAGCAGGCATTGCCAGTCCTTAAGGCAGGGAAACGGATGTTCATCGACAAGCCGATAGCGGCCTCACTGTCGGATACCATAGCGATCTTTGATGCAGCTGGTCAATACAATGTCCCGGTCTTCTCAGCCTCCTCCCTCAGGTATATCGGAGGGGCTAAAGAGATCGCCGGAGGCTCGGTCGGAAAAGTCCTGGGCGCTGACGTTTACAGTCCGGCTACCCTTGAGAGGACCCATCCTGATCTTTTCTGGTATGGCGTCCATGGTGTCGAAACACTCTTTACAGTAATGGGGACAGGCTGTAAAAGCGTTGTCAGGATTTATACTGAAAATACGGATCTTGTCACCGGTATCTGGGAGGATGACAGGATAGGAACCTTCAGGGGAATCCGAAGCGGGAAATCCGATTACGGAGGTACTGTTTTCGGGGAAAAAGGGATTACAACCCTTGGTAAATACAATGGTTATAATCTCCTCCTTGCAGAAATAGTGAAATTCTTTGAATCAGGTATCCCGCCTGTCAGCCGTGAGGATACGATTGAAATATTTGCATTTATGGCTGCAGCCGACGAAAGCAAAAAGCTCAGCGGGGCACCTGTTATGATTGAAAGTATCATTAAGGAAGCTGCGCAGGAGGCCGCAATTAAGATTGGCTCGTTCAATCATTAATGATTTATAAACCATGAGATCATCAGGATTTGCCCTTATTATTTACGGTTTGTTTTTTATTCTCCAGTTTCTTAATGTAAATGGCGAAGAAGACCAGGCCAGGAGGGAAAAAATCAGGTTCCTGGTAAGGGAATCAGAGCAGAAAATTGATGTAATGGTTGAAGGAATTGCGGTTGCTTCCTATTGCTGGCCCGAAAACGTATACAAGCCGGTTATTTACCCGGTCAGAACTCTGAATGGTACGGAAATTACCCGTGGATTTCCTTTAAAGCCAAGGGAGGGTGAGAGGAATGATCACATCCATCAGGTCGGAATGTGGCTAAACTACGGCAATGTCAATGGTTTCGATTTCTGGGGAAATGGCTCCACTGGTAAAAAAAGCGAAAATGGGGGGGTCGTTAAGCACATTGGAATTGACAAGATCAGAGATGGTGAAGGCGAGGGGATCCTCGCAATAAGCGCAAGCTGGCAGGATCCTGATGGCAGGGAGCTTCTTGGAGAAAAGACTGAATATCATTTCATTGTAAAGGATAAGAACCTGATTATTGACAGGATAACCACGCTTAGTGCTACCGGACAGGATGTTTCTATGGAAGATACCAAGGAGGGAATGTTTGCTATAAGGATGGCACGGCAGCTTGAACTTCCGTCGAGCGATAAAGCTTTTCTTCTGGATAAATCAGGAAATCAGGGAACTGAGCAGGCCCTTGAAAACAGGGGTGTGACAGGTAATTATTTCAGCAGTGAGGGTGTATCGGGTGAAGCAGTGTGGGGTACCCGTGCGCGATGGATGCATCTTTCGGGGAAGATCGGAAACGAAAAAATCTCAGTTGTAATTTGCGACCATCCCGGGAATCCGGGTTATCCGACTTACTGGCATGCAAGGGGCTATGGTCTTTTTGCTGCTAATCCCATTGGAGGAAAGGATTTCACCGATGGGAGAGAAAGGGTAAATTTCTCAATAGCTGCAGGCAAATCAGCAACTTTCAGGTACCGGACGGTAATAGCCGGGAAGCATCTGGTTACCGGTGAGATCAATGATTTCGCGAATAATTTTGCGGACAGTTATAAATAGAAAAAAATACTCTGAACCTTCTTAAAATACAGAATATCATGGCAGACAAAGTAACAAGACTTAATTTTTTAAAAACGGCAGGACTGGCTGCTTCAGGAGTCGCTCTCGGCGGTCGCGCTTCTGCCGCAATCGTTCGTCCCGAAATCATACCATCAAACGCTGTACCTGGCTCGGCCAGAAAAGTAAACCTGGCTCTGATCGGAATTGCCAATCAGGGAGCCGGCGATGCCCGGCAATTTATCAAATCAGGTCTGGCAAATATAGTTGCCGTATGTGATGTTGACCTGGATTCCCAGGGTTGTCAGGAAATTATTAAGATGGTCCCAAAAGCGAAGCAATTCAGGGATTTCAGAGTTATGTTCGATAAGATGGCCGGTGATATTGATGCCGTTCAGGTAGCTATTCCCGACTTTGCACATTTCCCTGTTTGCATGGCTGCCATGCAACTCGGGAAGAGTGTTTTTGTTGAAAAACCGATGTGCCGGACATTCCTTGAATCAGATATGATGGCCCGGATGGCTGAAAAAAATCCGAAGCTGGCTACACAGGTGGGTAACCAGGGGCACTCGGGCGAAAACTATTTCCAGTTTAAAGCCTGGAAGGAAGCAGGAATAATCAAGGATGTCACGGCAGTGACTGCCTTCATGAACGGCACCCGCAGATGGCACCCGTATGACCCCAATATCACACGGTTCCCCGAAGTACAGCCGTTGCCAAAAGGGATGACCGACAAGGATTGGGATACATGGCTTACAACAGCCTCATACCACGATTTCAATGAAAAGTATCATCCGGGGAACTGGCGCGGCTGGTATGATTTCGGTCTCGGTGCACTCGGAGACTGGGGCGCCCATATCCTCGACACCATCCATGAATTTCTTGACCTGGGGCTTCCATATGAGATTGAGCCGGTGCATGTACGTAACCTTAACGATTACTTCTTCCCCCTGGAATCGACAATAAAGTTCCGTTTCCCGAGCCGGGGAGATATGCCCGCATGTGATATTACCTGGTATGACGGGGTTGAGAATCTTCCTCCGGTTCCCGAAGGTTATTTTTCCGTAAATGCCGCAGTTGACAATAATATTCCGCCTCCCGGCGGGGTGAATCAACAGGGTGGTGCACCCCAGGCCAGAACCGGCCAGCAAAAGATGCCCGGTGCCGGCAAGATCATCTTCAGCAAAGAACTTACTTTCAAGGGGGGGACACACTCGGCTCCACTTTCCATCATTCCGGAGTCAAAAGCAAAGGAGATGGCATCGAAACTGCCGGTCGTCCCCGAGAGTCCGTCAGATCACTATGTGAACTTCCTGAAAGCGTGCATGGGAGAGGAGAAGACACGTTCACCGTTCCCGGTATTTGCTCCCCTTGCACAGATATTCTCACTGGGGATAATTGCATTGCGCAGGAACAAAAAACTTATCTTCAACCGCGATACAAAGGAGATTGTCAATGATAAGTTTGCAAATTCGATGATGACTGACAGGCCGCCCAGGAAGGGTTGGGAGAGTTACTATATTTCATAGGAATACCTGACTTAAGTACGGGATTTGCAGGTTGCAGGTTGCAGGTTGCAGGTCGCAGGTTGCGGAGTAAACTTAACAGCCTTTGCGGAAAAGGGAATTATATTTTATATAAACTACCTGATTAATGAAGACGAGATTACTTGTCCTATGTGTTATTATAATTCCTGCTGTCAGTCTCGACGCGCAAAACCGATGGGAGCTCGGGACTGACGGGAGCATTTCATGGACGGTTCATCCGGGAGAAGTTCATTCGGACAATATTGAAATGAGCGGCCGGTTTATCTCAGTTATTGCAACCTACGGTGTCGATGAAAAAGGCAATCCGGTATTGTCGAGACAGCTGGTCTTCCCTATGCTCCGCACCATCCCGAACGACACCCATGCCCATTTCATTTATACTTTCGGCCAGGAGGCTGCGCCATTGATCAAAATCAACAACAGGCCTGTAAATGAAAAAGTCAAAAGGTTTGTCCTGCGCGGTTTACTCACCGTGGAAAGCACTACGAACAACAATATTTCAATAAAGCGGGAATTGTTTCCCACCACTGGTAAACAGGCAGCAATTGAAAAATATACATTGTTAAATTCTTCCGCGCGTGAGATAACAGTAGATATCGAGGATTTTGAAAAAATAACCAGGAGCCACGCGGAAAAGAGCGTTTATGAAGTTTATGAAATTTCGGCAAAGTCGTATGGATCAGGGATATTCATTGTGAAACCAAACGAAAATCTTTCATTTTACGTTCTTTTCTCAGGCCGTAAAATATCCGAGCAGCTTCCGGTTCTGGATTTTGACGACGAACTCGACAGGAGGAATGATTTTGTGAACCTGATGTTCAACAATCTGACATTTGTTTCGCCTGATCCTGTTCTGAACAGGATGTTTGATTTCGCCAAGATCAGAGCAATGGAAAGCATTTATGAAACTAAGGGAGGGCTTGTTCACAGTCCGGGCGGAGCCACCTACTATGCGGCCATATGGGCTAACGATCAGGCGGAATATGCAAACCCGCTTTTTGCCTACACTGGTTATCCGACTGCAATAGATGCCGGGAAAGTCTCATGGAAGTGGTTTGCAAACTACATGAATCCGGAGTACAAGCCTATCCCAAGTTCAATTATTGCTGAGGGGACAGATTTCTGGAATGGGGCAGGAGACAGGGGCGACATGGCTATGATAGCTTATGGAGCCTCCCGTTTTGCCCTGGCCCTGGGTGACAGGAAAGCTGCAGAGGAGCTCTGGCCGCTTATTGAATGGTGCCTGGAATATTGCAGCAGGAAGATCAATTCACAAGGCGTTGTTGCTTCCGACAGTGACGAGCTTGAAGGACGCTTTCCTGCCGGAAAGGCTAATCTGTGCACCTCTTCACTCTTTTACGATGCGCTTATTTCCTCAACTTATCTTGGAAGGGATCTCGGGAAGCCATCACGCCTCACAGGTCAGTACGCCCAGTCGGCAAAGGAGCTCAGGAAAAATATTGAGAATTACTTCGGATACACCATGAACGGATTTGAAACCTACCGCTATTATGACGGAAACAATGTCCTCCGTTCATGGATTTGCATTCCATTAACGGTCGGGATCTTCGACCGGGCGGAGGGCACCACCGATGCACTGTTTTCACCCGGGCTCTGGACCGACCAGGGCTTGCTGACACAAGCCGGATCGACAACCTTCTGGGACCGGTCAACATTATATGGGTTGCGTGGTGTGTTCGCAGCTGGCAGCATTGACAGGGGATTGAAATTCTTTACTGACTATTCAAACCGTCGTTTGCTGGGCGACCATGTGCCATATGCAGTCGAAGCCTGGCCTGAAGGAAACCAGAGACATCTGTCAGCAGATAGTGCACTGTATTGCCGGGTGGTAACTGAAGGTATTGTCGGTTTTCGGCCCACCGGGCTTCGTACTTTCACGATAACTCCGCAATTACCCTCAGGATGGAATGAAATGGCGTTAAGGAATATAGTTGCTTTTGGAGGTA
>Ga0105101_10001208_pt1 | contig 11204 bp, 9 predicted proteins | sample PPLLak21cMay2015_2_FD_87037 | JGI IMG/M metagenome (GOLD analysis project Ga0105101, IMG submission 87037) | Freshwater sediment microbial communities from Prairie Pothole Lake near Jamestown, North Dakota, USA - PPLs Lake P8 Core (1) Depth... | ecosystem: Environmental > Aquatic > Freshwater >...
ATTAATGTCCCCGCTTATTGTAGAAAGAACAATCGGACCGGTCACATTCCAGAGATCGATGCCGTGAAAAATATGTATTTCAATTTCATTTTTCATATTGGCAACCGAGATGTTGCTCGACCTTTCACATCCGCTTTCGATTTCAAGCGAAAGATTGTCAGGCACCCTGATCTTGTAATCAGCGTGTTTGGTGATCGGAAGAATGCAGACAACAGATATAGTGTTGCCGCTTTTCTCCACCGAAAGCCCAATGCCGGAATTATCATTTCCTCCGGGATAGACCGGTTTCAATCCTTTTGCTCTTTCAGGAGGAACAAATTCCCCCCCGTTTTCGGCTGTAATAATAACTTCATTTCCGCTGTAGCCTTCAATTGGAAGGTCATTCGGAAAGTTCATCAGGATAAGCTTTGCTTCCCTGGTATTCTGTACCGAAATTTTGTGCTCCTGCGCTGAAATTATTCCGGCAGATAGGAGCATTGTTAATACCAGCATCTTTATTCTCATGTTTGTCATAATGTTTTTTAGTTTTGAATGATCTGGTAAACCCGGCATTTACCTGATCGGTTAATTATTGAATTCAATTTTATTTTAAATATCATATAAGCATCTTAACCCCTTTCTCGGCTACGCTTCTCACTTCGTCAAGAGTGTTATCGTCGGAGATTATCCGTTCAATGGGTTTAATGGCGTTCTTCTCTCCAATCCCCACAAGAATATTAATTAGTGTCACCTGCAGGATCGGATCATCCTGCCTCTGAAGTGAGCTGACAAGTGAATCGCACACTGATCGCTGTGACGTAAATTTTGATAGAGCGAATGCCGCGGTCATTCTTACATTTACATTCTTGTCGTTGTTAAGCGTTTCGACAAGCGCATTTATTATGTTTTCATCCGGGGCATCAATTTCCTCAGCATAATTGACAGCCTGGATCCTGTAGCTCGATGATTCATTCTTAAGCATCGCGAAAATCGAATTTACCTTCAGGGAATTGATTTCTGACTTCATCCCTGCAATTTCCTTCATCTGGCCCGATCGGGCAATAAGGGAATAAAAGACCACGCCAATAAGAGTGCCTGCAATGAGGAGAGCAATACCTGCTGCTATCCTGTAAATACTCCTTCCATACCAGGGGATATGCGATTCCTTCACAGCAGCCCTGCTTCCGGTTTCGTTTCTTTTTATTTCGCTGTGCAGCATGTGATAGAAATTTATCCGCATGGAATCATCAGGCTTTTTCATTTCTTCCTTCGATATCAGCTGCAATATTTCCTTCAGGTCCCTCAAGTCGTCGAGGCATTTTTCGCATGTCTCAAGATGCCTTTCAATCTCGCCCGTCTTTTCCGGGGCGAGGTTCATATCAAGGTAGTCAATCATCAGGGGTTCCACATCTTCACACTTCATACCGCGTATTTTTAATATTGTTTCATAAAGATGGTCTTCAACTGTTTCATTGCCCGGTGCATTGCAACCTTTATGGCAGGCACCGACTGGTTTATCATCGACGAGATCTCTTCATACTTAAGTCCCTGGTATCTGCTCAGGACAATAATCTCCTTCTGTGCACTGGTGAGTTTTGAGAAGGCCTTTTCAAGCCGTTCAAAGTCATCTTCCGGAAAAGCTTCGGTCAGATCGGCCATCACATCAGGATATGTTTCAGTCTGCATAAAAATGTTATCATCCTTCTTCTGATGGTTGCAGTAATCAGCATGAAGGTTCCGTGCTATCTGGTAGATCCACGATTTAACGCTGCTTCCTGTCCTGTATGAATGCCTGTACTTTATCATCCTGTAAAACAAATTCTGGGTAAGATCCTGACTTGGTTCCCTTTTAAGCCCCATTTTCAGAAAAAAATTGAAAAGCCTCAGATGATACCTTTCAAAAAGGACTGCCATCCCGGAGAGATTTCCATTTTTAACGTTCAGCATCAAAGTTTCATCAGGAATATTCTCAGCCATGTTAATAAGGGTTTCTGTAATGGTTACCTGTAAAGTTATAAATGGTTACACTCAAAGGCCTGAAATTTTTTAATATTTCGGCGAATCCAGTAGTGAACTGTTAAAAGTTATATAGCAATCCTTTTACTTCAGGAATTTCATAATTTTTTCCGGGCAGATACTTTTGAGGAAAAAAACGTATTATAATACGTATTATAATACATATTAAATTAGAAATATAATAAAATATCAGGCAATGAGTGAGGTTCATATCTTAACCGGTTCATGAGAATTACTGCGAAAAGCGCTACAGGCTTTTGTGATACTCTGCGGGATCCTGAATTCAGGTACTGTATTTAATCTGTGTATTAGAAAATCCACATTTTATGCGGGTTACAGCTGCATTCAATGATGCTGTTTAAGGTTCTTCCGGACAGGTAAAACTAACAAACAAATCCATTTGAACATTGTTAGTATTCCATAATTTCTTAACCGTAAAAATCAAAACTATGGAAGCAAAAATTTTTGTAAACCTGCCGGTAAAGGATTTGAAAAGGACGATGGATTTCTTTTCAGGTCTGGGGTTTTCCTATAATCCCCAATTTACTGATGAAAAAGCAGCATGCATGATTATCAATCAGGATAGCAACGTCATGCTTCTGAGGGAAGATTTCTTCAAAAGTTTCACAAAAAAGGGGATTGTAAATGCGCATAACTGCACCGAAGTGCTCACTTCCATCTCGACTGAAAGCAGGGAGAGGGTAGATGATATTGTGAATAAGGCGATTTCGCTTGGTGCCACTGAAGCGCGTGAACCCGATGACTACGATTACATGTTTACGCGCAGTTTCAATGATCCTGACGGACACATATGGGAAGTCAGCTGGATTGACCTTGAAACCATGCCGCAAGCGTAATTCCAGAAAAGAAATAGCTGATGTGCATGAATAAGATCCTCATGCATGTCAGCTCTTTTTTACATTTGTTGCCGTAAGCCCCTTGGGACTTCGCTCCACTTCGAATGTTACCTTGTTGCCTTCTGCGATCGGTTCGGTTAAGACATTTACATGAACAAATACACTCTCCCGGGTTTCCTCATCCCTTATAAAACCATACCCTTTTGAATTGTTGAAATAGGTTACCACCCCTTTGTGAATAGTTTCCAATGGTTCGGGTTCCTTGACCTTATGTCCCGTTATATCAATATCTTCTGCATTAACAACGGTTCGTTTTGACATGTCCGGCGGTGTTGGGCTCAGATTGCCAAATTCATCAACATAGGCAATCATATCATCAAGGTTGTTTCCATCCCTGCTCTTTGTTTTTCTTTCAAGCCTCTTTTTTTCTTTTTCCTTCCTGGTCTGTTCCTGTTTCTTTCTTACCTCTTTCTTGCTGCTAGTTTCATTCGATCTTCCCATAAGCTGTTTTCAATTTTAAATGACTTTTTGTTTGTTATTTCCGGAACATCCCATCGGGTAAATAGCTATAAAAATGTAAAATCCTGAATGGGTTGATCACTACAAAGATAACCTAAATTGCCTTCGTTTGAAAATTAATCGTATATCATTCTTTAATTTAAGCTGGTCTCCCTTTTTCCTTCACCGGGCTTTATTCCCGCATCCCGCGGCCAGGAAATTGCTACCAATGAAGAATTTGAGACGCTTGCAATCACTAAAAAGTAAAAGACTTAATTAACTCACAAGATTAACCTGTCCAGTTCCGGTATAATGGAGTTCCCATACAGCAGTTCTTGAACTTTTTGCCGCTGCCGCACGGACAGGGATCGTTCCGCTCGGGCATAACAGGCTTTATTACCTGGCTGTCCCTGTTTCTGATCCAGTTAATTACATTTGCAGGAGGACGCTTGTTCTTCAGCTCTTTTGCCATGAACTCCATATAGGGTTCAACATGATGAAAGAATATCTTATAGCCCTGGCACAGATAATTAAGTCCCGGTTTTCCATCGATGGTCTTCAGAAACCTGTGTTTCGGGCACTCGCCGTGACAAGCATACCTGACATCGCACTGAAGGCATTGACGTGGAAGCCTGTTGCGCTTGTCGATCCCGAAATCAAACTGCTGCTGCAATGCAGCCAGATCGCGAAGGGGAGTCTCACTGATATTTCCCAGAAGATATTCAGGATACACAAAATGATCGCACGAGAAGACATCCCCGTTATGCTCCATTACCAGGGCTTCTCCGCAGGTGTCATTAAAAACACACAATCCCGGATTCTCACCTGTATAGTTGGCAAGTGTGGCATCGAATATCTGAACGAAATACCGACCTGCATCGTTCCTTACCCATTCGTCAAATACGGTTACCAGGAAGCTGCCAAAATCCTCTGCACCGACCGACCATTCCGTGACCTCCGCATTCTCTTCATGTATTGGAGCAATAAGCTTGAGATCATCATTTTTAGCTCTCCCGGAAAGATGCTCCACAACGGGAAGGAATTGTATAAATCCGCTTCCCGTCTTTTTGAGGAACCTGTATGTTTCCGATGCGTAATGGACATTATAATCGTTTACGACGCTCAGAGTATTGAATTCCACCCGGTTTTTATGAAGCAGTTCAATCCCTTTCATAACTTTCCCGAAAGTCGGCCCGCCTGATAATGTCTTCCTGTAATGGTCGTGATTATGTTCTTCACCATCGATTGAGATCCCCACAAGTATGTTATTGTCTGCAAAGAAATTACACCAGTCATTATTTAGCCTGGTCCCGTTTGTCTGGAAAGCATTTTCAATCTGCTTTCCCCCCGAGTATTTTTTCTGCAGTTCCAACGCCTTCCTGAAGAAATCAAGGCCCATGAGGGTCGGTTCTCCTCCCTGCCAGGTAAAAGTAACAACCGGGACTTCCTGCGCTTCAATGAATTGCCTGGTGAAGTTTTCGAGCAACTCATCAGTCATCCTGAAGTTGCTTCCGTCAGCATACAATTTCTTCTTTTCGAGGTAATAGCAATACGTGCAGTTAAGATTGCATAAGGGTCCTGCAGGTTTCAGCATCACATGAAAAGCATTAGGTCTTTTCAGCCTCAGGGCATCTGTGAATAGAAGAGTTTGTTTCATCCGATATCGGTTACTGCAAAAATACGATTATTGACAAACAATAAGGCAAATGTGATATGTATTATGGGCGACCGGCTGAGGCACCGGTTTCAGCAGGAGATTGAGGATTAAATAATATTTTTTAAATTAGTCAGAATTTAATCTGATAAATTGTTATCCTGATATGAAAAGAAGAAAATTCCTTGAAATAACCTCGCTGGGCTCAGCCGGCGTGGCATCTTCCCTCTATATTCCATCTGCTCCCCAGGATCGTAAACTCAGGGTCGGGCTTATCGGTTCGGGATGGTATGGGATGGTCGATCTTAAAGCTGCTCTGAACGTTGGCGGTGTTGAAGTCATTGCGATAAGCGATGTGGACTCCGAACATCTGTCAAAAAGCGCAGAAGAGCTCGAAAAGCTTCAGGGCAGCAAACCAAAGTCTTTTAAATATTTTGGCGATCTGCTTGACATGAAGGGGATGGATGCTCTCTTTATCGGCACTATTCCTCACTGGCATGCCCTGCAATTCATAGCTGCCTGCGAGAAAGGTCTCGATATCTATTGTGAGAAACCGCTTGCCTACGATGTTAAAGAGGGCCTTGCGATGGTCAATGCTGCCAATAAAGCCGGGAACATTGTACAGGTTGGCTTTCAGCGAAGACAGGCAGCTTCATTCCGGAAAGCAAAAGAACTTCTTGAATCGGGCAGGGTAGGGACGGTCCGTGAAATAGTCGCCCAGATACACTATAATCCGGTTCCCCAGGATACCAAAATACAACCGCCGCCTGCTACGCTCGATTGGGAAGAGTGGTGCGGTCCTGCTCCAAAACTCGATTACAGGCCAAGTATAGGGCACATGTCGTGGAGGCTTGAGAAGGAGTACGGCAATGGTCATCTTGTGGATTGGGGGATACATCACATTGACATAATCCGTAAAATAATGGATGAAGAAATGCCGGAGGAAGTTTACGCTTCGGGAGGACTTTTTAACCTCAGGGATCAGATCACATCGCCCGATACTCTGACAGCCCGGTTCAAATTCTCCAAAGTGAATCTTACATGGCAGCACAGGCTCTGGGGGCCAGGCGACGTGACTCGCGAATTCAATAACGGTATCTTCTTTTACGGTGATAATGGAACCCTCTTTGCCGATGACTCGAAAGTTGTCATTTTCCCTGCAGGCAAAGATGCAAAGAGGGAGGATATGCCGGTCCCTACGCCGCAGATGCAGGAAAAGCATGTCGAAAACTTCCTTACAGCAGTCCGTGCTAAAAATAAAAGCCTTATAAACTGCACTATCGAAGATGCATTCCGGTCAACAGCAACGGTTCAGCTTGCGATGATCTCATATAATACCGGTTCCATTGTTAGGTGGGATCAGAAAACCAACGGGATAACAGGGAATCCACCTGCAGAAGCTCTGCTTAAAAGGGAATACAGGGGAAAATACAGGCATCCCTGAAAGAGCCTGTATCCCTGTATAAATTATTATGACTTGACAACTGCCCTGCGGGCATGATAACGGCTCAATGCTTCCTCGGGGTCTGCATCCAGTGCAATATATATTTTAGTTCTGTGATCAACCACAACAGCCTGCAATTTATTCAGATCTGGCGATTTAAAAACTACTTGCTTTTTTTCGTACATAACATTCTTCATTTGATTAGTTGTTAAATTCCAAAAATTTTCCCTTAATCCATTTCCGGTAAAAAACTTCATAAATTCTGAAAAACTGAAAATAATCGTCTACCGGATATCACAAAAAAGTCCCGCTCCTGGCGGGACCAAAAACATTAAATCATTAATATAGATAAACTATGCAAGTTTAACATTTACTGCATTTAATCCTTTTTTACCCTGTTCCAGGTCAAAAGTTACTTCATCATTCTCAGAGATAGTATCCTTTAAACCCGTTGAATGCACAAAATACTCTTTTGTAGAATTCTCCTCTTTAATGAATCCAAATCCTTTTGATTCATTAAAAAACTTTACTGTTCCTTTATTCATAATGTGATTTTATTAATTCGGCGCAATGTACGCTTTATTTTCGTGATATCGCATTTATTTTCAATATATTATTATAATTCATCAATAGGGGGCAATTACAATTCCGGAAACTGATACGCAGAATGCTGCTGGATTTGGCATTGCACCGATAATATTAGCCGGCAGGAGGAAAGCAGAAAGGGCTGCAGATTTGGATTCATTTTGGCACTTTCCCCTGAAAATGAAACCAGAAGAACAGAAAATGTTACAAAAGTGGTAGACTTTGTTTGTAAGGGAGCCGACCTTTGTATTAGAATTTTGCTCTGGCGAAACCTTAACAAATTATACCATGAAAACACTCAGCAGATCCATTCCCTTTTTTTTAACAACCTGTTTGTTGATAAGTCTGGTTAGTGTTCACAAAATCAATGCTCAAACGGTAGATGCCGTTCACGCAGAATTAGTGGCAAAGAATTTTTTTACGGACCTTCTGGCACGAAGCAGAATCAGTACTGCAAAAGGCATTTTGGGTCAGGATCTCGTTATGCTCCTGGCTTATGAGGCGGATGAAAACATGAGTGCACAAAATGATATAAAAAAAGGCAGTCAATCCATTCCTTTGTATTTCATTTTTAACGTAAAAGATAAAACTGATCCAAAAGGCCAGAATGGCTTTATAATAATTTCCGGCGATAAAAGGGTTCCGGCTGTCCTGGGTTATTCTTTTACCGGTGAATTTTCCGAAAATGATCAGGCTCCTGCATTTATTGCCTGGATGGATAACTATAAAAAACAGATTCGTGACGCGATTCAAAATAACCTTACACCTGATTCTAAAATTATTGATAAATGGAAAGAGCTTTCAGGTACAATTGAGTTAAAAGGTACCGAACAAATCAATGAAGTTGCACCTTTACTGGTCACAAAATGGGCACAGCGTGGTTATCATAATAATCTCTGTCCTGCTGACAATCGTTGCACATCATCCCTGAACGGGCATGTTCCGGCAGGTTGCACGGCTATTGCGATGGCTCAGATAATGTACCATCATAAATATCCTGCAAGCAATAACCCTATACCGGGCTATACTGATGATCTGAATTACTTTATTGATGGCAATCCAATTCCAAACTCTGCTTATGGGATACCTGATGTGGGAGAAACTGTATATGATTGGCAAAACATGGTTGCCGATATTAACTGGGGTTTATATAATCACGATATTCCCAGAAGTCCGGCAGAGATGGTGGCAATAAATGCTGTTTCAACGCTTATTTATCATTGCGGGGTTGCTGTACAGATGGATTATAGCCCTTACATGTCAGGATCAGGTTCGCCACTAACCGCATTTGTTGATTATTTTAAATATTCGCCGTTCCTTGAAGAAATTTCAAAAAGCAGTTATTCTGATGATGATTGGGCAGGTAAATTGAAAACCGAATTAAATGCAAGCAGACCAGTTTATTATGCAGGATACAGGAATGATGCTCTGGAGGGGGGCCATGCTTTCGTATGTGATGGTTACCAGGATGTTGATCCTCTTTCCCTCGGTCGTTTCTTCCATTTTTGCTGGGGAGAAGGGGGAGGAGGAAGCAATGGGTATTTCAACCTGGATGATTTAACACCAGGTACCGGTGATGATGATTATACTTTTATGCAATGTGCAATAATTGGTATCACACCTGATCCGGAATTAAACTTGGCTGATGCCGACGGGAATAGATACAATATTATAGAAATTGGCACACAGTGGTGGATGGCCGAAAACCTTAAAACCACAAAGTTTAATGATGGCACAATAATACCCTTAATCACTGATAATTCTGTCTGGCCAACATTGACCACCCCGGGTTATGGCTGGTATGACAATGATATTACAAACAAAGACATTTACGGTGCATTATATAATTGGTATACAGTACAATCAGGCAAATTATGTCCCGATGGATGGCATGTTCCCACTGACGAGGATTGGACAACGTTATCAGAATTTCTCGGCGGACCTCATGTAGCCGGTGGCAAACTGAAAGAGGCAGGAACCCTACACTGGAAGGATCCCAATACTGGTGCAACTGACGATTATGAATTTACAGCTCTGCCGGGTGGCTATCGCCATCCTGAGGTGGGTGAATTTGGTGGCAAGTTTTACAACCTTACCCACCTGGGTTTTTGGTGGTCCTCGACAAGGTTTTCAACAACAAACGCCTATGTACGAATCATGGGTTATGATAATACCTCCGTTAGCCCCCAAACTGCGGGCGCTTTAACAACCGGAGCTTCTGTCCGGTGTTTAAAGGGTCCGTTGGTAGAAACCATTCCCGGTAAAACGGGAGCTTTTGCATATGGATTTATTGGTACTGAAGGCGAAGAGAATTGGTTCAGATATCTCACAGGTGATGCTGGTGCTTATGCAATTCAGACATATGGAACCACGGATACCTATATGTATCTCTACGATAGTGACCAGACTACTCTACTGGCAGAAGACAATGATGCTTCAGGATCGGGAAAAAATTCGAAGATTGTACAGAATCTGAGTGCAGATACCTGGTATTATGTAAAAATAAGAGGATATGATAACAGCGTCACCGGAAGTTACTCCATAAATTTTGTTCCTTTACCGGCAGCGCCAACTGCTGAGGACCAAACAGTCTGCTCCGACGGCACAGGCAACCAGACATTGATTGCAACTGCAACGGCACCTGAAGGTTCAAGCGTAGTCTGGTTCACAACGCCGGATGGTTCAGTTCCAACGGAAAACCCCATTCAGACCGGAGTTGGGAGCATAACATATTATGCAGCTTCATATAATGGCACATCAGAATGCTACAGTATGACACGGACTCCCGTAACCCTGACTATTAATGGATTACCAACAGCAGCAATTTCAGGAACTGCTTTGATCTGCGAGGGTAATTCCGCTGAATTGTCCCTTTCTTTTACCGGGGAACCACCCTGGAGAATCACCTATACTGACGGGACTACTCCCGTAACATTATCAGGTATTTCAGTAAGTCCTTATCTGATAACAGTTGCACCTTTTGCCACAACAACTTACTCCCTTCTTGCTGTAGGTGATGCAAATTGTTCACAGGAACTTTCAGGTATTAGTGCATTCGTAACCATAAATAGTAAACCTGAAATTACCGGCATTACAGCTGATCAGGTTGATCCGGTTCCATTGCAAAATGAAGAAGCAACAGTTTATATTACTGCAGGGTTTTCAGACGTGGACAATAATCTGATATCTGTAGCATTTAATTTTGGTGACGGGTCAAGTCCTGAAACCACGGCGCTGGCTGGAACCGAGACTTCGATCCAGGTTTCCCATACATACAGCAAAACGGGAGTATTTGTTATTGAAGTTACTCTTTCAGATGAATGTTCCTCAGTTTCAATGCCATACAATTATGTCGTCATATACGATCCCGCCGGAGGCTTTGTCACCGGCGGCGGATGGATAGTTTCACCGGCCGGAGCTTATGTTCCCGATCCGGCCCTGATGGGCAAAGCCACATTTGGATTTGAATCCAGGTATAAGAAAGGCGCAAATGTTCCTTCTGGTAACACAGAATTCCAATTCCATGCTGCCGGAATGAATTTTAAAAGCCAATCCTATGAATGGCTTGTAGTTGCCGGTTCGAAAGCCAGGTTCAAGGGTTCAGGTACTATCAATGATGCCGGTTGTTACAGTTTCATGTTGTCTGCGATTGATGGTACACCGGATAAATTCAGGATCAGGATCCGGGATCTGGAAACAGAAACAATTGTCTATGATAACGAGATGAGTGCTTCTGATGTCTCCGAACCAATTACGGCAATCTCAGGTGGATCAATATCTGTCCATAGTCCTAAGGGTAAATACAATATTATGGCTTCCGATTTTGGTATTAAAGCATACCCAAATCCATTCAGTGATCATATCTACTTTGATATTCGTATGATGATCGATTCTGAAGTCACTCTCGAAATTTTCGATGCGGACGGATCAAAGATTGCAACAGTTTACAATGACATTGTGGTTGCTTATGAAAACTACACGTTTGAATATGTACCTGAAAACTTAAGGAGTGGCATACTGATATACCGTTTTACAGTCAACGGGAAACAGATGTTCTCCGGAAGGCTGATCCATCATTAATAGACGTTTCCAGGAGATAGGCCTCAGGTAATCAGTTGAGATTTGAATCTACTTTTTTCGATTATTCAGGATTCTCCAAAAGACTATTCCG
>Ga0105101_10001210_pt1 | contig 11199 bp, 11 predicted proteins | sample PPLLak21cMay2015_2_FD_87037 | JGI IMG/M metagenome (GOLD analysis project Ga0105101, IMG submission 87037) | Freshwater sediment microbial communities from Prairie Pothole Lake near Jamestown, North Dakota, USA - PPLs Lake P8 Core (1) Depth... | ecosystem: Environmental > Aquatic > Freshwater >...
GTGAAGGTTCCAGTATCCCAACGGATTGGAGATGAGGGGGTGGGTTGGTGGCTCATGATGAGAACGTTGAACCGTTCGAGGCCAGCCATTGGTGCTCAGGCCGTGGGATTGGCGCAAGGGGCCTTAAACTATCTCATTGAGAATGGTAAAGAGAAAGGGTGGTTTAAAAGCAAGAACGGAGCATTGGGAGTCCAATCGAAGTTAGCCGATATGGCAGTGGAGATCGAAGCCGCCAGGGCCCTGGTTTATAAATCTGCGAGGATGATGGACGAAAAGGTAAAAGGCACCCCCGTGCAGATGTTTTCAGCCATGTCGAAATATTTTGCTTCCGACATTGCTATGAAAGTAACGACCGAGGCCGTTCAGATCCTGGAATGGGAGGGTCTCACGAGGAATCATCCGGTTGAACGAATGATGAGGGATGCCAAAGTCATTCAAATCTTCGAAGGGACAAATCAGGTTCAGCGGTTGGTGGTCGCCCATACGCTTCTAAAAGGAAAGTGAATGGTTTCTCGAGGCTTTTGTCGATCCAAGAATTTTGAGATTTTCCCCTCCCCCCCTCCCTCTCCCCAGCGGGGAGAGGGGAAGAAACGTAGGGTCGGCCACTGTGCCGAATGATTAGGTAGGCCGTGAACCGTGCTGGTTTATGCCCGCGTAGGGAACGCAGATCTGCGTTCCCTACATTCTTTTTCATCGACTTTTTACAAACATGATCATCTTCACGCACCATACAGGGGAGCCGCATGGCATCCTGGGAGCTCAGGTTGCAGCCACATTCTTTCAGCGAAAGCTCTCGATCCCCTCCATCGTCGTTGGGATCGAAAGGGACTTCTCGAAGGAAGAACTGTTTCGTTTCTTAGATGAATACTGCGAAGGAAGATGGAGCCCCACAGGCAAACCACCGCCGTCTATCCAGCAATCCTGTGGGGTGACATCCCCCGTCTCCGTCGTGAGAGAAAAGGTGGTAGCTTTCTCCCATCTGTGCGGCAGAAAAGATCTTATTGAGCTGGCCAAGGAACTGAAACAGGGGGGTTTTATTACGATTCTAGGCGGACCTCAGGTCCGGCAGGACTACGATGGCGAGCCAGAAGTTGATACTTATCCACACCGGTTCAGAGGACTGAAATCGATTTTTGATCTTGCCTTCCATGGACCGGTCAGTGGCCTTCGACGGGAACATCTGGGGTTGAGAGGTGCAATCATTGAACATCCTTGGACAAAGGATGTCTATTTGGAGGTGGACTGGTCAAACATCTATACCTTCTCGGACAGCCTCAAGAAACTGAAGATTCGCTTGGGACAGGTTCTGAATGCGGTGGGTTGCCCATATGCCAGCAACCTTCAGGCTGTTACTCTACCACCACCAACCAATCTCCGAAAAATGGGCATCCCGGAATTGGAAGTTCAGAGTGAGGGATGCATTTTCTGTGATGTTTCAAGGGATAAGGGTTACCATGGCACCGTAGAGTGCGACAAGGTGATAACTCAGATTGCAGGACTGCCCGAGATCGATGGAAGGAAGATACCCTTCGAACTCATAGATGAATACCCCATCCGTTCCCTCGGCAAGCTGTTCGAGGACACTGAAAGGCACAAGATCAAGCTCTCACAAATCAATCTGGTCTGCCGGGTCGATGACATCAATTCGCATGCCTCTGAACTCGTGGACATTCTGTCGGCTGCACAAAGGTTTGATGTAAAAATCATGTTCGCATCGATCGGATTTGAGTCATTCAGTGACCGGATGCTTGAATATTTCTGCAAAGGAATCACGATGGAAGATATTGTAAAATGTGTCGAAACGCTCCGTAGTTTGAAGGATCGGTTCGGGAGCCACTTTCTGTATCGGCGAGATGAGGGGGCGAATCACGGTTTCATTCGCCCTACGCCCTGGGATGATAGCGAAACAGTAATGGAAGTGGACAGGAATATATTTCTTCACAGGTTCTTTGATGATATCCTTCCCGAACACAGCACTCCCCTCATCATACACCATGCATCGCACCTTGGAGACTGGATTCGACAGATCGAATCGACGACAGGCATCACGTTCAGCAGAGAAGGAACCTGGATCGAATGGTGGAATCCGTCCTCAAAGACAGGATTCAAGGATTGAGGTGGCCAAGGGCTCCAGTGGCAAAAAACAAAAGCCTTGAACCCCTGCCTACCGGCAGGCAGGCAGGCTAGAATCATCCACCTTTTTTGTTGGTTCACTATTGTGAACTTCACTCGCAAGGAAAAAACGTTATGGAAATCAAGTTTGCCCTTGACAAAGAAATAGGTATAGGATATTAGTTTGTATGCTGAAATTTTATCATATGCTGGAGGTTCACTATTGTGAACGTGATGGGCAACGGGAAGAATCCCGCGATGGATCCATCATTGTTTTTTCGTATTAAGAAAGGGGGTCGTTATGGGAAACGAGAAAGAAGGACTTTCAACAGCTGAATCCCTACGCAAGACTCGTACCTATGGCCAGGTTAGGTGTCATAATCCCAGTTGCATGGGAAGACTTCAGCCGAAACCTGGGGAGAAGACAGTTAAATGTCCAACGTGTGGCATGGAATATCGCGTCGCCTGGGTCAAAGATGGTTTCCCCCGCATCAGGGGCCCGGTATGGGATGTAAACAAAAGGTTAGCGGAGGAGGCGCTAGAAAGGAAAATGAAGGAGGAAAAGAAAGATGGCCCTAAATAGGAAGATAGCATATATTGATCTCTCTACAGGCAAAATAGAAATTAAGCCTATTCCGCTCGATGTGCGGAAAAAATTCCTGGGAGGCCGGGGACTCGATGCCTATCTGCTTTATAATCACACGAAGAAAGGATGTGACCCCCTTGGTCCTGACAATACCTTGATGGTGAGCGGCGGAATTTTAACCGCCACCTTGGCTTCAGCAACCTCCAGATGCCACGTGATGGCTAAATCTCCGTTGGGAGGCATGTTGGGAAGCTGTAACATGGGAGGTTTCTTTACTCCTGAGTTAGCCTGGGCTGGTTTTCATCATCTTGTCATTAAGGGCAAGGCGGAGAAACCCGTCTACCTGTGGATCCACAATGGGAAGATTGAGATCCGCGATGCCAAAAACATTTGGGGAAAAACGGTTACAGAAACCCAATGGGGGATCCGAGAAGAGCTGGGGGATGAGGATATCAAGAGTTTAGTGATCGGCCCGGCGGGTGAAAATCTAGTAAGGTATGCCAACGTGATGACTGGAATCAAGAATTCTGGCGGAAGGACCGGAATGGGAGCAGTCATGGGCTCAAAAAATTTGAAGGCCGTTGCTGCCCGTGGCACCATGGATATAAAAATCGCCTATCCAAAGGAAGCTCTCGAGTATAATAAGCGCTTTATTGATCAAATCACGAGCGCGAAGGTTAACCAAACCCAGGGGACCTTCGGTACCCCCTTTATTTGGGGAGCCACTAACTCTTGGGGCGGCGTCCGAACCAGAAACTTCCAGTATAATCAAATGCTCTATTGTGATGATGTTGAGCCGGAAGCGATTGATGAAAACTGCACCCAAACGATAGGACCCTATCATATGGCTGGTTGCTTTGGCTGCCAGGTGCACTGCCGGGCCAAGTATAAGATTCCGACCGGGCCTTATGCGGGAAGATATGATGAGGGTCCAGAGTATACCTCCCAGGGCGCTTTCTCCTCAGAACCAGATATCCCAGACCTGGAAAACCTGTTAGTGGCGAATCACTTGGTCGATCAGTGGGGTGTGGACAACCTCGAAATTGGAAGCATTATCTCCTGGGCGATGGAGCTCTATGAGCTGGGGATTCTCACTAACAAGGAAACCGATGGTTTAGAATTGCGGTTTGGCAGCAGTGAGGCACTCCTGGAGATGATTAGACGTATCTGCTTTAGAGAGGGCTGGTTGGGAAATACGTTGGCCGAAGGGGGAATTATCGCTTCCGAGAAGATCGGAAAGAATTCCTTTGACTACCTGATTCAGGTCAAAGGGATGAGCAATCTTCACTCTGATGAGAGAGCAACCCCCGCCCTTGCCCTGAATATTGCTACATCGTCTCGGGGTTCAGACCATTTAAGAAGTCGGCCGGCCATTGACCTCTACCATCTACCACAAGAAGTAATGAGAAAAATCTACAGTAGCCCGGTCCCATACGATGGGCCATTGAGTTCAGAACATACAGAATACATCGGCAAGCCGTGGCAGGTCTTCTGGCATGAGAACTGTTATATGGCAGTGGATTGCCTTGGTATCTGCAAGTATCACACCACCTTCCTGGGTGCGACGCTTCCCAATTTTGAAGATTGGTCCAGAGTTCTTTACTACAATACGGGGCTTGAGTTAACCCCTCGGGAAATCTGGGACGTTGCTGAGCGATGTAACATGATGGAGCGCCTCTTCAACCTCCGCGAAGGTTTGCAGAGAGAGGATCTCAAAAAGGGCGATATGCTCAATCATCGCTATTTTGATGAACCTTGTCGAAGGGGTGCACCCGATGTCGTCGGCAGGGTCATCGATCGGGAAAAATTCAGGAAGATGATTGATGAATTCTATGAATACAAGGGCCTTGACAAGAATGGCGTTCCGAAGCCAGAAACGCTCAAGAGACTTGGCGTGGACAAGGAGCCATCCCACCTGGTGTAATGATTAAACGAATGGAACGAATGGTAACGAATGACACGAATATTTTTTTCGAGAAATTCGTTCTTATTCGCGTAATTCGTGAATATGAAAGGAGAGAAAGTTAATGGAACCGATGGGTAAAGTTCTCGCGATGAGTCCTGAAAAGTGCACCGGCTGCAGGCTTTGTGAGCTCGTCTGCTCGGTTTTCCATGATGGCGTTTCCAATGCTTCGCGAAGCCGGATAAAAATTATGAAATGGGAGTCAGAAGGGCTCTACATTCCCATGTCCTGTCAGCAGTGCCAGGATGCTCCCTGTATGATCGTTTGCCCCGTGAAGGCGATTACCCGAGATGAGAAACTGAGCCGGGTGATGGTGAATCACGATATCTGCATTGGCTGCCGTTCCTGCGTGGCGGTCTGTCCATTCGGCGCAATGGGTTTCAATGTCATGGATCGAAAGAATTTCAAGTGCGATCTCTGTGATGGAGATCCGCAGTGCGTTCGTTTTTGTGATATTAAAGCCGTGGATTATGTGGATGCAGACCGAGTAAGTATCTCCAAGAAGAAAGCGGCTGCCGAGAAAATCACTGCCGCTCAAAGACAGGCGATCGCCTTGGAGTCAGAATCACGTTAAGATAAGTTGATACCCCCCCACCCCTCCCTCCTTGAGGGGAGAGGCGGGTGGGGGGGTAAGATGGCAGAGGGGCTGGTATCAAACCTGCCCCTTTTTAACTTCAGGGGCTATTTTTTACCAGGCAGCGTGGAGACGATCTCTTTGAACACCGGGAAATTGGCCATAAGCTCCTTCCTGTAATCCTCACCCCCTTTAAAGTCGATGACGACGCCATCAATCTTTTCAACGATCGAGATGACCTTCGGATCCTTCATGGTTTTGTCGATCGCCTCCTCCCACTTGCTGACGATGGCCGGGGCCAACCCTTTTGGACCCCCAAGGCCAAGAGCTGTTGCGAAGGACGATCTCTTATATCCTTTTTCCGCCATCGTTGGAATCGCAGGAAACGTAGGGAATCGCCTGGGAGAACAAGCGGCCAACATACGGAGTTTCCCTGACCGAAGGTGTGGGCTCGCCGGGGGCAGGGAGACCACGGCAAAGTCGGTGTGACCTCCAAGAAGATTTACGACAACTTCCGACCCACCATCGAAAGGAACGTAGGTAGCCTCGATATTTGCTTCCCTCTGGAAGACCCCCATAATCATGTGAGGGGTGCCCACAATACCCATGCCGGCAACCTTCAACTTCTTAGGGTTGGCTTTGGCAAAGGCGACAAGCTCTTCAAGCGTCTTGAACGGCGAGTCATCCCGCACGGCTATACCGAAACCGACTTCGGACGCCTTGGCAATGTAAGTGAGATCTTTCTCGATATCATAGGGCATATTGGCCGTGAAAGCGGCCGCAATGCTCACTGCCTCGGGGCTGATATTGACGAGTGTGTACCCATCTGGCTTTGCGTTCGCGACAAAAGAGGTGCCGACGACCCCTCCTCCACCTGGCTTATTCACCATCATGATGGTACCCTTCATGTAGCTTGCAAGAGCGTCGGAAACGGATCTCCAGAAGATGTCCGTGAGGCCTCCCGGACTGTAAGGGATAACGATCTGAACCGGGCTTGCTGGGTAATCCTGAGCCTGTGAACTACCCGCCCACAAAAGACAGACCAATGTTACAAAGAGAATGAAGTGTCTTCCTGTTCCGATTTTCTTTTGCATAACGTCCTCCTTTCAATCTCCTGCTCTTAGGTCTTCCCTCAGCCTTCTTTTTCTCAACAAAAGAGGGGAAAGCAGGATGAGTAAAGCCAAAATAAGGAATGAGGCAGAAATGGGTCGTGTGAAAAAGATCCCAAATCCTCCCTCTGAAAGCAATAAGGAGCGTTGGAAAGCCCTCTCCATCATGGGGCCCAGAACGAGGGCGAGGACGAGAGGGGCAGCCTCATAGTTAAACTTCTTCATCAGGTAACCGACCAAACCGAAGACAACCATGATGATAACATCGTAGGGATTGTTGTTGGTGATGTACGACCCGATGATACAGAGCAAAAGGATTATTGAGAAAAGGAAATGGTATGGGATCTTCAAGATCTTTACCCAGAGGCCGATCAAGGGAAGGTTCAGCACGAGAAGCATCGCATTTCCGACGTAGAGGCTGGCCACCAAACCCCAGAAGACCTCGGGAGATTCCTTGATGAGGAGAGGGCCAGGCCTCAACCCGTGGATCATCAGCGCTCCCAAAAGCAATGCGGTTGCTGCACCCGTGGGAATTCCAAGGCTGAGCATGGGGACAAGCGTCCCTGTGGAGGCGGCATTATTTGCTGATTCCGGGCCGGCCACGGCTTCGATCATCCCCGTCCCAAACTTTTCCGGGTATTTTGAGAGTCTCTTCTCAATCGCATAGGAGACAAACGTTGGAATCACAACGCTCATTCCCGGGATGATTCCCAGGAAGAAACCGATAACGCTTCCTCTTCCGATGGGCCCCAGACTCCGTCTCCAGTCCTCCCGGGTAGGCAGAAGCCCTTTGACTTTCGTCTCAAAGATCTCCTGCTTGAAGATCGTCTCAACATTGATGAGTACCTCAGAAACACCGAAAAGGCCGATGACGACCTGGATCAGTCCGACCCCGTCCATGAGGGTGATGATCTTGTAAACAAATCGGGGAGATCCTGTCATCGGGTCAAGGCCGACAGTCCCAAGAATCAGGCCGAAGCAAACCATAATCAGGGCATTGACGATAGATCCGCGCGCAAGGTAGACCATGATGCTCAGCCCGAGCACCATAAGAGTAAAATATTCAGGGGGTCCGAATTTCAGGGCAAAATTGGCCAGGGTCGGTGCAAGGAAGATGAGAAAAAAGATGGTGATGGTCCCTGCGATGAAGGAGCCAAAGGCTGCGATTCCGAGAGCCGGTCCGGCCCTTCCCTTGCGCGCCATCTGGTAACCGTCAAGACAGGTTACTACCGAAGCGGCCTCCCCTGGAATGTTGACGAGGATGGAGGTCGTGGATCCCCCATACATAGCCCCATATGCAATTCCCGCCAATAGAATGATGGTTGAAACAGGAGGGACGTAAAAAGTCATAGGCAAGAGCAAAGAGAGGGCCGCCGCAGGGCCCACACCCGGAAGGACTCCGACGAGCGTTCCTACGAGGACGCCAAAGAAACAGTAGAGAAGGTTCATGGGCTGAAGGGCGATATGGAAGCCAAAGAAAAGATCGTTGAAGACGCCCATGGGTTTGTTCCCTTCTCAAAACCCAAAAATCCCTTTAGGAATTTGGGTTCGAAAGACGACATTAAAGACAAGGTTTGCCGCTAACGTTGTGATCAGCCCACCGATGATGGCTGTCTTCCAGGTTTGGGGCTCCACAACCTTGAGCAACAGGCACATGAACAGGAAGGTATTGATGAGAAATCCGATCTTTTCAAGAGAGAGGGCGTAAGCCGTGATGGCTGCCAGGATGATGGCGATATTCCACCATCGAAAAAGCTCCTGAGGCGCCGTTTTTTCTACTTTCTTCTTTCTTGCCATCGACTGGAAGAGGGCGACCAGAGAAAGGATGAGCATGGTGAGGCCCGCACCAAAAGGGAAAAAGCCTGGCCCTGGGTTGTTGATATTGCCGAGTGTCAAGCGGTAAGCTTCGACACAGGTAATAAGAGAAAAGAGAAGCCAGAAAATATTGCAATAAAGGAAAGTGCGCCCCACCCTAGATCCCCAATGATCCAGTTTATAAATTATCCCCGAGGAGATGTCAACGGACGATGGGAGATTTCTGAAAAAGTCCAGAAATCCCCTAATACGACCGGGGCTCGGGACTTAACCCAGGACGATCGGGATATCTTGCTGCCACAGCACGAACAGCCGGGTGATCCAGGGCCGTCAGGCGTCCCTGGTCATGGACTAGGGTATCTCCCACGCGAAACGTTGCCGTTCGGATGTCGCCTGTGCAATGCATCCAGTAAGGATAGGTGGAAGTGGCCGGTGGCGCCCCAATATGGACATGAATGTTGGAACTATGGGAATGATCGATTAACCGTCGATAAAGAATGTTTGGGCATTGATATTCTCCGACGACCGCCTGCGGATGGACGCCGAAATGCAAGCAATTGAAGTTGTAGACTCCATCCCCGAGACGTTCATGCATCGAAGTCAGGAAGCGGTGCAAAGCATCCGCTTCATCAGCGCCTTCGATCTTTGTAATCCGGCAGTTCTCAATGCTTAGTCGGATCGGTTTAGTGAAGTAAGGGGATATGCCGATGTAGCGTGACCACCAGCTAAGCATTCTATCAAAAACAAAAATACCAGAGACCTCTCTTAGCCTGATGGGCGGGACCACCCATTCTGGCCATGGCCGATAGCCGCCTCCCTCTTCCCGCCGCATAGTGTAAGTACGAAACCATGGATGATTCGGGTTGTAAGGCGGATCAATGAGACCTTCCAGATGCGTCCCGTTGTCATCGGTCAATTGCCACGCGAGCCCTTCTTTGAAAGGAACGGAGGCCTGGTATCGAATCTCACTGACCAATTCATGCGGGGTTTGCGCCCAGGCAGTGCAAAGCAGGGGAGCTGTCGTAGCGAAATTGCGAACCAAGAGTATCTTTCGTTCCCATACAAATTGCTTAAGCTCCACCATTTCTTCAAAGACGATATCGAAAGAGTGATTAATAAAAACATCGCAGGCTGTCATAGCGGCCTTGACGACAGGAGGGAGTCGCCATGCGTGAGGCTTTGCTTGCTCGTCAATCCAGAGAACCGACGCATTAGCACCTCGTTGATGGATAGCGGCTTGAATCCAAGAGATGGCCTGTTCGTCAACAAGATTGTCTCCTCCATAAAGCCCGTCCGTATGGGCCAGCAGGACAACCTCCTGGCCTGGCTGGATTTTGGCACAGTGATCGAGCAAGTCATTGATAGCAACCGCAGCCCCTTTTGGAATTCCCTGTTGGGTAGTCATGATGAAAAGCCCTCCTGTGCGAAAAGAATTGGCCCCTCAATCGCCGTAAACGAAAAGATTTGCTTCCTCAATGATTCATTATGCCGGATGTTCATATTGACATAGAGATCTCCCTGAGGTTAAATAGTATCCCAAGGAGCAAACAATGTCGAAACTTAGATTGACGCTTGCCTGCTGGAACTACGATCGGACCCGGGCGCTCGCAGATGGCACGGTCCAACCGGACGGCATCGAGCTCACGTACTTAAACCTTCCGGTCGAGGAAACGTTCTTCCGGATGCTTCGCTATCGGGAGTTTGAGGTGGCGGAGATGTCCCTATCGTCGTATACGGTTTCTCTGTTCCGCGATGATCCAGCTTTTATCGCGATCCCGGTCTTTCCATCGCGGGTGTTCCGCCACGGTTCGATCTTCGTGTCATCGAAGAGCGGCGTGCGTGAACCGAAGGATCTGATTGGCAAGCGGGTGGGGAATCCTGAATATCAATTGACTGCCATGGTATGGATCCGCGGTATCCTCTGCGATGAGTACGATGTCGCACCCGCCGCTGTCGAATACTGGACCGGGGGGGAGGAGCAGCCCGGCCGCGAAGAGAAGATTGCACTCGAATTGCCGCCGGAGTTCAAGGTGCGGCGTATCGGAGCGAATCAGACGCTTTCGCAGATGCTCGCCGATGGGGAACTGGACGGGCTCTATACCGCGCGGACTCCGTCGACGTTCGCGTCGAGACCAAAGGACGTGCGTCGGCTCTTCGAGAATTACGCTGAGGTCGAACACGCTTACTACTCGAAAACCAAGATCTTTCCCATCATGCACACGGTCGTGGTCCGCCGCGACATCTACCGGGCGCACCCATGGGTCGCGCAGTCACTCTACAAAGCATTTGTCGAGTCACAGCGACTCGTGTATGAAGACTTCAAAGAGACCGCGGCACTCAAGGCCATGCTGCCGTGGCTCACCGCGCACGTCGAGGAACTGGGACGAAGTATGGGGTCTGATTGGTGGCCTTACGGCTTCGAGCCCAATCGGCATGTGATGGAGACGTTTCTGCGTTACCATTACGAGCAGGGACTCTCCAAGCGGAGACTCCGCCCGGAGGAGCTGTTTGCTTCCGAAACGATGGCGGCCTATAAGATCTGATGATATCGGGTGGTGTAGAAAAGGGGGGTGCGGGGGGATTTGATCTAAAGCCTCTTGGTGTTTGGAGTTTAAGGGATTGAGTATTATTTGGGATTTGAGATTTGGTAATTGGAATTTGACAGGAAGGGGTTGGTTTTACCAGCCCCTTCCTGTTATCCACCAGCAAGCATAACAAGAAGGTTGATTTCGTCTCCATCTTTAACGGGTTTAGTGAGTTCATTTGGGTAGGCGGTCGCATGATTTACAAAAACCTCAACGACATTGAGCAGCTTATCCTTCTTGGCAAACAACGCTTTTTCCATTCCAGGGTGCTGCCTGATAAGGTGGTTGAGGCATTCCCCTACTGTAGTTCCCTCTGCGTCCACCACGTCCAAGCCGTTCGTAAATTGTCGGTGGGTGATGTGAATATGGACCTTGACAGGCATGTCTTATTTCTTTCTCATGAGTAGGGAATGCAAATCTGCCTGCCCGTCCGGCAGGTGGGCGTTCCCCACGAA
>Ga0105101_10001211_pt1 | contig 11199 bp, 11 predicted proteins | sample PPLLak21cMay2015_2_FD_87037 | JGI IMG/M metagenome (GOLD analysis project Ga0105101, IMG submission 87037) | Freshwater sediment microbial communities from Prairie Pothole Lake near Jamestown, North Dakota, USA - PPLs Lake P8 Core (1) Depth... | ecosystem: Environmental > Aquatic > Freshwater >...
AAGAACAAATCAGATTTCGAGAAATCCAAAACAGTTGTTCTGAGCCTTCTGAACACCTTCTAGAAAATATCAGGCAACTTAGCCACCAGTTCTTCAACGACGCGCGGATAATGTTCATACTCAAGGGCATGCACCCTGGAAGCAAGCGATTCGGGCGTATCTGAAGGTTCCACATTGCATTCAGCCTGGAAAATAATATCCCCCTCGTCATATTTTCCGTTAACATAATGGATTGTAATGCCTGACACTTTTTCACGACTCGCAATGACGCTCTCATGAACAATATCCCCGTACATTCCTTTTCCGCCGTGCCGGGGCAATAATGCCGGATGTATGTTTATTATCCTATTTTCGTAGGCAGTGAGGATATTATCGGGGATAAGCCACAGGAATCCGGCAAGAACAATAAAGTCAATTTTGTAAAAGGAAAGGTATCTCAGCACTTTATCGGTAACATATAGCTCCTTACGGTCGAAAAAAACTGACCTTATATTTAATGCTGCAGCGCGCTTAAAAACATAGGCTTCACGCCTGTTTGACAGAATCAGGCTAACCTGTGCAGTATTTCTGTTCGAAAAGTACCTGATTATATTTTCAGCATTGGTGCCGGAACCAGAGGCAAAAATTGCTATATTCCTCATTATTTGAAACTTAACTGCTTTTTAGTAATATGGTAATATATTTTTTTAAATTAATATTATTTTATTAATTATCAATATATTATATTGCATTCAAAATAAAAAAACACCAAATCATTTGAAAAATAAAGACAAATATATTTCTTTGCAGGGTTTTTAATCATTATTAATTAAAATTTATAATTATGTCCGACATTGCCACAAGAGTAAAAGAGATAATAGTAGACAAACTTGGAGTTGACGAATCAGAAGTAACTCCTGAAGCCAGTTTCACGAACGACCTTGGAGCTGATTCTCTTGATACTGTTGAGTTGATCATGGAGTTTGAAAAAGAATTCAATATCGGTATTCCTGACGATCAGGCTGAAAGCATCAGCACTGTGGGTGATGCCATCAAGTACATTGAGGAGAATGCAAAATAGATTTGCATTTAAAATAATCCATTTATGAGAAGAGTCGTTGTTACCGGACTTGGAGCGTTAACTCCACTTGGAAATAATTTGGCTGAATTTTGGGAAGGACTTAAAGAAGGCAGGAGCGGATCGGTAATGATCACCCGCTTCAATACCGAAAAGTTCAAAACCAAATTCGCATGTGAATTAAAAGGTTACGACTACTCCAATTATTTCGACAGAAAAGAAGCCAGCAAACTTGATCTCTACTCCCAGTATGCGCTTGTTGCTGCAGGGGAGGCAATCAATGATTCAGGAATTAATCTTGATAAGGTAGACAGGGACAGGGTTGGAGTGATCTGGGCATCCGGAATCGGCGGCCTTGATACTTTTTACAAGTCCATAAAAGATTACGTGGAAGGGGACGGGACTCCGCGTTTTAGTCCCTTTTTTATTCCAAAAATGATCAGCGATATTGCAGCAGGGGTTATCTCGATAAAATATGGTTTCAGGGGACCTAATTTTTCCACTGTTTCTGCTTGTGCATCTTCAACGAATTCGATTATAGATGCCATAAACTACATCCGCTGGGGAAAAGCTGATATTTTTGTTACCGGCGGTTCAGAAGCTGCTGTCAACGAACCCGGGATAGGGGGTTTTAATGCACTTCAGGCCCTTTCGACAAATAATGCCGAGTTTAAAACTGCTTCCAGACCCTTTGATAAAACCCGCGACGGTTTCGTGCTTGGCGAAGGCGCAGGAGCCCTCATTGTTGAGGCCTATGAGCATGCAGTTGCCAGAGGCGCCAGGATCTATGCAGAGTTTGTTGGCACCGGCATGACGGCGGACGCATACCATGTCACTGCTCCACACCCCGAAGGCCTCGGAGCCACCAATGTTATGAAGCTTGCCATCAGCGACGCATGCATTCAGCCTGAAGATGTGGATTATATAAACGTCCACGGAACTGCTACACCACTTGGCGATATTTCCGAGACAAAAGCCATTAAGAATGTTTTCGGGGAACATACTTACAAGCTTAATATCAGTTCAACCAAATCAATGACCGGCCATCTGCTGGGCGCCGCAGGTGCAGTCGAGGCGATTGCTTCCATAATGGCTGTTGTCAATGATACCGTACCGCCAACAATTAACTTTTCGACACCTGACCCGGAAATTGATCAGAAACTGAATCTTACCCTTAATAAAGCGCAGTTCAGAAAAATCGGGTATGCAATAAGTAACACTTTTGGCTTCGGAGGCCACAATGCTTCGATAGTTATAAAAAAAGCTGATTTTTAGTGTCTCTTTTCCAGACAAATAAGAACGGAACTTATTTATTGAACAAGCAGGAATTCAGTTCCCGCCTGAAAAGAATTACGGGTATCCGGACCACTAATTTGAGAATATACGAAGCAGCTTTTATACACCGTTCAGCAACCTATTCCCTTCCTGACGGGAAAAAGATCAATAACGAAAGGCTTGAATTTCTGGGTGATGCCGTACTTGATGCAATTCTCTCGGATTACCTTTTTGACAAATTTCCCGATGCCCGCGAGGGATTCCTTACCAAAATACGTTCAAGGGTCGTAAACCGTGAAGTGCTTAATCAACTGGCTCTTTCGATGGGATTGGATAAGCTCCTTGTGAGCAACGTCAGTTCCACGCATCCTACCAGAAACCTGTACGGTGATGCCCTTGAGGCGCTGATAGGGGCAACTTTCCTCGACAAGGGCTTTAAAAAAACAAAAAAGCTCTTTATAAGCAGGGTTTTTAACAAGTATCTCGATCTCCAGAACATTGTAAATACTGACACCGATTATAAAAGCCTGGTCTTCGAATGGGTGCAGAAGCATAAAACCAGTCTTACCTTCACCTATAACGAGGATTACGACTTTAATCTGAAACAATCGGTCTTCTCAACCACCCTGATAATCAACAGGGAAGAATTCGGGAAAGGCCAGGGCGCTTCGAAAAAGGAAGCTGAACAGGAGGCTGCCGGAATAGCATGGGCTAAACTCAAAAAAATCACTGCCGGACAGCTTTCCGATTTTGAACTGTTCCATACTTCATAACACCAGTCAATCGTAATGAAGGGCCCCCAAAAGATAACCCGTGTACACCTGGATGTAAATGATCAGGATGAACCTTCAGTTTTTGGAATTGTAACTGCAGATCCTGATTATAAGTTTACATTGAAACTGAACAGGAAGCTCCATATTCTCTTAAAAGCCTTCGATCCGGTAAAGATCCGTGATAATGAAGGAAAAGAATTGATATTCAGTAAATTCTCCGATAAGAAAGGTGCTCCGGAACTGGTTTTTGACCTTTTTTCAAACAGGTCGGGGAAAAATTTTCTTGTTAAAAAGCTGGAGAATGTCGATTTTTTATTCATGGTTCATGATCATGAAAAAAATTGGCAGAGCAAAGATCTCACCACCCAACTGCGTGAAATTGATAATGTTACGGCTGTATTTAATCTTGATTTTAAAACTCTGAAAGATAAGAATCTGAAGTATCTGATATAATGGTTTTGACTTGAATGAGGTAAAAAAGAAGAGCCGCCGGGCGGCGGCTCACTTTTGATAACCCTAAAACTAACCTAACCTATGAAAAAAACCTCTATTAAGACTAAAACAAATATCATGCCAAAACCTTTACAAAGATAAAACCTAAATTTGTAATAAAAAAGTTTTTTTCACTCTGCAATGTGAAATTAACAATACTTTAATGAATTGTTAAAATTTTTCACTTTTTTGCGGCATTGTAAACAGCAAGAAAGTACCCCTGCCTGCCTTTACTGTTGTTAAAGTAAGTTAAAGAGTGGGTTAATACAAGATATACAAGTATTTTTGTAACTGTATGAAACGGAAAACTATAGTATTCCTTGCTGTGTTTTTCTTTCTGGTCATTTCCGGCCTGATTCTCATTCAGCTCTACTGGATCAGAAATGCCATTGATATTAATGATCAGCAGTTCCGATACAATGCAAACAAAGCTCTCGAATCGGTTGTCCTCGACCTTGAAGAACAGGAACTGATCGACCGGATCATTGATGAGATCGATCCCGCCTCCTCCGATTCCGTCACGCTCCTTGTACCTGCTAATTCCCCCCTGGCAAAAAAGCTGCAGGGTTATCAGCCCGATTCCAAGCTACTTGAGATGTACGGCCTCGATAATCCGGAACGACCGATTGAAATAACAAGCTCGGGCCAGAAAATTTATATTTCAGCAATGGAAATGTCTCCGTTCCCTGAAGAAGAAATAACTGAACCATCAGCTCAGACCATTAGCGCCGGGATCACCGGCAGGGTTACAAATAAAATAGTGTTTCTCGAAACCATAATGGAAAAGATCCTGAAAGCGACCCCTGACATCAGAGACAGGATCAATCCGGAAAAAGTTTATGCCCAACTGCGTACTGCCCTGAACAATGTAGGTATCCATCTCGATTTTGAGTTTTCAATCCGTTCGGGAAGGCTGGGAACAATCTGGAGTACCCCGGGTTTTACCGACGCACCAGGGACTAACAAGTTCATAATACAACTTTTTCCAAACGATCCTGTGCCCGGACAAGCCCAGATAGTACTTTACTGTCTCCAGGAGCAGCAATATAAATTTGACAAGATTGGAAGGCTTGGAGGCCTTTCCCTTTTGTTCACGCTGCTTCTTATCCTTCTTTCTACCGGAACCTTTATCGTGATTTTCAGGCAGAAAAAGATGTCGGAAATAAGAAGTGATTTCATCAATAATATGACCCACGAGCTGAAGACACCTATTTCAACCATCTCGCTGGCTTCGCAAATGATGGCCGACAAAACCATCCCTGCCAGGAATAAGGATATCGATCACCTGGCCAATGTAATTTCAGACGAAAGCATGCGGCTTAAATTCCAGGTCGAGAAAGTGCTTCAGATGGCTATTTTTGAGAAGGTTAACACAAAACTCTCCTTTTCCCGGACAGACATTCACAGCATTATTGACAGGGCAGTTGACAGTTTTGCGCTTCAGTGTGAAACCAGGAAAGCATCAATCAAAAAGGATTTTTCGGCTTCCAATCCCGAAGCTATGGTCGATGAGATCCATTTTCTCAATGCAATTTCAAATCTGATCGACAATGCCCTGAAATATTCTTCCGCGAATCCGAAGATCTCAATTACAACGCGTAACTACAGGCATGGCATACTAATAGCAGTTGAAGACAACGGTATTGGCATCAGCAAAGAAAACCAGAAGAGGATCTTTGATAAGTTTTACCGGGTTCATTCAGGAAATGTCCATAATGTTAAAGGATTTGGACTGGGGTTAACCTATGTAAAAAAGATCGTAGAGGAACATAACGGGAACATAAAGATCGAAAGCCAGGTTAACAAAGGAACAAAATTCACTGTTTATATTCCACAAAACGGATTAAGATGAACAAAAAAATTCTATTGGCTGAAGATGACAGCAACCTTGGTTCTCTGCTAAGGAATTATCTTGATGCAAAGAATTATGAAACGACGTTATTTATAACCGGAAAGGCAGCCTTATCCGGTTTTTCGGCAGAAAAGTTTGACCTGTGCATTCTCGATATAATGATGCCTGAGATGGACGGCCTCACTCTGGCAAAAGCTGTCCGGGATATCAACCCGGCGATACCTGTCATCTTCCTGACTGCCAGAAATCAGAAGGAAGATGTACTTGAGGGATTCAGGACAGGGGGAGATGACTATATCACCAAACCCTTTTCAATGGAGGAGCTCCTTTACAGGATCGAGGTGATATTCAGAAGAACGGCAGGGTCAGCGACACCCGCTGAAGAGGGACTCTTCCAGATTGGTGCATATTTATTTGACAGCAAGCGGCAGCTGCTTCTTTACAACGATGAGCGCATAAACCTTACCACAAAGGAATCAGAACTGCTGAGCCTGCTGTACAACCATAAGAATGAGATCCTTGAGCGTAATTTTGCCCTGAAAAACATTTGGATTGATGATAACTACTTCAATGCCAGGAGCATGGATGTCTATATTACAAGATTGAGGAAGTACCTTAAGAAGGATCCTTCTGTAAAGATCCTGAATATCCATGGCAAGGGTTACAGGCTGATCTGTTAGCCGGATTACTTTCGGGCGGCGGACGCTTAATCGAGTTTCAGCACTGCTAGAAAAGCCTGCTGGGGAACTTCCACATTACCAACCTGGCGCATCCGTTTTTTACCCTTCTTCTGCTTCTCAAGAAGCTTCCGCTTTCTGGTTATATCGCCTCCGTAGCATTTTGCAGTAACATCTTTCCTCACCGCTTTTACAGTTTCCCTTGAGATTATCTTGGCGCCAATGGCAGCCTGGATCGCAATATCGAACTGTTGCCTCGGTATAAGCTCTTTAAGCTTTACACACATCTTCCGGCCGAAATCATAGGCGTGCCCCCTGTAGATCAGGGTTGACAAAGCATCGACCATCTCACCGTTCAGCAGAATATCGAGCCGTACGAGGTCCGCTTTCTGATAAGTGGTATAATAATAATCGAACGATGCATAACCTTTGGAAATGCTCTTAAGCTTATCATAAAAGTCAAATACAATTTCGGAAAGGGGCATTTCAAACGTCAGTTCGACCCTGTCGCGGGTAAGATAGACCTGGTTTTTAAGGACTCCCCTCCTGTCTATACAAAGGTTCATGATCGGACCAACATAATCGGCAAGGGTGATAACCTGGGCAACGATATATGGTTCTTCAATCCTTTCGATATAATTCAGCCCCGGCATGCCGGAAGGATTATGAACGTCGATCTCCTCACCCTTTGTTGTATAGACCTTAAACGAAACGTTTGGGACGGTCGTTATTACATCCATGTTGAATTCCCTGTCGAGCCGTTCCTGGATTATTTCCATATGCAGAAGACCAAGGAATCCGCATCTGAAACCGAAGCCGAGAGCTGCGGAGGATTCCGGAACAAATGTAAGTGAGGCATCATTCAACTGGAGCTTTTCAATAGAGCTCCTCAGATCCTCATATTCATCGGCATCAACCGGATAGATTCCGGCAAAAACCATGGGCTTGACATCTTCAAATCCTGAAATTGCCCTGTCGCAGGGATTTTTAACCTGGGTAATGGTATCACCAACCTTGACCTCGGAGGAGACCTTGATTCCCGAAATTATGTATCCGACGTCGCCCGCCCCCATTTCTTCCCTGGGGTCCTGTTTCAGTTTCAGGACGCCTATCTCTTCGGCGTTGTACTCATGCCCGGTGCTGAAAAACTTTACCCTGTCGCCCCTCCTTATCGTGCCGTTCACAATTTTGAAATAGGCAATGATCCCCCTGAATGAATTGAATATTGAATCGAAGATCAAAGCCTGCAGCGGCGCTTCCGGATCTCCCGGAGGCGGCGGGATTCGTGTTACGATATCCGTAAGGATCCTGTCGATTCCCATCCCTGTCTTTGCGCTTGCTTCAATTATATCAGTCCTGTTGCAGCCGACAAGGTCGACAATCTGGTCTTTAACCTCTTCCGGCATTGCATTTATCATATCCATCTTATTGAGAACAGGTATGATCTCCAGGTTGTGATCGATGGCCATGTAAAGGTTAGAGATTGTCTGCGCCTGGATCCCCTGTGTGGCATCGATCACGAGTAACGCTCCCTCACATGCCGCAATTGATCTTGAAACCTCATATGAGAAGTCAACGTGGCCGGGTGTATCAATAAGGTTAAGGAAATACTTCTCGCCGTTATGGAGATACTCCATCTGGATGGCATGACTTTTTATTGTAATGCCTCTTTCCCTTTCAAGATCCATATTATCAAGGATCTGGTCCTGGTATTCCCGTTCTGTAATTGTATTGGTTATTTCAAGCAGCCGGTCAGCCAGGGTGCTTTTCCCATGATCTATGTGCGCGATAATACAGAAGTTACGGATCCTGTGCATCAATCTTTAAGACATAATAAGGTGCAAATATATAAAATTATCGGCATTCACCCCTAAACCCCCTGAAGGGGACTTTTTAATTCCTGCAGGGAAATCGACGGGGCAGGAGAAAAACAGGGAGACGTAAAAAAAATGTAGAAACACAGAAAAAAATGTAGAGACAGATCTGAGACCTGTCTCTACAATAAATAATTGATAATCAATATTTAATCATTTCCCTAAACCCCGTTAGGGGACAGGGAGAGGGGATTTTTTACATCATTCCCGGCATTCCGCCACCCATTCCCTGTGGAGGCATTGCAGGATGTTCTTCCTTTTCTTCAACAACAACAGCCTCGGTGGTAAGAAACATACCGGCAATTGAAGCTGCATTCTCAAGAGCTATACGGACAACCTTGACAGGATCAATAACACCCGATGTCATGAGTTTTTCATACTTGTCAGTCTGAGCATTATAGCCGTAATCTCCTTTGCCTGCCTTTACATTCTGAGCAACAACGGCACCTTCTTTACCTGAGTTAATTGCAATCTGGCGCAATGGTTCTTCAATGGCACGCTTTATTATTTCAATACCTGTGTTCTGGTCTTCGTTTTCTCCCTTAAGTTTTTCAAGGGCTGAAACTGCACGGATATAAGCGACGCCGCCACCCGGTACTATACCTTCTTCGATTGCGGCACGGGTTGCATGAAGTGAATCATCAACACGGTCTTTCTTTTCCTTCATTTCAACTTCCGAAGCAGCACCGATATAGAGAACGGCAACACCGCCTGACAATTTTGCAAGACGTTCCTGGAGTTTTTCCTTATCGTAGTCGGAAGTAGTGGTTGTCATCTGTTGTTTGATCTGGCCGATACGACCTTTGATCATCTCTTTGTCGCCATAACCGTTCACTACTGTGGTATTCTCCTTGTTCACCGTGATTTTTTCAGCAGTGCCCAGCATATCCAGGGTAGTATGTTCAAGTTTCAGTCCCTTTTCTTCAGAAATGACCGTACCGCCTGTCAGAATGGCAATATCTTCGAGCATTTCTTTTCTCCTGTCACCAAAACCCGGAGCTTTAACGGCACAGACTTTAAGTGATCCGCGGAGGCGGTTCACAACAAGTGTTGCCAGCGCTTCACCTTCAACATCCTCTGAAATAATAAGGAGCGGGCGTCCGGTCTGGGCAGTTGCTTCAAGAACGGGAAGCATATCTTTCATTGTTGAGACCTTCTTGTCATAAATCAGGACGTATGGATTCTCAAGTTCGGCTTCCATCTTCTCTGCATTGGTGACGAAATAGGCTGAAATATAGCCGCGGTCGAATTGCATACCTTCGACAACCTCTACAGAAGTGGTGGTACCTTTTGATTCTTCAACGGTTATGACACCTTCCTTTTTGACTTTACTCATGGCTTCAGCGATGAGCTTTCCAATCTCCTTGTCATCATTTGCAGAAATCCTTGCAACCTGTTCAATTTTTTTCAGATCGTCACCAATAACCTGGGCCTGCGAAGCAAGATGCTTGACTACAGCTGCAACAGCCAGGTCAATACCTCTTTTAACATCCATGGGATTTGCACCGGCAGTTATATTTTTTAATCCAACATTAATTATCGACTGGGCAAGAACTGTTGCAGTGGTAGTACCGTCACCGGCCACATCACCTGTCTTTGAAGCGACTTCCTTAACCATCTGTGCCCCCATATTCCTGTAAGGATCAGATAGCTCTATATCCTTTGCAACGGTAACACCATCTTTCGTGATCTGGGGAGCGCCGAATTTCTTTTCAAGCACTACGTGACGGCCCTTTGGACCAAGTGTAACTTTTACTGCATCTGCCAGCTGGTCAACACCTTCTTTAAGAAGAGAGCGGGCATCAATATTGAATTTAATCTCTTTTGCCATTTTATTATAAAATTTATTGGTTGCGTAAATTAAGCTATGAATAGAATATCTGTCTGTGAAATAAGAAGGTAATCTTCGTTATCAATTGTCAGTTCCTGACCTGAATATTTACCGTAAAGAACCACATCACCCTTCTTTACTTCCATTTCTTCATCCTTCTTTGGTCCGCCTACCAGTACAATAGTACCCTGACGAGGTTTTTCCTTTGCTGAGTCCGGGATTATAATTCCGCTTGCAGTTTTTGCTTCAGCTTCATGAGGTTTAACAAGAACTTTTCCTGCCAATACTTTTCCTTTTAATTGTGCCATTTCTATTTAGTTTTAAAGTTAGACATCGTTTTCCGACTTCATCCCTTAGCATAATTTATGCCAAATGGAAAATTCGTTGAATTTTGAACTGCATGCCGACATTTTATCTTATGCAATCTGCCAATGAACTGGTAACGCAAATTGATATTTTTCATAAGTAGCTATATATAAGCTTTTTACTTGTTTAAAAAGAAAGTGTCAGTTTATGACAAACTGACACTTTATTGTAAATATCACTTTTTTACCCGGTTATTTTGGTTGCTGTTCTCCCGTTGCCGGTGTAGTTTCAGTAGCCGGGGGTATAGCAGTCGGAAGCGTTGGGATTGCACTGGGGTCAACGGCATTCTGTATCTGGTTTTCAATCCTTGAACGCTCTGTTACGGAACCTCTCGGGATAGTGGCAGTGGCTACAACGCAGAGGATAAGGATTGTTGCAGCAAGTGTCCATGTTGCTTTTTCAAGGAAATCAGCTGTTTTCCTGATCCCCATGCTCTGACCCGCAGAAGTGAAGTTGGCAGCCAATCCGCCTCCCTTTGAATTCTGTACCAGGACTATTAATACCTGAAGTATGCAGGCTATTATAACAAGGATCGAAATAAAAATATAAATTCCCATCTGTCAATTATTTAATGATCGCTTTAATTCTTTCAATTTGAGTCGCAAAGTAACTACTTTTTTCCGGAAATTTCAAACACAATTTTTCATAAATATCTATTGCCTTTGAGTAATATCCCTGGTTAAGATAGATCCTTGCCAGTGTTTCGGTGACAAACCCCCCGGTTTCCTCTGCGTAAGGAACTGACAAATCTTCAGCGGGACCCTCCGGCTTTTCCCTTCTCGGCTCAATTCTCGGATTTAACGATATGAACTTATCTATAAGGTCTGCCTGTACCTGTTTTTTAACAGCACTCTCACCTTCACCACCTCCCGGAGGGGGTTCGAAGATTGATCCGGTTACAAGCGGGGGCTGAGGTTCGGTTTCGGGTTCGGGTTCGATTTCCGGTTCGATTTCCGGTTCGATTTCCGGTTCGATTTCCGGTTCGATTTCCGGTTCGATTTC
>Ga0105101_10001212_pt1 | contig 11196 bp, 9 predicted proteins | sample PPLLak21cMay2015_2_FD_87037 | JGI IMG/M metagenome (GOLD analysis project Ga0105101, IMG submission 87037) | Freshwater sediment microbial communities from Prairie Pothole Lake near Jamestown, North Dakota, USA - PPLs Lake P8 Core (1) Depth... | ecosystem: Environmental > Aquatic > Freshwater >...
CTGAGCTCAGGCACGGTGCTCTTGGTCTCTTCGGTCTGAGTTGCCTGAGGGAAAACCGAAACCACGGCCGCGATCAAGAGCCCGGCCAGAAATACGGGCAATGCTATTCTTCTCATCCCTGCCTCCTTGAACCGGGGATTATCCGAAAGGTCCTAATCTCGAAAGGCTTGATCTTAAGCTTGAGTATTCTACCATCCGTGGCAATTTTTGTTAATGGCCGTTCGATGAGGTCAGTTTCCATCGCCTCGACCGGACCGGGAAACTCCACGCTGACCTCCGTCTCCTGCCCGAATATCTCGTGGAGGCGGATGATCGAGGCGCGGTTGAAATAGCCCGACTCCTTCTTGACAGCGCTCAGGATGACGTTCGCCGGCTCCACGCGGAAAAAAGAGCGCTCAGCCGGCCACGACCCGGGATGGACCATCCCCGTCCGGGCCAGCAGAGGGCTGTTGATTTCGTAGCCCTTGCGGAACGTCGCCGCTTCCTTCCATCCTCCCGAGTGCGGATAAAGGGAGTACAGAAGCTCGTGCTCACCCCGGTCGGCTTCCGGGTCGGGCTCGGTGGCGCCGTGGACGATGGAGATCCGCAGCACATTTCCCTTGACGTCGAACCCGTACTTGGAGTCATTGAGGAGCCCGAGCCCGTGGGACCCTGTTTCATCGCTGAGGTCGATCCACCTCAGGGCAGGGACTTCGTTTCCGTCGACGGGTCTGGGTATCGCGCCATAAGGGATTTCAAAAAAGGCTGAGCTGTTCTTCACGGCGGCGGGGAAGGCCGCCTTGATCATCAGGTTTCTCTCCTGCCAGTCCAGATGAACGCGGCAATCGACCCGGGGCACCCGGCTGTAGAGTCTGATATCCTGGACAAAAAGGGAATTCCGAAAGGCACTTCTTATCCGCAGGACAGCCCTCACGGGCCCCCTTTCCATGACTTCAATGGAAGCCCCTTCTGCGCCGATATTCCAGATTTTGTCTTTGAGCCCCAGTTCCCAGGCGGACATGTTCGGCGGTTCGTCGACGATGGCTTGGAGCACATTGGCCTCGCCCGCAAACACCTCGCGTCCCGTCCGTTTATCGAAGAGGCTGCGGACCCAGCCTGTCCGGGGATCCAGGGCCAGTTTGAAGAAATCATTCTCCAGCGTCGCGGCCTCCACAGCGAGACCGGTCTTGAATTCGGGCGCGGTCTCGGAAGCCAAGGCGCGATACATCCTATACCCGAAGGAGGGGATCTTTTCGGCTATGAAAAGCAGGCGGAGGCTTGTCCCTCCGGCCGTCGGTCTCTCCTCCAGGGTTTGACAAGGGATCTCTGTCCCCGCGCTATCGATGATCCTTACGGCCTTCAAGGGGCCGGGAAGCGCGACCTCGGCCTCCACCGGCTCTGTCCTTTCCCAGCCGAGAGGATTGAAGACGAGGAGGGGCAGGCCATCTCCACTCGTGTCCACTTGGTTGGAGAGCGCTTCCAGAGAAAAATCCAGGGCTCGCTGGGCCCGCGCTTCTGCGGCCTCATAAGACCGTGCCGATTCATCGTATACGGGGCCGATGCTCGAGCCGTCAAGGATATCATGGAACTGGTTGCGCAGGACGGTCTTCCAAGCCTCGTCGATGTCCCTTTCCGGATAGTAGGAACGGGCGCCGCTGGTGACGGCCACGGTCGAGAACTTCTCGGCGGCCAGCAGGAGGTTTTCCAGCCGGCGGTTGGCCTTTTTTGTCCCGGACTGTGTCGTGTAGCAGGCTGGAAAGGTAAAGTTCAGCTCTTTCTTAACCACCGGGAATTCGACCCCGGATTTCTCGAGCAGACGAAAGTATGGCTCCGGCTTCACGAACATGAGCCGCGGCTGGTTCTTGTCATCCTTGAACTTCCTGATGGCTTCGAGGTCGCTGGAACGCGGACCGCCGCCATGATCCCCTTCCCCATAGAGCAACATGAAGTCCTGGAGCGGCGTGTTCTTCGAGGCCTCGAAAAGGAGATCCCTGACTCCGTTCTTCAGGTCCGCAAGATACCAGCCCGGAGGCACATAGGCCAGGAGCCTCGATCCATCCAGGCCTTCCCATTCGAAGACGGGCATCTTCTCGGGGGCACACCTTTCGAAAACGTAATATTTGATCCCGGCTTTCCGGAGGATCTGGGGAAGCTGGAAGTTGTGCCCGAAACCGTCCGGATTCCAGCCGACGCTCACGTCGACCCCGAATTTATCGAGGAAATATCTTTTTCCATAGAGGAGCTGCCGGGCGAACGACTCGCCGTCCGGCATGTTCAGGTCAGGCTCGGCCCACATCCCGCCCACCGGGATCCAAGTCCCCTCTTTCACCTTCTCCTTTATCCTCTCGAAGATCGCAGGATAGTGCTTTTCGATGGCCTCATAGGCGGCGGCCTGACTCTGGGCAAAGGTCAAACCGGGGAACCTGTCCATCTGGGCCAAGGTCCCCAGGAATGTGTTCGTGGCGATGTCGTTTACTGTCTCCTCCCAGCGCCACAGCCAGGCCAGATCAATGTGAGCGTGGCCGATGAGGTGGGCCGTGAAGTCGCGAGGTTTGAATGGTCGCGGCGCCTTTTCCGGCTGAACAGCCACCGCAGACGCCGCTAATAAAAGGACCAAAACGAAAGACGGGATGGTTTTGGAGATGCTCTTCATTCCCTCCTCCCAGGACTGGAAACGCTATTTTGGGCCCTCGACGGGGAGGTCTTCGCGGGCCGACCATTCGTTGAATCCGCCGTCATAGAGCCTGACCATGGGGAAGCCCAGGCGATGCTTGAGCGAGAAATAGATGAAGGCGGCCATCTGACCCTGGCCGCAATAAACAATGATCTTTTTATCCGGCGTCACACCCAGCTTCGCATAAGCGGATAAGAGCTCCTCCTTGGGTTTCCAGGTGCCATCGTTGTTGAGGTCAATCGCCCAGGGGTGACTCAGAGCGCCTTTGATATGGCCCTTGCGCTTCCAGGCGCCCTTTTCTCCCTTAAACAAGTCCTCGGGCCGCACGTCCAGGAGGACAGCCCCTGCCTTGGTCTCTTTGAGGACGTCATCGAGAGTCGCCCGGATCTCTGCCGGCCGCTTGGCGGGGAGCCGGAAGGAAACCGGCTTTATGTTCGGGTAGTCCTGGGTCATCGGCCGTCCCTCCGTCCTCCAGCGCTCGAACCCGTCTTCGAGCAGGGCGAAATTCTTATGGCCGATGAACTCCAGTGCCCAAAGCAGGTAATACGGCGGATAGCCGTTCTTGTCGTAGTAAGCCACGACCGTCGTGTTCTCACCGATCCCCATCTGGCCCAGAAGGAGGGCCATGGCCTCGAGGCTCATGAGTTTTCCGGGCACTCCGCGCTCCGGCCAGCGGAGAAGGTCGGTGTCCAAGTAGAGAGCACCCGGTATATGGGCCAGCCAATAGTCCCTGATATCCATGCGCGTGTCGATGATGCGGACGTTGGTGTTGGTCAGGTTGGCGGCAAGCCAGTCGCCGCTGACCAGCTTTTCGGTTTCCCCTTGTGCCTGACCGCCGGAAGCGAGAAAGGGGATGAGGCAAAGGGCGAAGGCCGACAAAAGAGCCGCTTTCTTGATCGGTCCGGTGAGCATTATGTTATCCTCCCGGGGCGGCCCGGCCGCCCTCCGATGACTTGCCCGCGACGCGGGGAAACGAGGCGATCCGAAGCCGGGCACAGCCCATCGGGATGAGCCTGACGTCCATATCCGGCTCAGCGGAAAAGACCAATCCGTCCGGGATTTTGCCGACCATCTTGCCATCGGCTTTCCAACTGGGCAACCGTCTGGCCCTGGCCTTAAGAACCATGGGAGCCGCTTCAGGGGTAAAGGGCTGCCCGGCCGGCGGCCTGCGGTCAGCGATTTGGATCGCCGCCTCCGGGTCGCCGGGGTCGAGCAGCAAGCCGTAGTTCCAGGGTGTAGTCGGCAGGATCTCATAGGCTGGCCAGGTGTCCGTCCCGCCATAGCGCTTCCATTCCTCCCCGATCTTTAAGGAGTACCAAAGCGGTCCGCGCCGCACGGAGACGGAGGGTCCCGGCTTCTCCCAAGTCCTCACTGTGATCTTCGGGAAGAAAGAGAGCCGGATACGGTCGCCATCCCTCCACTCCCGCTGGATAACGGCATACCCACCTGCTTGGAGCTTGTCGGAAAGGTTTTTCCCTTGGATTGAGATCGCGGCTTCTCCGGCCCAGTCCGGGATCCGGAGATAAAGAGGGAAGCGGACGGCGGCAGATGTCAGGACCGTGAAGTCGATATGATCAGCGAACGGATAGCCGGTATCCTCAATGATGCGGACCTGGGTCCCTCCGGCCACCTTGGCCGTTACCTCGGAGGGCGCGTACAACGCCGCCGCCAGGCCGTTGTCGGACGTCGCCAGCCAGAGGTGCTCGGCAAAGTAAGGCCAGCCGAAGGCGACATTGTGCTGACAGCAACGGTAGGCCCAGGGATCATAAGATACGAGCGTCCCCCCGTTCTGGAAGTCGTGCTCGCCGGTGCTGTCGCAAGAAATGAGGTTGGGAGCTGTGAGATAATGGAGCGCCCGGAGGTCCGGGGTCATCGCCGCCGGGAACGAGTTGAAGGCAATCTCCTCGCAACGGTCAGCATAACGCGTTTCGCCGGTGATCTTGAGGAGCGCCTCGTGGCTGTTCATGAACTCGACCATCGAACACGTTTCAGCCCCCTGGCGCGGGTCACCGTGACCCGGCCGGATATTCTCGTCGGCGCCGAACATCCCGCCGGGCTGCCGGCCATACTGGTCCATCACCAGGCCGTAGTTTTTCTCGACGGCGTCGAGCAGCTTCCGGTCGCCGGTCTGCTGATAATAGACCGCCGGATAGCGGATGCCCATGGTGATATTCACGCCGTGGTAGGTGCCGCTGAGCTCCCAATTCCTGTCCTTTTCCGGGTTGACGATATCGGTCTCCCAGTCCGCGGTCCGCTTATAGATCCGGCCGGCCAATTCAAGGAGGAAGGGTTCGCCCGTCCGGTTATACAGCCAGTAAACGCTTTCGAGGTTCTCCCCGCCTCTCAGTTTCTGCCAGCTCTCCGGAAGGAGGTCTGATTCCGGGAGGCCGTGCTCGAAGCGAAAGTAACGTGTCAGGAACGGTATGACCCTCGTGTCCCCGGTCGCCTCGTAAAGGCTCTGGAGGCAGGAGAGGACGAGCATGTTGGGCCAGAGATCTCTTTTCTTGCGGTTATCGGGCGGCCCGAAGAAACCGTCTCCCTGCTGGCTGCGGAAAGCCAGGTCGAGCCATTTTTTGGAGGTGGCGACGATCTCCGGACTCCCGAGGATATAGCCGAGGTCGGCGTAGCCTTTTAGCCAATAAGGCATCTCCTCCCACCCCGGGCCCTTGAGGGTGATCCAGCCGCTGTCCTCTCTCAGGAACCGGCTGAGCTCGGGGAGCCGCCCGGTCAACCCCTCCTTCATCAGCTGGAGCTGGGTCAGCAGCCAGCCCTTCGGCTGGATGCTGCCGATCGGAAGCTTAACCAGGGGGCTGGGCGCAAGCGGCGGCCGGTTAGATACGTAGTGCCTATTCGAGGATATGGCGGGGGGAGATTTGACTTGGGTGATCTCAGCGACCATGGTCTTTCCTCCTGCCTGGCGAGGAGCCTCTCCCGCATTCAGGAGAGGAAGGAGCAGCACCAGGATGAGGGATTGCCAACGGATCTTCTTTTCCGGAGATGAATTTGGCACGCGGCTTATTATACGCTTATCAGAACTGAAAATAACGCACCTCATGTCCTGTCCAGGAGAGGAATCTGGCGAAATCCGAGGCGCTGATGCCCAAAGTCGCGGTGTTGACGTTGGGATGGAAATTGACTTGACCCGCCTGCTTCAGGTCCTGATCGACGATGACGGTGACGTCCTTTTGGCGGTCGTTGATCAGTCCGAAGGGAGAGACGGAGCCCGGTTCAAGCCCCAGGTATTTCTGTAGCCTTTCGGGCGAGCCGAAGCTGAGCCGGTCTTCACCAAGTTTTTGATTCAGCCCCCTGAGGTCCGCCTGCTTGGTGCTCAGGAGGATGACCAGGTAGTGGCGGTTCCCTTTTTTGTTGCGAAGGAAGAGGTTCTTACAGTGAGCCCCCTCCACGCCGGTCCAATGTTTCTCGGCCTGTTCCACCGTGAAAACGGGCGGATGCTCATGCCTGATGTAAGAGATCCCCAACTCTTCCAGGACCTCAATGACCTTGGCTTCTGCCGGGTGAAGGCTCATCGCATTGCTCTGGCGCTCTTGGGGTCCTCGATCGCGGCCGCCACGACGTTGGCCACCCGGCTGCGCATGGCGCTTATCGCCCCTTTGTCATCGGGATGGACGCGGTTGGTCAGAAAGATGACGTACGTTTCGGTGTCCGGGTCGATCCAGATCGAGGTCCCCGTATACCCTGTGTGTCCGTAGGAGTTCGGCCCGAAGAGGTCGCCGCCGTTCGTGCTCTGAGGTGAATCCAGGTCCCAGCCGAGCCCTCGCCCGCTGAAGGCGGCTTTCGGGAAGACCGAGGTCATCCTCGTCACGGTCAAGGGGCTGAGGATGCGCTCTCCCTTGTACGTTCCCTTGTGGAGCATCATCTCAGCGAATATGGCCAGGTCGTCAGCGGTCGAAAAGAGCCCCGCATTGCCGGAGACGCCGCCTTGCAGCCTGGCCAGGGGATCGTGGACGACCCCGATCAAAGGCTTATCCCCGACAACTTCTGTCGGCACACAGAGGTTCCGGTCTTTCTTAGGTGGACAATAGAACGTCTGCTTCATTTTTAAAGGCTCAAAGATGCGTTCCTGGCTGAATTGAGCGATGTCCTGCCCGCTGACCTTCTTGATGATATGGGCCAAGGTGATATATCCAAGACAGCTGTAGTGAAGCGCCGTGCCCGGGGGGTCGGTCTTGGGGAGCTGGGCGATATGGGTGACCAGCCGTTCCGTGGAAAGGGACTGGCCGAATAGCTCCTCAACTCCCGCCTGTCCGCCCGGCACGGTATAGGGGGGGAGGCCCGAAGTGTGGGTCAGGAGATGCCAGATCCGGGCGTCTTCCCCTGTCTTGCCGGATGGGTCGACATAGGCGACAAATTCAGGCACGTAATCCTTGACCTTCTCATCCAGGCTGATTTGCCCCTCCTCAACCAAGATCATGAGGGAGGTGGCCGTGGCCAGGGGCTTGGTGATGGAAGCCAGGTCGAAGATCATCGATTCCTCCATCGCCCTTCTCTGGGGGACCCACTGGCAATCCCCGTAAGCCTTCCGGAAGAGGATCTTATCATGCCTCCCGACAAGCAGGACAGCGCCAGGAAAATCCTTCCGCAGGAGGGCGGCGTTGAGGATGCGGTCGAGACGGCGCAGCTGCTTCCCGGACAGCCCGGCCTCCTCAGGCTTGACTGTTCCGAAAGATTGGGGGCGGCAGCCGGATAGCCACATACCGAGGAGAATCGTGATGCCGAATCTAAGGGCCGAGGATCTCATTTCTGACCTCAATTTTTCTTGTAGACGATAGCATTATTCACCGTCTTTGGCAAAAAAGGAGGTGGGAATTCATCCGCAAGCCTATTCTAGTTTTTTCCTGAAGCGCAGCACGCTCAATGCCAGGATCGCCAGACCGAAGACGACGAGGGCTGCCGTCTCGTCCCAGAGGGCGTCCAGTCCAACCGCCTTGAGGAAAAGTCCCCGGATGATGACCAGGAAATAGCGCAGGGGAATCACATAAGTCAGGCCTTGGATCAGACGCGGCATGTTTTCGATCGGAAAGACGAATCCGGAGAGAATGATCTGGGGAATGATGAAAAATGCGGCCGAAAGCATGGCCTGTTGCTGGTTCCTGGAGATCGTCGAAATGAACAGTCCCAGGCCGAGGGTCGTCAGCATGAAGATCGGGCTGAGGCCGAAGAGCAGCCAAACGCTTCCCTTGACGGGAACGCCGAACCCGAAGACGGCCACGGCGACGACTCCGGCGATCTCCACCAGGCCGATCAGGAAGAAAGGCAGGAGTTTGCCCAGGATGAGCTCGTGGGGGCGCATCGGAGTGACCATAAGCTGCTCCATGGTGCCCAGCTCCTTTTCTTTGACGATGCCCAATGACGTCAGCATCATGGTGATGATCATCAGAACCATGGCCAGCACGCCGGGGATCAGGAAGTTGCGGCTCCGGAGCTCGGGGTTGTACCACACTCGGACCTCGGGCTCGACCCCGCGGATGGAGATGCCCGGAGAAGCCGAACGCAGTCGCTCCAGGAGGATCTGGCGAGAGAACCGGAGCCCGATCATCGTCGCATAGTTAAGCCCGACGATGGCTGACTGGCTTTCGGCCCCATCCACGATGACCTGAACCCGGGTGGACTCACGCCCGGCCAGCCTCCGACCCATTCCCTGCGGCAGGATGACAGCCAGTGACGCTTTCCCTTGGTCTATGTATTCGTCCACGTCCTTGAGCCGGTAGACGGTCGCCTGAAGCGAAAAATAGCCGGAAGCCGGGAAGCGGGAGATAAAATCGCGGCTTGTCCTGGAGACATCGAGGTCGCAGAAAACGATGGGGATATTGCGGATGTCCAGGTTGGCCGCATACCCGAGAAGAAACAACTGGAAAACGGGCGAAAAAAAGACGATAAAAAACATGCGCCGGTCCCGCCTGAGCTGGATGAATTCTTTGCGGATGATATGTCCGACCCTGGACATGGCTTTTTCCTTAGGCCTATCCTTTTTTCAAAGTCTTCCCCATCCTCACCGCGCTCAGAAACAGAGTCAGGGAGGCGAGACCCGCCAGCAAGGCCAGTTCCCGGCCGAAGGCGCTGAAGCCGACTCCTTTAAGCATGACTCCTCTCAAGATGACCAGGAAATACCGGGCGGGGATTATATAAGTTATCGCCTGGACGATCGTTGGCATGTTCCGGATCGGGAAGACGAACCCGGAGAGGATGAAAGTCGGGAGCATCGTTGAGATGATGGCCAGCATAAAGGCCATCTGCTGCGTCGAGGCGATCGTCGAGATGAGAAGCCCCAGGCCCAACCCGCATAAAAGAAAGAGTAGAATCCCCAGGAGCAGCCAGGCATAGCTCCCTTTGATGGAAACGTCGAACAGGAGAAAGGCGAAAAGGAGGACGGAGTGAGCCGAAAGGAACGAGATAAGAGCATAAGGGATGGTCTTCCCGCTGATCAGCTCCGCAGGCTTGAGCGGGGAAACGATCAGTTGCTCGATCGAGCCCCGTTCGATTTCCCGGACGACCGAGAAGGAGGTGGAGATGACCACGGTGATCATCAAGACAAAGGCCATAAGGCCGGGGATGAGGAATAGGGCGCTCCGGAGCTCAGGGTTGAACCAGACGCGAGGATGATAGTCCACGGGGAGCACGAAATCCCTCCGGCCCGCCTTCTTCATGGTGTCGATAACGAGGCGATTGGAATAGCTCTGGGCGATGGCGCTGACATAGCCGATAGCGGTGCCGGCGATTCCCGTGTCTCCGCCGTCGATGATGACCTGGACCGGAGATTCCTCTCCGGCCAAAAGAGTCCGGGAAAAATCCCGGGGGATCACCAAGGCCAACTGGATCTTCCCTTTTCCCATGAGCTCATCGATCTGTCTCATATTGTCCAAGTTGAACCTGAGGTCAAAGTACTCTGTGTTCAGGAAACGGTCCAGGAAATCACGGCTGCGCTGGCTCTTCTCCTGGTCAAGGACGGCCAGGGCGAGGTGCTTGACATCGAAGTTCAGAGCGTATCCGTACATGATCAGGAGGAAGGCGGGAAGGACGAGCAGCAGCATCAGGGATCTTTTGTCACGGGCGATCTGCCGGAATTCCTTCTTTACAACAGGTCTGATCCGTTCAAGATTCACGCGGGACCTCGTTGTTGCCCCCGGGTTCAGGCCCCTCCCGGACTCTTTCTTCGATCAGATGGAGGAAAACATCCTCCAGGGTTGTCAGACCATACCTGTCCTTGAGCTCCCGGGGGCTCCCTCCGGCGATGATCTCGCCGGCATGCATCAGCATGATGCGGTGGCAGTATTCCGCCTCGTCCAGGTAATGAGTGGTTACGAAGATCGTGGCGCCGCGGACGGAAAGATCAGAGATCAAGTCCCAGAAACGGCGGCGCGAGACCGGGTCGACGCCGCCGGTTGGCTCATCCAGGAAGACGATTTCGGGTTCATGGAGAAGCGCGCAGCCGAGGGCCAGCCGCTGTTTCCAGCCGCCGGCCAACTCTCTCGCCAGTGAATTCTCCCTCCCCTTGAGGCCGGCCATCTCTAGGACCCAAGGCAGGCGCGTTCCCAGCCGGCGCCGGTCCAGCCCGTAGATGCCGGCGAAAAAGCGGATGTTCTCCATGACGGTCAAGTCCTCATAAAGGGAGAATTTCTGGGACATATAGCCGATCCGCTCTTTGACCTTTTCCGGCTGGTCGCCGACCGAGTACCCTCCAACGACCGCATCTCCGGAGGTCGGGCTGAGGAGCCCGCAAAGCATGCGGATCGTGGTGGATTTCCCGGCCCCGTTGGCTCCGAGGAAGCCGAAGATCTCGCCTTTGGCCACCTTAAAACTGACCGAGCTGACGGCCACAAAATCCCCGAATTTCTTGGTCAGGCCGGAGACCTCAATGGAAGTGTCGCTCACGGCTCGCTCCCTTTAGCTCGGGTCATGGAGATGAACACGTTCTCGAGGGAAGGAGGGACCGGCCGCCATCTCTCGATCCTTATCCCGCTCTCGTCCAGCCGGCGTTCCACGGCCGCGACTCCCCTGTCAAGGTCGCGCATGACCAGATGGAGTTTGTCCCCGAAGGCCTGGATGTCCAGCACTTCGGGAAGGTCTTTGACTGCGGCCGCCGCCCGCCTGGGGTCTTGGCTGATAACCTCGATGATCGGGTCTTTCATCAGGTCCCTGACTTTGGCCGGCGTATCGATGACCACGATCGAGCCGCGGTCCATCAGAGCGACCCTTGTTCCCCGCTCGGCCTCGTCCATGTAGGGTGTCGTCATGAGGATCGTGATCCCAGTCTGCAAAAGGTCACGTAGGATCGTCCAAAACTCGCGGCGGGAGACCACATCGACGCCCGTGGTCGGCTCGTCGAGAAGGAGAAGGTCGGGCGTGTGGACAAGCGTACAGGCCAGGGACAGCTTCTGCTTCATCCCGCCGGAGAGTTTTTCGGCCAGCCGCCCCCGGAAGGGTTGGAGCCGGGTAAAGGCCAGGAGTTATTCCCGCCGCTCCTGAAACCGTCTGATCTGATGGATCTCGGCGAACAACTCGCTACTCTACTCGCCCGTCAGGTC
>Ga0105101_10001219_pt1 | contig 11174 bp, 14 predicted proteins | sample PPLLak21cMay2015_2_FD_87037 | JGI IMG/M metagenome (GOLD analysis project Ga0105101, IMG submission 87037) | Freshwater sediment microbial communities from Prairie Pothole Lake near Jamestown, North Dakota, USA - PPLs Lake P8 Core (1) Depth... | ecosystem: Environmental > Aquatic > Freshwater >...
GCTGCCACAGGACTCACCAGCAGAAGCAGGCTATCAAGAAAGGCATTCGTTTGCATGCCTTCCCAAATGGATATTTCTAATTGTCGCTGATGGGAAATTCTAATTGTCGTTGACAGCTTTTCATCGAGAAGCTGAAGAAAGTGTATTACTGCCCGCTCAAAGATAATCGCCAAGTGGACGATTCGGGCGGCGCTCAAGCTTACAGTCGAGTGGATGCGTTGAAATGGTCCGAACAAGAAAAGCAACATGGCAAGATCGTGAAGATCAAGGGCTTTCCCAAAGACCATAAAGTGAAACTGTTCCGGGTGGTGCTGTCTACCCAGCGCACGGACTATGTCGTAACGAACGACTTGACTCAAAATGATATTCAGGCCGTACAAGATGTGTGCGGCTTGCGTTGACAGTTGTGGGGTTTACCCAATAAAGTGGACACTGAATTAAGGCAAGTTGTCATCGTAGAGCCGTTCGAACTCATCTGGGGAAAGGTACCCCAAGGATGAGTGGCGACGTGTACGGTTATAGAAGCCTTCGATGTAAGCGGAGATGGCGGTCTTAGCTTCAATCCGGGTATTGTAATCCTGAAAGTGGACTTGCTCACATTTCAGGGTGCTGAAGAAACTCTCCATCGGGGCGTTGTCATAACAGTCACCTCGGCCACTCATGCTGACCTGCATCTGGTAAGCAGACAACAAATTCTGGTAAGCCTCACCGGCATACTGACTGCCGCGATCCGAGTGATGCAGCAGACCGGCGGCAGGGCGGCGGTTTTGCACGGCCATCTGATAAGCCTGCTCCACCAGGATGCTTTCCAGGGTTTCATCCATCACCCAACCGACGATTTTCCGGGAGAAGAGATCCAAGATCGCTGCCAAGTACAGCAGCCATTGCGATTTTGGAACAGTAAGCGCAGGGTTTGATTTTGTTTTTCAGCAGTTTTGATACCCTAAAGAGTCCACTCTATTGAATATTGTCGCTTGACGTTATTATCGCAGCGTGATATTTTTCTCATGTGATTGAATCCTTCGCGTCGAAAGAGACGGAGAAGATATTCCTCGGTCAATTATCAAAAAAATTACCTTTGGATATCCAGCGGATTGCCCGGCGCAAGTTGATCTATCTCGACAGCGCAGAAGATTTACACGACTTGCAAGCCCCACCCGGAAATCGGCTAGAGAAGCTCAGGGGAGATCGAGCCGGTCAATATAGCATCAGGATCAATGACCAATGGCGAATCTGTTTTGAATGGATTGAAGGTAAGGCTAAAAACGTAGAAATTGTTGATTACCACTCTTGAGAGGTATAGATATGGATGAGATGCTTTCCCTGATTCACCCTGGCGAGGTGCTGCTGGAGGACTTCATGAAGCCGCTCGGGTTGAGCCAGTACCGCGTAGCAAAGGATATTGGTGTGTCGCCTATTCGGATCAGCGAGATCGTCCATGGACAACGCTCTATCACTGCAGACACTGCCTTGCGATTAGGGCGCTATTTTGGCACCAGCGCTGCAGTGTGGCTGCGGATGCAGGTGAGCTATGATCTTGAGCTGGCGGAGAAAGAATTGGGTGAGCGGATCAATCGTGAGGTGAAAGTGCACCGGGGGACCGCAATTGGGGAGTAAGTTGATGCATTTGAGGCAAACAATATATCTGCAACAATATAGGTCAGGCTCCGATCACGACGTGAATGGCTTTCAATATTTCCTGAAGGTGCACGTTTGAGATTTTACCTATGCGGTTGACGAATCTGATTTGAGACACCGAGCGGATTTGAACTGCATCCGCGGCAGATGTTTTGTTCAAGCCGTTGGTCGTGTCCGGATCGATACGCACCATCCAGAGAGCAATCTCGTAACGTTCTTTCCAATCCGTCAAAGGGACGATGACTCGCAGCGGTAATATCCCAATTGCATCTACATTTACAATCACAGCCGGGTGAGTTCTTTGGATCTCTGCTCCAATTGTTGGATCGAGATTGATGAGCCAGACTTCGCCCTTACGCATGGAAATCCTCAACATCGAGAGTGGTGAAGATAGTGAGTTCAGGATCGCCCTGGTAGTCAGCCAATAATGCTTTTGCGGCCAATTCCAAATCAAGCTTCTTGCGCTCTTCAAGCTGCTTTTGCAACATTCCTCTGACCACATCGGATAGGCTGCGTTTCTCACGCCGAGCGATCTCGGCCAGGGCTTTGTGCTGCTCAGGGTCGAGCAATATCTGGGTACGGTACATAGGTGTATTTCCTAATATCGATATACACAATATTGTTACATGCACATTATACACCATTTTATTGTGTTTTATAGCCTCCATCCATCTACCGGGCTGGCTTTCTGGTGAGCTTCAGCCACGTCACTGGAAGCCAGCTCTACATACCGGCGAACCATTTCCAGCGTTTCATGTCCCAGCAGCTTCTGAAGGGCGAAGATATTCCCGCCGTTCCTCAGGAATTGAACCGCCGCGGTTCGTCGAAAGCGGTGGGCGTGTACCTTTGCTACACCAGCAGTCTCACCAAGCCTGGATAAAAGATGTGCAAACTGGCGCTTGGGCAGAGGCCGGCCATCGAAAGTCAAGAATAAGTTATCCACGTTTGGAGCTGGTTCAGGGCGAGCCAGGCTGATGTAGCGCCACAAAGAGCGTTTAGTAGCTTTGCCGAAGTACACATACCGTTCCTTAGCGCCTTTGCCCATCACTTTGTCGCGACCTTGCTCCAGGTCGAGATCGGTTCGTTTGAGGCTTAGCATTTCTCCAACTCTCACCCCGCTATCCAGCATGAACAGCACCATAGCCGTCATCCGAATCGAACTGCGATCGGTCAAATTCTTACAGGCTTTAAGCAGACCGCGAATTTCTTGCTCGCTAAATGGATCGGGGATAAAGCGTGGCAGCTTTGGATGCGGGATATTCTTCATCGGTGTTTTTTCAATTAACTCCTCCCTGACTGCCCAATTCAAAAAAGCTGATAGGCTGGCATAATAACCGCGCACCGTACGGAGGGAGCGTACTCGTATTTTTGGTTGTTGCTCCGGGTGTTTTTCTGCCATCTCAACTTGTGATCGCATCTGCCCTAAGTAATTGCGCACCAGCTCAGTTGTTATCTCTTCCAGGTACGGTTTGTGGTTTAGTTGTTTTTCCAACCATTGGTGAAATTGGACCAAGTTTTGGTCATACCAAGAGTAAGTCCTCTTTGACCTGCCTGCAGCCTCGTTGTAGAGCCGGAAACCCCTGATTGCCTGTTCTAGAGTGATGTCCATGTCAGTCTCCTTCCAATTGTTAACGATTTCCGCCATCCATGATTTGGCGAATTAGGTGCTCCTCAGCAAACAAAAAAGACATCCACAAGGTTGCGGATGTCTAAAATAGGGCATCTGACTCGATTTTCAGGCAATCAACTGGTGCTATTCAGGAGCTTCTGTCCATCCACCTGACTCGGACCAAATCCTATCGATCCACAGTCAGGTGCTCTGCCATTGAGCTACTGGTACCATGTGCGGCGTGATTTTATCACGAAGCCCATGAACGGGCAAGTTTTAAGTTTGGACGGAGAAGATGCATATGACTCGGAAAATTGCGCATAGCCATATACCATTAAGTCTATATTAGTTAAGCAGGAGATGACGAATACTCATCATCAGTTCCTGCCGCGTGCAAGTGATCTGCAATCCAGTTTTTAGATCCTTTATCGCAACCTTCCCGGCGCTGATCTCGTCGGGTCCCAGCACCAGGGCGATCTTTGCTCCAATCCGGTCGGCGTACTTGAACTGCTTTCCCAGCTTGCCCACCTCTGGGTAGCAGGCGGTATTGATCTCCGCCCGCCTCAGCTCGGTCGCCAGCTTGAACGATTCCAGGATGGTGCTTTCGTTGAACACGGTCACCAGCACCGGGGCAGGCGAGATCCCCAGATTTTCAGGCACCAGCCCGTACTTCTTCAAGATCAAAGAGATCACCACATCACCCATGGCGAAGCCGGTCGCTGGCAGCGGGTCGCCACCCACTGCGGCAACCAGGTTATCATAGCGCCCGCCGCCGAACAGCGCCCGGAACTCGCCGGCCACGTCCCATGCCTCGAAGACCGTGCCGGTATAGTAATCCAATCCACGGATGATATACGGGGCATAGCGCACATACCTGCTGGCGCCCAGCGCCTCCAGAGCTCTGAATATCTGCTTCAGGTCCTCGGACTTCTGCCACAGCTCGCCGTTTTCCAGGACCTTCTCCAGACCGGCAAGCTGCTGCGCTTCCAGCCCGATCTGCCTGCCGTAGTCATGCCATTCATCTGGGAGCATTTTGTCCCGCCGGTCGATCAGCCTGAGCACTTCTGTCCGCTGCTGGGCGGGGATGCCCAGTATGGCGAATTCATCGTCCATCAGCTGGCGGTTGTTGACCAGGATCTGCACCTGCTCAGGTGTCAGCCCGGCTTCTTGAAAGAATGCCACCGCGATGGCGATCATCTCGGCGTCAGCTTCCGGCGAATCGACCCCGATCAGGTCGATATTCCACTGGAAAAACTCGCGCGTTCGCCCTTTCTGCGGTCGCTCGTAGCGCCAAAATGGCCCGAAAGACCACCAGCGCAGCGGGTAAGCCAGCTGCCTCTGTCGCTGCGCCACCATGCGCGCCAGGGTCGGCGTCAGTTCGGGGCGCAGCGTGATCATGTCGCCTCCCCGGTCAGGGAAGACAAAGGACTGCTTCTCAACCAGCTCTTCACCGGATTTGGCTGCATACAGGTCGATGGGCTCCAGGAGCGGGCCCTCGTATTCCTGGTACCCGAAGCTCTCTGAAACCTTCTGCAGCGTGGCGTACAGCCAGCGGCGTAGGGCCATATCTTCGGGGTAGAAATCGCGCATGCCTTTGAGGGGTTGAATCGTAGTCTTCATCGCTGTTCACGAATCGTTAATGGGGAGGTAAAATATACCCGATTTTAGCATAACTTCACGTCCCTGCTTTCTACTCTCGACTCACTATTCTCGTCTTATCCCCTTCTTGGATACTCCCCTTGAAAATTACCACCTGGAACATCAACGGTTTACGTGCTGTAATGAACAGAAATGGCCTGGAATGGGTCGCCGGCGAGGCCCCCGATGTGCTCTGTCTTCAGGAGATCAAAGCCCGCCCGGAGCAGTTGGGGGAGGGGGGTCTGCCCTCCCTTGCGGACTACCAAAGCGCCTGGAATCCGGCCGCACGCCCTGGATACAGCGGGGTGGTGACTTTTTCACGCACCCCGCCGCTCGAGACCCGCCTTGGTCTTGGGGTGGGTGAGTTCGATGCAGAGGGGCGGCTGATTGCCAGCCGTTTTGATGATTTCTGGCTGTTCAACATTTACTTTCCCAACGGGCAGCGAGATCAGGGTCGCCTGGATTATAAGCTGCGCTTCTATGCTGAGCTGCTGGATCTGTGCGATCGCATGCACGCGGCTGGTGAGAAGATCATCCTTACCGGTGACTTCAACACTGCCCATCGGGAGATTGACCTGCGCAATCCGAAGTCCAATGTGAATAACTCTGGATTTCTGCCCATCGAGCGCCAATGGATTGATCTGTATCTAGAGCATAACTTCATCGACGCCTACCGCTACCTGTACCCGGACCGCGTGCAGTATACCTGGTGGACCTATATCTCGAATGCGCGGGCGCGCAACGTTGGATGGCGTCTCGATTACTACCTGGTCTCCTCATTCCTGATCGACAAGGTACAGGATGTCGTTATCCATGAGGACATCCTCGGCTCGGATCATTGTCCAGTATCGTTGTTTATATAAGATCTTGCCTTTTCGTAACGATTTCGAGACGCCCAGAAGCTATACTTGATAGTATGTTCTTATGCACCCAGGGGATGAGTCCCCAATGCTTACCGATGGGAGGAGCCGATGACTGAAACGAAGTTAAGCGCTGATGTGCGCCGTCCAAACCCCTTTGTTAGTGTGATCGACATTCACGGGGCGATTACGACCTTTACCGAGAAGGTTTTGACTGAAGCTTATCAGAGGGCAGTGGAAGGAAACATACGCACGGTTATCTTGAACTTTAGCGAGCTGAATTATATGAACAGCCTGGGTGTGGGTCTGCTGGTTACGCTGCTCATCCGCGCCCGGCGTGAGGGAAAGACTTTCATTGCCTACGGACTGAATGACCATTATCGACAGATATTCCAGATCACCCGTCTGGATCAGGCCATACCGGTCTACTCAAACGAGAGCACTGCTCTGGCGTTTGCTGCTCCAATGGACCTGCCGGAGAGAGAAGCGTAGGGGTATAGACCTATACGATAGCACTAACGTCAACGGCCCGTGCAGCGGTCTCCCCACCATCACCCCTAGACGTGCTAGGACTTCATCATTGTGCTGGACTCTCAGGACCGGCCCAGTCCTCCCAGGACTGCCGGTCCTGAATCCTTATTACCCGATTACCTGATACCTGATACCTGATACCTGATTACCTTATTACCTTTCCCCTCTCTCGTATCTCTATTCACTACTCTCCCCACCATCCTTAGTGTCCTTACCTGTCACACCCCTGTGGTAGAATGAATACAGGAACATACGTTCTATTAACTGGTGGTGAATATGTCACGTCTGGCAAATCGTACAGCCAGGCTGCGCCGGCTGGAGGAGCTGCTTCTGCTTTCTCAACACGGCCTGAGCGCTGCCGAGCTGGCCTCGCAATTATCGGTAAATCGCCGTACTGTTTATCGAGATATCGATTTCCTCTCGTCCCAGGGCCTCCCGCTGTGGCAGGAGGGTGGGTGCTTTGGCCTCAACCGCACGCGCTATCTGGCAGCCATACGCCTGTCTTACCAGGAGGCGATATCCCTGGTGTTAGCCGGCTTGCTGCTGGCGCGCACCCTGGATGAGCGCAACCCGAATGTAATCGCCGCTCTGCGCCGGTTGGCGATCACTTTGCCGGATCTCCCCGGCGCTCACCTGAAGCGCGCCGCTGAACGCATAGAAGCAAATCGCCAGAACTCTGCCCAGGTAGCTATACTCGAGACCATCGCCGAAGGGTGGGGGAGCGGTCACCAGGTCAAGATTGCATACCGCTCACCCAGGAGCGGTGAGCTGCGCCAGCGCGTCATTGCCCCCTATGTCCTGGAACCCATGCCCTCTGGCATCTATTTGATCTGTTACGACGAGTGGGCTGGTGCTGTCCGCACCTTCAAGCTGGCGCGGCTTGAAGGTGCGGTATTGTTGGACGAGACCTATACCATCCCGTCCGATTTCGATCCGGAGATGCATCTCGCCAACAGTTGGGGGATCATGTCTGGCGATCAGGTGAGCGAAGTTGTTTTGCGCTTTACAGCCGCGGTGCGTCCATTTATCCTTGAACGACAGTGGCATCCCTCTCAGCACATCCAGATGGCTCCCGATGGCGGCTGCCTGTTCAAGGTGCGGGTCTCAGAGCCGCTGGAGATGCAGCCCTGGATCCGCAGCTGGGGATCGCAGGTTGAAGTCATTGCTCCGCAATGGTTGAGGGAGCGCATAGCCGAAGATCTCAGGCAGGCTGCAGAGCTTTATCGCTCGCCTGTGCTCGCGTCAATAGTCGATGAAATCCAAGTCGAGTAGATCTTCCACGTCGATCAGCGCCCAGGATGCCCTGGACGTGCAGGTGTTCCGCATCGACGGCGACCTGGTCGAGTTGCTCTTTTCTCCGCGCCAGGTCGACCTGCGGGTGGGGGAGACCCTCACCCTTGTGGAGCGCGAGACCGGACGCAGCGTGATCGCCCAGGTGATCGCCTTCCGCTCAGCTTCCTATCCCAGTCTGGTGCAGGACCAGATGCTCAATCTCGTCGGTCCGGAGCAGCTGTCGGCGCCGCTGTTGGAAGCCATTGGGTACCGCTACTTCGCCCAGCCGGGCAGTAACGGGCGCTCTGCTGAGCTGGGCAACATTAAAGTGGCCCTGGCGAAGATCCGCAAAACCGTGCAGGAGTCCGGCAGCCGCTGGGAGGAATGGGATGGCTGGATCCCCGCCCGGGAAGCCGACGTGTTCCGCACGCGTGATGAGGAGGTCTTTGCCAACGCCACCCGCGATCTGGGGCACCAGGTGGACCTGGGTTGGACTTTAGACGGACAGGCATTCCAGGTGGAAGGGCAAGATCTAGAGAAAGTCAATGTGATCACCGGTGTGAAAGGTAGCGGTAAATCGCACCTCGCCAAAGTAATCCTGCTCCAGCTCATTGAACTGGGGGCACCCTGCCTGGTATTCGATATCAACCGCGAGTACATCCATCTACCCAGGGCTGAAGTCGATCCCCATAGTGGGGAGACCATCCGGCGCGGCATAGTTCACCTGGAAGCGGGGGGCAACTTCCGGTTGGGTGTGCGCCAGTTCGGCCTGGCGCCGCTGATGACCCTCCTCCAGCGCTACGGGCTGCCGGAAGTATCCGCCTTACACTTCGAGAACCGCCTGGCCCGCCTGTGGGAGGAAGCCGAGGCGATGGAGGGAGGTGGTCGCAGCGTGCCATATATGGGACTGGATCAACTCATCCAGATGGCTGAGGAAAACGAGTTCGGCGGGGGCTCCAGCGCCACGGTCATCAACCACGCCATCCGCTCACGCCTGGATGCCCTCAAGAATACGCATATCTTCGCTCGCTCGGCATCCGAGGCGGCCTCGCTGGGGAAGGCCTACCGCCAGGTTCGTGCCGGCGGAGCCCTTGTGATCGATATGTCTTCCCTGTCGAACCTGGCGCGTGAGGGCTTCGTCCAGGCGATCATCGAGCTGGTGAAAGATCTGTGCCTTTGGGAGATCGAGCATGATACGTATCGGTTTCCCTTCATCTTCTTCGAAGAAGCGCATCTGAACATCTCGCGCCGCAGCATCGATTACATCGTCACCCGCGCCCGTCACCTGGGAATTACCAGCTTCTTCGTGACCAATATGATCCATGGGTTGGACGAAGCCGTGCTGCGCCAGGCGGACAACTTGTTCCTGCTGCGCATCCCCTTTGAGGACGATGTGCGCCACGTCAGCCGTGGCGCAGCAACCGATTACGAGACCATGGCTGCTTTCGTCCGCCGGCTGCGTCAGCGCCACGCCCTGGCCATCGGCAATGTAACCGCCCAATATCCGCTGATATTTTCAGTCAACCCGCTGGAGGGCGTGAACACCGCTGGGGAAACACGCTTTTTCTTCCGCACCAGGTCGCCATGAAACCGGTATACCTGCTCCGTGCAAGCCGTTTCTCTGCGATGAGAGGTCATAATCCCCAGGGATAGCACGCTTTATTTCAATTTTTCTCTCTGTGAACTCTGCGTGCTCTGTGGTGGACCATTAAGGATAAATTCATGAAAACATCTGGTACTGTTGCCCGCTATACACGCGACCTGCTGCAGATCGATCCCCAAGGCCTACCCAAAGATCCCTACATCAAGCCGTCTTCATTGGCGCGTGGCTGCCTGCTGTACGTGGCTTTTGAGCTGCGCGGAGAGCCCAAGCCGCCTTTGGATGCCCGCGTCGGGCGCATCTTGTCAGTCGGCACAGACAGCCACCGGCGCCTCCAGCGCGCCCTCGGACGCGCCTGCCTGGGTCAGGAGGTCTTTTTTGAGGTGCCGGACTACCGTATCCACGGTTTCTGTGACGGCATCCTGTACGCTCGTCCTGACGGGGTGGGGGATGAATCAGTTGCCGGCTTTTGGGCTCTGGAGTTCAAGACCACCTCTTCGACTGAGTTCGAGGCGATCCGTACCGCCAATATGCCGAAAGAAGAGCACATCCGCCAGGCGCAGATTTACTTGTGGGGCCTGGATGCCTATTTCCGGGGCGCTATCCCGCTGCGCGGTGCCGTCATCTATTATGAGAACCGCGACACACTGGACCACATGGCTTTCGAAGTGTATCTGGACCAGGAGTACATGGAGAAGCTGCTGGCGCAGGTGAGAACCATGCTTGCCGCTCTGGAAAACGATCAGCTACCACTGGAGGATACACCGCCGCCCGACCATTGGTCGCATCGCTACTGTCCTTACCTGGAGATCTGCGAGCCCGGTCAGCGCGCCATGCAGTGGCAGTCGCAGCAGCCCAAAGGTCTCCCGGACAAAGTTCTGGCAGACATCATCGCCAAGCGCATCGTAGCTAAAAAGGGCGCCGAGAAGTTGACGGGTAAGAAGAAATCAGGCAGCCGTACCCTGGCCGATCTGGCGCGTGAATTAGATTGGGAATAATCCGCCTTTGAACGGTCATTTACGCTTCTCTACTCTCTATTCTCGCGCATTGAATATCTCCTCGTATCCCCGGTCCAGCTCATCATCGCTCAGGTGTGCGTAGCGCTGGGTTACAGAGATGCTGCGGTGGCGCGCCAGCTCCTGCGCCAGCTTCAGGTTGCCCGAAGCTCTCAGAACCGTGGTGACGAAGTAGTGGCGAAACGAGTGGGGAGTGATGATCCCCACGCTGCTCTCCCCCAGGCATTCGCGCACGCGCTCTGCAATAATATTCTGCCCGGTGCGTGTAGTTATAGGTTTTATCTTCTTACCCGCGCCGCGGTCGTGCCGGGCGAAGAGGGGCAGGGTGCCCAGCGGGTTATCCTGGCGTCCTAATTCAGAAAGTTATTGCCTGGCTAGGAGGATTATCTTTTCTGAATTATAAGGCCATCTTGCTAGCCTTTTCGATCCTGAATTCAGGTAGGCGAGTGTCTTATAAACAGGTGTAAAACCAACTTCAAGCGGGAATCTCCCCAGTACAGTTCGGATTATCTCTTCACCACGCAGGGTCAGAACGGATAGTTCTATCGGTTCATCCACATAAATAACGCCATCCTCATTTTGATTACCTCCCCAGAATTGGCCACGAAATGGATGCCAAAGACGTTGAAGTTTAGCATTCATTTCTATATTATGCCGATCGCTGCTTGGTTTTTCTCCTAGATGGATCACCGCATAAACAATATTACCGGCTCCTAATTCTGCATGTAAGCACAGCAGTCCATACGCATCATAGATTGAAAATGGATTCTGGTTTGCATCAAATTGAAAGAAGATTGATTGATACCAGGTTGGAAAAAAACCGCTCTCGTATTTGTGCAACAATACAAGCAGGCTATTTGCCCACAGGCTATTTGCCCATCTTTGGTCAGTTAATTTCTGGTGAAGTACATTATGGACAGATTTCTGGAGTAATGTGCTCATTAGATTTCATCAGATTCCCTAGATTCTGAGTGTTTGGTTGGTCTGAAGTATTGTCTAGTGGTATTAAA
>Ga0105101_10001221_pt1 | contig 11165 bp, 5 predicted proteins | sample PPLLak21cMay2015_2_FD_87037 | JGI IMG/M metagenome (GOLD analysis project Ga0105101, IMG submission 87037) | Freshwater sediment microbial communities from Prairie Pothole Lake near Jamestown, North Dakota, USA - PPLs Lake P8 Core (1) Depth... | ecosystem: Environmental > Aquatic > Freshwater >...
ACCGGATTTACCGGTACATTGTTCTCAAGATAGGTGACAGGACAGAGGCAGAAGATATGACGCAGCAAGTCTTTCTTAACGTTATTAAAGCTATCTCTTCCTATAAATGGCAGGGCATGCCGTTCTCCTCTTGGCTCTACCGCATCGCCCATAACCAGATCGTCGATTTCCTGAGAAAAAAGTCGAAACGCCCTACCGTCCCGATCGATGAAACGGTGACCGCAGTCGGGGACGACCCGGAGCGGTCCGCCCTGGGGAGGATCGAGATAGAAGAGGTGGCGGTCGCGGCTAAGCGACTCACCACGGCGCAGCAGGAGGTCATTTCCCTGCGCTTCGCCGCCGAGCTCTCCGTGGCCGAGGTCGCCGAGGTGATGGGCAAGAGTGAGGGGGCGGTCAAGGCTTTACAGCACAGCGCCATTGTCGCTCTGCGCAAGGCGCTTTCACCGGGAGCGGTGTCATGAAACAAATGAATGTATTCGATAATATACTGGACGAATGTCTGCAGCGGTTGCTTGCCGGAGAGACGGTCGAGTCGTGCCTGTTACGGTATCCGCAGCACGCCTCTGAGCTTGAACCTTTGCTGCGGACGGCTCAGAATACTCTAAAGGCCGCGGACATTAAGCCGCGCCCCGAGTTCCGTGACCTGGCCCGCCGCCGGTTCCAGGCAGCCGTTCGCGAGGTGCCGCGGCCTGAAAAACGCGGCCTCTTTACATTATTAAGGCCGGGTTTAGCGACCGTCGCTATAATCGCCATTGTCCTCCTGGCTGGCGGCGGCGTCGTTGCGGCGGCTGGCAATAGCCTCCCCGGCAGTCCCCTCTATCCGGTCAAACTTGCTTCCGAGTCGGTGCGTCTGGCTTTGACCCCGTCCGACCTCGGCAAGGCCGAGCTTAACGCCGCCTTCGCCGATGAAAGAGTAGACGAAATTATCAGGATGGCGGAGAACGGCGACGCCTCGTTAATCGTCGAGACTACTGACCGTATGAATGACCAGTTGCTCGCGGTTGCCAATCTGGCCGGGAACGATAAATCGGCCTTCGGAGAAGCCTCTTTCAGTACCGAGTACGCGCCGTCTGCCATGGCCCCGGTGCCGACTCCGACTCCTACCTCTATGCCAACTGCCACGCCAGCTCCCACGCGTACCATCGCGACCCCGTCCGCGACGCCTTCGCCTACTGTAGTCGAGCCTCCGGATGGAGGGCTCTTGGGAGGGACCAGCCCGGTACAGGAGGGTGTCGCCGATCGGAATGGAGCCGAAGCTTCTGAGGACGATGCCGAGGCAGACCTGAGAGAAATGATATTGCTCCAGTACTATGAGAATCTCCAGGCTTTGCGCGAACAGCTGGAGCAGGCGCCGCCGGCTCTCCGGCCAGCCCTGGAGTATGCCGTAGCCGTGGCGGAAGAAGCCTACGCGCGGGCCCTGGACGACCTGTTCTACTAGTAAATCGTCTTTAAGTTGAAGTCCCCGCTAACCCTGCGGCGACTTTTTCGTTATAAATATTGAGAAATCCAAAAAGGAGGAAAAAACGTGAAGAAAATCTGGTTGGGAATTGCCGTGGCGGTTTTGGTAGTGGTGACGATCGGCCTGGTCGGCTGCAGCGAGGGGTCTGGTCTGGCGCTGGGCGCCGAGAACACGGTGAGCAGCGTCATCGTGAGTAATCAGCAACAGGGGATATGGGTCAGCGGTGAAGGTAAAGTCACCGTCGTTCCGGACACGGCTAGTCTGAGCCTTGGCATTGAGGCTCAGGATATATCGGTAGCCGCCGCCCAGGACAAGGCTAACGTTGCTATGGCCGCCGTAATGAGTGCCCTGGACGCCGCCGGTATCGACGAGAATGATATCAAGACCCAGCATTTCAGTATCCAGGCCGTTACCCGCTGGGATAACGACAAGCAGCAGGAGTATGTGGTTGGTTATCGCGTGACCAACACCGTCACTGTCAAGGTGAGGGAGATCGACAACACCGGTGCCGTGATTGACGCTGTGGCTGCGGCGGGCGGCGACCTGACCCGCATTAACAGTATCGGTTTCACCGTCGACGATCCCGCCCCGTACTATGAGACGGCCAGGGAAGACGCCGTTGAAGATGCCGTCGCCAAGGCCGAAAAGCTGGCCGAAACTGCCGGCGTCGAGCTGGGCAAACCTACCTACATCACCGAGAGTTCTTATGTGCCCACGATCTACCGCGACTATGCGATGGGGGAAGCGGCTGCGCCGATGCCCGACGTTCCCACCTCCATCAGACCCGGTGAGTTGGAAGTGACCGTGAACGTGCAGATCGGTTACGCTATCGCCGAATAAGAACTAAAAAGAAACAAAGCAGGCTCAATAGCTGAGAAGGAGCCCCGATTCGTCGGGGCTCCTTTATTTTTCCGCTTTTTCGCTGTATCTTTCCCGTTCGCTGTAGAGGCAGCCGCAGTACTGCTGACGGTAAAGCTCCATGGGCTTGGTGATGTGCCGGCTGTCTGAGTAGCGTTTACGCAGGTCGGCGTAAAGGAACGCCGGTCCCTTTTCTCCGGGCTCGCCCTGAGCCTGCCTGTCCTTCGAAGCTTTAGTGTAGGAGGGTCGAAGGGCCGCCTTCTCGCCTGTCTCTTTGATCAGTTCGTGTTTCTGGTGCGGGCTGATGAGCAGGGTGGTGGTGAAAGCGTCGTAGCCTTTCTCGCTGGCCGCCTCCGCCGTCTTCGTCAGCCTTAGCTCGAAGCAGTGCCGGCAGCGTTCTTCTTCGTGCCCCGCCACCCGCCGGAAGTATTCCGGCATGTCGTACCCCTCGGCTATGATCAGAGGCAGGCTTATTTTAGCAGCCAGCGACCTCATGCTTTCCAATCGCTGCTGGTGCTCGGTATAGGGATGGATGTTGGGATTATACCAGAACCCCGCCGTCTCGTAGCCCTCCCGCCGCCAGTGTTCGGCGGTATAGGCGGCGCAGTGCGCGCAGCAGACGTGGATCAGGACTTTTTGCATTGTGATTCGTGGTGGGAACTGACCTATTCTAGATTAGTTTCTGCTGGTTTGATTTATTGAACGGCAGCCCCAGGTGCTCGTAGGCCAGCCGGGTGGCTACTCTTCCTCGCGGCGTCCTCTCCAGGAAACCCAGCTGCATCAGGAACGGCTCGTAAACGTCGGTGATGGTCTCCGCGTCCTCGCTGATGGAGGCGGCTATCGTGTCCAGCCCCACCGGCCCCCCGTTGAATTTCTCGATTATCGTACGCAGCACTTTATGGTCTATCTCGTCGAGGCCAAGTGCGTCGACCTCCAGCTTGGCCAGGGCGTCTATCGCCACCTGCCGCGTTATCTTGCCTTTGGCCACGACCTGCGCGTAATCCCTTACCCGCTTGAGCAGCCGGTTGGCTACCCTCGGTGTGCCCCGCGCCCGCCGCGCTATCTCTTTGAGCCCCTCCTCCTCTGCCTCCACTTTGAGTATTGCCGCCGAGCGCTTGACGATTTTCTCCAGCGATGCCACGTCGTAGAAATCGAGGCGGAACACCGACCCGAACCTGTCTCTGAGCGGCGGACTGAGCAGCGCGTAGCGGGTCGTCGCCCCGATCAGCGTGAATTTGGGCAGGTTCAGCCGCAGGCTCTTGGCCCCCGGCCCTTTCCCGATAATGATATCCAGCGCATAGTCTTCCATCGCCGGGTAGAGTATCTCTTCCACTGTCCGGTTGAGCCGGTGTATCTCGTCGATGAAAAGTATGTCCTGGCTGCGCAGGTTGGTGAGGATGGCCGCCAGGTCACCGGTGCGCTCTATCGCCGGCCCCGACGTCGTTTTGATGTTGACTCCCACCTCTGCGGCGATGATATGCGCCAGGCAGGTCTTGCCCAGGCCGGGCGGCCCGTAGAACATGATGTGGTCGAGCGGTTCGCCCCGCCCTTTCGCCGCTTGGATGGCTATCTTGAGGTTATCTTTGTTCTTGTCCTGGCCGATGAACTCGGTCAGCGACCGGGGGCGGAGACCGGTATCGAGCGGCGCGTCCTCGGCGCTTGGCTTACCCGAGATGATGCGAGCTATGTCTTACCCCCTGAAATAACGGTATCAAAGCCTGGCTTTAGACGGCATCCTGTCCGCCTTCGTCTCCGTCGGTATCGTTATCCGCTTTTTCTTCCGGCAGCTCTTGGACGGCTACCTGGCCGGTTGCTTCCGCGGCCGCTTCGCTGGCCTGCCCGGCGAGGCTCCCTTCTTCAGGCGCGCCCAGGCTGGCCAGTAGCCTCAGCGCCTCGTCTTCTTCGCTCGGCATCAGTGCGGCTACCTGCTCTTCTTTAAGATAGCGTGCCGGGATCAGCTTGCCGATGATGACGTTCTCTTTGAGGCCGACCAGTCTGTCGATTCTCCCGTTGGCGGCGGCCTCGGTGAGGATGCGGGTGGTCTCCTGGAACGATGCTGCCGCCAGCCAGCTGTCGGTGCTTAGCGATGCTCTGGTGATGCCCAGCAGCACGGTATGCGCCGTCGCCGGCTCGCCGCCTTCGGCCAGCACCTTGGCGTTGGTATCCTCGTAGGTGAATTTATCGATCAGTTCGTCCGGCACCAGGTCGGTGTCCCCGGCGGAATCGATGCGCACCTTGGTCAGCATCTGGTGGGTGATGACCTCTATGTGCTTATCGTTGATGTTCACACCCTGGGAGCGGTAGACCTTCTGCACCTCGTCCACGAGGTACTGCTGGACCGCCTCTTTGCCCAGGATGCGCAGGATGTCATGGGGATTGATCGAGCCGTCGGTGAGTTGCTGCCCGGCTTTGGCCTGGTCGCCGGCCTTTACCCAGATACTTGCGGTGGACGGCACGACGTATTCCCGTTCTTCTTTCTCGGTATAGCTGATGACCATCTGCTTCTTTTTAACGTTCACCTCGCCGGCGAAGCGGGCCAGTATCGGCTGGGCTTCGGGGGCCGGGGCGGTCTCGCCCTTCTTGGCGGCTTTTTCCTGCGGGGGAGCGGCCAGCACCGTGCCGATGTCCACCCACTGTCCGTTCTTGACCATCGCCTGGTATCCGGTGGGCAGCGTGTATTCGTCGCGGTAGATTTCCGCACTGACTATCTTTATTTTCCGGCCTTCCTCGCTCTGGATGACCTCAACGGCGCCGTCTATTTCTGAAATGATGGCCTGTCCTCGCGGCGTCCTGGCCTCGAAAAGCTCTTCCACCCTGGGCAGGCCGCTGGTAATGTCCAGCCCGACCACCCCTCCCGTGTGGAACGTGCGCAGTGTTAGCTGTGTACCCGGCTCGCCGATGCTTTCCGCGGCTACGATTCCCACGGCGACGTTCGGCTCTACAAGCTTGCCGCGTGCCAGGTCGCGTCCATAGCAGGTCCGGCACGTGCCGCGCCGCGATTCGCAGGTCAACGGCGACCTTACATAGACCGAGGTCAGGCCGGCCGCCACGATTTGCTCGACTTTCTTTTCCTCGATTTCCTCGTTGCGGGCGATGATTAGCTCGCCGGTCTTCGGGTCGGCGATGTCGCTGGCGGCCATCCTCCCCAGGATCCGTTCGGCCATCGGCGGCAGGAGGCCCTTCTCTTTGGGTTCGGTTATCCAGGTGCCCTCGGTGGTGCCGCAGTCTTCGTCGGAGGTGATGACGTCCTGCGCCACATCAATGAGACGCCTGGTGAGATAACCGCTGTCGGATGTCCTCAGTGCGGTGTCCGCCAGGCCTTTACGCGCGCCGTGTGTCGAGATAAAGTACTCCAGCACGCTGTGCCCTTCGCGGAGGCTGGACTTAATCGGGAACTCGATGATCTTGCCGGAGGGGTCGGTCATCAGGCCGCGCATGCCCGCCATCTGTCGTATCTGGGAGATGTTGCCTTTAGCCCCGGACGTGGCCATCATGTAGACGCCGCCGTAGCGGTCGAGGTTGTTCTGGATGGTGGTCGTGATGTTGTTGGTGGTCTCCGTCCAGATGTCGACGATTGAGTTGTATCGCTCATCTGATGTTATCAGGCCGCCCTGGTACTGGGTCTCGATGGTGGCGACCTTCGCTTCGGTCTCGGCAAGCATCTGCGGCTTGCTGGCCGGCACCTCGATGTCGTTCATGGCGATGGTTATCCCCGATTTTGTGGCGTATTGGAACCCGAGGTGCTTGAGGCTGTCCAGCACCTTGCCCGTCTCTTCGTCAGGCAGGATCTTGCAGCAGCGGGTCGCTATCTGTTTTAACGTCGATTTATCGATTATCTTGTTGAAATAGCCCAGCTCTTTCGGCAGCACCTCGTTGAACAAAATGCGGCCGACGCTGGTCTTGAGCTTTTCGTTGGTTTCCTTGTTTCTGACCTCGATTTCTTCCTGCAGGTCGACTATCCCGAACTCATACGCGAGCTTGGCTTCCTGGAAGCTTCCGTAGAGCCTGTCGTTTTCTTTATGCTGGCGGATAGTGGTCAGGTAATAGCATCCCAGCACCATGTCCAGCGTGGGACTGACCGTCGCCTCGCCGCTGCTGGGTAAAAGGATATTGTGGTGGCTGAGCATCATGTCCCTGGCCTCTTTGACCGCGGCGCGGGACAGCGGCACGTGCACCGCCATCTGGTCTCCGTCGAAGTCGGCGTTGAACGCCGAGCACACCAGCGGATGTAGCTGTATGGCGCTCCCGTCGATGAGCACCGGCTCGAACGCCTGGATGCTGAGGCGGTGCAGAGTGGGGGCGCGATTGAGCAGCACCGGCCGCTCTTTAATGACGTCTTCGAGGATGTCGTAGACCTCCGCTTTGGCCCTCTCCACGAGGCGTCGGGCGCTCTTGATGTTGGGGGCGAGCCCCTGTGCCACCAGCCGCCTCATGACGAAGGGCTTGAACAGCTCCAGCGCCATCCGGCGCGGCAGGCCGCACTGGTGCAGCTTTAGCTCCGGCCCGCAGACGATGACCGACCGCCCGCTGTAGTCCACGCGCTTGCCGAGCAGGTTCTGGCGGAAGCGTCCTTGCTTGCCCCGGAGCATGTCCGAGAGACTCTTCAGTTTATGATTGCCGCTGATGGATATCGCCCGTCCGCGGCGTCCGTTGTCGATGAGCGAGTCGACCGCTTCCTGTAACATCCTTTTTTCGTTGCGGATGATGATTTCCGGCGCGCCGATGTCGATCAGGTGGTGCAGCCGGTTATTGCGGTTGATCACGCGTCTGTAAAGATCGTTTAAATCGCTGGTGGCGAACCTTCCTCCATCGAGTTGTACCATCGGCCTGAGGTCGGGCGGCAGCACCGGCAGTACGGTGAGGATCATCCACTCGGGCTTGTTGCCGCTGTTGCGGAAGGACTCCACCACTCTTAATTGCTTGCTGGCTTTCTTGCGCCTCTGCCCGGATGACGACTGCGTTTCCTGGAGCAGGTTGTTCCGTATCTCGTCGAGGTTGATGCCCTTCATAATCTTTAGGATGGCTTCGGCGCCCATGCCGGCTTCGAATACGTCGCTGTATCTCTGCTTGAGGTCGTGGTACTGGTTCTCGGTCAGCAGCTCTTTAACGTGGAGCTCCTTGAGCTTGGCCGTCTCCGTCGTCAGGTCGTCTTGCAGCTTGCTCTTTTCGTCGACGAACTCGCCGCGGGCCTTGTTGATCTCTTCGACGGTCGCTTTTTCCGATTCCATTTCGGCGACTTTTCCCTCGTTGGCTTTCTGCCTTTCTTCGGTGGTCTGCAGGGTGTTCGCCTCGATGTGCTTGATGGCTTCCTCGCGGGCTTTTTCGTCTACCGAGGTCACGATGTATTGTGAGAAATAAAGGACGTGCTCCAGGCTCCGCGGTGAAAGGTCCAGGATCAGGCCTATCCTGCTTGGTATGCCCTTGGCGAACCAGATATGGCTGACCGGGCAGGCGAGTTCGATGTGCCCCATGCGCTCCCGGCGCACTTTAGCCCTCGCCACTTCCACGCCGCACTTGTCGCAGATTACGCCCTTGTAGCGTATCCTCTTGTATTTGCCGCAATAACATTCGAAGTCCTTGGTCGGGCCGAATATCCTCTCGCAGAAAAGGCCGTCCCTTTCCGGTTTCAGTGTGCGGTAGTTGATGGTCTCCGGCTTGGTGACCTCGCCGTATGACCAGCTTCGTATTTGCTCCGGAGAGGCCAGCGAGATGCGGACAGCATCAAAATCGTTAATCTCGAACATTTTCGTCTACCTCTCTCCAGCGCGGTTCTTCGCTATCCTTCGCTTCCGTCTCCAGCTTATACGCTTCCTCCATCGTTTCCTCGGCGGAGGCCACCTTGGTTTCTTCTTCGTTGATTACTTCCAGCGCCAGGCTCAGGCTCTGTAGCTCTTTAACGAGCACCTTGAAAGATTCTGGCACGCCGGGCTGGAGGATGTCGTCGCCCTTGATGATGGACTCGTAGGCTTTCGCCCTGCCCGTCACATCATCCGATTTTATGGTCAGCATTTCCTGGAGGTTGTGGGCAGCGCCGTAGGCTTCCAGCGCCCAGACTTCCATTTCCCCGAACCGCTGCCCGCCGAATTGCGCCTTGCCTCCCAGCGGCTGCTGGGTGATGAGCGAGTAAGGGCCGGTGGAACGGGCGTGTACTTTATCTTCTACCAGGTGTATCAGCTTCATCATGTAGATGTTGCCGACCGTTACCGGCTGGTCGAACACGTCGCCGGTGCGCCCGTCGTGGAGCATGAGTTTCCCGTACGTGGGCGGTGCGAATTTACCCTCGCGGTTGACCTTTTCCACCACCAGTTTCAGTTCTTCCGCGCTCAGGTCCTTGGCGGGTATGTTCAGCCCTTCCAGCCAGAGCCTCAGGCCGATATCTTTGGCTTTCCCGTGTAATATTTCGTCGAAGACCGCCTTCCCGTCGTAGCCGCGACTCTTTACCCAGGCCTCGGCCACGTCCTGTTTGAAAGGCTTCCTGTCTTTGCCGGGGTTGGGGTCGGAGGCGCCCGACTGGCCGACTATCCAGGCGCGGCACAGCGCGTCCTCGATGGCCGTGTCGTCTGCCCCATCGAAGACCGGCGTCAGCGCCCGGAAGCCCAGTATCTGGGCCGCCCAACCCAGGTGCGTCTCCAGCACCTGCCCGATGTTCATGCGGGAGGGCACCCCGATGGGGTCCAGGATGATGTCTATCGGCGTCCCGTCCGGCAGGAACGGCATGTCCTCTTTAGGGGCGATGAGGGCGATGACGCCCTTGTTGCCGTGTCTCCCCGCCAGCTTGTCGCCGACGGACACGCGGCGCTTCTGCGCTATCCAGACCTGCACCCACTGGTTGACCCCGGCCGGCAGGTCGTCCCCGCCGTCCCGGCTGTCCTTGCGGGTGTAAACTTTAACGTTGATGACCTTGCCCCACTCCCCGTGAGGCACCCTGAGCGAGGTGTCTTTGACCTCCCTGGCCTTTTCCCCGAAGATGGCCCGCAGCAGCTTCTCCTCGGCGGAGAGCTCCGTCTCGCCTTTGGGGGTGATCTTCCCTACCAGCGTATCGTCCGGCCTTACCTCGGCCCCGATGCGTATGATCCCGTCCTCGTCGAGCTCCCTCAGGCTTTCCTCGCCTACGTTGGGGATGTCGCGGGTGATCTCTTCCGGCCCGAGCTTGGTGTCCCTGGCCTCTACCTCGTGCTTGTTGATGTGGATGGAGGTGAACATGTCTTCTTCTACCATCCGGCTGCTGAGGATGATGGCGTCCTCGAAGTTATAGCCTTCCCAGCTCATGAATGCCACCGTTACATTCTGCCCCAGCGCCAGCTCGCCTTTTTCGGTGGCGGAGCTGTCGGCTAATACCTGCCCGGCCTCGATGCGCTGGCCTTTGCTGACCAGCGGCCGCTGGTTGATGCACGTCCCCTGGTTGGTGCGGACGAACTTCATCAGGTCGTAGGTGTCTTTTGTACCATTGTCCCTGGTGATGACGATGCGGTATCTGGTATTCAATTTTTCATCGATGTTCCCGGCGATATCGGTCACCACGCCCGCGTGTTGCGCGAAGATTACCTGCCGGCTGTGCTTGGCGGCTTCCATTTCCATGCCCGTGGCTACCAGCGGTGCTTCCGGTCGTAGCAGCGGTACTGCCTGCCTCTGCATGTTGGCCCCCATCAGGGCGCGGTTGGCATCGTTGTGCTCCAGGAACGGCGTCAAAGCCGTCGCCACGCTGACTACCTGCTTGGGCGAAACGTCCATGTACTGGATGTTCTCCGGCGGTTCCAGCAGGTAGCCGTCGGCCAGCCTGGCCTCGATCCTTTTTTCTTTAAATTGATTGTTCTCGTCGAGCGGCGCGTTGGCTTGGGCGATGATGTACTGGTCTTCTTCGTCGGCGGGCATATAAATGATTTCGTCGGAGACGAACGGGACGACCTTGATTTTCTTCGATTTCATTTTCGCCAGCTTGGCGGCAAGCTCCGGCGTGATGAGCGTGCCGGCTTCTACCAGCGTCTTGCCTTTCTCGTCGGGGATGTCTTCGCCCGCCGTCCGCCCGGCCAGCTTTTTATCTTTGGTCGTCATCGTGTTGATGACCTTGCGGTACGGTGTCTCGATAAACCCGTACTCGTTTATGATGCTGTAGGTCGCCAGCGACCCTATCAGGCCGATGTTCGGACCTTCCGGCGTCTCGATAGGGCAGATGCGGCCGTAGTGTGAAAAGTGGACGTCTCTGACTTCGAACCCGGCGCGTTCGCGTGAGAGGCCGCCGGGGCCCATGGCTGAAAGCCTTCGCTTATGCGTCAGCTCCGCCAGCGGGTTGGTCTGGTCCATGAACTGCGATAGCTGCGACCCCCCGAAGAACTCCCTGACCGCCGCCACGATCGGCCGTATGTTGACCAGGGCGCTGGGCGTCACCGCTTCCGTGCCGATGATGCTCATGCGCTCCCTGACCACTTGCTCCAGTCGCAGAAAGCCGATGCGGAACTGGGTCTGCACCAGCTCGCCGACCGTCCTGACCCGTCGGTTGCCCAGGTGATCGATGTCGTCGCTGTGGTCTTGGCCGTTATTGACCAGGAGGATATGCCTGATTATTTCCACGATGTCTTCTTTGGTCAGCGTCCGCTCTTTGAGGCTGACGTTCAGCCCGAGCCGTTTGTTGAGCTTGTACCGCCCCACGTTGCCCAGGTCGTACCTTGAGGGATCGAAGAACAGGCTGCGTATCAGCTTCCTGGCGTTTTCCAGCGATGGTAGTTCGCCGGGATGGAGCTTTTTATAGATGTCCATCACGGCGTCTTTCTCGTCCTTGATGAGGGGCTCGCGCTCCATCGTCGTCTTTATATAATGATGGTCGCTGGCGCCGTCCTCTTTGGGGAAGAGG
>Ga0105101_10001222_pt1 | contig 11157 bp, 13 predicted proteins | sample PPLLak21cMay2015_2_FD_87037 | JGI IMG/M metagenome (GOLD analysis project Ga0105101, IMG submission 87037) | Freshwater sediment microbial communities from Prairie Pothole Lake near Jamestown, North Dakota, USA - PPLs Lake P8 Core (1) Depth... | ecosystem: Environmental > Aquatic > Freshwater >...
CGCCGCGGCGGTATCGTGGAACAGCAGCTGCGGCGGGTGGCGGAAGCGGATTGCGATCAGAGACATGTTCTCGGCCAGAAGCTTGCCGGTGCGCAGATAAAACGGCACGTTGCGCCAGCGCCAGTTGTCGATGAAGAAGCGTGCCGCGACATAGGTTTCGGCCACCGAGCCCTTGGCCACGCCGTCTTCCTCGGAGTAACCGCGCGCGGCCTGTCCGGCCACGCGCCCGGGCGCATACTGGGCGCGATAGGCATCGCCGGCCACCGCCTGCGGTGCGATCGGACGGATCGAGCGCAGCACCTTGACCTTCTCGTCGCGCAACGCGTCGGCGTCGAGCATGGCCGGCGGCTCCATCGCCACCAGCGTGAGCAGCTGCATCAGGTGATTTTGCAGCATGTCGCGCAATGCGCCGGCGCCGTCGTAGTAGCCGGCGCGGTTGCCCACGCCCTCGGACTCGGCCACGGTGATCTGCACGTGGTCGATGTAGTTGCGGTTCCAGATGGGCTCGATCATGGTGTTGGCGAAGCGGAACACCAGCAGGTTCTGCACGGTCTCCTTGCCGAGGTAGTGATCGATGCGGTAGATCTGTTCCTCGTCGAAGTGCCGGTGCAGGCGCGCGTTCAGCTCGCGCGCGCTCTCGAGGTCTTCGCCAAACGGCTTCTCCACCACGATCCGGTGGCGGCCGTGCGTGCGGCGGATGCCGATTCGGTCGAGCTGCTCGATGACACCGGGGAAATCGGACGGCTTGATGGCGAGATAGAAGACGATGTTCTCGCAGGTGCCGAGGCGCGGCTTGCTGAGTTCTTCCAGCAGTCGCTGATAGGCCTGCGGGTCGCTGAGGTCGCCGGCCACGTAGTCGAAGCGCTGCGCGAAACGCTCGAACACCGCGTCCTCGCAGTCCCTGCCGAGATGCTGATTCAGGCTGAGTCGCAGGTACCCAAGCCAGTCGTTCTGGGTCCAGGCGCGGCGCGCGAACGCCACAAAACGCAGATCCGCGTGCAGTGTGCCGGCGGCCTCGAGCTCGTACAGCGCCGGCAGCAGTTTGCGCGACGCGAGATTACCGGTGGCGCCGAAGATGACGAAGTAACACGGTCCGGGCTCGGTCATGGCTCAGTCCTTGTCTTCCGGTACCGCGTGACCGCCAAAACCCTTGCGCATCATGGCCAGCAGTTTGTCGCCGTACTCGCCCTTGCCCTGGCTGGCGAAGCGCATCATCAGCGCCAGGCTCATCACCGGCGTCGGCACGCCCAGTTCCACGCCCTCCAGCGCCGTCCAGCGGCCCTCGCCGGAATCGGCGACCTGCGGTGCGATATCGGTCAGCTCCTGGTCGCGCGCCAGAAATTCGGCGGTGAGGTCGAGCAGCCAGCTGCGCACCACGCTGCCGTGCCGCCAGGTCTCGGCGACCGCGGCCAGGTCGAGGTGAAAATCGGTGCGCGCCTTCATGAGCGCGAAGCCCTCGGCATAGGCCTGCATCATGCCGTACTCGATACCGTTGTGAACCATTTTCACGAAATGCCCGGAACCGGCCGGGCCGCAGTGCAGCCAGCCGTGGTCCGCGCCCGGGGCCAATGCCCGGATCACCGGTTTGAGACGCGCGACCGCCGCGTCGTCACCACCGAGCATCAGGGCATAACCGTTCTCCAAGCCCCACACCCCGCCGGACACGCCGGCATCGACGAACGCGATGCCGCTGCCGGCCAGTAGGCCGGCGCGCCGCATCGAGTCCTTATAGTAAGAGTTGGCGCCGTCCACCAGCAGGTCGTGACGCGCGAGCAGCGGAACCAGAATTTCCAGGTGCTGCTCGGTGATCTCTCCGGAAGGCAACATCAGCCACACCGTGCGCGGCGGGCTGAGTGCGGCGATCAGTTCCGGCAAACTTTGTACGGCCGTCAGTCCGGTCTCGGCCGCCAGCGCGCGGGCCACCCCGGGATTGCGGTTCCAGGCGACCACCTCGATGCCGCCGCGGCGCAGCCGCCGCGCCATGTTGGCGCCCATGCGCCCAAGCCCGACCAGGCCGATTTTCACCATGCCACCTCCTCGGCGAACCAATTGATCGCTATATCCTCACCGGCGCAATATTAGTTGCCCACCCAGCGGATGGCGCGGCCGCGGGTGATGACGCGATCGTTTTCGGTGAAGACGAACAGCTCCAGACCCTTGACCGCCTTGCCCGCGTTGCGGCCTTCACCGGCAAACTCCATCGGGATCAGGGCGCGGGCACCCGACTTGTGGGCCTGATCGATCATGCCATTAATCATGGTTTCTTTGGCCGTGAACTTGCCGCCAAAACCTTCCACGGTGGAAACCAGTTCGTATTCGCGTGCCGGCGGTGTCGTGATGAGTTCAATGCCGCGCAGCTTGGCGTACTGCTGTGGCGTGTACTGCATTTCCTTGTGGGCATGGCATCCGGCCACGGCGACGCCGAGCCAGGCGAGCGCGAACAACGATAGATTTCTGTTCATTTCTTTCTCCTGGATGACGGATATGCCAGACTGGCACCTGCATTCACCTGGCCATCATAAGCGCTTCCGCGTGACGAACAACAGCTGTCCCGGTCCCGGTTCGTCGGCTCGCACATTCGGCCTGGCGGCTGCCCGGCAACCTGTTGCGGTATCTTCCTGTATGAGCATTTCAAAAACCCCGTCCGTCGTAACCCTGCCCGCGGCGGAGAAACCATACCCTTCCATACTGGATTTTTTCACACAGGCATTCCCGGGTATTTCCCGGGATACCTGGGCACGGCGCCTGACCGAGGGCAAGGTGCTGGACGACAACGGCCGCCCGGTTGCCGCGGACACGGAATACGTTCCGGCAAAACGATTATTCTATTTCCGGGAAGTCGAGAATGAACCGGTCATTCCTTTTGCCGAGACCATCCTGTTCCAGAACGATGAAATACTGGTCGCCGGCAAGCCGCATTTCCTTCCCGTCATTCCGGGCGGCCGGTTTGTGAACGAATGCCTGCTGAATCGCTTGCGCGCACGCACGGGCATGGCCGATCTCACGCCGCTGCATCGCATCGACCGTGAGACGGCGGGCATCGTTGTATTCTCGGTCAACCGGAAAACACGCGGTCTTTATCATGCGCTCTTCATGCAGGGGAAAGTCACCAAGACCTACCTGGCACTGGCCGAATTCCTTCTCCCCCCGCAGGCAACCCGGTGGGTTATCGAAAACAGAATCGTCCGCGGAGAGCCGCGTTTTAAAATGAAAATCGTGCCGGGAATCGTGAACGCCCGCTCCACCATCCAGCTTCTGGACTCGCGGGACAACCGCGGGCTGTTTCAATTGAACCCGGTGACCGGCAAGACCCATCAACTGCGCCTGCACCTGAGCGCCCTGGGATTCAGGATCCTCAACGACCGGGTTTACCCGGAACTGCTGGCGCAAAGAGAGGATGATTTTTCAAATCCACTCCAGCTTCTTGCCAAACAGGTGCGGTTTCAAGACCCGGTCACCGGCAGGGGCATGGAGTTTTCTTCCGAGCGCGAGCTGCATCTCTAACAGCGTGACATGGTGCGCGGCGGCGCGCGGCGTTCTGTAAAAACGGATGTTTTCTGTAGCGCTAGTGGTCTCGCCCTTTGCGCAAGGTCTTCAGTTCGTTCTTGAACCGGACAAAAAACAGAATCATCACCAGTATCGCGCCCAGGGTATCGGCAAGAATATCCTTCTGCGCATCCCAGACATCGCCCTGGGACCCCAACACCGCGATGCCCGCCGCCGGATCCGAATTCAGTGCGTATTGCCATTCGATGATTTCATAAGCGCCGGCAACGGTGACGATGGCAAACACGGGGAACAGGGCGACAATCCAGCGGGTATGCACCAGGCGCTTGACCAGCAGGATCTCGGCAATGGGATAGGCATAAAAGCCGACCGAGAAATGCGCCACGCGGTCGAAGTGGTTGCGCTCGAAACCAAAGAATTCCGTCACCGCTCCGAATGGCACACGCTCAAATGTGTAATGGCCGCCGATGGTGTGCAGCACGATAAAGAACGTCATCAACACATAGCTGGTGTTGGAAAAGCGAAACCTGCGCGAGATCAGCACCAGCAGCGAAACAATCACCAGCACCGGTATGTTTTCTGCCCACCACACCGACCGGTCATGGGGTGAGATCGCACACACGGCAAATACCAGCCCGTACAAGGCCAATAGCATTAATGGAACGCTGGAGGTTTGTTTAGTCATAGCCTTGGGGTTGGGCACATTGTCGTGAGGCGGCCTTATCGCATTATGACGTAAACACCCCCGCTCCCTGTAGCGCCTGCCTCAGGGCGGCCGGCCGTCAGCGTCTGTAGCACGGCCCAGGGTGCACAAGGGATCGCGCACGCAGCGGGCGGTCCAAGGCGGCCGTAATACTGGTGACAGCATCCGACAGGTCGCACCATTGTGAGTCTTCCGGACGGAAAAACTGACGTACCGCAAAGAATGCTGGTAAACCATCCGGCAATATCAGCGTTATACAGGATATGGGCGCATGGTAACGGAGACAAGGATCCATGGTGGTGTCATCAGACGAGGAAAAACCCGCCGGCCAAGGTCCACCCCGCACTGCTGGGGGATTTCGTTGGCTGGCAGTATTCGCGGCCCTCACGCTCGTGGCGTGTGCATCACCGCCACCCGCGCGGGACGAGCCGGTCCGTGTGGCGCCGCCGCCGCCCACCCAGATTTATTTCTATCCCACGAAAGGCCAGAACGCGGCGCAACAGGATCGCGACCGCTATGAATGTTATCTCTGGGCCAAACAGCAGACCGGCTTTGATCCGAGCGCGGCGCTCCTTGCGCCGCATCAGCGCGTGCGGGTCATCCCCACCGCTCCCCCGGGTCGCGACACGGCGACCGGTGCCGTCACCGGCGCCGTCATCGGCGCGGTGGTCTCGCCGCCGGGCAGGAGCGCCGAAGGTGCCGTGGTCGGTGCCGTCGCGGGCGCGATGGTCGGTGCTGCTTCGGATAGCGCGCGCCAGGAACAGGTCGAACGCGTCCAGCAACGCTATGACCAGCAACAGGCGCAACACATGGCTCGCATCGAACAGCAGGCCAGCAGCTATCGTCGCGCCATGACCGCCTGTCTCGAAGGGCGCGGCTATAGCGTCCACTGAACGGCGGAACCGAGTGCCGCGCACATAGAATGGCAAGGAGAGACATCATGCTGACCAATCGCCTGTTGAGTGCCATGCTGGCGCTGGCCGTTGCACTGTCCTGCGCAGCGGTTCCGGTGCGGGCCGATCGTAACGACGATGACGATCGCGGCCGCAAAGAGAAGTCCCGGCGCGCGACCGAACAGCGCGAACCGCCGCGGCGATCGGGCGAACAGTACGAATTGCAGCGCCGCGATGGCGTCCGCCGTGACACGCCCGTCAAGCGGCCGCCCGGCTATGTGCTCGACAACCGCTATCGGCATGATTATTACTACCCGCCGCGCGGCCATGTCATAAAGGTCTTGCCGCCGCAACATCGTGTCATCCCGTACCGCGGTACGCGGTATTACTACCACGGCGGCGTGTGGTATCGGCCCTCCGGTGCGCGTTTCATCGTCGTCCTGCCTCCGGTGGGCCTGATCGTGCCGTTTCTGCCGCCGTTCTACACGACCATCTGGGTCGGCGGCCTGCCGTACTATTATGCCGGGGGCGTGTACTACACATGGCGCCCGGAGGAAAATGTGTATGTCGTCGCCGAGGCACCGCCGGAATCCGAAGTCAGCGAGCAGCCCGCGGTACCGGATCAGCTGTTCATCTACCCGATGAAAGGGCAAAGCGAACAGCAGCAGGCCACCGACCGCTACCAGTGTCACCGTTGGGCGGCGGATCAGACCGGCTTTGATCCGACCCAGCCGGGCGGCGGCGTGCCGGAATCGCAAATCGCCGGCAAACGCGCTGATTATCAACGCGCCATGCAGGCCTGCCTTGAGGCACGCGGATACAGTGTGCAATAGGCCGTGGCGGACGCCGCGAAAGGGAGTAACGGGTAACAACCGCGCGACCCAAGAGTTGGGTCGGCTGAAATGACTGCAACGATGTGGGTGCGCAATTGTGTCGGATTCGCGCGCGGCTCACCCTCCCCGCCACGCTGACAACGAGCTTCTGTCTGGTTTAGCGGGCCCGGTTATGGCAGCTCGATCCGGTCAGTTTTTGCTTAAACATTGCCACCAGGATACATGCGACGCCCGCCATCCCGGTGGCGAATTGTAAATAGGGCAGCAATGTTTCTGTGCGCGTATAAATCGCCGTCCAATCGACCAGAGACGGTGCCGGATCAAAGGCAAGCGCATAGAGTCCTATCTCCGGGGCCCAGCGCGGGCCGCCCGTGCAACAGGTTGCAAAGCGCGTATACGTTACGGCGAAGGCGAGCGCCGCGCCGCCCGTTGTCAGCCATGGCAGGCGCCGCGGATGATCCGATGGGCGGCGCAGCAACAACGCCGCGACAACGGCTATTGCCAGGTGGACAGCGAACGTGAATGGAAAATAATAGAGGCCCCAGGTCTGCAGGCTGGCGGCGGGTTCCTGGCGCGCGATCACAAACACCGGTGTTTGCACCATCAGCGGCAGCGCCGCCACCGGGTTCGAGTGCCATAACGTGGTAAGCAGGGAGAGTAGTTCCGCCAGCGGGACCGACACCTCGTTCGGTCCGCTGCCGGCGACGGCTGCCAGCAAGACAACTTCCACGGCAACCAGGCAGACGAAAAGCATGATCGCCAGCCCACAAACGCGAACGATTTCCTGTCGCATGACGTGTCAGCGTTCCGATGGCGCGGTGTGTGCCGAAGCCGTTTCTGGGCAGCGATTGCCGGCTGTGGAATATTGCCGTTGCGAAGTGATCATCATCGCTGTTCAGTGTAGTCCGTTTCGCCGGGATTGCCCGGCGTATCGACCTCGCTCCTGCGCGCGATCGCCCTTTCAGGTTTGCTTTACCGGCAATACACCTGGCAGGGCTGAATAGCGAATCGAGCATCTGGATGTGCCGGATTTCACTGAAGAATCAGACCGGCGGGGCGTCACTTTGACCCGGGTCAAGGTAGTGCGAGCCCGGTTTTATTAGAGTAAACAACGAATATTCAATAAACAACGCACAGGGGCATGCCATGACCGGTCGGAAAAATCGAAGTGACGTCAGTCATCAACCACGCCGCGACCGCATGGACGCGGAACGCGTCAGCGATCCCTATCGCAGCCGGGGCAAGTGGAAGGAGCCGGCGACGTGCCCGGAATGCGGCGCGATCTTTCATCACGGCCACTGGCAGTGGGGCGCGGCCGTACCGGGCGCGGAACAGCACTTCTGCCCGGCATGCCAGCGAATCCGTGACCGGGTGCCGGCCGGTCAGCTCACCTTGAGCGGGCCGTTTTTCGTCGAGCACCGCGAGGAAATTCTGCGTCTGGTGCGGCATACCGAGTCCAAGGCGCGCGCCGAGCATGCGCTCGAGCGTATTATCGAAATCACGGAAGGCGCCGACCAGACCGTGGTGACCCTGACCGGTACGCACCTGACACACGGCATCGGTGAGGCGCTGCACCATGCCTACCACGGCGAGCTCGACACGCAGTACACGGACGAGGGTGACCTGCTGCGCGTTGTCTGGAGCCGCTAGTCGAAGCCCCGTCACAGCTGCTGCACCGACGGCCTGTGGAACTCGCACATCACCGCGACCTGTCGCAGGAGTTCCCTGAACTCAAGACGCGCATCCGCGAACTCAAACTGGAGAGCCCGGTGTTCCGCAGCCTGTATGCCGAGTACCAGGTGGTTGACAACGAGGTCTACCGCATAGAGCAGGCGATCGAGACGCCGTCGGACGATTACACCGAGGAGCTCAAGCGGCGCCGCGTGCTGCTCAAGGACCGGCTGTACGGCATGCTGACCGGTCGCATTCCCACGGTAATCGAGAACGACGAATTCGTAGTGCGCTGCAAGTTTGCGCAGCCGGTGGATATGGCCGCGGTGACACGCGACTGGATCAAGCGCGGCTTCTCGTGCCGCGCCTACACCGATCCGCCCGGGCAAGTGTGGCGCGACTATGTGCACGACACCGACGAGCTCGTGACGGTGGTGGACGGACGCCTGGAGGTAACGCTGCACGCCGGGAACTGGGTGCTCGGGCCAGGCGATGAGCTGCACATCCCGCGTGGGGTCACACATACGGTGCGAAACCTGAACGCGGGCACGACCCGCTGGCTGTACGGTTACAATTGAACCGGCATTCGTCGGCGCGCTCGCGCCTGGAGGCAAAGACCATGCAGCTGAGCGAGAAACAACTGTCCGAGGCGCGCGATACCGTGCAAACCCTGCTCGAGCAACTCGGGCTCGCGAACTACCTGTTCGAGGTCGAACCGCGCACCGATCACTGGGAAGTGCGCATCGAGTGTGCACCGGACAGCGTCTGGCAGTCGTCGATCCTGAACGTTGACGAAAACTGGCTCATGGCCTGCCGCACTGACGACGATGCGCGTCACAAGCTGCTCGAAGCGTGGCGCAAACGATTGCAGCCATAACACGACCGCGAGCCGCCACATGGCCAAGTCACACATCATTCGGGCGCTACTGACGGTGGGCGTGCTCGGAACGGCGCTGGGTGGGCTTCTTTATTCCAGATATGAGCACGACATTGAACGCGCCCGTGAACGTATCGCGACCGGCAGCCGGATTGCCGACACGCCCTGCGGCCCGATCGAATACGCCGTCACCGGCGACGGCCCGCCGCTCCTGATCGTGCACGGTGCCGGCGGCGGCTTCGACCAGGGACTCGACTTCGGCAAGCCCCTCGCCGCGAGCGGCTTCCGCATCATCGCCATGTCGCGCTTCGGCTACTTGCGCACGCCGCTGCCAAACGACGCCTCGGCGGCCGCACAGGCCGACGCGCATGCCTGTCTGCTGGATGCGCTCAACATCCGGCGCGCCGCGATCATCGGCGCCTCCGCCGGAGCACCCTCTGCCATGCAGTTCGCGCTGCGCCATCCCGGGCGGATCACCGCCCTGGTGCTCCTGGTACCGGCCGCTTATGTGCCACGACCTGACGGTGCACCGCCGATGCAAACACCGACCGGCACCGTGTTCCTGTTCGAGACAGCCCTGAAGTCGGATTTCCTCTTCTGGGCCGCGACAAGGTTCGCGCGTGAAACCGTGATTCGCGCTATGCTCGCCACCCCGCCGGCGGTCGCGGCAAACGCCGGCGCCAACGAGCAGGCGCGCATTGACGAAGTACTCGCGCATACCCTGCCCGTGAGCCCGCGACGGCTGGGGCTGATCAACGACATGCAGGTCACTGCCTCGCTGCAACGCTACGAGCTCGAGCGCATCGCCGTGCCGACACTGGCCATCAGCCTGCAAGACGACCTGTATGGGACCTTGGCCGGCGCCCGCTATACCGTGGAGCACATTCCGCGCGCGCGTTTAATCGAATATTCGAGTGGCGGACACCTGTGGGTGGGGCACCAAAAAGACGTCGTGGCCGAGATCGTGACGTTTCTGAAATCGAACCGGTAACGCATGTTCAGACCCGGGTGATCCGGTCGCCGTGACGGTGCAGTCATTCGTGCGGTCTTACGTGAATCCGCGGCTTCTCTCGTTCATCCGGACGCCCTGGCCATCCTCGACGGCGACGCTGATCGGTATGCCGTGGCGCACGCTCTGGGAGACCGTGCAGAACGGCTCGAACTGCGCCAGGATGCGATCCAGATGGCTGATTTCGGCGCGACCCTTGCCCAGGCGGATGGTGACGGTGATGTCCAGCACCCGCAACCGGTTCTCCTCGTTGCGGTCGATGCGTGCCGTGGCCGTGGTGGTCATGCCGCCGGCATCCTGCTTGAACTTTTGCAGGGCAAAATACAGGCTCGACGACAGGCAGTTGGCCACCGCCGCCAGCAACAGTTGGCTCGGTGAAGGTCCCTCACCGGCGCCGAGCGGCGCGGGTTCATCGGCCAGCAGCCCTGGAATGGCGGTGCCGAAATCCACCAGGAACTGGTAATGGCCTTGTTGGGTTACCGTGATGCTGACTTCGTGGCTCATGGGTTTTGCCTTCCGGGTTAACGGGTCGCCCGACTCTATTACCGGTTAATGCGTTAGCAGCTTGCGCAACTGGCCGAGCAACTGTTCGTCGTCCCACTCGCGGCCACCGATGGCGCGGTGGGTAACGACGCCGCGCGGGTCGATGACGAATGTCGTGGGCAGGCCGATGACCGGGTATTTTCTGATGACCGTACCGTCGGTATCGAGCAGCAGTTGAAAGCTTACCGGGTATTGCCCGGTGAACTCGAAAACCTTGTCCTCGCTTTCACCCACGTTGACCGCCAGCAGCACGATGTTTTCGCCCTGCACCTTTTTGTGCGCGCGCTCCATCGAGGGCATTTCGTAGCGGCACGGCGGGCACCACGTCGCCCAGAAATTGAGCACCACGACCTTGCCGCGATAATCCGACAGCCGATGGGTGTTGCCGTCATCGTCCGGCAGCGTGAAATCCGGCGCGACGAAGGGCTTTGCAAGCGGCTGCAGCGTTTGCGCCGCATCGTTGCCGGCGGCGTGCGTCACGCCCAGCGCGAACCACAGGGACAAACCGGCGCAGCGGAGGAATTGGCGGCGCGGCGGCGTCATGGCGAATCCGGCAGCGGGTGGATGTCGGGAGCGCAACGCACGCCCGGCAGGCGCGCCATGCGGCGCTCGCCGTTCTGTTGCCAGACCACGTCGAGCGTGAATTCCGTGCCGGGCGCGAGGCCGAAAACCGACATGCCCCAATTGTAATCGCCCGGGCCGTAGGCCTGGCGCGTGGGTAACAGCCCCCACTCGAAGGCCAGCTGCGCGGCCCGTGGGGCACGCCGCCCGGTCCAGATCTTTTTCCAGACTTCCCGCGTTTTCATCCCGCGCTTCGCGCCGGCTGCCTGGATCACCCATGCGTTCAGATCGTACTCGATCTTGACCGGTTTGGAGGCGGACGAGAGATTCCTGAACACGGTCTGGAACACGCAGCTTTGCGCGATCAACTCCGCGTCCGCCACGGAGAAACCGCGTGCCTGGAAAAACCCGCGCGTCTGATCCGGCAACCGCTGCACGAGACGGATGGATACACCCGGTTCGACGATCTCCCAATACGGCAGGCGCGCCCCGTCCTCGGTGCCGGGGTTGGAGAGCGCGGCGGGCGGTTTGGCCCAGAGCCACAGGCCGGAGGGCGGCCG
>Ga0105101_10001225_pt1 | contig 11130 bp, 5 predicted proteins | sample PPLLak21cMay2015_2_FD_87037 | JGI IMG/M metagenome (GOLD analysis project Ga0105101, IMG submission 87037) | Freshwater sediment microbial communities from Prairie Pothole Lake near Jamestown, North Dakota, USA - PPLs Lake P8 Core (1) Depth... | ecosystem: Environmental > Aquatic > Freshwater >...
ACGTGACAATATTGGTAGTAAAAAACATGCATAATATTGTCTTTGTCAAGATTTAAAATAAGGCTATTATACATACACTGAACGTCCCAAGGGGAGTGAGTTCATTTAATGGCATAGGCTGGAATCCGGCTGACAATAAAGTTTGGATCACTGACAGCAGGGGATTTTTACGCTCAGCCGGGATGGATGACAAAGGTTCGTTTGTATGGCTGAATGAAATAAATCTACCGGGGATCGACAAAGTGGGTTCATACCCGGGTGGATTTGCTATTGACGAAAAGAAGGGGATTCTGTATGTAGCTCTTAACAGGAATAATACAATCGGCATTGTTGATATGAACACAGGAAAGCTGGAAAAACAAATTCCGGCAGGTGTCGCCCCTTATTCTGTCATTCTTAAGGGAAATAAGGCTTATGTTACCAACTGGGGAGGCCGTCAGCCCGGTTCCGGCGATCTTACTCATAAGAGCTCGGGAAGTGCGGTTGAAATTGACGAGAAAACAGGTATCGCTTCATCGGGTACCGTATCTGTAATAAACCTGGCGGAGCATAAGACTATCGGGGAGATTCATGTGGATCTTCACCCGTGTGGAATGGCTCTGTCGCCGGACAGCAGATTCCTGTATGTGGCAAATTCTAACAGTGACATTATATCTGTAATTGATACTGAATCTGATAAGGTTATAAGAACCTTCAGTTCCAAACCTATGGAAGAGCTCCCTTTTGGGAGTACACCTAACGACCTTATTGTTTCACCTGACGGTAAAACACTCTATGTGGCAAACGGGGGAGATAATCTGCTTGCCGTGTTTGATCTTTCACAATTCCGGTTAAAAGGACTGATACCGGCAGGATGGTACCCGGGCGCTGTTGATATTTCAAAAGATGGAGGTACTCTTTATGTTGTTAACATGAAAGGCATTGGCAGCAGACAAGATGGTATAAGAGAAAAGGGATATAATACACATGATCAGACCGGTTCGGTTTCTTTTATCCCTGTTCCGGGAAGAGAGGCGCTGGAAAATTATACTGTCAGGGCTGCCACAAACATGCGGTTACCCAGGATTAATGAATGCATGAATCTTCCGGGTGTTAAGGCAAGTGTTGTCCCGGTACCGACACGTCCGGGAGAAAAATCAGTTTTCAGACATGTTATTTATATAATTAAGGAAAACAGAACCTACGACCAGATACTGGGAGATATGCCACAGGGGAACGGGGACAGTACTCTGACCATGTTTGGACGGAATATTACTCCCAATCATCACAAATTAGCTAAGGAATTTGTTTTACTCGACAATACATACTGCAATGGAGTGTTGAGCGCTGAAGGCCACCAGTGGACCAGCCAGGGATATGTGACGGATTATCTCGAAAAAGCTTTCCCTAACTGGATACGGGGTTATCCGTGGAACGGTGATGATCCGCTGGTCTATTCTTCTTCCGGATTTATCTGGGATTATGTTCTGAAAGCCGGGCTGATATTCAGGACTTACGGGGAATTTGTAAAAGACAAGGTCACTCCGGAGAACTCAAAATGGGTAGATATTTATAATGATTATAAAACAGGCAGTAAGAATATTAAAATTGAAGCAATCCCGACGATCCATACTCTGGAAAACAATTTTTGCCCGACTTATACCGGATCGCCAAGAACCATAAACGATCAGTATAAAGCTGATGAATTTATCAAAGAGCTTCATGCATTTGAAGAAACCGGTTCTTTCCCAAACCTTATGATGTTGTCGCTGCCGAATAACCATACTTCCGGGACACAGGAAAATTTTCCTGCCCCGGGAGCAATGGTGGCTGATAACGATCTGGCCCTTGGAAGGATTGTCGAGGCTGTCAGCAAAAGTAAATTCTGGAAGGAAACCGTGATTTTTGTTATAGAGGATGATCCGCAGAACGGACTTGATCATGTTGACGGGCACAGAACCGTGGCTTTTTGCATAAGTCCGTATACAAAAAGAGGCGAGGTTGTAAGCACACACTATAATCAAAACAGTATCCTGCGGACCATTGAGCTGATCCTGGGGCTTCCTCCGATGACCCAGTTCGACCTGATATCTATGCCCATGACAGACTGTTTTACCAGCGTTCCAGATTTCACCCCATACAAGGCATTACCTAACATAATTCCGCTTGATGAAATGAATCCGAAATTGACTTCCATCTCAGGCAGACAATTGTACTGGGCTAAGAGATCGATGGAACTGAGGTTGGATAATAACGATGATCTGGAATTTGCTGAGGAAATTATGCTGAATAAAATATTATGGCATTCTGTTAAAGGTTATGATATACCCTATCCGGATAGTAACTTGAATCAGAAATAATTTTATCAGGCACGAATTTTTTAATCTTTATATTTAAAGGAAATTTAAGATTGACAAACACTTATTTAAAATAAATGATGAATAAAACAGTCATAATTGGTTTGGGAATAATACCTCTGTGCGGGTGTTCCCACGAAGTGAAAAACGCTAAGGAGAAGACAGAGCTGCAACGGCCAAATATTCTTTTCTGTATAGCCGATGATGCATCATATAAGCATTTCAGCGCTAACGGATGCAGCTGGGCCTCCACTCCCGGATTTGACAGGGTTGCACGGGAAGGTATACTTTTTACAAGTGCCTATACTCCGAATGCTAAATCAGGACCATCGCGGGCATGCATAATTACAGGTCGCAATTCATGGCAGCTTGAAGAAGCAGCGAACCATATTACAAATTTCCCGGGTAAGTTTAAATCGTTTATCGAAGTGCTTAAGAAAGAAGGTTATTTTACGGGATATAACTCTAAAGGATGGGCTCCGGGCAATCCAGGAATAATTGACGGCAAACCCCGTGAACTGACCGGAAAGGCTTTTAATGCCAGAACAACCGCCCCTCCAGCAAGCGGGATAAGCAGATCGGATTATGCAGCTAATTTCAATGATTTTCTGGATCAGAAACCCGGGGATACTCCCTGGTTTTTCTGGTATGGAAGTCATGAACCGCATCGGAGATATCAGTATGGATCAGGAGTTGCTCTCGGAGGCAAAAACTTGGATCAGATAGAAAAAGTTCCCGGTTTCTGGCCTGACAATGATACTGTCCGCAACGATATGCTCGATTACGCTTTTGAAATTGAATATTTTGATCAACAGTTAGTTAAGATGCTTAATGAGCTTGAGAAACGGGGGGAACTGAAAAATACCGTTGTGGTGGTCACATCGGATAACGGAATGCCATTCCCCCGGAGTAAAGGTCTTCAGTATGAATACTCAAACCACATGCCACTTGCAATAATGTGGCAGAGTGGTATTACAGAACCCGGACGTGTTTCAAAAGATTATATCAGTTTCATCGATTTTGCACCATCATTTCTTGATCTTGCCGGAGTTGACTGGAATAAATCAGGAATGGCCTCATCACCAGGTAGAACCTTTACGGATATTCTGAAAAACAGTAAAAAATTATCCGACCGCAGCTATATTTTGCTTGGACAGGAGAGACACGATTATGGCAGACCCCTGAATCAGGGATACCCGATACGTTCAATCCTGAAAGACGGGTATCTTTATCAGATCAATTTCAAGCCGGAACTGTGGCCGGCTGGTAATCCGGAAACAGGATACCTGAATACAGACGGTTCTCCGACTAAAACATTTATATTAAATCTCCGCCGGAGCGGCACTGATGCATCATATTGGGCGAAATGTTTCGGGAAACACCCGGGTGAAGAATTATATAATATTGCTTCTGACCCGGAATGTCTCATAAATCTTGCAGGATTATCAGATTATGGGGAACTGAAAGAAAGAATGAATACAATTTTAATGAAAGAGCTGCAGAATCAGAATGATCCCAGGGTACTCGGAAAAGGGGATATATTTGATAATTACGGTTTTGACAATCCTGCCAACTGGAATTTCTATGAAAGATATATGAATGGAGAAATTAAGAACTATCAGACAGGTTGGGTTGATCCGGGTGATTATGAAACCGATCCGGATTTTAAATGAATAAAAACGGGTAAGCCTCAAATTCCTCTCTCCGTATGCATAAAGATCCGCAATCGTTTCAGTTTAATATCAACGATTGCGATATGAACTCCGGACCATCACGTCGTTCCTGTTCTAGCGTTGAATATATTTGGGAAGTCAATATGAGAAATCGGTAATTTGGTGTGAATACTATATGGTAATCAGATTTTGCATCAATTCCCGGAGCCGAAAAGATAAAAATGTTATAAGGTTGAAAATCCTTGTTTATTAGTCGAAATTTTTTTATTCTTGTTAGCTGAATATATAGTAATGTACTATCAGGAATAATAACTCCAGCAACTAACCATGAACACATGGAAACAATTAAAAAAACACAGTTATTCAATGCAAGTTGTGTCGCATTGGTGGTAACAGCTCTCACTTTTGCCACACGGGGCTCGTTCGTTGAAGCATGGGCAACTGAATTCAATCTTACTCATGCCCAGGTAGGATGGATTGTTGGTACAGCCTTCTGGGGTTTTACCCTTGCGATGGTATTTGGTGGTCCCCTGGTTGATATAATCGGACTCGGAAGGATCATTGTGATTGCATTTTTCTGTCATGTTGCAGGTATCATACTTACCATCCTTTCCGCCGGTTTCTGGTCGCTGTTCATTTCGACGCTTTTTATCGGAGTGGCCAATGGGAGTGTCGAAGCGGCATGTAATCCTTTGATAATCAGTATGTATACAACAGAGAAAACACGGCGGCTGAATCGTTTCCATGCCTGGTTCCCGACAGGTATCGTTATCGGGGGCCTTGTTGTGTACCTGTTCAACAATATAGGACTGAACGACTGGCGGTGGGCCATGGGTATAATGCTTCTTCCCACCCTGGTATATGGTTACATGTTTCTCAACAAGCAGTTCCCCGAGACAGAGAGGGTTGTATCGGGATTCAGCTATAACGATATGCTGAAAGCATGTGTGAGCCCCTTGTTCCTCTTCATGGCATTCTGCATGATACTTACTGCGGCTACTGAACTGGGCACAAATCAATGGATTGCAGCCTTGCTGTCGAATGTATCCGACAATCCCATCCTGCTTCTGGTATGGATCTCGGGTATAATGGCCCTGGCACGCCAGTTTGGCGGCACATTTGTTCACAATGTCAAATCAACGATAATATTGCTCTTATCCTCAATACTTGCATTCATCGGGCTTATAATGATGGGCTTTACAGCCGGAGCCATGGTATTTGTTTCCGCAGGGATCTTCGCGCTTGGTATAGCATTTTTCTGGCCCACCATGCTTGGATTTGTTTCCGAGAACATAAGGGAGAGCGGTGCTCTCGGACTGGCGATAATGGGTGGCATTGGCTTCCTTGGCGGCGCAATAGCACAGCCGGTGCTCGGAGCCCTCTTTGATACCCAGACAGTTGCAGCCATACCGGCCGGACAGGCCATTGATGTACTGAAATCGGCAATGGAAGGCACCAGGGAGGCAGCTATTTATGCGAAATCACAGCTTGCTGGCGGCGCCATGACTTTGCGCTACGTAGCAATTGTTCCCGCACTGCTTATCGTGTTCTTCAGCTTCCTGCATTTCAGGAAAAGGAAAACAGCCTGAATAGTAGTTAGTCTTAAACCTATTTAACTGACTGAAGTCGTGCAAGTGCAAATTCCGCTTCATCCTTTAATTCAGGATTTGATAATATACAGGTTCCTCCCTCGCGGGTTGTGGCGGGCGGGCAGTTCGAGGATGAGCTAATATAATGGAGAGAACTCATTCCTACAAACAGTTCACTTCACGCTTGGGCGGGACAGGCTCTACCTTATAAAATATATCCAAAGAGCCTGAAAGAATCAGATAAACTCCGCAATACCCAGGGCTGCTTGTGTTACATATTAATCCCTTGATATATCATTCATATCTCAATGCCACCACAGGATTTCTTATTGCTACCTTCCAGCTCTGAAAGCTAACTGTAATTGTTGCTAAGCACAAAGTAAGTAAACCTGCTAAAGCAAAGATCCACCAACTTAGAGTTATTTTGTATGCAAAATTCTCAAGCCACTTGTGCATAATGTACCAGGCAATGGGCGTTGAGAATATAAATGCGATTACCACCCACTTTAAAAGGTCCTTATTTAACATGGTCATAACTTCAATAACTTTGGCTCCATTTACTTTTCGGATACCGATTTCTTTAGTTCTGGCTTTGCAATTGAAAACGATCAAACCTAACAAACCTGAAATTCCGAGTAGTACGCACCATATAGCAATAAATTCAATGAATCGGGCTGTTTTCTCTTCTTTGTCGTATAACTTATTCAAAGTATCATCTAAAAATTTGATGTCAACCGGATTCTTGGGATCAATTAGCTGAGCTGTTTTTTTGACATAGTTCACTGTTTCAGAAATGTCAAAATCTTTTATCTTTAGTAAAAGAATGCGGGAACTATACTTGTTTGTAAGCCACAACATCATCGGTTTTATCTCTTCTCTTAATGATGAAAAATTAAAATCTTTCACAACTCCAATCACCGGCCCATCTGAATCCCATCCATTAATACGCTTTTCCAATGGATTACTCCAACCGAATTTTGAAATGGCTTTCTCGTTGAGGATAAATGAATTTTCATCGGCCTGCGTAGTTTTTTCAAACTGACGTCCCTGAAGAATTTTAAAGCCAAAAAAATCCATAAAATTAGCATCCACCGGCCAGCTCTCGACATCAATAAATTGCCCGTCAACCTCACGTGTCCATCCCATATTCACTTCTCCGGGGACAAACGCCGAATATGTAAATCCTGTAATCTTTTGATTCTTCATCAGTTCATCAGCAAGAGCTTTGCTATGAATTGAATGTTCAGTACTTGTGTAAAAGTAAACTACCTCATCTTTTTTGAAACCGATATCGTATTTGTTCCAAAAACTAAGTTGTTTCTCCATCACGAAAGCTGCAGAAATTAAACCGATGGCAAATACAAACTGTATTGTCAGTAATACATCCCGGATGTAGTTACCATTATTTTTCATTTTGTATATTCCTTTTACTACCAAAGCAGGAGGTGCTGAGGTGATGTAATTTGAAGGATATATAGCTGCCATTATACCAAATAGTACGGCAAAAACGAAGAAATAAATCAAGTAGGTATACCGGTTGCCAAGTGCAACGCCCTTAATCCCAAAAATGTTTTCAAGTGGTATTGAAAGTATGTAATAGATTATTAACGAAACAATCAATGCAATAATCGAAAGAATAACAGATTCTGCAATAATTTTATTCTTCACTGAAAAACGATTTGCACCGAATAGCCTGGTAATCGCTAAGGAATTTGCCCTTACATGAGCCTGTGAGGTAGTAAAATTGATAAAATTTACTGCGCCCATTAGTGCCAGAACAAAAATTAATCCGAAAAGAACATTCAAAGTGAAAGGATTGGTATAATTATAGTTTTCATCCTCTTTTAAATGAATTTCAGACAATGGCAATAAACTGAAAAAACTTTTCTCTATTCTTTCTTTCCCGGTTACTTTTGGCAATACAGACTTAGTTTCAGGTAGTTTTGATATTTTTTCGATAATCATTTCCGGATTAGCTTCATCGAGAATCTTTATAAATATATTGTATCGCCAATCGCCCCAATTGCTGATTAACAGAGTTTGGTCCTTTTCCACAAGTGTTGCAAACGAAAGAAGGCAATCGGGACGAAATGATGAATTAAGCGGGAAGTCTTTAATTACGCCACTGACTCTGAATTTCTGATTACTCATCAAGATATCTTCTCCCAATGGGTTCGATTGACCGAACAATTTCCGGGCTAGTGTTTCCGATAATACAGCAAGGTTAGGATTATTCAACAAATCCGATTTATCACCTAAGAGTAAAGGAAGTGTAAAAATGTCAAACATATGATTATCACAATACAACATCTCCGAAGGAAAGCTGATATTGGAAGCGTATAATCCAGGTGTTGAAACATGCTCCCGGGCAAAAAAGACAGTTGTTAAAGACTCTATCTCCGGAATATTGTTTTTAATTTCTACTCCCATAACTGCCGGGATGTGGCTTCCGTATTGTTGTGTTTCTATCCGGTATATCGATTGATAATTTTTATTTAAACGGTCATAGCTTTTTTCGAAAGAGACATAGAGGACTAAAATAATCATCCCTGAAAATGAGATGATCAAACTACCAATGGTCATAAGTGATGCTATCCGGTATTTGAAGATTGTTTTAAAAATTCGTCTGAATGGAGTCATTTTATTAGTTCTTTTCATGTACTAATAACAGATTAGATCATTCATGCATAAGAACTTCTACCGCATTTCTTATTGCTGTTTTTATATTTGATAAACTCATTTTCAAGGTTTTTGATCCATACTTACTCATTTTATAAATGATACCCAATCGCTTTTCCTGATTATTGGGATTCCGTTTTATGGACGAGTGAGAAATGAATATGTTGCATTCAGAATACTGCCTTTTGTGTTTTATGCTACTTCACACAAAAATCTGACAAACGGGCGGATTTTAAAATAAAACAAGTTATATTTAAATTCCCATTATGAAACCAGATGAGAAACAAAACCACAAACATCTTAATCAGCAATCTTTTTGTAATCCTGGCTATTTGCATTCATGAATTTACTGCTAAGGCTCAGGATGCCCTTAATAATGATGCCAGGGTTCAACAGATATGGGAAAAGATATCACCCTGTTTTACTCCGGCTGAAGAATACAGGGATACTTATGGATCTTACAGATCGCCTCTGAAATTTTATAACGGAGATCCTGTTGAAACAACCAGAGACTGGAAAAGAAGAAGAAAGGAAATCCTTAGCCGGTGGAATGAAATGATGGGAAAATGGCCTCCGTTCATAAAGAATCAGGAAATGGAGTTCATTGAAACATCACCGGAGGATGGATTTGTTAAGCACAGGGTAAGATTCAACTGGCTGCCCGGACAGCCGACAAATGGTTATCTTCTGGTTCCTGAAGGAAATGGTAAGAAACCTGCAGTGGTTGTAGTATATTATGAACCTGAAACTGCCATAGGACAAGGGAATGAGTATCGCGATTTTGCATATCAGCTGACTAAAAGAGGTTTTGTTACCCTGTCCATTGGTACAACTGCCACAACAAATTCCAAAACATATTCTCTCTATTATCCTGATATACAAAATTCAACAGTACAGCCTCTTTCAGTTCTGGCATATGCTGCCGCAAATGCATGGTTCGTCCTTTCAAAGAGACCTGAAGTTGACCGTAACCGTATCGGTATTATGGGTCATTCCTATGGAGGCAAATGGGCAATGTTTGCCAGTTGTCTCTTCGATAAATATGCGTGTGCGGTCTGGTCCGACCCCGGTATAGTATTTGATGATTCCCGCCCCAATGTGAACTACTGGGAACCATGGTATCTGGGCTATTATCCTCCTCCGTGGATCGGCATCTGGCGCAAAACAGGTGCTATTGATGATGCAAAAGGATTATACCCGAGACTGGTTAAGGACGGTTATGATCTGCATGAACTGCATGCCCTCATGGCGCCGCGGCCGTTTCTTGTTTCAGGTGGTTCAGAGGATACCGGGAAACGATGGATCCCGCTGAACCATACCATCGCCGTTAACTCTCTGCTGAGCTACAAGAATCGTGTTGCCATGGACAACCGGCCGGATCACTCCCCTACTTCAGAATCAAATGAAAAAGCTTACCTGTTTTTTGAGTATTTCCTGAAATATAATCAGGTAAATGTAAAAAAGAATCAATAATATTGTTGGTTGCAGATAATATAATGCATTAGCATAGGATCCATTCAATTATTATGCTTCTTGTTGATGATCTGGGGTGGAAAGATGTTGGCTTTAACGGCAGCCGGTTTTATGAAACACCAAATATAGACAGGCTCGCTGCAAAAAGCATGATATTTACTAGTGCCTATGCTGCCTGTGCAGTTTCTTCTCCCACACGGGCCTCTGGTAAGGTATACATCTATGAAGGAGGAATAAAGCATAAGAAATTAATTGACCATGTTGAAGGATAATTTTAGTTTTCAGACAGCGCTGTTGATCCCATCTGTATTGTTAACGATAACAAGTTGTAAAAACCAGGGAACATCACAAAAAGAAACCCCAAGACCCAATATCCTTATCCTGATGTCTGATAACCATTCCTGGAATCATCTGGGTTGTTATGGGGATAAGGTTATAAAAACTCCATACATAGATAAACTGGCAGAAACTGGTATCCGTTTTACAAATGCATATTGCTCAGTTCCATCAAGTGCACCGGCACGTGCATCAATGCTGACAGGACAGGATTTCTGGAGACTGGAAGAGGCAGCAAATCTCTGGGGTAGTTTTCCCGATAAATTTATTACTTATACTTCAATTCTGGCTGCTGAGGGTTATCTCGTGGGTTGTGAAGGCAAAGGCTGGGGGCCCGGGGATTATGAATCAGGGGGATGGAAACAAAATCCTGCCGGCAAAGTATATAATTCATTCGAGGAATTTTATAACGAAATAGTAAAGGGACAACCATTCTGCTATTGGTTCAGCTCGCGTGATCCTCACCGTCCCTACAAACCGAATGGTTGGCAGGAGTCGGGGATCGACATCGAAAATATCTTTGTCCCTCCATATCTTCCGGATGTTACTGATGTGAAAAAAGATATCGGAGATTATTATGATGAAATTCAAAATTTCGACAGGGATGTAGGTTCATATATTCAATTATTGAAAGAAATGGGGCAATTTGAAAATACCCTGATAATTGTTTGTAGTGACAATGGATGGCAAATGCCAAGGGGTCTTGCTAATTGTTATGATTTTGGCACAAGGATTCCGCTGATCATCTCAATGCCTGCAAAATTCAAAGGGCAAAGGATTGTAGATGACTTTGTTAGTCTGAACGATTTTGCACCAACATTCCTTGAACTTGCCGGAATTCCAATTCCCGGAGAAATGAATGCAGGAAGTTTCTTGAATATTTTAGAATCAGAAGAAACCGGAACAATAGATAAAAAAAGGGATTTCGTTGTAACAGGCAGAGAGAGACATGCATTTGTTCGTAAAAACGGAGCAGGTTATAGCTGCCGTGCCTATCGCACAAAGGATTACCTCTATATAAGAAATTATGACTATAATAACTGG
>Ga0105101_10001228_pt1 | contig 11109 bp, 8 predicted proteins | sample PPLLak21cMay2015_2_FD_87037 | JGI IMG/M metagenome (GOLD analysis project Ga0105101, IMG submission 87037) | Freshwater sediment microbial communities from Prairie Pothole Lake near Jamestown, North Dakota, USA - PPLs Lake P8 Core (1) Depth... | ecosystem: Environmental > Aquatic > Freshwater >...
ATTTTGAATATACAAATTGTAACAGGTGTATAGGTGTTTAGTCTGTGATTCCATTATCATACATTCGCCCGCATCAGTATTATATTCCTGGCAGTTCGTTCAAACCAGCTGGTCAGGTTCACAGTATGAGTTGGTTCAGCAGCCGGAATCAAGGCTTGGATATAAGTCGTGGGTCACTGAAGCTATTGCCTCCCGGATTGCTGAAATGGCGGGTTATGAACTCGATGAATTAAGAAAGCAGGCCATGAAATCTGATTTCAGGCCGGTGCCATTGGGAATCAACGTGAGCTGCAGTATCAACGCAAAGATTGAAAAGGCTGTTGGTGCCAATATATTGGGAGTTTTACCCGGCAGCGACCCTGAATTAAGCAAGCAGGCTGTTTTGATCACCGCCCATCATGACCACCTGGGCATTGGCAAGGTCATCAACGGAGATTCCATATACAACGGGGCCATTGACAATGCATCCGGTGTGGCTACCATACTGACCATGGCGGAGGCTTTTTCGGCCATGAAGGAAGCACCGCGGCGAACCCTGGTATTTGCAGCCGTGGAAGGAGAAGAAGCAGGACTGATCGGATCGGAATATTATGCAAAGCACCCGACTTTTGCACCTGAAAACATAGCCGCTGATGTCAACATTGATTTCGTCAATATCTGGGGAAAAACACGGGATGTTGTTGTGATTGGCTATGGCAAATCAACCATTGACGAAATGGTCCGTTTTTATGCTGAAAAACAGCACCGGGTTGTCGTACCCGACCAGTCCCCGGAACTGGGCATGTATTACCGCTCAGATCAATACAGTTTTGCCCAGATCGGCATACCGGGGCTATACCTTGATACCGGGAAGGATTTTGTGGGCAAACCTGCCGGCTGGGGAAAAGAAACCACGAATAACTGGATCAAAACACATTATCATCAGCCCAGTGATGAATATGACCCCGCCTGGGATCTTTCAGGTCACATCGAGGATATGAACCTCCTCTTCCATGTGATCCTTGAACTGGCAAACCAGGATGGAATGCCTCAATGGATGCCGGGGGACGAGTTTGAGAAGGTGCGGAAAGGTTCGGGAGAGTGAGCGCTATATTTTTAATTCAACCTCTTTGAGGTTGAAGTGAGGGATGGATTTTCAATACTTGTTTTCTACAATAATTGAGCCTCTCCGAGGTTCTGATAATATATCAAGATAACCAGCCATCCTCGCAGAGAATTAATTAATGTAATAAGGGCTCGTTTTTCATTGCACCAATATTAGGGTGCATAATATAATAATCACAAAAATATTTTCCCGAACAAGGTTACATTTATCTATCGTGTTTGTATTATGGAAAAGCAAACCGGTTTCGGTATAGAAATTTCCGGTTCACTGTTTTTCAAGCAACCTTTTGATCACATAATGCATCAATTTATTGACGTTCAGTCGATTTTTATGTAACTTGTTAAATAAACCATCATCATGAAAACAAAATATGCTGTCGGAATATGGGCGATCATATTTGTGGCAATCCTTCCGGTTGCCATAGGCCAGTCAACTTTCGATCCTGCAAGCTATATGCAGTTTCTCACCAGCAATAAAACACTGACTGCTGATCAGTTACTGGCAGCTCATCCGCCCCGGACAGTGTACTATTCATCCAGGATCTACCCGGCAAACCTCGGAGATATTCCCTGGTTTGATTCCATCAACAATACATTCTCACTAACAAAACCGGAGGAAGAATTGCTGGCCGGCAATTTCTTTATGGTATCGGAACGGTTTCAATATGAAACCTGGCTACAGCCTTTCATTCAGATCTATTCCAGCGACCTGCCCCTGTTTATCAGCACTGACTTTGTATTACATACCTTGCATAATGCTTACGATGCCATATTGCAGACGCTGGAATGGCAATTCCTTGAACCGAATCTGAATATGATGCTGAAGGAGTTGTATACCGCTTATCCTTCCCTGTATAATAAATATAAGGATGATGTCCGGCTCCGGGATGCCTTGTCGGATATTGATCTTTATGCAGCTGTTGCCTATTCCCTGGCAACCGGTAAAAACTATTTGCCGCAGGAAAACGCACGGGATAAATATGATGAAGTAATGCAGTCCGTCAGGGACGAAAAGATGACATCCATGGTCCTGTTTACTGAAACATCCAGGACCCGCAATATAGATTTCAGCCAGTTCAAACCCCGCGGACATTACACCAAAACCATCTATACCCCCGCAGGAGAAATTACCCTGGAGAACTATTTCAGGGCTATGATGTGGCTGGGGCGCATTGACTTTCTGCTTACCGCTCCTCCCGAAAATCCATGGGAGCCTGACTGGACCGTGGATGAACTGCGCAGGATGAAGTTGGGAGCCGTTTTGCTGAATGAGCTGTTGCATTCATGCGGTGAAAAGGATTTGCTGGATACCCATGAGAAAATCATTGAATTCCTGGTAGGCCCGGCTGACAACATGACGCCGGATGAGCTTAATGGGCTGACAACCCTGATGCTTGAAAGTCCCGTTGATTTATTTAATGAACCGGTTTACCAGCAATTCGATGATACCCTGAATGCATCGGATGATTATGGCCAGAAAATAATGTCGAATTTCTTTTATGTCGACCCGTTTTCCGCCGACCCGGGCAAACTCCCCGTGTCATTCAGGCTGATGGGACAGAAATTTCTCATCGATTCCTACATAACAAGTGAAGTGGTTTATGACAGGATCATACAGAACAATGTGAAAATCTACAGAGGCCTCCCCGACCCGCTTGATATTATGGCAGTAATGGGGAATGAAGATGCCATGGTTTTGCTGAAAGATGAACTGGAAAAATACCAGTATGCCTATAAGGTATCTTCCCTGAAATATCTGGTGGATGCCTACGATGAAGATTTCTGGCAACAGTCCCTTTACAACACATGGCTTTCCGCCATCCGGGGTCTGAATCCTCCGGCATCTTCCGACAACCTTCCCTATTTCATGCAAACCACCGCATGGCATCATGAAAAACTGAACACACAACTAACTTCGTGGGCTGCCTTGCGACATGATAATATTCTGTATGGAAAACAATCTTATACCGGTGGTACCGGCTGTTCATATCCCTATACGTACATCGAACCCTACCCGGAATTCTATGAAAGGATCCAGCTCTTTGCACAGCATGCATCCCTGTTTTTCAAGGAGGTATTTGAGGGTACGTCGTTGAACAGTAATAATTATATTGTTGATTATTACAAACGTTATGCCGAAATCATGGGAATTTTCAAGACTGTTTCTCAAAAGGAGCTATCCGGTGTACCGGTGAATGAAGAGGAGATAACTTTCCTGAAGACCATGATCAACTCCTATATGGCATCAGGACCTTCGGTCTCCGGATGGTTCAACGATCTCTTCTTTGAGACCTTTAACGGCTATAATCCTGATTTTATCGTGGCCGATATCCATACACAGCCCACGGATGAGTCCGGCACTGTTGTCGGCCATGTAGTTCATGTCGGGAACGGTTATATCAATGCCGGCATCTTCCTTGCTCCCAATCCCGTCAATCCTGATCAGCTGATGGCTTTTGCAGGCCCTGTCTCTTCGTTTCATTATGAGGTCACCGACAATTTTTACCGGTATAACGATCAGGAATGGAATGAAAAGTTCATGACCGGTAATGATTTGCCCCAAAGACCCGATTGGATCGCCTCTTATATTGCCGGTAAAGACGGTGAAAAACTGCCTGCCGGACGGGAGCTTAAAGGTACCCTGTTTACCGGAACCGGTTTGAATCCGGATCCGGTTGTCCCGGAAATTGATTATCTGCTGGCCTTCCCTAATCCGGCCAGCGATAATGTTCATCTGCGGTTTATCCTGAACCGGGTTAATACTGTAACGGTGGAATTATACAATGCAAACGGCAGCCTGGTCAGTCAGCCTTTTGCCGGCAGCCTGGAGCCTGCAGAGCATGACATCAGCATTGATCTTACCGCAATGCAGAAGGGATTGTATATGGTAAAAATGAGGGTGGGAGAAAACACATTTTTGAAGAAGATTGTGGTATTATAAAAGGTTAAAATTTCTCGCGAAAGCGCAAAGAAGAATATACGGATTTGTTTTTTCTATTCTTTGCGTGTTTGCGCCTTTGCGAGAAACCTATATTTCTTCCCGTCTTTGCGAGAAATCCGGCACTATTGTACCGATATCAACTGTACATCAAAGATCAGCACCGCGTTAGGCTCAATGCCCCTTGTGCCGTATTCGCCGTAGCCCAATTGCGGAGGAATATATAATATCCAGTTAGCGCCGGGTTTCATAAGCTGAAGGGCTTCGGTCCACCCTGCAATAACACCGTTAACGGGGAATTGTGCGGGCTCGCCCCGTTCCACGGAACTGTCAAACACTTCTCCGTTCATCAGCGTGCCGGTATAGTGTACCGTTACAACACTGGTATCCGCAGGTGATGCTCCTTCTCCTTCCCTGATCACTTTATATTGTAGTCCGCTCGGAAGGTTAACCACGCCTTCTTTCTTCCCGTTTTCATCGAGGAATTTCTGGCCTTCCAGAAGATTAACCACCGCTTTCATCTCATTCAGTTTTGCCAGGTATGTATTGATCACCATGTTGGACTGCTCGGCAGACAATAGCTGCTGCTTCCCGCCGTTAACATCCCTTATGCCCAGCATAAACATATCTTCCTTATATTCCTTTATTCCCGCCTTTTCTATGCTTGATCCCAGCAAAATGCCCAGGCTGTATGAAACCGAATCAAGTTCATTCGTTAAAACACTGGCATTTTGCGACATTGCAGGCATAACCAACAGCCCTACCAGAAAAAAACAAAACAGAATTTTTGATTTCATTATCGTTTAATTAATGATTAATGCAATTATTTGTCGGCAGCAAATGTAAACAATTATTTTTGTTTGAATATTTGCAGGCTTAATAGTTATTGTGTATTCTGTGGACTGTGGACATATTAAGGATTTACAGACCTGCCTGCCGAATCACGATGCATCGGGAGCAGGCAGGTTTACAAATTGACAGATTGTACATTGCCGGAATCCTAATTTTTTCTATATTGCATCAAACAACTAAAATCGGAAACAATGCATTTGGAAGGGGTAAAAGTAACGACCGAAGTCCTCATCAGGGCTGCCGTTCTTTTTGCATTGTTTGACACGGTTTTGGTTGCATACCTGTCAAGATTCCTTGAATCACGGCTGTTTCACCAGCTAAAATGGCCGGTGACGATTATCAGCGGCATTTTCTGGCTGCTGGTCTGGATGATCATGGTAAGTATTTTCTGGGAACCGGTTTATCAGTTTGTATTTCCGTCCTGGTCGCGATGGCTCATTCCGCCTGCGATGGGTGTCTTCTTTGCACTGGCAGGGCTGTTCATCTGGTGGGCAGCAACCAGGTTGCCCGGCAATCCTGTTATCAGCTTTTGCCTGCTGGGAGGACTATGGGGCATTATTACCCATATCTGGGCCATTTACCGGGGGATATTGGACAAACCGCCGCTGCTTCAGGGGGCAAGTCCCGTCGCTGCCAGTATAATGCCATTCTTTGAATTTGTCTTCTACTGGTGCATCATACTGGGAGCGGCATTTTCATGGCAGAAAAGAAAAAAAAGAAATGAGCCGATATAGAAATTAACCTTAAAAATACAAGCTATGGAAAACACACCTGAGAACAAACCGGAATCCAGGAATCTCGAATTGGAAACCAACGGACTGAATCATCTCAAAGAAACCCGAATGTGGACAAATTTTTTGGCCATTGCAGGTTTCGTTTTTCTTGGATTGATGGTACTGATAATGGTATTCGCATATTCCACCTCCGCCTTTCGTATGTTGGGCATGTTCGAATTACTGGCTTTTATACCAATGATACTGGTGATGGTTGCCTATTTTTTCCCTTTTTATTATTTACTGATGTTCTCGCGGCATTCCAGGCAGGCTATAATGAATTCGGATACTTCATTGATGACACTGGCCTTTAAATATTTAAAACTGCATTACAGGTTTATGGGCATTCTGCTCATCGTCATATTGGCCATTTATGTGATCGTTATCATTGTAATGTTATCAGCAGGCAGTTTGTTTAATTCGTTTGCTTGATTAAAATTTCACATACCGGATCTGCTTTCCAAATTTGATTCATAGTAGCAGATAATATAAAGTCGTGCAGCCTGCCTGCCGGCAGACAGGTCGTGCAGTCTGGAGGTCATGCCGTCTGGAATATAGCGGTTTAGGTTTTTAGCTGGTTAGCGGTTTAGGCATTGATTATTAACATACTGTTTACCGCCTACCTCTTCTCCCCCCTATTGACTTATATCCGCTTTTTAAGTATTTTTGAAATGGAACAAAAGCAGGTATACAAAACCTATTCATAAAAGCATGTATATCATCGCAAACTTTCAGTTCAGGAAAGGGCTTATATTACTGATTGGTTTCGTGTTTGTTTTCACCTCTGTTTGCGCACAGCGGGAATATGATCTTCTTGGAAAGGGAGCAAGAGCTGCCGGCATGGCCTATGCATTCAATGCTGTTGCGGACGATGCCACGGCTATATCCTGGAATCCTGCAGGTTTAGCACAAATTAAAAAACCGGAAATTGCCATAGTAAACAGTCTTGTCAGTACAGAATACAGACATGCAATATATGAAAATGATTACAGGCCAATCTACTCTTTTGATTATCTTGGTTTCGTATACCCGTTAAAGTTAAAGAAGAAAGATTTGGTTTTTGGAATTGGATATCAAAATAAAATGAATTACAAATCGAGCTTTAAAAATCTACCAAGTATTTTTACTGAAAGTCATGGTAAAAATAATTTGACCGTAAATTCAGTTTCGATCTGTACCGCATTTTCAATTAACCGATTTTTTAGTGCCGGGACTTCTTATAATCATTGGTTTTCATTGGGAAATAAAGACTATACCTATGAGCTTTATTATACCAAACAACTCTATGAATCAGATTCCTTCCCTGATGAAACAATTTATGAAACAACTGAGCATTTCAGCTACACCGGCAATAATTATACTGTAGGAATCATGGTGGATTTCTCATCATTTAATCTTCCATTACGTTATGGCCTTAAGTATGAAGGAGGGTTTGTATTAAAGGATGAATATGATTATACCAACGTTACAGATCATCATTATTATGACAAGGATGATACAACCTGGATAGAAATGCAAAAAGGTATTAGAAAATATGAATTCCCCGGAATATTAACCAATGGACTGTCTTTCAGGCCCGGTGATTATTTAACACTGGCATTTGATATTGACCTATGGCTTTATCATGACAATCAAGAGAGTTCGAATTACTCTTATAATTATAGTTTTTCCACCAACAACCAGACAAAATCTATTGCTGATACCATAATAGATATAGAAGGTACCTTTCAATATTCCAAGGTAATCTTGAATCAATACAGGATCGGATTGGAATATATCTTCCATCCAAAATTCGGTCTTATTCCCGCCAGAGCAGGCTGGAAAATAAATCCGACTACTTTGAACACGTATGATAAGAACTTCATAGCAATAAAACGGGTTTTGGCTCATTCGATAAATGCCGGAGCAGGATTAATATTGAAAAATATTGCTATTGACATGGCCTATGAACCATACTGGTACAATAGGATGGATGAAAAAAACAGAAGTGAGAAAAAACTGTTTCACTTCTTTACTGTCTCAGCTATTTGGCATTTTAAATAGATCTGGCGGTTTAACTAATGTTGATATATTATTGACTGTAATCCGCTTTTTCGGTATATTTGATAGAGGGTTAAACCAAGTCACCAAACCTATTCATAATCTAATGAATATCAGCGCTAAAAAGCGACATTTAAGAGGGATTCTGCTGATAGCTGGTTTGATTTTTATTATCCCTTCTGTTCAAGCCCAGAAAGACTATGACCTTCTCGGAAAGGGAGCCAGAGCAGCCGGGATGGCCTATGCTTTCAATGCCATTGCTGATGATGCCATGGCTATGTCATGGAATCCTTCCGGAATGGTACAGATCAAAAAACCAGAGGTTGCCTTTGTAAACTCTTTAACGGCAACAAAATACAAACATATACTTTATAGCAGAAACATTTATAATCCACAATACAGCATCGACTATGCCGGAATAGTTTATCCGTTAAAAATAAAAATGAGAGATCTGGTTTTTGGTGTCAGTTACCAAAACAAAGTAAACTGCAAATCCGCCTATTCCACCGGAAATGATACCAGCGCGGGCTATAGTAACTATAAAAATAAAGTAACCGTTAATTCATTTTCTGTTTCAGGGGCATTTTCCATTACACGGTTTCTGGGTATCGGCATTACTTACAATCAATGGTTCTCGCTGGGTAACGAAGCAGACGGTTATGATTATACCAACACAAGGGATTGGGATAATAAGGTAGCCTATCCTTATGATCTTAATACAATTGAAACCGCCGAGACCTTCAAATACAAGGGTAGTAACTTTAATGCAGGTATTTTGCTTGATTTTTCAACTTTTCATTTACCCTTGCGCTTTGCCCTGAAATATGAAAGTAAATTTGTGCTTAAGAACGATTATTACGCCAGATTCAAGCTTGACTTCCAATATAAAAACAATATTGATACCACTTATTTAGAAACATTTGACGGGATCGAAAAATTTCATTTTCCCGGAATAATGGCTATGGGGATATCATACAGGATCGGGGACTATCTAACGATTGCCTGCGACTATGATATAAAGCCTTTTAAGAATAAAGATTACATTATTAATTATACCTTTTATAAATCTCTGATAACAACTCATACAGATACTATGGATTACGGGCCTTATGAAGATAAATTCAAGTTGTTAGAATGTAATGACAATCTGCACCAATTTCGCATAGGTGCAGAATATATAATCCATCCAAGATTTGCACTTATTCCTGTCAGGGCAGGATGGAAAAATAATCCGACCCGTTTAAGCGATCAGGTATCCCATGAACAGGTTTATGCTCATTCTTTGAATTTCGGAACAGGTCTAATAATTCAACACCTTTCTATTGACCTGGCATACGAACGCTATTTATTTAACCGGAATATAGTAATCCTTGAACAAAATTATTTTGAAGAAAAAATATTTCATTTTTTTACTCTTTCGATGATTCTATCTCTTTAACTTCGTTTTATGCGAACAGTCATAAGTATACTTTTCTTTATTCTGCTCACTGGATCAAGCTTCGGACAGGAATTTTTTGAATACTATGAAACCGGATTGAAATATGCCGGCAATGACAGCCTGAACCTGGCCATTGCCAGTTTTGAAAAAGCCATTAAGATAAGGGAAACGGATGACAAACAGGCCCGGACTTATGGCGTTAACTTTATTGAATACTACCCCAACCGGGAATTGGGTATTGTTTATTATAAACTGAACAATCTGGATCTAGCCATTAAATACCTCGAAAAATCGATGAATGCCGAGCCTTCCGAAAGGGCAAAGGAATATTTGCTTTACATCGGTCAGGTCAAACACGATTTAACATTATCAATAGTTGATGATAATTTCCCTGAGTTAGAAATTTTATCCCCAGCTATGATCAATCCAAAGATATTTCAGCCGGTTCCAAACCATATCGATCAGATTTCCCTGGTTGGAAGGGCTAAAGATGCCGGAGGAGTTTTTGAGGTGATTGTTAATGATCAGAAAGCTTCTGTTTCAGCTTCCGGTGACTTTAAGGCGCAGATAAACCTGAAAGTAGGAGACAACGACATTTATGTGAAAGCAACGGACATGAGCCGGAACAGCATAACAAAGACATACTTCATTCACCGGGATGATACTATAATTAGCGAGATTGCCTCGCTTACAGAAGGCGGGAAATACTATGCCCTGATCATCGGAATCAGTGATTATAATGATCCCCTGATCACAGATCTTGACGGGTATCCATTGCTGGACGCGGAAAGGCTAGCTCAGGTACTGACTAACAATTATGAGTTTGCAGAACAGACCACCATATTGCTTAAGAATCCGGACCGCGCTGCTATACAGAGGGCATTTGACGATCTTAGCAAGATCATTACAGATAAGGATAACCTGCTGATCTTTTATGCCGGCCATGGCCACTATGATGAGGAGACGGAACTGGGTTACTGGCTTCCGGCTGATGCTGAAAAGGAATATACTTCCAACTGGATCTATAATGATGTGCTGGTGGCCAACCTGAAACGGATCCGTTCAAGGCATACATTGCTGATTTCCGATGCATGTTTCAGCGGTAGTATATTTAAAACACGTTCCATCGCTGAAGATGCCCCGATGGCCTATCAGAAAAAATACGAATTGAAAAGCCGCAAGGCCATAACCAGCGGAGTATTGCAAACCGTACCCAATAAAAGCATATTTTTTAAGTACCTGGCTGACCGGCTGGAGAACAATCAGGCTAAGTATCTTTCCGCCAGCCAGCTATTCCAGGATATCGAGATCCCGGTCGGCAATAACAGTCCCAATTCCCCCCAGTTTGGCGTAATTCGCAATGTGGGTGACGAGGGCGGAGATTTTATTTTTATATTGAAATAAAAAATATCTGAACCTGGATTATAACAGATTATTGGATTAAGCTGATTTTTTGTATATTGGCAATCTGTTAGTGTTTTTTTGTTTGCGTTATAGGTAATTATTATGGAAGATTTTAAAAAGCCTTGAACTAAAAAGACTCATTAATTCCAAATACCATCCGCTCAATCCTTAAATATGATTAATCTGCGGTTCAGACATTCATTGCACATGCACCATTTTTATAACATCGCAGCAATTATCAGTCTCAAGTTTACAATAATAAATGCTGTTGTTTACACTCCCGCTTTCCGTTTCCCAGTCAAAGGAACAGTTTCCGACCGGAACCTGACCATTCACCAGTTCTGATACCAGCTGCCCGGAAACATCATATATAGAAATATTAATATGTGCAGCCCTGTCCATAAACCATCGGATGGAAGTCATTGATCCAAAAGGATTGGGACAAATTTTCAGGTTATGACCTGAAGGATCCTGAGCAGGTATTACAAAATACGAAGAGGTTGAGGTATTCCCCCTCTCAAACGACACTACACATGAGTAAGAGTACCCAGCGGTGCACA